>Ga0210394_10001352_pt1 | contig 40048 bp, 28 predicted proteins | sample IncBWC12MmetaG_FD_160121 | JGI IMG/M metagenome (GOLD analysis project Ga0210394, IMG submission 160121) | Forest soil microbial communities from Barre Woods Harvard Forest LTER site, Petersham, Massachusetts, United States - Inc-BW-C-12-M | ecosystem: Environmental > Terrestrial > Soil >... | reverse complement strand
GTGAGCCGGGTGATCGCTGGCTTGGTCATCGCAAGATGGCTGGGCGGGAGGAAAGTCCGGACACCGTCGTCGTAGGCTCGCAAGAGCCGGTGACGAAATAGGGCAACGCGCCTGGTAACGCCAGGGGGGCGGTGGCACAGACTTCAGTCTGTGCGGCGAAGGAAGAGCACAGGCTAAAGCCTGTACCACCGTTCACGGAAAGTGCCACAGAGAATATACCGCCGGCCGAGAGAAGCACGGTGGCATCGCGCAGGAAAACCTGCGAGACGTCTTCGAACGCTCGCTCAGTTTGGCAAGGGTGAAAAGGTGGGGTAAGAGCCCACCGCTCCGGTGGCAACATCGGAGGCACGGAAAACCCCGCGTGGTGCAAGGCCAAATAGGAGGGGAGAGCCGGCCCGGCTCGCTGAGAGCGCTTGCGCAAGTGAGCGCGCTCCCTCGGCGATGGAGCAATCTGTCGTTGAGAGCAACCCTCGGGTAGGCTGCTGGAGTCACGGTGCGAGCCGTGACCTAGAGGAATGATCGCCGCGGCACACTGTCCCTTACGGGAAGGCATGCCGCACAGAATCCGGCTTATAGGCTCGCCCGCCAGAAATTATTTGAAAGTAAAGCGGTTACCGTCTAACGTCTCTTGAATGTAACGCAGGTGTGACGTGAGTTTTCGGAAACCGCACTGAACCTGCAGCACTTGCTCGCGCCGTTTCGGAGCGAGCAAAGAGTCTTCAAAGTTAACCAGTGACCACGTCATGACGGACTACTTGTTCCCGCAGCCCGGCGGAATCATTCCGAAAGAAGTTTTACGCATAACCGGCCCCGCCACACCCCGCTCGTCTCCGCCATAAGCACCACCACACACACCACCACCAACAACACCACCACCAACAGCAACAGCAACACCAACTCCAACAGCAACACCACCGTCACCGTCGCCACCGCCATCTCCTTCCCATCCCCACCTCCCGCCGCCACCGCCACCTCCTCCTTCGCCGCCGTGATCGTCACATCATCGTCATGGTCGTCGTCGCTTTCGTGGGCCTGGTCGTCCTGGCTTCGGGTTGGTGGCAGGGTTCCCATTAAAGCGGCTATTAGAGCGGGTTTGCTGTCCCGGATATCCTCGCTATAGTATTGACGGATTGATGGTTAGGAATGCAGACAAAGCGGCTGAAAAAGCGGCGGTATCCAAGCCCGCCGAAAGTGGCTGGTAAAACGGCTATTTATGCGGCTCAGAATCTACTTGACAACCATGTAGATGACTGATATAAATGATGTTATGCTTAGTAGTAAAGCGGCTAAAAAAGCGGCGGTAAGCACACCCGCACCGAACCAGGGCGAACAAATCTCGGAGATGGAACCCATGCTCATCTCACAGGGTTCGCGATTCCGCCCTGAGCTAACTGCGCTCGCTTTCGAGCTTACCGGTAAGGCGGCAGGTTTTCGTCGAAGTCTTCCCAACCGAGTATCAGTCGCTCTCGCCGACCTCGTCCGCTCAATGAACTGCTACTACAGTAATCTCATTGAAGGACACAGCACCCACCCGGTCGAAATCGAACGGGCCTTAAAGGGCGAATATAGCAACGACCTTGAAAAGCGAAATCTGCAACTGGAAGCAAAAGCGCATATCGCCGTTCAGAAATGGATTGATGACGGCAACCTGCGCGGTCAGGCCACGACCCGGCACGGGATTTGCGAGATGCATCGCCGCTTTTGCACCGAACTTCCCAAAGAGTTGTTGTGGGTCGAGGACCCTGCCACACATGAACGCTTGCCTGTCGTACCAGGAGAGTTTCGTCGCAACCATGTCAAGGTCGGGCGACTCGTTCCGGTTAGCCCCGGTGCGGTTCCGCGCTTCATGGAAAGATTCGAATCTGTCTACACTGGACTAAACAAGGTCGAGTCTGTGTTAGCAGCAGCGGTAGCGCATCATCGTTTGGCGTGGATACACCCGTTCCTAGACGGCAATGGCCGGGTCGCTCGGCTCATGTCTCACGCGACGTTGCTCGAAACGCTCGACACCGGAGCGATTTGGTCTGTTGCTCGTGGTTTGGCGAAAAGAGTTGCGACATACAAGGAACTTCTGGCGAATTGTGACCGAACACGCCGCAATGATTTGGACGGGCGAGGAAATCTGAGCGAAGAAGCGTTGGTCGATTTCACGAGGTTCTTTCTCGAAACGTGTATAGACCAGGTCGATTTCATGGAGAAACTCGTCCAGCCGAATGAGATGCATGAGCGTATCCAACTCTGGGTCAACGACGAGGCCAGACTACAACGAATCAATCCGAAAGCTGGCTTGCTGCTTGATGCCATCCTCTATCGAGGAGAAGTACCTCGCGGGGACGTGGCGCAAATACTTAGTTTGAGCACTCGCTATAGTCGTGACACTGTCGCGGAGCTGACGCAACGCGGGGTCATCGCGTCCGAGACCCCGTACGGTCCACTTCATCTCGTGTTCACCGCGAAGCTGGCACCGCGTTGGATGCCCGGTCTCTTCCCCGACGAGCCGCGCTAGATTCCACGGACTCCGTGAGTACTGGCTTCTCTGATAGGCTTTTGAAAGGAGGTTACGCATCCCGAGGCGTGGAGTTCTGAGCGCCCGAGCGCAGGACACCCTTGACACCGAGCCAAGGGCACAGTCCCGAAGCCACGGTGTGTGACGCCAGTGTGACGCAAAATCTGCCTACGCTGCCAAGGTTGACATCATTGACAGTCAGCAGCCGTTGATTCCAAACAACTTGTTTGTTTACAGTACAGCCCGGAGAATCCGGCTTACAGGCTCGCCCGACAAATCTTGGTTTTTTCAGTAGCTTAGAAACCCTCATCGCACGACGATGACGTGGGTGTGTCAGAATCACCTAGCGATCGCCAGCATCTCGTCGCGCTCATGTCAAACTTTCCACACAAACTTTCCACACGTTGACTTGCCTGAGTGCGCGACCTAAGATTCCGGCATTGTTAACCCGTGATTGGCCGGTTCTCCCAGAGTGATGGCTTGACAATAGCGAACGATGGCCTGGGTTGCGGCAAGCGGCGCGAGGCTCACGCAGGGGGAGCCGAGAAAGGTCTTTTCTCGAAGGGCAGGAAACCGGCTACGAATGCCGCCGATATTCACTTCGATGATCAGTGCTGGGTGGAATCGCGGACGGTCAAATCGAGATTACTTTCGAGTATTCGAAGCACAGCCCGTACGTCCTCCAGCGTATTGTAGAGATGGAACGAGACTCGCAAGCCATCCATGCGATTTGAAGCGACAATTCCCTCGTCCGACAGTCTTCGCACGACCGCTTCGGCATCCTTCATTTGGAGAACAACGAGAGGTCCCTGGCTGTTGAGCGGAGTTTTGGATTTGATCTGCAGATCGCGCGCTCCCTTGAGATACGCTTGAGCCAAAGCACCAATGTGCGCACAGATTTTTGCAGGCCCGATGCTGGTCAGCAGGCCCAGCGCGGCGAGAACGGCATAGACCTGCGGCACCGGCGGGGAACCGGCCTCAAACCGTCTGGCATTCACGGCCGGATCAAAGTGCTTTAGGTCAAATGCGAACGGATTGGTTTGCCCGAACCAGCCGGTAATGCTCGGAACAAGGGAATCGATTAGATCACGGCGAACGTAAAGGAAGGCGATTCCCGACGGAGAGAGGAGGTACTTGAGCGCCCCGCTCACATAGAAGTCAAGCTGCAGGCGCTTCACATCCACTGGACGAGTCCCACAATCCTGGTAGTCGTCCAGCATCACAAGCGCGCCTTGCTGGTGAGCCAGGTTCGTGACCGCCCGAACGTCGGAGCGATGCCCGTTCATGAAGCAAACGTGCGTGAGCGGAACAAGAAGGCTCTCGGAATCAATGGCTTCTTCATAGGAGGCGGGAGGTAGACACCCGTTCGTGGATTCCACAAAGCGCACTTCGGCTCCTCGGGCTTGCTGCGCGAGCCAAATTTGCCCCATGGTCGGGAATTCGAACTCGCCCATCACAACTCGCTTACGTTCACGGTAGTCGAAGGCGCTGGCGACGGCGTTGATGCCCGCGGATGCGCTGGGAACGATGGCAACTTCATCGGCATCGGCGTTGATAAAAACGGCAAAAGCGGAACGTGCCGCTTCGTATTTTTCCACCCAAAGGTCCCAGGGCGAGCCTAACTCGTCCCAACTCTGGGTATGTTCGTCGAGAGAATTCTTCACCAGGTCGCACAAGGCACCCTGAGAACACGAGTTCAAGTACACCTTGCTATCGAAGACGGGGAATCGGGCGCGGATGGCCTTTACTTGCTGATCGCTCAAAAGCTCTTGCTGGTTCTCTGTAGCACTCGGATTCATCGCAGATGCCTTTCTCGAGCCAAAGAGCTCTTCCCGCGAATTCGAAGGTAAGCGAGGGAAATCAAAAGCAGGAACGGAGCGAACGCCGGAACCGTGTATTGCAGCCCATCGACGTAAAACGTGCTCACGGTAATTCCGAAGAGAGCAGCGATACCGAGTAGCGTAGAGAAGGGAAAGGCCCATATTCGCATGGGAAGCGCGGCGAGACGCTCCGGGGAAAGCGCGCGCCGGAAAGCAAGATGGGTGACCAGGATAATCGTCCACACAAAGAACATTCCAGCCACAGCTACGCCATACAACATGAGGAAAGCCCGGCTAGGCGCATAAATGGCGAGAAGTATTGCTGCGATCATGCCGCCGGTGGAAACGGCCAGGGCGGGAAGCGGGACCCCATTGGCGCTCAGGCGACCAAGCCACTCGGGGGCATGCGAAGTGCGAGCCAGGGAGAAAAGCATGCGTGAAGTGAGATAAAGATCGGTATTGGAACTGGAGAGCGCGGCAGTGATCACGACTAAATTCATGATGCCTGCGGCAAAGGGAATTCCTGCTACGGAGAACGCGCGAACAAAGGGACTGCCGGTGATACCGCTTCCTCCCAGGTTCCAGGGACTCATGGCCAGCATGACGGTAATGGCCAGCACGTAGAAAAGAATCAAGCGGAAAACAATCGTGCGCATGGCGCGCGGTATCGATTTCTCCGGTTGCTCCGCTTCACCGGCGGTAACGGCGATGACCTCGATACCCATATAGCTGGTAAGGGTCAGGCTAAGTGCCAACCACACGCCCTTCCACCCCATGGGGAGGAAGCCGCCGTTGGCCGTCAGGTTGGATAAGCCAATGGGCGGCCTGGAGCCGATTCCGACGATCAATCCGAAGCCGACCGCAATGAACAACACGATCGCAAGGACCTTTATCAGCGCGAACCAGAATTCGAACTCGCCGAAGCGGCCGACGTGCATGGTATTGATGGCTACCAGACCCGTCGATACCAGGACGACCCAGATCCACGGCGGAACAGAAGGAAACCAGAACCCAAAGTAGATGGCGACCGCCGTCACTTCTGCGCCGATGGCGATGATCTGGACGAGGGCGTAAGTCGCTCGCACCGAGAAACCGGCCCAACCACTGAGATATGTTTCTGCGTACACCCCGAAAGACCCGGCCACCGGATGAACAACAGCCATTTCAGCCAATGCGTAGGCGACAATCATCGCGATAAGCGCGGCGAAAAGATAGGAGATGATCACACCGGGGCCAGCCAGACGAATGGTGACGCTACTCCCAAGGAAGAGTCCTACTCCGATGGCACCGCCAATGGCGAGCATACTGAGTTGCCGCTGCGTTAGCGTGCGCCGCAACTCACTTCCCGAATGCGAAGTGGCAGAGGTGTGGCCGGGGTTCGCCGGCGGACTGGAATGCTCGGAATTAGCCATGCTGGCTTAAATGATGGAGCACGGTGGCGAACCGACGAATCTCTTCGATCGTGTTGTAGTGCACGAGGGAGGCGCGAACCGCGCCACCCGGGAAGGGAAGGCCAAGCCGCGCCATCAACCTTGGCGCATACATATGGCCGTCGCGGACGCCAATTCCGGCATCTGCCATACACTCGGTGACGCGCTCCGGAGACATCGATTTTAGGTTAAACAGGAAGGTTGGCACACGCTGCTGCAGCAGCTGTTCCTGTTGAATGCCATAGATCTCTGCACCACATTCGCGCAATACACGAAGCATTTCCAAGGAAAGGGTCTCCTCATAGTCCCGTATGCCGTGCATGGCCGCCAGGAGATTCCCGCGCCGGGAAGCCGATCGGGATTCTCCGAGGAACTCTTCGCCCAAGCTCTCCAGATAGCGAACTGCCGCTTCCATTCCGGCCACATTTTCGTAAACAAAAGTCCCCGCCTCGATTTTTCCGGGAGGCTCGTCGGGAATGAAATCCTCCCGGAACGTCGGGAGCTTGCGTAGCAACTCCAGGCGCCCCCACAGGAATCCCATGTGCGGAGAAAAGACTTTATACCCGGAACAGACCAAGTAATCGCAGTCCCAAGCTCGCACATCAATCGGCCCATGTGGTCCGTAGTGCACACAATCGAGAAAGAGTTCGGCTCCGAATTCATGCGCGAGACTCGCAGCAGCGGCAACGTCGACAATCGAACCGAGGGCGTTGGAAGTTACCGAGCAGGCGACGAGCCGAGTCTGCCCGGAAAGCAAAGGCTTCAAATCCTCGACGTGGAGATTTCCGTCGTCTCGCATACGCCACCAGGAGAACCTGGCGCCTGCAGCGGCGAGAGCGAGCCAAGTGGCGATGTTGGCTTCATGATCCATATCGGTGAGGATGATCTCGTTCCGACGCACCAGAGTCTGGCCGATGGCCAAACTCATCAGGCGGATGAACGAGGTCGCGTTCATGCCGAATGCGACTTCGCTGGGATCGCGGGCGTTCAGCAAGATCGCAACGCTCTCTCTTGCTTTAGCAATGGCGGAATCCACTTGCTTGCTCTTCTCGTACCGGCCGCCGCGCTGAACATTGCAATTCAACAAGTGATGGTTTACGGCATCGAAAACGCCTTGGGGAATCTGGGCGCCCGCCGCGTTATCAAAATAGATGAACCCTGATTGCTGCAAGGCGGGGAACCTGGAGCGTATCTGATCGACGGGGAACTGCTGGCGAGGCGATTCTGTTTGCTTAGTAACAGGCATGCGATGTCTTTTCTGTGCGAATTGGCAGCGCCATCGGTCAAACGGACGGCTGTAGCCGCGGCAAAAGCTGCAAAGGTCCACTAGCTCCAGCGGGCCAGCCGTGGAGTCGGGAGGATTGTATGTCAAACACATCTGTTTTGTATACAGGTTGCATACGTTTGACAGGCATGGGCAACTTAGAAACAATATGAGTAGGCCAGGCTCGCCCGTGGAGGCCCTAGTGGCAAGGAAAACATCACACTTCCGAGGATATCCGTCTTTCCTGGCGGGCCCGAATCCCCTGGTGCGGCCACGAACTCCGGTCCTCGCGCCGGCCGCAACGCTCAGCGAGAAGATTTATCGGGCGCTGAAACGCGATATTATCCGGGGCCTTTACCTGCCTGGCGAGGCCCTTGGCGAGCGAGACCTGACCGAACGGTACAAGGGAAGCCGCACACCGGTGCGCGAGGCGGCTGTGCGGCTGCAAAATGAAAGGCTTCTGAGGATCGTTCCCAATCGAGGCTATTTTGTCAGCCCGATCACCCTGCAGATCCTGAACGACGTATACGAATTTCGCGCCGCTGTCGAAAGCGCGGCCGCCGAACTTGCCGCTGCCAAAGGCGCCAGCCCCGAGATGCTCAAAAAGCTGGAACCCTTGGTGGATGTCTCCTGCACCCAGCAAGACCGCAAAAGCTGCGTCAGCTTCATCGAGGCCGACACGGCCTTCCACGTCGGGATCGCACGATTGGCGCGGAACCAAATGTTAATTCAGGCGGTCAGCGAGGCGCGCAACCAGATGGAACGCATCATGTATGCGGCGATCGATATTCACTACTATGGCGAACTCCCCGGCCGCGAGCACCGGGAGATCCTCCAAGCAATCCAAGAGCGCGATCCCGAGCAGGCACGACAGCGAATGCACAATCACATCATGCAATCCAAGGACAAGGTTCTGGGAGTCACGAATTCACTCGTCGGGCTGGCCTAAAGAAATGCCCGGGGAGTTCAGAGACAAAGGGCAATTTCCGCGTGCCAGCGCGAGCGGGGGATCTTGCATGAAAGGCCAGTCTAGAAAATCAAAAGGACGCACTCCATCCGCCCGATCCAAAATGGAAATTCAGAAGGTCATGCGGCTTGAGAGAGAAGTATGGAAGGCTGCCAGAGAGAAGAACGCCAGAAACTTTCGGAAGCTTGTATCTGCCGACGCTTTAATGATTTTCCAGAGTGGAATCTTGACTCAACCGGATTATATCGCCACGATGCCCGGCCGTACTCTGGAAGAGAACACCATCGAAAACCTCCGGGGCCACATGCCGAATGCCAACACGGTGATTCTGACTTACCAGACAGTTCGCGCAGGAAATTTCGAAGGCAAACCGTTTCCGTCGACGCGGGTTATCGAGAGCACCACCTGGATCAGGCGCGCGAAGGGGTGGGTGGCGATCTTGAATCAGGAAACGCCCCTTGAAACGTAACTCGGCCGGGCGCAACTCGAGTGCATCCCGCGACCCAGCTGCGCCGGCAGGTTCATTAGTTAGGTTGTGCCATTTCCGTCGCCAGCGGCTTCAGAATTTCGCCCAGGTAATCGGGCGCGCCACTGATTTTCTCAAGATGAGGAAAACGCAAACCGTCGTGGTAGTTGATGGCGTGGGTTTCCACGGTTCCGGTATTGGAGGTCACTAAAGTGATTGAACTCGAGCTGACCTTTGCGAGCGAAACTGCACGTCTGAGTTGGTCTACCGAGAAATTACGATCGTTGATGGTGACAATCTTCATGTAGGGGCAAAGGCCGGCCTTGTCTGCAGGCATTCCGGAAATGACGTCCTGAAGAGTACCGTCCGAGCGCACCACCAGCCCTAGGGACGACGTGAAGTCTCCGGCTCCCGAAATCTGCTCGTTGGCAGCGAGGAACGGATTGGGAGCATCGGTGTAGGCAAGCTGCCAGCCGCCGCCGCTGATACCGCCTAAAGGTGCGCGCATCTCAGTCGAATCGAGGCGCTCACGCAGGAACGGGCGCCAGTCGTAGGGCGCAATACTATTGAGCGTTGAGACCACGTCGTCGAATGCGAAGGTCTTGATGACCGGCTTTCCGTCGGGTCCAGCATAGAAAATCCTGCAGAAATCGTTCATGGAGCGAGCATGGTGCGTCAGTCTCCGGATCGTCACGTCAACATCGAGCCACAGAAGAACGCTCTCGATATAAAAATCCGTACCCCGGCGGTAAGAGGCCCATTCGGGGGGCGCGAAATACAAAACCTGGGCGGAGTCGGCCGTATCCTGCAGAGAGCGCCACGAGCGGCCCGCTCGATGCTCGAGGGTTGAAGCGATGGAAGCTAACCTTTCCGAGGTCTCCTCCGGCGTCCACAATCCGCTGCGTGCCGTCAAGACTGTGCCGATATAGTCGGTGAGACCCTCGTACACCCACAAGAGCTCCCCCTTCATCGGTTGTTGGAAGTCGGACGTGGCCAGGCCGTCAGGACGGCGGAATTGGCCGTTCCAGGAATGAGTGAATTCGTGCGGGAAAAGTTCGGCCTCAAGAAGACGGGAATTAGGGTCAGTGAGAGTCCGCTCAGCGACGCGGTCGTCGCTGCTCTCATGGTGCTCTTGTCCCAGAGGCAGGACGTTATCGCTTAAGGTGAGCAGGAAGTGGTAGTCGCGATAGTGGTGGGTTTCGAACAGCGCGCTGGCTTCACTTACCAGCCTCTCGTAGGCGTTGATCAAGTGTGGAGGGATGTCCAGTGCCCAAGCATCATCGGAAGCAATATCGACCTCATGGGGAGGGTTTCGGCCCTCCCGGAGGCGGATCACGCGGGTGAACAACCCGGACTGAACCGGTGAATCGATCAGCAAATCGAGCGGTACGGGAGCGAATTGAATCATGTTGCCAGTCTGTTTCGCGACAGGGAGGGACGTGCTGAACTTCCATCCTTCGGGGAGCCGCAGAGAGGGCGTAAACATGATCTCGTTGGCGGGCCGGCCTTTCGGATAGAGCAGAACTTCGTTCCACATCAGGATCAAAAGATTGGCGGAACCGGAAGCGGCAAAATCGATGGTCGGACCGGGGGCCGACAATAAGAAATCAAGATTCAATGTGATCGAAGAACTCCCTGGCGGGACATTCAGGTGCACCGCGTACATGTCTTCCAGATCCCGGCGCCAGGGGATGGTCTTTCCGTTTGCGGAGAATCTTAGGCCGGCGAGATTGGCGATTGGCCCGTCGGGAGAATGGTCTGCAGGCATCCACTTGGGATAGTAAAGCGTCAATGGCCCCGGCTCGGCCGGGATTTCAAGTTCCGCATGCAGGATTTTTTGCGGCGCATGGGTGGCATCGACGGAAATTCTGATGGGGTTCGTGGATGAACTCTGCGCCCAAGAAGGGTCACCGGCGATCAGGAAGAATGCCAGAACAAGGAGACGCGAAGCTAGATTTCTGCAGTTATTTCCCTGCATTTGTCCTCCTGCCAACGAATTTGCGAGAACGGACGGCATGCCAGAAACATGCGATAGGACAATGATTCAGACGATTCGATTCCCGCCAGATCCAACAAGCGGATGCGCGCCGCGCTACCAGCGGATCTTGCCGCTGAATTGAATATTTCTCGGTCCTCCCACTCCAAAGTGAGAGTCGAAACTGCCATCGTCTGCGGTCGCCGTGATCGTGCCCCCGACTACCGGGGAAGGCTCGGCAAAATTCGGATGGTTAAAGGCGTTAAAGAACGCAGCGCGGAATTCAAAAGAGTATCTCTCGCGGAACTTGAAGGTTCTTTGGACGGAGATATCCCAATCAGTCAGGCCGGGGGCTACGATCGGATTACGGGGACAATTGCCAAATACCCCTGAACCGGGCGCCGGCGTGGAGAACGCGCTGGGATCGACGTAAGGCTGCGTGAAATTCGTCAACTGGTAATGAAACGGACCGACGCAGTTCGGCCGTTCGTGGAAGCTAAAAATTCCGCTGCTGTTGTTGGCACTCAGAACCGGAGTGGCCAGTCCGTCGCGGAAGGTGGTAGTGCCGGCCACTTGCCAGTTACGCAGCGCGAAGGAGATCTTGTTTCCAACCTTTGGTGAAGGGAGCGCGTAAATGTAGGTGATGATCAGGGATCGGCGCTGGTCGAATTCGGAGTTCCCATAACTGCCTTTGAGATTCCGTGAATCTTGGGGAACGTAACCGCTGGTGCCGAAAAAGTCGTCAACTTCTGACGCCGTGTCAAGGTTGTGCGACCAGGTGAAGGCCGCCTGCGTGGTGAGGCCGTGAAAATTCGTGGACTTCAAGACGACCTGAAGTGAGTTGTAGTTGGCCCAGCCCACCGAGGAGATCGTATTGATTTGAGCCAGCGTGGGGTAAATGGTATTGAACGGCCGGCGCGATTGCGCGTTGTCGGGAGATGCCGGCCCCGGCGTCGGCTCATTGCTATCCAACAGTTGAAGCTGGTGCGTGCTTTTATTCCCGACATATCCGATTTGCAGCACGAAACGCGGATTTAGCTCTTGTTGGAGGTTCACATTCCATATCTGAGTATTCGGAGTTCTCAGGTGGGGATCGACGCTGGTGACATTGAAGGGCGGCTGAGGGGCTCCGGCCACGCCAAAGATCGGCACTCCGACCCCAAAAGGTATAGGAGGAGTGGGGACAATGGTAAAGCCGGCGGTAGGACCGACCGGATTCTGGGCCACGCCTTCTTCGAAATTGTTTAGCGGAATCGTGTCGTAGTAAATGCCGTATCCGGCACGCAAAATCATCTGGTGCCCTGGAAGCAAGGACACGCCTGGCGCCCAGGAGACCGCGATGCGCGGGCCGAAGTTTTTCTTTGGCGCGTCGTAGAGATGGCCGCCCGGCAATTGGCTGACCGGCACCAGGCCCAGGGTCGGAGTGAACGCCGAAAACCGCCCGCGAGACTCCTCGACGGTCCCAAAAAAGTCGTAACGCAGTCCGGCAATCAACGTTAGTTTGCTGGTCACTTTGTAGTTGTCCATCGCAAAGCCGCTCACGATGTTCTGATCGATGTTGGCCCGCCCGCTGCCGACCCTGGTAATGAAAGTTGCGCCGGGCGTGGGCAAGCCGGCAAGCAGATCGATCAAGCCGGCAACTCCAGCAGGATTCGAAAAGGAAAAGTTCTGAACGAGAGTGTTACCCAATTGGGATCCGTCAAAGGTGAGGATTCCCCGGCTTCCGACAACGGTGTAATCCGAGTAGTCATGGAGAACGTTGAAGCCGAACTTTAAGGCGTGGCTTCCCCGCGTTAGGCTGAGGTCATCCGCCACTTGGAAACTGGTAGCGACGCGTCCGCCTGCGCCATTTTGCAAGCCGAGGTTCGCATACCGCCCGCAGGGCGGCGCTCCGGCCGGCGGATTACTGGGACAGAGAGAGGATGATGGGCTTCCAAGGTCAATCTCCGGGAGGCCAAAGCTTTCCGGCCCTACACTCGTGTTCAGGCCGATGGTTGACGGATCTACATTGAAATCCCGGCCTTTCTGGAACTGCAGGAAGCGGTTCCAGCCCAACCGCGCGGTGTTGATCAGTTTCGGCGAAAAGACGTGCACCTCGCTGATCGCGAAATTGTCCACCTCCGTCGGTGTAACTCCGAAAAACGGATTTAGCTGCGAACCTCCACCCGGGCCGGGTCCGCCACCTGGAAACTCATCTTCGCCGTTGGCGTAGACAAGACGTGCGGAGAGCGAATCCGCATCTGAAATCTTATGGTCCACCTTGAAGATGAAACTATTCGGAGTTTGCCGGCCGCGATTGTCGACGACGAACGGACCGGAAAGATTCAAGCCCTGATAGGTGGTGTACAATTTCGCGATATTCAGGCCCAGCTGATTCGGCTGCAGGCCCTGGCTGGCCAAAGCTGTCGTGGCGTCTTGGATGTCCGCCGAGGTCGGCGCAAGTCCGCTTAACGTTGTCCCCAAGCGCAAACGGCTTCCATCATAAGCCGTAAAGAAAAACGTGCGGTTTCGCCCGTCATATAGGTGGGGAAAATACACCGGGCCACCCGCGGAAGCGCCAAATTCATTCCAAACGAACGGCGCTTTCGGAGTTCCATTCAGATTCTCAAAAAAATTCTTGGCGTCCAGGGCCGCGTCGCGATGCAATTCATAGGCGCTTCCGTGAAATTCGTTTGTGCCGCTTTTGACGATCACGTCCATTACGCTGCCGGAGTTTTGCCCGTTATCGGCTCCCCCCGCGCTTATCACGCTGACCTCCTCGACCGCATCCAGGGGAAGACGGGTTGCCGCAGTCGCGGAGTTGCCGCCTTCGTTCAGGGAAGGCAGGTATGTCGATGGATCAGTATTCGAGATGCCGTCGATATTGAAGCCGTTCGAACGCGCGCGGGATCCGTTGATACTGTACTGAGCGAAAGCAAAGTTGCTGTTCTGCACCGCACCCGGAAGCACCAAGGCCAGCCTGGTGTAGTCACTGTTTCCGATAGGCAGCGCGGTCACCTGGGCCTCCGAAAATTGGCCCCCAACCGAGTCGGTTTCCGTTTGCAGCAATAGCGGCGCTGTGGTCACGTCAACCTTGGTGTTCACATCGCCCACCTTCAGGGCCGGATAGACAGTATTCACCTGGCTCTCGGAAGTCGTTATGTCCCTCAAGACCGTGGTGCTGAATCCGGTTTTGCTGACGGTCAACTGGTAGGTACCAAGGCTCAGTTCTGGGAAGTTGAACTCGCCATTTTCGTTCGTAGTGACCGCGCGCTCCACTCCCGTGGCGGGAAGGGTTAGCTTAACGGTGGCGCCGGCCACGACCCCGCCTTGGGAGTCTCTCACCGTGCCCGTAATGCGGCCAGGGAAGACCTGGGCGATGCTAGCCGATGCGCCTGACAGCAGGCCGCCAGAGGCGAGGAGAACAGCACACCAAGTGCGCACACGGATCATCATGAGCTCCTATCCGCACCAAACCGTCTCCAGATAGACGCGCACGCTACTTTAGGGTCTCAGAGTATGTCAAGAAGATTCTTATTGTATACATCTTGTACACCAAATGCAGCAATTGTGGTAAGAATACGGTGCATTGCGGCGGCAAACGAAGGGTAGGGCACGGCCGTTCCTAAGAACGCCGAGGGGAGCCTAAAAACAGCAGCGGTTCGATTCGCCCGTATTCGGAAGCTTCCCTGGAGACGATACCATGAAGGCTTTTTCCTGCTTCCAAAACTTGCAGGTGCCCGGAACCGTTCTCGCGGCGATCCTGGCAGCATCGTGCGCGCTCGCAGCGAACGCACAAGAACCGCCACCGACGAGCGCCATCACGATCATTCATGCGGGACGGCTGTTTGATGCGCCCTCGGGCAGAATGCTCAGCGGGCAAGACATTGTGGTTCGCAACAGTCGCATCGAGCAGGTGGGCGCCGGGCTGGTCGTTCCTGCGGGCGCACGCGAGATCGACCTGCGCGACGCGACGGTGCTGCCCGGCTTCATTGATGTACACACCCACCTGGTGGGTTCAAATCAGGCCGGTTATGAGGCTCTCGGAGTCTCCGTGCCGCGCATGGCACTGACCGGCGCCAAAAACGCGCAGACCACACTGTTCGCGGGATTCACTACGGTGAGAAACCTGGGCGCGCCGGGCTATGCCGACGTCGCACTTCGCGACGCCATCTACGACGGCGAGGTGAGCGGGCCTCGCATGCAAGTTTCCGGGCCTCCGCTGGGCATCAGTGGAGGGCATTGCGACAGCAATCTTCTCCCTTTTGACTTTCACTATTTCGCCGAAGGTGTCGCGAACGGAGTCCCCGCGGTGATGGCCAAGGTACGCGAAACCATCAAATATGGCGCGGACGTGATCAAGTTCTGCGCCAGCGGCGGCGTTTTCTCGAAAGGTGACAACCCGCTTTTAGAACAGTACAGCCCCGAAGAGATGCAGGCACTGATCGCTGAGGCGCACCGGCTTGGCCGAAAGGTGGCCTCGCATGCGCACGCCACGATGGCTATCAAGGATGCCGTGCGCGCTGGGGTCGATTCCATCGAGCACGGCATTTTTCTCGATGACCAAGGCATTGAGTTGATGAAGCAGCACGGAACCTATCTGGTTCCGACATCCTTTCCCCTGTACTGGTTCGAGCAGAACGTCTCCAAACTCAACATGCCGCCTTGGGTTGTGGAAAAGGCGGCCATCATTATTCCCGCGGCCAAGAAAAACATGGCGCGGGCCTTCGGGGCGGGAGTCAAGGTGGCCCTAGGCACGGACGCGGGTGTCTATCCACATGGCTTGAATGGCGGCGAATTCTGGTCCATGGTTCAGCTGGGTCTCACCCCCGTTCAGGCCCTCCAGGCGGGAACCGTCAATGCGGCCGATCTCATGGGCTGGAGCGACCGCATCGGGTCGGTGGCGCCGGGCAAATTCGCAGACCTCGTGGCGGTCCGTGGCAATCCGCTCGATGACGTCACTTTGTTGCAGCACGTACGTTTTGTCATGAAAGACGGAGTGGTTTACAAGAACGAACTAGCAGCGGATCACAAATAGGTTTGCGCTCCATCAGGGAGAAACTGCTCGGTAATGGGAGGGGGACGTGAAAAAACTTAGGGAGATAGGGCTAACCATAGTTTTGCTACTGGGAGCTACTGGCTATGCAGGGGGGCAGACCACGCAAGGCGAAATCGTGGGCACCGCCCATGATGTTCAGGGTGCATTGGTGCCGGGAGTCGCGATCTCGGTCACGAACCCGGGCACAGGCCTTACGCGGACAAGCACTACAGCCGACAACGGGGCGTTCCGCTTCCCCGCCTTGCCGGCAGGCGTGTACGAGCTGACGGCGGAGAAGACAGGTTTCGCAAAGCTTCTGGTCAAAGACATCAAAGTATCGGTGGACGAGACCCGCACGGTGGATCTAGCCATGTCCATTGCCACGCAGGCGACTAGCGTCACGGTGGAAGGCGCTGTCCTGATGGTTAACACCGAATCGCAACATCTCGGCGATATTATCAATGAGACGCAAGTGACGGCGCTGCCGCTAAACGGCCGAAATTTTGCCCAGCTTGCTTTGCTCAACGCCGGTGTTGCCGCCTCCGGGGGCGGAGGCGGACAGCAGGGTGGCGAGGGCGGAATCTCCGGTTACTCCTCGAACGGCCAACGTTCCAGCTCGAATAACTTCATGGTCGATGGAATCGACAACAACAATTATCAGGGCGGGTCGGTGTCGCAGCTTCCCTCGGTCGATTCCATTCAGGAGTTCCAGGTACAGACCAATAGCTACTCGGCGGAGTATGGCCGCAACAGCGGCTCGGTGGTGAATCTGGTCACGAAGTCAGGCACCAACCAATTCCATGGCTCAGCGTATGAATTCCTTCGCAACAACGCCTTTGACGCGCGCAATTTCTTCGCCAACACGCAACCCGAGCTTCGGTTAAATCAATTTGGTGGAACGATGGGAGGCCCCATCCAAAAAGACAAGACCTTTTTCTTCGGCAACTACGAAGGCTTCCGCCAGGTGGCGGGCATCACGCGGCTCACCATCGTTCCCACCGACGCACAGAAGAATGGAGTTTTCACCGATGCCGGTGGCAACGCTGTGCAGCTGCCGCTGGATCCCACCGCGGCGCAGCTCCTGAAGCTATATCCCGAGCCAAACACGGCCGAGACCGGAGGCAATTTCGTTTCTTCACCGAACCTGACGAATTCCACGGATCAGTACCTCATTAAAATCGATCACCGGATGGCCGCCAACGACACGCTGACCGTCCGGTATAGCTACACGAGCTTTACCATTTTTAATCCTTTCGCGCCCGGCCAGGAGACGACTGCCATCCCGGGATACGGCTCGTTTGACAAAGGAGGCACGCAGCTCGCGTCGATCGGCTATACCAAGATCCTGGGTCCCTCCTCGCTCAACGAATTCCGTATCGGCTTCTCGCGCAATACCGACAGCACGTCTAACCAGGCTGGTCCGCAGGCGGCCACTTACGGCTTCAACACGGGATGGCCCGCGAACTCTCCATTGAATCTCGGCGACATGCCGAATCTGACGATGGCCGGTGGTCTTGTGTCGGGCGGCGGAGCGTTCTCGAATCTCGGGGCCAACAATAACAACCCCAGCACTTCGGAACAGAACACCGTCCAGTTCATTGACCACTTCTCTCACACGACGGCCCGCCATGAGTGGAAATTCGGTACGGACATTCGCAACGTCCGCGACAACATCGTTTACGACCTCGACTTTATCGGCCAGATTACCTTCACTGGCTCGCAGAATCCCCAGGCATCAACAACCCGTTCGCAGACTTGGCCGAAGGCCTGCCGAGCGGTTCGCTGCACTTCGTGGGAAATTCCGCGCGAAGTTACCGGATCACGAGCTACGACTTCTTCGCCCAGGACACATTCAAGCTCCGCCCGAATCTGACTCTGAACTATGGGTTGCGCTATGAATACAACACGGTGATTCACGACGCGACCAATCGTGCCACCACCTTTCGTCCCAATCTCTTCTCGCAGTTTCTCTCGCCGACGGCGGATCAGACCGATCTTTCCGTATTAGAAGCATCGGGTATGGTCACCGAGAGCCAAGGAGGCCTTTACAACCCGGACCGCAATAACTTTGCTCCACGCGTCGGGGTCGCCTGGAGCTTGGGGCCGAAACACATAACCGTTTTGCGCGCCGGCTACGGCATCTTCTACGACACGGTCATCGGCCAGATTCCGGGAAATGTGCTCCTGAATCCGCCGTTCATGCCGGACTACTTCGACCTGCCCCCGACACTTGGATGGCCGAACTCCTTCGCGCCCTCCGGTTTCCCCGTCATTACCATAACACCGGCGCACTTCCCGACTCCGTATTCGCAAGCATGGAATCTCGACATCCAGCGCCAACTGCCCGGCCAGATGCTGTTTGAAGCCGCCTATGTGGGTTCAACGGGCACGCATCTGCCGAGATTTCGCCAGATCAATCAGGCCTACATCACGCAGTCGCAGATCGACGCGCTCACTCCCGACGTTGTGACGCGCATGGAACTCATGGGAATTCCCACTCCCGTCGCGCAATTCCTCTCCACGAACATTGCGTTGATCCCGAGCATTGCCCGTGTCCCGTACTTCGGCTACGCGAAAATTTTCCAGGCGGAAGATTCCGTCAGCTCGGGCTACAACGCACTTCAGATGAAGCTCAATAAGCGCGCGGGCCACGGGCTGAATTTCGGCTTGGCGTACACGTACGCAAAATCGATAGATGCAGCCTCGGTGTTCTACGGCTCCGGAGCCAACGGCACGACGATTTTTCCGCAAGACAATTACGATACCCGCGCCGAGAAAGGGCTGTCTGACTTCGACATCCGCCATCGTTTCGTAGCGAATTATATTTACCAGATTCCTTCCCTCGAGCATCTCGCTTCGGGAATGCCGCGGCCCCTCGCGGATGGCTGGCAGATCACCGGCATCTTGACCCTGCAGACCGGACAACCACTCTCCGTATTGACGGGCGCAGATGCAAGTAGCACCGGAGAGGGTACGGACCGGCCCGATCTTATCGGCAATCCGAATGCCGGCCCGCATACGGTTGCGAAGTGGTTCAACACGGCGGCCTTCGCCATGAACGCGCCTCTTAGGTTTGGCAACGCGGGCCGAAACATCGTGGAAGGTCCGTCGTTCCGGAATTTTGATTTCGCGCTCTTGAAGGACACGCGGATCGCGGAGGCTCGAAACATAGAGTTTCGCGCGGAGTTCTTCAATGTTTTCAACCATCCGAATTTCGCCCTGCCGGGAAATATTCTCACGGCTCCGAATTTTGGCGCCATCTTCCAGACGCCTGACGTCGCTCAGAACAATGTGGGCCTGGGCTCCGGTGGACCGCGGCTCATCCAGTTCGGATTGAAGCTCAGCTTCTAGGGAGTTGTATGACCGGGCCTATGAAGCGGTTGCTGATTGCCTCGGGGCTGTTCTTGGGGCCGCCAATTTCGGTCATTGCCGCACCACAGGTAGATCCCCTCGGGCGCGGTCTATACGCGTATGTAAGCGACAACGACCACAGCGCGAATTCTACATTCCTGATTGGACAACACGGCATACTCGTCGTTGATACCGGACTGAATACCATCGAGGGCCAGAAACTCCTTGACGAAATCCGCAAGATTTCTCCGCTGCCTGTCCGGTTCATCATCAACACGCACTATCATCCGGACCACCAGGGGGCGAACGCCGTCGTGGGGCCGGATGCCGTGGTGATCAGCTCACCGTTTACCCGGGAGCGCACCCTCCAAGTGTTGGACGGACTCCGCAAAAGCCAAGCAAAAGAGGGCGCGAGTGAACAGGCCGCGCAGCAACCTGCGTTTCGCGCCGCCACGGAGACATTGACCGACCGGCTGACGATCTACCTCGATGATGACCCAGTTGAGATCGTCGCTCCTGGCCCCGGGCATACCCTGGGAGACGTGTACGTTTTTTTTCCCAACCAGCGGAGTGTCGCCGCTGGCGACCTTTTCATGAACCGCTCCTCGCCGGCGATGGATCAGGGCAGTGCGAAAAACTGGATACGAACGCTTGATTCGATATTGACGCTCCCGGCAGATCACTTCGTACCGGGCCACTTTGAAGTTGGATCGCGAATGACTTTCACGCACTTCCGGGACTATCTTGCCGACCTGTACGGGCAAGTGGAGCGCCTGCGCAGCTCCGGAGCTACGGTCGAACAGGTCAAGCAGCAAATTGATATGAAGAAGTATGCCGACTTCAGGCAGTATCCCCAGTTCCAGGCTACCTTTGCGGACAACGCGGAAACGATTTATCGGCAGCTTGGGCATCCCTAGTCGGCTAGCCAGCGCACATTCATTTTTGTGTCTGACCTCGACTGGCTTCGATCAACTGCTCGACCGGGGCAACGACCATGAGCAGGAGGTTGGCTCTTGGTGTTTTGGAACGTTCGATCAAAGTGAGCTGCTGGTTCCTCCAGGACTCCGAGGAGGGTTCGGATTTATCGAGATAGTCGAGTGCCTCTAAGCCCGCAGCACCGAGGGCGGAAAGGTCTTCGGAAAGAGGTGCGACTTCGAGCAGAAGAAAAGATTGCTGGAGCAGCGAACGTACCTTCATTGCGTTATCGCGCCAGGCGGTGAGCATCGTTCGAATCTGGGCTTCAACAACTTGGTCTTTACAGCCGCTCTGGACGTAAGCCTGCACTTGATCGCGAAAATGGCGCGCTGCATCGCTCTCCGGGCTCACGGCGTCGATCATGTGGTTCAAGGGAGCTCGAAAGTCCCAGGGGCCCTTCACGTTTTCGAAGCGGGTGTAATCCTTCACGGGTTCGGCTGTATCTGCGAGGGTGCGAAGCGCGGAAATGTCGCCCGTGCCCGCCATGCGGCGCAGCATGCGAAACTTGCCGGATCTTTGGGTCAACCCTAGCAGCTCGAGGCGCCAATCAAGTTCGCCGAGTCTCGTGTACATCGAGGCGACATCGGTAACCTCCTGTGGCGACCATAAACGCTCGGCAATCGCGGCCGTGCGCGGCCAGATACGGGAATCGAGGATCTCGGGCGTCACCCATTCTGTCCACATGCAAGCCTCGCCGCCGATGATGCGACTCTTCTCCTCTGGATCGAGCGAAGCAGCCGCGCCGCTCATGGGGTCCACGGCATAGTGCCGTGAAGCTGGCCACATCAGGTCGAGGTAGTAACCGAAAGAGAGTAGGCCGCTGTAGCCTTGCTTCGCCGCCGTGGCCAACGATTCTTGGCCGCGCCATGACTGAATGACGATGGTCTTTGGCAGCCCGGGATGCAGGATCTCGTCCCATCCAATCATCAGCTTGCGGTGCTTGGTCAGGATCTTCTGCAAGCGCTGATTGAAGTAGGCTTGCAGATCCTGGTTATTCTTCATTCCATGCGAGTGAATGAACGCCTGGATCGTCGAATTGGCGTCCCAATGTTTGCCGTCGACCTCGTCTCCGCCGATGTGAAAGTAGGCGTCGGGAAAAAGCTTACCCATCTCGTCAACGAACTTGTCGAGGAATTTATAAGTGCCTTCCTGTATGGGATCGGTTACGGAATCAGGGCCCTCTGGATCGATCTTGTAAGGGCCTGGGCCACTTGCCAATTCGGGATATCCGACAAACCAAGATCGGCTGTGGCCGGGCGTATCGAACTCGGGGATCACGCGGACGCCCCGATCGTGCGCGTAGGCCACTAGGTCCCGAATCTCTACTTGCGTGTAATACCAGCCATCGGATCCCATCTCGTGCAGTTTAGGAAAGCGCTTGCTCTCGACACGAAAGCCCTGGTCGTCGGAAAGGTGCAGGTGCAAAACATTCATCTTCACCGCAGCCATTCCATCCACGTTGCGCTTGAGCACATCGAGCGGAATGAAGTGGCGGGCGACGTCAATGAGCAAGCCGCGCCAGGCGAACCGGGGCTGGTCTTTTATGGTGACGGCAGGCACGGCGAAGCCGGCCGGAGTGGTTTCGACGAGTTGCAGGAAAGTTTGGAGTCCATGCAGGACGCCCAGGGCAGTTGGCGCGTTGAGCTTGGCTCCGGAATCGGTAATTGCCAGCTCATAAGACTCATCCTCGCCGAGCTTTTGCACTGGCTCGCGATCGTGGTCGGCGTGGATCAGCAGAGTCGGACTGGTGGGTCCGCCCGGTTTGTGCCTGAGGAGCATTCCCGTTTGCTCGGAAAGCTCGGCAACGAACCTCTCGACGCCGCGCTCCAGTGTTGTATCTTGAACGCCAGTAACCGCAGCGGAAAAGGATTGATCAATCGGCAGTTGTCCAGTTCCAAGTTGAACTGTAGACGGCATGGGTATGAGGCTCGGCTCGCGCTGCCGTTGTGCTGCAGTAGTAGCTGCAAGTAGAAAAAACGCGTTAAGGATCAGCACGATTCGCATAGTTCCGGCACCATCTCCCAGTCTCTGGTTTCGCCTTGTTTCTTTTCATTCTTTCTGCTTTTTTACTTATAGTAACAATCGAAGCTGGCGCAGGCGAATTCTGGAAGCATGTCCAGCGCTTGCGCCCAAGAGGATCGCATCATGACAAAGTCCGGGCAATGCAGCAAACTGGATACGCACGCTTGATGGAAGCTCCCGCCGATCACTTCGTACCAGGCCACTGTGAAGCCGCATCGCGTGAAACCTTCACGCGGCCGATTTGCGCGCCAAGCCCAATGCAAAGGCAGCGAGAGCAACGATGACTAGCGCCGATCCGAGGACCGCGATAGCGCGAGGTGCGTTGCCGTGGTCTGCCGTCTGAAGCAGAACGCCGAGCGGGAAGAGAAAAGCGCCGAGTAAGGCGCTCACGGAGAGGAACATTTTGATTTTTCCCGAGAACTGCACTCGATCAAGGCCAATTCCCAAGACAATCAAAACCATGGCCAGGCCGATCCAATGGCCGTGCACGTCCACTTGCCGGTCATAAACGTATTTTGCTTGCTGGTATTGCAGCAGGGCTTGGTCGGTGAGTGCCGAATTCCGGGAAGCGGCTCCGGCGAATCCTGCCGCGAGCGATGAACCGATCTCGTCCAGCGCCTGGTGCTCGGCAAAAACCGCGTACCACAGGCCGTAGCCCATGCCCCACAGCGCCAGAGCAATCCCGCCCGCAAGGAGTAGCCGACGCGCGCCGCTCACGATGGGCCTCCCGCGTCCAGCCGGCCGGTGTAACGCAAAATGCCAATCCACATGGCCAGCAGCGCCACGATCACGAGCAGGCCCCCCAGGTCCGCCAATCCACCAGCGACTAACCCATACTTCAGCTCGAGTAGCACGCAAACGGGGAGAAGCACAGATCCGAGCAAAAGCACGAACGCCCAGCGCCGCTTCCACGTTTCGCCGAGATTTACATAGGGTTGAAAAAACGCCAGCAGCATTCCAAGCAAGCCGAACTCGATGATGTGAGCGTGTGCGGCGATTTTCACCGCCTTGTCGCCTTGTAGCTGGCCGTACTCCGCCAGCCCGCGGTCGACTGCCGCAGCGTTTTGCGTCGCCGCTCCAGTGCTGATTTTTGAAAGAATCGATACGTCGAGCGCTTCGTGGCGATAGAGGTCCCTAGCGGCGTAATAGCTGCCGTAAAAGAATCCCAGCAGCACCAGGAATACTCCGCCGGCAAGCAGCAACCGCCCCGGGACACTTGCATCGGCAAGGAGATGGTCTTGGACGGCGGCACGCTCCCCCGAGCGAAAATGCTTGAGGAGCCCAGTGAGGTAGCCGAGCACAGCAACGACGACAAAAAAGCCACCGAGATCGGCAAAGATGCTGGCCCATCCGATGGTCTCGACCGGGCTATAAGCCAGCCCAACGTAATGGATTAGGAACACACACACGGGCAGCAATCCGGCACCAAAGAGAAACAACCAGGTCAGGTGTTTTTTTGCTTTGCGCGAAAGAGCGATCCACGGCTCGAGCAGCGCAAGCATTAACGCCAAATATCCAAAAGCTACGATGTGGACGTGGGTGTCCACTTTGGTGCCGCGATTTTCCAGGAAGCCACCAACGTCCTGAAAATGTTTGAGGACTCCAGCGCCGTCACCGGCCAGGGCAGCGTGCGAGGCATTCGAGAGACTGGCGCCGACCCGCGCGGCATTCTGGTGCAGGACAAATACCGCGAAAATGTCGCCAAAAACCATTCCGACGAGGATCAGACCGATGCCGCCAAGGAGGAGGAGCCGCCGCGCGCCGAGCGGAGCAAACGTAGCGCTCCGCTGGAATGGCCTTGCCAATTCGTGCGCGCCTGAGCTTTCTGGGGAGCTCATGGATTCCATGGGTGCCGCGGCGGAGGAGACTGTCCGGCTGTGTTCATACGCTCACTGGAGAGGCCGCGGCGCTCCCCCGGAAAACCGGCATCACGCGATCGGCGAAGAGTTGCTGCGTCTTGATGGATTTCCAGTGTTCGAGTCCGCCAAAATTGGAGACGATAGCCAGTTCACCGATTCCACCTTTCTCTTCTAAGTTTCGAATCTGGCGAATCACTTTCTCCGGCGTGCCGATGAAGCCAATCTCCTGCTCCACAATCTCGTCGTAGGTCAGCTTGGTCAGGGATTCGAGCGCGCCGCTGGCGTAAAAGCCGTAGCCTTTGGCGCGTAGCTCCGCTCTCTTGGCTTCCGCCTCGAAAGATTCAACCGGTGAGGCATTGAACGAAAGAAAATTGTGCAACGCGGTCTCCACTTCTTTTCGAATTTGTTTTTCGTCTTCGTCCAAGTAAACAGGGCGGATATAAACGATGTTCGGCTTATGCCCATGTTCGGCCGAGGCTTTCTTGTAGATGCCGAGCGGCTTCTCGAGCAAACCCCAGGGAAGCAATGGGGGCACCAAAATTCCCCATCCACGCTCACCGGCCATCTGATACGTGATATCGCTCGTTCCGCCCGCATATAGCGGTGGATGCGGTTTCTGCACCGGCTTGGGCACAACCGCCAGATCCTTCACTTTGTAGAACTGGCCGTCATAGGACATTTTGTCTTTTGTCCAAGCCTGAATCAAAATCTCGATCGCTTCATCGTACCGCGGCCGGCTCTCTTCAAGAGGGACATTCGAAGGCCCGAAGAGCCACGCGTGGCCGCGACCCAACCCGCATTCAAGCCTCCCTCGTGTAAGGATGTCAGCTTCCGCGATTTGGCCTGCCAGGCGCATCGGGTTTTCGAGCGGAAGCGTGAACAGCGCGACGCGAAAGCGAATGCGCTCGGTGCGCTGGGCGGCAGCGCTGAAAAGAGCCAGCGGATTGGCGGAAATGGAAAATTTCTGGAAGAAATGATGGTCAATCACGGAGTAGACATCAAAGCCGACCTGATCAGCATGTTCGATCTGGCGAAAAATCTCCCAGGTCAGCTCGGCGTGGGATTTTCCCGGCGCCGTCTGCATCTCCGCATAGATGCCGAATCTCATTGCCCCTCCCGGTCTTGCTGTATTGAGGTGCACATAAATCCGGGCACTCGCCTCGTTTCAAACTCGGTGCGGCGTGGCTCAGGAACTCCAACGCAATGGAAATCTAGAAGTTGAACTTCACCGCCAACTGAATCTGGCGCGGGTTGAAAACCGCGCGCGGAGATCCGTAAAGCGGGTTGGGCGACCCTTCACGGAACGAAGACGGCGTCGCTGGACAGCCGAAGGCTGTTGGGTTGAACGGGCAGAAGTCGGATGCCCCATAGACGGTGTTGAAAAACCGAATGTTCGTCGTGTTAAAGAGATTGAACGCCTCCCCGAGCAATTCCAGGCTGCGGTGCTCCTTGAATGGGAAGGTGCGACCCAGGCGAAAATCCACGGTCCGGAAATTGTCACCGATAAAGGTGTTGCGCGGCTCGATGCCGACGCGGTCGTTGTTGCCGAAGATGTCGCCGTTGGCGTCGAAGCCGGCAAACTTCGTGAAGCGCATCGGAGACTGAATGCTGGCAATCAGGCCAGCCTCGAAGTTGCGGGCGAAAGCATTCCATTCCTTTGGTGTTGTCACTGTCCCATTCAACACTAGGCGCTGGCGCACGTCGTCTGAAGAATCCGCTCTTTCCGCGCGGAAATTCTGACTGTCTTGGGGGATCAGAACGAAACTGGGGTTTGGCCCGTCGTCGATGGATTTTGACCACGTATAACTCAAGCCATAGGAAAAGTGATGCGCAAGCCGTTTATTGACGTTGATCAGCAAACCGTCGTACTGGGAGTCCCATCGTGAGTCGGCCTCGAAATAAATCGCGATCGGAGGAAGGCGCACGCCGGGAGTAAAGGGGCATGCCGGAACGGAAGAACAATAGACGTTCTTTAGCCCACTGCGGCCTTCGGAGTCATGAACGGTCACCTGGGCGCTGGGATCAGGCTGGTTGACATTGTAGAAGCTACCGAGATGGACGCCACGGATGTGAAGACCACTGACGCTAACGGTTGTATCGGGGAGCGGATCGAATTCGATTGCGGCGCTGGCTTGAATGCCGTAAGGGTTCTGGGAGTTTTGATTAAAGCGAACCACCACGGACGGTCCGAAGAACGCACAATTGGTAATTGGAGTGCAACCCGGGAACGGGTTTGTGAATGGATCCGTTGTATTATCCGGATAAGCACCGTCTTTGACCAATCCCTCGAGTCCCAGAGCAGTGATCGCCGGAGAGCTAGCAAAGGCGAAGAGTTCCGTCTTGGCGTTGAGACTGTTTTCAAACGGACGGCCGGGATACTTCCCGTCGTTAAGCTGGGGAATGTTGCCCGTGCCGCCACAAGAAGGCTCCTGGCAGGCGAGAAGCGGCGCGGGAATAATTCCGTGGAACAAGCCGAAGCCAGCGCGAATGACAACATTGCGCTTCGTTCCGAGACTGTAAGCAACTCCCACTCGGGGGTCGAAGTTCTTCCACTGGGTGTTGAGTACGCCACTGGGCCAGGTCTCCCACTCCCAGCGAATTCCGCCGTTCAACGTCAAACGGCTCGTCGCTCGCCACTTGTCCTGGATGAAGAGACCATTATAAGTGTGGTTGAGCGTGCCTTCGGCTTGATTTCGGATGCTAGGAGCAATCCGCGTCCCGCTATAAACAGAGGTATTCAGGCTCTGCTCGTCGAAATTTGGCGCCTTAAAGCGTTCAAAAAAGATCACGTTGGGATGCTGGCAGCCTGCTGGACCCGCGCCTCCTGGATCTCCTACGGGGGAGACACATTGTGGTCCGTTGACTGCGTCATTTCCGAGAAAAGCGCCGAGATTAGGGAAGTCCGCCTCGAAGGGATAGAAGAGCGGAAATGATTCCGTGGTACGGACGTAATTGGTATTTCCTCCGAGGCTGATGGTGTGGCGGTCGTGAGTGATCGTGAAGTCGTCGACCAATTCAAAGCGGGACTCGCGGTAGAAATCGGGGTTGCCGCGGTTGACGCCGGTGGTGAAAGTGTTCGAAAGCTCGAGATGGGGTTGTGTGGAGACGGTGGGGAAATCGAACGAGCGCCGAGCAAATTGCATGCGCAACTCGTTCACCATCGTCGGTTTGATAACCGAAGCGAGCGTCCCTGCGACGGATTGATCGCGATAGAAGTTGTCTTTGAATGCAGAAGGCAAGTCAAAACCGTCGTTCAAAGGGGATTGATTGAGCAGCCGGCCGTCATTGATAAAATAACGCAAGAACATCGTTTCAGTTGGGCCGAAGTTGTGGTCCAACCTCAGGAAGCCATTGTCAGTGTCGTTGGTCCGCAGAACGCCGCCCAAAGGCGGTTCCGGCGCCAGCCCGTAGACGGCTTTCACTTCGTTGATGAATTTAATGTTGCTGAGGACGGCGGAGTTGTAGAAAGGCGATTCGCCACGCCGTTGGACTTCATAATTGCCAAAGATGAAGGTCTTGTCTTTCTGGAGAGGGCCTCCGATCGCCGCGCCAAATTGATTCTGCCTTAACGCGTGGGCCCCGGTGGCCTGGAGGAGATTGATGGCATCCAGTTTGTTGTTGCGGAAATATTCGTAAGCAGTTCCGTGCCATTCATTGGTCCCGCCGCGGGTAATGATGTTGACGATGCCTGCTGAGGCGCGGCCAAATTCGACAGAGTAATCAGTGTTGATGACGCGGAATTCCTGGACCGATTCCTGCGGAGGCGTGCCGCGCTGGATGCCCGAGGCTGTCGAAATGTCGTCCGCTCCATCCACTGCAATGAAATTGTAGTGAATATTCTGGCCTCCGAAGGAGAGCTTGGTCACGGGCTCTACGATCACGTCGGTGTTTCCCGCCGTGGTATCGCCAACGGTGACGGCTGGAGAGAGCAACGCGAAGTCGATGAATTCACGGCCGTTCACGGGAAGATTGAGGATCTGGTTTTCCGTGATTACCGTGCTGACCTGGGTGCGCGTTGGCTCGGCCAGTTCGGAAGTGGCTTCGACTTCGACTTTCTGAACCATGGCTCCAGGTGTGAGCGTGAAACCAAGCTCCGCGGCTTGGCCGACCTGGAGGGTGATGTTCTTGGTCTGTTTTCCAAACCCCGAAAATTCGACGGTGACTTTATATTCCCCGGCCGGCAGAGCAGGGATGGAATACTCGCCGTTATCGGAGCTTTGCGCGGAGCGAGAGAACCCCGTGGCCAGATTGGAGGCCGTCACACCGGCCTTGGCAACACTGCCGCCAGAAGCATCGGTGATCTTTCCGGAGAGCGTGGCGTTCACTGTTTGGCTCCGGGCGGAGTCTGGTGGAATCAGCAGGAAAGCCGCGCATAATGCGGCCAGAAGAATCTGGAGCGAAAAATTCCACTTGCTGCGAATCACAGTGCACCCCCCACGTTGAACTTCTCGAAACGAGCACTCCGAACTGCGGTCGAAATACTCCTTTTTTAGCTGCACCTTCCATCGTTGCGGCTGTCGTTTGGCTGTGTTGGAAAGAGCGGCCTTACCGACCGCTCAGGCATAGTTGTGGCGAAGCCAACCCGATAGCACCAGGGGCGACCAGGGAGCGTCCGGAGCGAGGATGTAACAGAAGACCCGCCGGGATCGGCGAGATGGTTCAAGAAGTTCCGGCGCTGAATCGGAGTTGACGGCATGCCACGCCCCCGCCTCGACGGAAGAGTACCCGAATGGAACGATACACTAGGGGTGGACGAGGGGCATGTCAAGCAGAAAGAGAAGACCAATTGAATATGGGAATTGTTGACATGGGAATTGTTGAACACTTGACTCTCCCCTTGTTTGGGAGCAACATTTCGCACTGCCCGGCACCCCGTCGAGACCAAACATGGAACTGGCCGAGATCAATCGAATTTCAGTCGCTGACCAGGTTGCTGCGATTCTTCGGCAGCGGATCCTCGACGGAGAATTGCCACCTGGAACGGCCCTGCAAGAAGTGCCCATGGCTGCATCCCTCGGAGTATCCAGAAATACGGTCCGCGAAGCGACGCGCATTCTGTCACTCGAAGGTCTGCTGAAGCGAAGTGTGCACCGCGGAGTGGCCGTGGCCCAACTATCTCAGGAAGACGTCGCCGAAATTTATCAACTGCGCCACCTCTTGGAAATTCCGGCGGTGCGAGCAGCGAAGATGGAAGACTCCGACGTACTGACGGAGATGCGCCGAGCCCTGGAAGGTTATGAGGAGGCAGTTGCGGGCGTTGACTGGGTGAGGGCGGTTCGCTTTGATTTACAGTTTCATACGCTGCTGATTCGCTTTCACCGCAACCGACGCCTGGAGTCCTTTTACCAAAAGCTTCTGAGTGAATTGCGGATGGGTATGGTGCTCGTCGATCTGCGGCACGATAATCCCAGCGGCCTGGTTCCCGTGCACCGTAGAATTCAGGAACTGTTGACCACTGGAGAGGCGGAAGAGTGTGCAGCACTCCTCGCGCAACATCTGCGAGATTCGGAAACAAGATTGACCGCCGTGATAGATCAGCGGATTGCAAGAGCGGCGGCCAAGTAAGTTCTGGTACGGCCGAAGTTGCGAATCCGTGCCGGATGCTGTAAACAGGTTCACCCGAAGGCCAGCTTACTGGCGTTCCTTCGGTCCCAAGCGGGAGCAGCCGTTCGAGGGCTTACGTAAAGATGTATCCCCGAGCATTTACCTATCATCGAGCCAGCTCCCTCCAGGATGCGGTGACGCTGCTTTCCGAGCTTGGAGAAGGCGCGAAGCTGCTGGCCGGCGGCCAGAGTTTGATCCCGCTCATGAAGTTGCGTTTTGCCAACCCCGCTCATCTCGTCGATCTGAACTTTGTCGAGGGCCTTTCTCATATCCAGCAAAAGAATGGCGCGTTGCATTTTGGCGCTCTTGCGCGTCATGCGGAGATTGAGAAGTCTCCCGCCGCCCGAAAGATTCCGATCCTGCATGACTGCGCTGCGGGAATTGCGGACGTGCAGGTCAGAAACCGCGGAACGATCGGGGGTTCGATTGCCGAGGCCGATCCCAGCGGCGATTGGGCCACCGTGTTGTCGACCCTCTCTTGCGAGGTCCGATGCGTTGGCTTGGCCCGAGAACGCTCTTTCAAGCTGAGTGAATTCCTGAAGGACGCTTATACCACCGCGCTGGCGTCGGACGAACTTGTTTCCGAAATTGTCGTCAAGTTTCCGCCCGGGAACGGCGGTGGCGCGTACATCGCATTCAAGCGAACCGCGCCCGTATATCCCACCGCGAGCGCTGCCGTCCAATTGACGCTGGAAGGCGATCGCTGCACGGAGATTGCCATAGCCCTGGGCTGCGTCGGCTTGTTGCCGATCCGAGTTACGGAAGGAGAAGCAGCGCTTCGCGGCCGGCAAATCACGCCGAAACTCGTCGAAACTGCAGCCGACGCCGCGCGTGCCGCCGCCGAGCCGCAGCCGGACATGCGGGGTTCGGCGGAATACAAGCGGCAACTTGTGGGAACGCTGGTTAAGCGCGCGACGGAAGTCGCGCTCCAGCGGGCCCGCGGACAGCAGGTGGAGGTCAGCCACATCTATGCCTGAAGCCGCGCAAAAAGTTTCCATCGAAGTCCGCGTCAACGGCAAGTTGCATTCGCGGGAAGTCGAGCCGCGGTTGTTGCTCGTGGAATTTCTGCGCGAAGATCTCGAGTTGACGGGCACGCACATCGGATGCGACACGACGTATTGCGGCGCTTGCACGGTGCTGATGAACGGTGCTGCCGTGAAATCCTGCACGGTCTTCGCGGTGCAAGCCGACGGCGCGGAAATTACCACCGTCGAAGGGCTAGAGAAGGATGGCCAACTTCATCCGATTCAAAAAGCCTTTGGTGACTGCTACGGCCTCCAATGCGGCTATTGCACACCCGGGCTGATGCTTTCTGCGCTCGAACTCCTGCGAGACAATGCGAGTCCGAACCGGAAGCAGATTAAGAAAGCCATTGCGGGAAACACCTGCCGGTGCACCGGCTATCAAAACATTTTCAAAGCGATCGAGACCGCCGCGGCGCAAATGAGGAGCCCGAGCCATGGCGATTAAGTTTGGCGGCGACTTCGAGGTCCAGCGCTCCCGGGAAGAAGTGTTTGATTTTCTGACGGATCCGCACAAGTTCGCTCCCTTGCTCCCGGATTTTCAAGGCTTGGACGTTGTTGATGAGCGGCACTTCGCGCTGCGAGTGAACGTCGGCATTTCACACATCAAGGGCACGGCAAACGTAAAAATGGAACTTTCGGAATCCACACGCCCCAGCCGCGCGCAATATAAGGGGCAGGGCAGCGTCGCCGGCGGAAACATGTCGCTGACGGCCAGTTTCGACCTCGTCGCGGCAGAGAGCGGCACGAAAGTCGCGTGGCAGGGAGAAGCACAGATTTTCGGACGCTTGACATCCGTGGCGGGCGGATTGCTCGAACCGTTGGGACGAAAGAATATTCAGAAAGTGATCGACGGCTTGCAGGCAGCGCTGCGCCAGCCATAGTATCGTTACGTTTCAGGAGAGATTTGACTTGAGCGCGGGAACCAATGGCGGAGGGTGGGTCGGCCGAGGGCTGGCGCGCAAGGAGGATAACCGGCTCCTGCGCGGCCGCGGCAAGTTCATCGACGACCTCAAGCTGCGCAATATGTTGTATCTGAAATTCGTGCGCTCTCCCTACGCGCATGCCAACGTGACCAGCCTCGATGTTTCCGCGGCGGAAGCGGTTCCCGGGGTGATTTGCACTCTCACGGGCACGGAAATCGCGAAACAGACGAATCCGTTCATCGAGATCGCGCCGGATCCCTTCGCGCGAATCAAAGATTACCCGCTGGCTGTTTCGAAGGTGCGCTATCAGGGAGAACCGGTGGCTGCCGTCGTCGCAACTTCACCGCAGATTGCCGACGATGCCGCGGAGCTGGTCGAAGTCGAGTACCAAGCTCTGGACGTCCTGGTCGACGCCGAGGAAGCTTTGAAAGATTCGGTCTTGCTTCACGAGGATGCGGGGACCAACCGTGTTTGGCGCGGTGTCTTCGAATACGGTGACATTGAAAAGGCCTTTCGCGAAGCGGCGCACATCGTGCGGATTGACAAGATGCATTTTCACCGTTTTTCCAGCACGCCGCTGGAGAACAACGCGGTCATTGCCGAGTGGAACCAGAAAGATGAGCATATCTATTATTGGTGCAACAATTCTTTTCCGTCGTTCGCGATGCAGTTCATCGCCTCTCACCTCGGTGTCCCCATCGACAAAATCCGCGTTCAGACCTTTGATATCGGCGGCAGCTTCGGCATCAAGATCACCAGCTATCCGCAAATGTCGGTTTGCGCGCTGGCTTCGAAAAAAGCCGGCGGCCGCCCGGTGAAATGGATTGAGACACGCTCCGAGCACAACATTTCGAGCGCGCACGGCAACGAGCGGACCTTTCGGGACACGCGTGTGGCCCTCGACAAGAACGGCGTAATCACCGCGATCGATTCACGCCACATTGATGACTGCGGCGCTTATCCGCGTTATGAGCCGCTGGGCTGCGTGATCTGGGCGCAGGTCCTTCCGGGAGTGAACCGCTTCCGGAATGTGCGCATCGATTTCAGCCAGGCGGTCACAAACAAATGCCCGGTGGGTCCGAACCGCGGCTATTCGCGGATGCAACATCTGTGGTTCCTGGAGCGGGTCGTCGATATTTGCGCGCACGAATTGGGCATTCCACCCGACGAGATGCGGCTGTCGAATTACATTGGCCCCGAAGAATTTCCCTACACAACGCCAAATGGTTGTGTCTACGACTCCGGGAACTATCCCAAGATGCTGCAAGTGGCTAAAGAGAAGATCGGCTGGGAGGATTGGAAGAAGAAACAGGCGGGAGCGCGAACGGAAGGGCGCTGGATGGGCATCGGCATCGGCACCACCCTCGATTCCGGAACAAACAATTTCGGCCAGTCGCAAATCGTGAATCCCCATGCGCCGTTTTCCGGAAATTCGCAGGGCGCCAACTGCAAGCTGGATATCTATGGCGAGGTTGTCGTAGCCGTGGGTTCCTGCCCGCAGGGCCAAGGTCACGAGACGACCGCGGCGCAAGTCGTCGCCGATGTCCTGAACATTCATCCGGATCTGGTGACCGTGCGTACCGGATTCGACACCGAGCGCAACGTGCACACCGGGGCTTCGGGCACGTACGCCAGCCAGTTTGCGGTTTCCGGTCTGTCCGCCGTGCACGGCGCGGCTCAAAAGTTGAAGACGGAGATGAAGCGGCTGGCGGCCTTTTTGCTTCAAACAGGGGAGGAGCATCTTGAGTTTGGCATAGGACCACAAGGCCCCGAGATTCTCGCGAAAGACAGCGGCAAATCCGTGAACTACTGGCAATTGGCGAACGTCGTCAACGCGAATTCTGCCGTGCTGCCTGAGGAACTCTACGAACTGACGTTGAACTGCCGGTACATTTGGCGCGCTCCGTTCAAAGTCCCCGACAAGGAAAAGAAATACGGCAGCTTGACGCTGACGTATGCGTCACAGCTGCACATTGCCGTGGTGGAGATCGACCGGGAGACGTTCATCCCGCGCATTCTGGATTACGTGGCGGTGGATGACTGCGGAAGAGTCATCAACCCTCCCATTGTGGAAGGCCAGGTCTACGGCGCGACGGCGCATGGGATCGGCGCGGCCTTGCTGGAAAGCTGTGTTTACGATGCGGTTGGCAACATGCTTACGGCGACGTTCAGCGATTACACTCCCATCACCGCCATGAACATGCCGGACGTGAGATACGGGCATATCGAGACGCCCTCGCCGCACAGTTACAGTGGCGCAAAGGGCATGGGCGAAGGCGGCGCAGCTCCGATCCACACGATTTCCGCGGCACTGCAGGATGCCCTGTTTTCCAGCGGAATTGTGATCAACGATTCCTTTAACAACGCGGACACTTTGTACCGCGCGCTGGTGAGGAAAGAGATTTATCAGGCGCGCGATCTGGTGACGGTGGAGAAACGGGCCTAACGCGGCACGAATATGAAGCGAGTTTGCATCGTCGGATGTGGAGCCATTGGGTCGCTTTACGCAGCGCATCTCGCGCGGGTGGCAGACGTTTGGGCGCTCGTGCGACGCGACGATCATGCGCTCGCGCTCAACCGCGACGGATTACGCGTCAGCGGAAAACATGAGTTTCGTGTTTCTCTTAAGGCCACCACGCGCGCAGCAGAAATTCCTGACTGCGAGTTCGCCATCGTGGCCACAAAAGCGCGGCAAGTCGAGGAATCTTTCGCGCCGATCGGGCATCACTTCCATCATGGCGCTGTGCTTTCCGCACAGAATGGCCTGGGCAGCGAAGAAATCCTTGCCGATCATACCCGTGGGCAGATTATTCGCGGCACAACTTTCATGAGCGGCACACGACACAGCGACACGCATGTGCAATACGAACTGGATACCGCGACGTGGATGGGTCCGTTTGAACCGCGGCACACGCCCTTTTCGATCGTCAAGGAAGCTGCCGACTTGATCGTGGCAAGCGGTTTGAAGGCCGAGGCGCTCGACGACGCCCGGCCCGCCCAGTGGTCGAAGCTGATCTTCAACGCTTCGGTCAACGCAGTATCCGCCCTGACGGGCCTGCCGCACTCACCGCATTTTGCCGATGAGACCCAGCCAGCGAGTCTGGGACACTTGCTCCATGATTTGATCGACGAGGGGAAACGAGTGGCCCAGGCGGCGGGGATTGCCTTGCATGAAGACCCCTGGGAAATGAACAAGATTGGTGCCATGACCAACCATCCACCATCCATGCTCTATGACGTGCGCCATCAATGGCAAACGGAAGTGGATTTCCTGAGCGGAGCCATCGCGCGCGAGGCGCGGCGCGCAGGGGTTGCCGCTCCACTGCACGCGGCCGTTTGCCAATTGATCAAAGGCAAGGAAGCTTCCTGGACCTACAAAAACGAAAACAAGCACGCAGTGGTGGAACATGGCGTGGCCCACTGATACCGCCAAACTCAGCCGCGTTCGCGCGCTGATGAAGGAGCAGGATCTGGATGCGGTCGTCGTCCGCGCACCGGACAACGTCGTCTATCTATCGAGCTACTGGTGCATGAAAGGCTACGACGTCGTGGTTTTCCCGCGCGAAGGCGAAGCCACACTGATCGCCCTTGAGCCCCAGCTTGCCGAGGCGCAGCGCAATTCCTGGGCCAAGGATATCCGCTTGTTCAAGGGCTACGATGAAAAAGATCCGCGGCCACCGCAATTCCGCTCGCTGGATTCTGCCATCAGCGTTTTGAAGGAGCGCGGCCTGACGAGAAGGATCGGCATCGAACTCAATATGGGGACCCAGTCGGCCGATCGCATGGTAGGCGAGCCGACCACGCCAACGCAGATTTTTTTCGACTCGTTCCGAAAAGTAGCTGGCGAAGTTGTGGATGCCACACCTGTGCTGAGCGAGGCGCGGGCCATCAAGACTGCGCAAGAAATCGAGCGTATGGGCCTTGCCAATGAATTGGCGGCACGGGCCATGGAGCATGTCCGCGATCACATCCGGCCGGGGATGAAGGAGAGCGAAGTCGGCGCGATGTACGAAGGCTTCGTTCATGGTTTGGGCGTCGGCTACAAAGGAAAGGTGGAAATGGCGCGGGCCTTCACGCTGGTGTGGTCGGGGAAGGGAATTGCGACATTTACTGCTACCGGGGACCGTCCTGTTCAGGAACACGAGCCCACGCTGCTGGAAATCTGGGTATGCGTGGACGGCTATTGGACGGACTTAACCAAGAATGTCTGCCCTGGCGAGCTGACGCCTGAGTATCACCGCCTGCTCGACATCCTGCTCGGAGTCTTTAACGAAGCGGTCTCTTTCGCAAAGGATGGCGCGAGTTTTCCGGAACTCGATCGCTTGACGCGGGCGCGGATCGCCGAGGGAGGTTATCCCGGTCAGCCGTCACATCCGATCTGCCACGGCGTTGGAGCTCGCGCGCACGAAATGCCCTACGCACATCAAGCCGGGACGGGAACGATTCGAAAAGGAATGGTTCTGGCGATTGAGCCGGGGATTTACTGGCCGGGTGGCGGTGGTTTGCGGCTGGAAGACAATTTTTGGATCACGGAAGCAGGGAATCAAAAACTCTGTTCTTATCCGGATGATTTTCGGCTGGCACGTGCCGCTGGCCAAGCGAGATGATGACTTGACGACTCCTGCGCGAAACGTGGATACGGCAGCCGGCCTGGATGCGCGGCTGGTCGACAAAATTCTCGCCGAAGTTCGCGAAGAAGAGATTATCGCGTTGGCTTCTGACGTCATCAACATTGCGAGTCCCACCGGCGAAGAGCTGCAGATGGCGGAATACATGCGCGGCGTTCTTGGGCAAACAGGCTTAAACGTAACCTGGCAGGAAGTGGAAGCAGGCCGCGCTAACGTCGTTGGCCGGTGGACCGGATCCGGCGGCGGCAGGAACCTGATGTTCAACGGCCACATGGATACGTCGAACACCGGTCGCGAGGAGTTTCTCACCGGCATCGGTTACAAGGCAAATGCCGTTGTGAAGGATGGGGTAATTTACGGCCTCGGCATATACAACATGAAAGGCGCGCTCGTTTGCTACACCCAGGCGGTCAAGGCGCTACAGCGAGCCGGCGTGAAGCTGAAAGGCGATGTGATCATCGCGGCCGTCGCCGGGGAGATCGAGAAGACGCAGTGGGGCGAGTACCAAGGCAAGGAATATCGCGGGTACGGCTACGGCACGCACTACCTGGTGAATCACGGCGTGTTGCCGGACATGTGCATTCTCGGCGAGCCGACGGATATGCGCGTTGTGCTGGAGCACTTCGGTTCGATGTGGGTGCGCATCTCCTGCACGGGCATTTATGTGCACACGGCATTCTGCGAAGGCCGCGAAGAAATGAACTCCATTCGGCGCATGCATGAAGTGATGGAGACGATCCTGGATTGGACCGTCGTATGGGAGAAAAAGGCCTCCTACGGCGGAAAGAAGGCCATCGTCAATCTGGGCGGGATTCGCGGCGGCCACGCGTGGCGAGCCAGCCGCACTCCGGAAAAAACCGATCTGTTTCTCGATGTGCGCGTCCCGCCCACGATTCCCATGAGTGAAGCGCGCCGGGACATTCAAGCGGTTTTCTTCGATCTTGAGAAAAAGCATCCGGACTGGGGCCTGGAATTCGAAACCTATGTTTCCGTGCCCGGCGCGCGCATCAGCGAAGAACACCCCATGATTCGAGCCATCGACGCGAATCACGAGCGAGTGATGGGTCATCGCCCCGAGCGCGAGGTGGTGACATGGTGTTCCGACGCCAGCGTTCTCAGCCGTTATGGAATTGAAACGGTGAACTATGGGCCTTCCAGCGGGCCGCGTGATGCGGAAGGTGAAAAAGTGCGCATCAAGACGCTGGTGGACGTCACCAAGATATACGCATTGACCGCCGCGGAGCTTTGCGGCGTCGAGTAACCTGTTGACCGGAGGAAGTCAGTGCCAAGCGAAACGGAAATCAAACGGCGATTCAAGAATATCCGCGATGCCATGGTGCGTGAAAGTCTGGATGCACTCATCGTATGCGGCAACCAGTACGCCGGTTTTGAAGGTGCGGTGTTCTACGTTTCCGGGTTTGAAATCGTTCATCGCTATGTCTACGTTCTGATTCCTCTTGAGGGCCAGCCGACCCTGGTCTTTCCGCGTGAGGCGCGTTGGATCGGCGACAAGGCCAAGCCCTGGGTTCAAGACCAGGTGTGGCCGGACGTGCCCGGTCACTGGCTCGCCGAGCGGGGCTCTGAAAAGAAGTGGAAGCGAGTCGGTGTCTACGGCATGGATTTCGTGATGGCCGTTCGTGATTACCGTGAACTGTCCAAAGCTTCCTTCGAAACGATTCCCTTCGACACGACCTTCGACATGCTGCGTGCCGTCAAGAGCGAAGAGGAGCTTGTCGAGGTCCGCGACGCCATGGACATAATCGTGGAGGGCTTCTGGGCGCTGGTCGCTGCATACCAACCAGGCAAGACGGAAGCGGAAATCATGGCGCCTGCCGTGGAACGCTTCTTCGCGCGCGGAGCGGGTGCACGCATGATGAACATTCTTCTCTCCGGCTCCCACGGTGAAGCCGAAGCAGCCTTCAAGGTTCCCGGAAACCGCATTGTCGCGGCCGATGACCTCCTTCTTTATTCGTTGGAGGTCACCGGCGCGGGCGGCTATTGGGTGGAGTTTTCGCGGCCGCTCACTCGCGGGAAGATCAGTTCGCGCACGCAGGCGATGGCCGACGCGTATCCGGAAGCGCTGGAATCCGCGCGGAAGATGATGCGCGCCGGTGAACTCGCCAGCCATGTGCATCATGCGGTTGCGGACAAATTCGCCAAACACGGGTTTGCGTTGGGACACCTATCCGGCCACAGCATCGGCACCACCATGCTGGAATACCCGGCGATCGGTGCGAAGAGCGCCGTGGTTCTCGAGGAAAACATGATTTTCTCTCTTCATCCGCAGGTCGTGGACCAGGATGGAAAGGTGTGTCTCTACACACAGGACACTTATCGCATCGGAAAAACAGAAGGCGAATGCCTTGCCGATGTCCCGTGGAAATTCTTCACCGGTGGGGAGACTCGACAGCGAGCCGCTTCGCAGGCTGGCCGCGGGGATCTTTGAAATACACGCCGATTTGATCGAATAAGCGTGGCCAGGACAGGGAGTCGAGTGGGATGAAGATTTGCGTCATTGGTTGTGGTGCGGTCGGCAGCATCTTCGCAGCGCACCTGGCGAGGACCGGTGAGGCGGAGGTGTGGGCCTACGACGTCTGGACGGAACATGTCGAGGCCATTGAAAAGAACGGCTTGCGCATCTCCGGTGCCGCTGAGATTACCGCACGTCTGAAGGCGACCAGTGACCCAAAGCAGTTGCCGCTTTGCGACTACGGCATCGTGGCCACGAAAGCGATTCACACCAAGATGGCCATCGTCGAAGCCGCGCACGCCTTTGATGAAAAGAGCTCCGTGTGTTCGGTGCAGAACGGTGTGGGCAACGAGGAACTCATCGCCGAGCACGTGAAATACGTGATTCGCGGCACCACTTTCCCTGCGGGCCACCCCATCGCTCCAGGTCACATTGGTTACGACATCCAAGGCGATACCTGGATTGGTCCTTTCGAGCCGACCAACACGCCAATGTCACGGGTGGAGGACCTTGCCGGCATTCTCACCCGAGCGGGAATGAATACGATTCCGTTGAAGGATGCGCGTGGTGCGCAATGGACCAAGCTGATTTTCAACGCTTCCACGAATCCTGTTGGCGCATTGACGCTATTGCCTCATGGCGCAGCAACGCGATTCGGTCCGACCGGCCAACTCTTTAATGACTTGATTATGGAAGGCGAGGCCGTGGCCCGCAAGCTCGGCATCGAATTGCACGGTGATCCGCGGCAACTCGTCCAGAAGGGCGCGAACGCCCCTGGGAAGCATCGCGCCAGCATGCTCCAGGATGTTCTCGCCCGGCGCCAGACGGAAGTGGATTTTATGAACGGCGCCATCTCCCAGTGGGGCGACAAAGTTGGAGTAGCTACTCCGCTCAACAAGGTGCTATGGGAATTGATCAAGGGTCTGGAGTACTCCTGGCGGGATCCGGACTAGGGAAGCGTAAAGGAACGGATGAGCGTCCCATTTAACATAGGTGTCTTGCAGTTGAGCATGGAACCGGTCCAGGAAACCGTAGCGATGGCGAGAGCCTCGGAAGCTGCCGGCTTCGACGCGTTCTGGATTGCGGAAGCGTATCCGTGGTGGCGCAAGCACGGATTTGAGGCCCGCTCCTCGACAGCGATTCTTGCCGTGATTGCCGGCCAAACGCGGCGCATGCAGCTCGGCTGGGGCATTATTTCGCCGTACACCAGACATCCGGTTCAGGTAGCCATGGAAGCGCGCGTCATGCAAGATTTGGCGGGCGACCGCTTTCTTCTTGGTCTTGGTGCTTCCAAGATTTTCATGAAAGAAATCGGCGAGGGCGAAGGCGAAAAAGTGGGCCCCGCAACGGTGATGCGTGAAAGCGTCGAAATCATCAAGGGCGTGCTAAAAGGCGATGCCTTTGAATATCAAGGTAAGGTGTTCGCCGCGGCCGTGCCTGCGCTAAAGACGGATGCCCACACGCCTCGCGGGATTCCTCGTATTTATGTTGCCGGGACGGGGCCCGTTCTGCAAAAGCTCGCAGGATCCCTGAGCGATGGGTTGCTCACGGCGAGTATCACGACGCCGGCCTTCGCGCGCTACTCGCGGCAAAACATGGAAGAAGGTGCGCGCAAAGCAGGCAAGGATGCAGCGCAATTGGCGCTCGGTTCGGTCATTGTGGGCAGCATCGGCCGCGATTCGGCCAAAGGAAAAGAAGGCGCGCGCGAACAAGCCGCCATGTATCTCGCCAATAAAGTTCAAAACA
>Ga0210394_10001351_pt1 | contig 40100 bp, 31 predicted proteins | sample IncBWC12MmetaG_FD_160121 | JGI IMG/M metagenome (GOLD analysis project Ga0210394, IMG submission 160121) | Forest soil microbial communities from Barre Woods Harvard Forest LTER site, Petersham, Massachusetts, United States - Inc-BW-C-12-M | ecosystem: Environmental > Terrestrial > Soil >... | reverse complement strand
CTTCGGCAGAGTACCGAAAAAATTTGGTCGCGGTGCTTACAAAACGAGCGCTCGAAGGCGCGTGGGCGTTGGCCCAGACGAAGCGACTGGAGGGATCCAATGGAAAACGTAACGCTTAAACTCAACGGCGAAACGCGTAGCGCCAGCGTTCCTCCAGAAACGACGCTGCTACGGCTGTTGCGCGACCAGTTCAACCTGACCGGCGCGAAGCTGGGGTGTGACGTAGGCGACTGCGGCGCTTGCACCGTGATCGTGGACGGCAAGCCGGTGAACTCCTGCTTGATGCTCGTGGGCCAGGTGGATGGGCGCGAGATTCTGACGATAGAGGGACTCGCTACCGCGGATCATCTCCATCCGTTACAGAAATTGTTCGAACACTTCGGTTCGCTGCAATGTGGATTCTGCGGACCGGGGGTAATCATGTCCGCGAAGGCCCTGCTGGATGAGAATCCGGATCCCTCAACGCAAGAGATTCGCGACGCACTCGGCGGTAACCTGTGCCGCTGTACGGGATATACGAAAATGATCGAGGCGATCAAAGGCGCCTCATGCATCCTGCGCGGCGAAGAAGTTCCGGCAGGCAAGTCCGCATAAGTTCACGGCAGAAGGAGCCTAATCATGGCAGACAAGCCGAAGGTTGTTGATAAGCCTGATGTGCTGCAACGGCCGGATATATTGAAGCCGCAGGCGCCTGCGCCGCTGGTCACTTTTCCCGTCGAAGTTGTCGTGCCTGAGGGACGACAGCAGACGCCAGCCGTGGGCCAGAGGGCCTCGCGGGCTGATGGCCGCCTGCACGGGTTGGGGCAAACGAAATACATCGACGATATGTATTTCCCCAACATGCTCTTTGCCAAAATCAAGCGGGCGGGAATTGCTTCCGCGCTAATCAAGAGCATCGATACAAAAGAAGCCGAGGCCATGCCCGGCGTCATCGCGGTAATTACGGGCCGCGATATTCCCTGCAATTCGTTTGGGCCTTCCCTGAAGGATCAGCCGGTGCTGGCCGATACGCGGGTGTTCCATGCGGGCGACGGCGTGGCGGCAGTGGCCGCGGTGAGCGAGCAGATTGCCACCGAGGCGCTGGAAAAGATCAAAGTCGTGTACGAGCCGCTGACGCCGGTTTTGGATCCGCTGGAGTCGTTGAAGCTGGAGACGCCCGGCATTCACGCTCCGAGCGCAAACATCTACGGCCACAAAATTATCAAGAAAGGCGACGTGGAGAAGGCGTTCGCCGAATCCGATCATATTTTCGAGGGCAGCTTCCGCACGCAAATGGTGGAGCACGTTCCGCTGGAACCGTATGCGTGCATTGCGCAGTGGGACGCAAACGGACGCGTGACGATTTATTCCACGCTGGGACGGATCACGTTGGGGCGCGCGGACGTCGGGCGCACGCTGGGAATTCCCATGAGCCGCGTGCGCATTGTGGCGACGGTGGTTGGCGGCAATTTTGGCGGCAAGAATGAAATCCGGGCCGAGCCCGCTCTGGCGCTGCTTTCGAAAAAGACCGGGCGGCCAGTGAAGTGCGTCTACACCCGAGTCGAGGAGTTCACGTCGTCGACGACGCGCCATCCCCTGATCATGGATTACAAGACGGGAGTCACCAAGCAGGGCAAAATCCTGGGCCGGAAGATTCGGCTGGTCCTCGACGGCGGCGCTTATTGCTCCTGGAGCGAAACGACTCTCGGCAAGGCCTGTATCCTCTCGGCCGGCCCCTACAACATTGAGAATCTGCACGCGGAAGCGTTTGTCGTCTACACGAACAAGACCATGACGGGCGCAATGCGCGGATTCGGGGCGCCACAGGTGTGTTTTGCGTACGAATCTCACATGGATGAGATAGCTCACACGCTGGGCATCGATCCGTTGGAGATTCGGCTGCTGAATGCATTTGACGAGGGTTCGCTGAGCCCGACCAGTCAGAAGTTGCACAGCGTGGTCGTGAAAGAATCGCTGTTACGCGCGGCGAAGCTCTTCGGCTGGAACGGCCTGGGCGACGCCGGAAAAGGGAACGGAGCCTAATCATGAAACGGCGCGGACGCGGCATGGCCTGCATGTGGTACCCGATCGGCTTTACTGTGGCCGCGAATCCCAGTGCGGCGGTGGTGAAAATCAATGAGGACGGCACGGCAACCCTGCTCACGGGCACGGTGGAGACGGGGCAAGGTTCGCTGACGATTCTGGCGCAGATCGTGGCACAAGAACTGGGAATCGCTACAGATGACGTGCACGTGGTTTCGGCAGACACGGACTCGACACCCATGGATACGGGCGCCATCGCGAGCCGCACGACTTACGTCACCGGCAATGCAGCGAAAATGGCCGCAGAAAAAGCGAAGCTGACTCTTTTCGAAGTGGCCGCGCCGCTGCTGGGCGTGAAGCCGACCCAACTCGAAGCGCAGGACCACAAGATTTTCGTGAAGGGCTTCCCGCAGCGCAACATGCACATCGGCGACGTGGCCAACCACGCGCGCGTGGTTTCAGGACAACCGCCGATCGGCAGCGCTTCTTTCAATCCGGAAACTTTGGCGTTGGACCCGGAAACGGGCCAAGGCAAGCCGTTTGGCACTTACGTTTATGCCACGCAGATCGCCGAAGTGGACGTGGACGACGAGACCGGCGAAGTCGAGGTCGTTCGCATTGTGGCTTCGCACGACTGCGGCACGGCCATCAATCCGATGCTGGTAGAGGGCCAGGTCGAAGGCGGGGTGGCCATGGGAATTGGCTTCGCACTCGAAGAAGAGATGCTGTTTGATGCCAACGGCCGGCACATCAATCCCAACCTCACCAATTACATTATGCCGACCTCGCTGGATACTCCGGATATCGAAGTTGACATCGTGGATAGCTATGATCCAACCGGCCCGTTTGGCGCGAAAGGGGTGGGCGAGCCGACGCTTGTTCCTACGGCAGCGGCCATCGCGAATGCGATTTACGACGCTGTAGGAGTGCGTATCATGTCCTTGCCTGCAACGGCGGAGAAAGTCTTCAAAGCCCTCCAGGCCAAGCGCGAACAACAGCCCAAGCAGATCGGTGCCGGTGTACCTCAAAATGGCGGCGCGAACGGTAAACCCGCCGTCCAGTAGCATTAGGACAGCATAGGCAAGAACAACGTAGGCAAAGGTTCTCGCGTAAATAATCCAGTGATCAAAATGGAACAGAGTAGAAATTCGCTTGCTGCAGGGCATACCGGGCTGTACGTGGACTGGCTAGCGGGCGGCAGTGTATATTGCCCTGCCCTTTTGGAATCGCGTTTTTGGGACCGAAGGTCCTAGGGAAATCAAGCTTACGGGTTTGGCGTCGATCCCCTGAAGAATCGCTCATCTGGGAGCCATTCACGCTACAGGAGAATCCTAGCCTGCCTGAATTCATAGGAGGATGGTGGAACTTTCATGGCAAAGACGGAGCAGTTGACGAAAACGAAGAAAGCAGCGGGACAGGCATCACCCTCGGTGAACGGCTCGCGGCTCGATACCAGCTTTATTGGCCAACCACACGAGTGGGATCCGCGGCGCCTTTATAGCCAGACGGGCGCGGATTGGCAATACCGCGTCGATTTTGACCGGCTGCGCAAGGAACGATTGGCGAAGCTGCAGGAACAGATGGTCGCAGCGGATTTGGGCGCGCTAGTTTTGTTTGCGGGCGCGAACATCCGTTATGCGACAGCTTCTTATCAGGGAAACTGGAAATACAACATCAATATCCGCTACGCCGTTGTTCCGACTGGCGGCGAGCCGGTGCTCTTCGAAACTGCCGGTTCGGATTTGCAGTGCGCCAAAATCGATTTGCCCTGGATGGAGGGCCGCATCCGTCCAGCGATCACCTGGCAATGGGCCGAAGGCGCGGTGCCTTACATGGCCGGCCGCATGGCAGACAGCGTTGTTGAGGTGCTGAAGGAAAACGGCCTCGCCAAGGAGAATATCGGTATCGACAACCTGGACATGCCCGCCTTCGAGGCGCTCCAGAAGCACGGCTTGAAGATCGTGAATGGCTGGCCGGCCGTTTCCAAAGCTCGCGTGGTCAAGACACGCGATGAAATCGAATTGCTGAAGCAGGCCTCGAGCATCGGCGATGCGGCCATGTGGAAGATCAAGTACGAATGGCTGAAGCCGGGCGTGCGTGAGCGCGAGATCGAAGCGAAAGTGCACGAGTTCATGCTCGAGCGCGGCTGCGAGATTATTTACGACATCATCGTGGCCTCGGGCGGAAACACGAGCCCGTATCGCCGTTGGGCGACGGACAAGTTGATCCGCCAGGGCGACCTGGTAATCGTGGACATCAACGCAGTCGGTCCTTCCGGATACTTCATCGACTTCGTACGCTGCTTCAAGTGCGGTGGCGCGCAGGGCATGAAGATGACGCAGAAGGAGATCGATCTCTACCGGGAAGTCTACGATTCCATGTACGCGGGCATCGAAAAGCTGAAGCCCGGAAACACGACTGCCGACGTTGCGGCGGCTTTCCCTGAGTATGACGACGATAAATACGGAACGGTCACGCTGCAGCAGTTTGCCCACAGCATCGGCATCACGCTCTACGAGGGCATGTGGATGTCGCGCGCATATTCGCTGAAGTATCCCGCGGAGATCAAAGAAAACATGTACTTCGCAATCGAGACGTTCGCAGGACATCCGAAGCTCGAACAAACCGCACGCCTCGAAGAGAATGTGCTGGTCTCTGCTAAGGGGCCGGTGGTATTCACCAAGATGGAACACATGGAAGAGGCGATGAAGCGTTAAATGGCGCAATTCCAAGTAGCCGTTTCCGACATCGTATTTCCAAACCTGGACCGAGCGCGCGCCGTTTTATCCACAATCGGCGCGGAACTGCGGCTGGCAGAGGAGCCAAAACCCGAGGCGATTCTGCGGGTAGCCAAAGACGCGGACGCACTGCTCGCCACCTACGCCAAAATAACCGCGGACATGATCCGGCAGATGACCCGCTGCCGGATCATCTCGCGGTTCGGAATCGGAGTAGACAACGTTGATATTCCCGTGGCGACAGAGCGCGGCATCGTCGTCACCAAGGTTCCAGACTATTGCATCGACGAAGTTTCCGACCACGCCGTGGCGCTGCTACTTACGGCCGTGCGGAAGATTCCGCTCGCGAACTCTCTGGTACAGCAGGGGCGCTGGGAAATGCCCGCGGTCGTTCCCATTCACCGCTTGCGCGGGAGCGTTTTGGGGTTGGTGGGCTTCGGAAGAATTCCGCAACTCGTTGCACCGAAAGCCCAGGCTTTCGGGATGCGCGTTGTGAGCTTCGATCCTTACATTCCCAAGGATGTTTTCGATCGGGCTAATGTTGAGAGCGTAGATTTCCCTCAACTGCTGAAACTATCCGACTATGTTTCGATCCATGCTCCGCTTTTGCCTGAGACTCAGGGTTTATTCAACGCGGACGCTTTCCGGCAGATGAGGCCGCACGCGTATTTGATTAACACGGCTCGCGGCCCTATCGTTGATGAAGCGGCGCTGGCGCACGCATTGGACGCGGGACAATTGGCCGGCGCGGCGCTGGACGTTATGACCAAGGAGCCTCCAACGGGCTCACCTCTTTTGGGGCGCCCTAACGTGATCATCACGCCGCATACGAGTTTCTATTCTGAAGAGTCTCTGAACGACCTGGAGACCAAGGCGGCGGAGGAAGTGGTCCGCGTGCTCAAGGGACAGGCGCCAAAAAATCCCGTAAATCCCGAGGCGCTGAAGGTAAAGCCGCAAACAAGTCGTGCGTAACCCGCTGCAGCGGCCTAAAGAGAAACTATGAAAGCGATGGTCCTCAGCGCACCGAACGAACTAGCCCTGGGCGAAGTCGCCCGGCCGGCGATCGGTGAGGGGCAGGTGCTCGTCCGCGTGACGTACAGCGGAATTTGCGGCACCGACTACAAAATTTATAGCGGCGCGATTCCGGTGCGCTATCCGCGCATCATGGGCCACGAAATGATCGGCGAAGTGGTGGAGGCTGGCCCAGACGCCAACGTTCGCCGGGGCGATCGCGCCATCATCGATCCCGAACTTTATTGCGGCGCCTGCTTCCACTGCCGCATCGGCCAGACGCATCTTTGTCCCAACGGAATGTTGCTGGGCCGGGACGCCAACGGCGGCTTCGCCGAATATCTAGTAGCACCGGCGAGCCACGTTTTTCCGCTTCCTGAATCGATTGACAATCAAACCGCCCCTCTGATTCAGGTGCTCACTACCTGCCTGCACGCGCAGCGGCAAATCAATATTTTCCCCGGCGAAACTGTGGCTGTAATGGGTCTCGGCGTAACCGGGCAACTTCACGTGCAACTCGCTAAAGCGCGTGGCGCGACGGTAATCGGGATTACCCGCAGCGCCGAGAAACGCGAACTCGCGCTGCGGCTCGGTGCGGATCTGGCGTTTCCCGGGGGCGAAGAGGCCATTCAAAAAGTGCGTGCGGCCACCGACGGTCGCGGCGCCGATGTTGTGATCGAGTGCACCGGCATGCTACCGGTCTTGTCCGACGCCATCCACATGGCGCGCTCAGGCGGCCGGCTGCTCCTGTTTGGCATCATCACCGCAAAACAAGGCGAATTGCCGTTTTATGATCTCTACTTCAAAGAGCTCGCGCTGATTAACGCGCGTGTAGCCAAAAGCGAAGATTACCCGAATTCAATCGCGCTGGTGCAGCGTGGAACGGTTCGGCTGGAGCCGCTGGTAAGCCACGTAATGCCGCTTGGCCAGTTGAAGGATGCGATCGGTATGCTGGGCTCCGATAATGGCCAGCGTATGAAGATTATCCTCGAACACGCCTGACCCGCGCTCAGCGCAAAACCATTCCTGCACGTCTCACTTCCGTATCTAACGCCGATTTTTAAAGCCTCGAAAGCCTCCCGATAACCTGCCATGGAGCCTTGACCGATTCGAGTTGCATTCGCCGGGCTTGCGGTTCTAAGATTCGATCAATACCCACCTCAGGAGGCCCTATGAACGTGGCCGACGTGATCCGCAGCAGGGTTCAGATCTTTGCTATTTCGGAAGAGACCAGCGTTCACGAAGCCGCGCGTTACTTGCGTGAACGACAGGTGCGCGCCGTGGGCGTGCTGGACAGCGCGGGAAAGCTGGCAGGAGTCGTATCACAAAGTGACATTTCGGATAAGGTGGCTGCGGAAAACAGGTCCGCGGGGATACCCGTTTCCGCAATCATGACCAGGGAGCTGGTCACCGTAACGCCGGAGATGGCGCTCGACGAGTGTCTACGGCAAATGGAGAAGCACGGCATCTTTCACCTGCTTGTAGTCGATAACCAAGGCGTATTTCGCGGCATGCTTTCCGTTACCGATTTGCTGCAGGTGATTGCCTCGGACGAAAAGTCGCGCGCGGACATGCTGGAATCACTTCTATTCCCGCAAAGATAACGCTGCTGAGAAACAGGCTTGGCCTATGTTTAATGTGTTCTGTTTTCTAATTAACCGAGGCGGTTAGGTCCGAGAGGAGTTGTCGCACAAGCTGGTGCAAGCGGGCCCGGTCCTCCGGCTTCATGGACGTAAACTCGACCCCCATGCCCTTGCCAGGATACGAGTTGCGCACCATGGCGCGAGCACGCACTACACCTCCTGGAACGTTAACAACCATCTTGATGCCCTCTCCGAGTTGAGCCGGGCGCGCGGCTGCAATAAACAATCCGCCCAAGCCCAAAGTAGCAATACGTGACACCGTGCGGACGGACACACCCTGCCAGGCCACCAAGGGGCCATTGTGCAGGCCTATGCGCGCATAGCGACGGGCTTTGCTTGCTGGGAGCATGGGTCGATTACGAGATCAGCCTACCAAAGAATCTCCCCCGAACTTGAGCCAGACGGCGCCATTCTTGTCGAATAGCTTAATTGGCCCGGGGAACAGGCAGAACAGGCGAAGGCCAGCCGCTCAGGCCGGGGGTTTTCTTGTGTTCAATTTGCACGTTGCCTAAATGGGCAGCTATGGCTACTGCCAAGGCTTGCTGGCCGCACTGCGGTCGTATAGTCTGCCTATGTGAAGAGCAAGCCCGCAAAAACAGCGCTTCGAGTCTGCATTTTGTCGCCGCATCCGCTTGTGCTGACAGAGTTTTCCCGGGCACTTGCGCCACCTGGATTCCAAACGTCGACGCGTCACTTGGATTCCATGCTAGGGCCTGAATTGCGCAAACTGGCGCTTCCGCGAGCGCCCGTATACGTAGTGGACGCCCATGCTTCACCTTCAGCAACCGCAGCTCTGATGGCGAATCTGCTGGAGCGGGCGCCTTCAGCGCGAGTGCTGATCGTGGCGGAAAAGTTCAACGCTACTGAAAGCCATGATCTGCTGCGGCTCGGCGCCAAGGGCCTGCTCACCTACGGAGAGGCTCGCGAGCAACTCCCGCGGGCCCTGCCATTGGTCGCAAGTGGCGGGTTCTGGGTGCCGCGTTCGCTGCTTTCGGAATTTGTCGACGCCATAATCAATAATTCGCGTGGCCGGCGTATGAAGGTGGAAAGCTCCGCGGAATTGAGCCGCAGGGAGCAAGAAGTGCTCGATTCCCTGCTCGAGAATCTGGCGAATAAGGAGATTGCCAGTAAGCTGAATATCTCGGAACGCACGGTAAAATTCCACGTTTCGAACCTGCTGAGCAAGTTTGGCGTGCGGCGCCGCGCCGACCTGATTCTGCTGTGTTATCAGCGGCGGAAAACCACGCCTTGAAGGCACCCTGCCGGGAGAGCCGCCGGCAAACCTTCTTCTGACCCATCCTTCTTGATATAGTCGACCTTTTTCCCGATCAAGGAATCAAAACAGGGAGGAGCGTAGCCTACTAACATGCCGCTGGAGCGCAAGCCGGAGTATTTCAAAGGAACACAATTGAAGGTGGGAGTTATTGGATGCGGCTATGTAGGGCTGCCGCTAGGATTACGATTTGCCGAAGCAGGCCACCGCGTCAAAGGATTCGACACAGATCCCAACAAAGTCAGTAAGCTCAACGACGGACAGACTTACATCGGTCATATCCCGAGCACGAAAATTCAGCAGCACGTTCGTTCCAAACATTTTTCCGCCACAAGCGATTTCTCGTGTCTGGCGGACATGGATGCGGTAGTGATTTGCGTTCCCACGCCGCTCGATCAGCGCCGGGAACCCGATCTTTCCTACGTAGAGCAGACGGCGCGCTCCATTCAGCCGCATTTGCAACGCGGGCAGCTCATCGTCCTGGAGTCGACGACTTACCCGGGAACCACCGAAGAACTGGTGCTGCCGATCCTGGAGCAAGCGGGACTGCGATGCCCGATTGCCCACGGTCCCGACGCGGAGCACATCGCAACAGATTTCTTTTTGGCTTTCTCTCCCGAGCGCGAGGATCCGGGAAATAAGCAATACGGGCTGGCCCAAATCCCCAAAGTTGTCGGCGGCGTGAATCCACCGAGCGGACGGGCCGCAGTTTCGCTATATGCGCAGATCGTGGCTCGCGTGGTGCCGGTTAGTACGACCCGTGCCGCGGAGATGACCAAATTGCTGGAGAATATTTTTCGCTGCGTAAACATCGCACTGGTCAATGAGCTCAAGCAGATGTCTTTGCGCATGGGCATGGACATTTGGGAAGTGATCGATGCTGCGGCCACCAAGCCCTTCGGCTTCATGCCATTTTATCCAGGGCCGGGGTTAGGCGGGCATTGCATCCCAGTCGATCCCTATTACCTTTCCTGGAAGGCGCGCGAATACGATTTCGCCACACGTTTTATCGAGCTAGCGGGCGAGGTCAATACGGCCATGCCGTACAACGTTGTCGACGCCATCGGTAATGCGCTGAATGACCGGCAAAAGGCGGTCAAGGGCTCGAGAATTCTGGTTCTTGGCGTAGCCTACAAAAAAGATGTGGATGATCTGCGCGAATCGCCGACTCTAAAGATCATGCAACTGCTGATCGAACACGGCGCCCGCGTCGAATACAACGATCCTTACTTCCCGCAGCTTCACAAGATGCGGCATTACGACTACTCGCAAATGCGGTCGGTCGAGCTGACGCCCAGTAACCTGGGCAGCTTCGATTGCGTGGTGATTGCCACCGATCATACGGCCTACGACTACCAAGCGATTGTGGAAGCATCGCCACTCGTCGTGGACACGCGAAACGCCACGCGGCGTATCGCGCGGAATCGCAATAAGATCGTGCTCTGTTAGTTCCGGACTCGCAAGGAGTGAACTACTCATCGGAATTGCGCCCAACCTCCCACGTTGGGCGCCCGGTGCCGTAGAACAGTTAGTTAGCAGTTAATCATAGGAAATTACGCATTTTCCGCCCTTGCACCAATGCACCCGCTCGCCTAGCTTGGAATTAATGAACACTTGGTCAACCGCCGGACCTGACGCAAATCGACGCCGCAGCCAACGCGTGATCTTGAGCGTTCCGGTAAGCGTTTCCGGCACCGGTCCGAAAGGGAAGTTTACAGAGGAAACCAAGACTCTGGTCGTCAATGCACACGGAGCCCTGGTTACATTGGCGGCCAAGATGACGCAGGGCCAGCAATTGGAACTGAAGAGCGCTTCGAATCCTGAGGCGCAGGCGTGCAAAGTCGTTTACATCGGTCCGAGCGTGCAAGGTCAAACGCAAGTGGGCGTCGAATTCCTTAAACCCGCACCGCACTTCTGGCACGTGGCTTTTCCACCCGAGAATTGGACGCCGGTTCCCGAGGAAGGCGAAAAAGCGGCAAAACCTTCCGTAATTTCTCCGACAAAGCCTTCGGTGGGCACAACAAAGAGTGCGATACCCGCTCCCGTAAAAGCTTCGAAATCCTGATCAGTTCTTTGCAGTCATTTCCAGACGCGCCGTGCCGATGGGCAGCTCTGTTTCCACGAGCACGGGCGTCCGGGTGGCGTCCTGTGCCAGCCAGACGTTGAAATGTGTACTGCTGAGTTCCTGGCCGTGATCGTAAACTCGCACGCTGATCTTAGTGGCGGAGAACTGTCCGGCGGGAACGATGGCCTGTTCGGAGGAGGATTCCATGTGGGCCACAACCTCGTACTGATTTTTACCGTCGAAGACGGGCGCTCGCAATTGCGGCGCACTCTTCCAATCAGCCGCACGGAGCAGGTAGAGCAAACCAATCGGATCGCGTGTGCCGGGCGAGACTCGGGCGGCGGTGACGTTCGCGGGAGCGGGGGACCCGTCGCTGATTAAACGCCAGGTATTGGTCTGCTGTTTGCCCTGCTCGTGCAAGTACATCTCGTATTGAATTGAGTTGAGCTGCGCCGCGTCAGTGTAGGAATCCAACTGATCGTCGAGCGGATAAACTATGTGCATGGTGTCGATGGTCTGAGCCAGGGCGCGGAAATGCCAGGCCATACGGCCGAAAAAATCGCGCCGCTCGACCACTGCGAGCTGGATCGTGGCTGCGTTCACGGAGAATTTGGACCAGATCACTCGAAAAGACAGGCGCTCGCCGGGATTAAAAGGAACAGCGGCGTCGCGCGGGGGCCGTTTAGTGTCCGTAGTCGATGCCGGCCGCCCCGGCCGCTTCGATTGACCAGCAGCAGTTAGCAAGGCACCTAGAACGAGCATGCCAGCGATCGCCAACACTGTCGGCGCTAAACCGCATCGATGATGATCGTAAGCCATAATTGTGTTGCGATTATCGGTCAGGCCTGCTCTCGAAGCCCCTTATGGTTAAGGTATCTACGCGAATACTTACGAAGACTAGCGAAAAAATCATACCACCGCCAGGAAATCTCACTTATGCGCGCTGCTTAACCAGCTAAATGTGTTTAAGTTCAGTGCCAATGTGGTACAGACACAGGCATGTCTCTTTGAATAGGCCCTATCCCCGTACTTAAACGGATAGCCAGGAAACCATGCCCGCTTCAGCGTAACGATCTTACGGGGTCACCCGTCTAAGAAATTGGCGCAGATTCTCTGCTACACTTGGGAAAGCCGGACGTATCTGCGCCGAATAAAAGTGGGCAGATTGCTTGGATCCGCCGAGAAGGGTGCGGCTCGAAGCGCTCATCCAATCTGGATCTAAATCACCAGATCGAAGTTATTCATCGAGAGGGTCATGCACGACAAAATTACAGAAGCTCCCACGCGCTCTGAGATCGCGCTGAAACTCCATACGGACGATCCGAAGAACAAACCCGGCAAAAAGCGGTCTTCAGCTCGTTCCATCGGAATCCTGCTTCTAATCGTCATTTTAGCTGGGGGCTTTTTCCTCTGGCGCAGCACGCATAAACCGCAAACCACCGCCGCGGCCGGACGAGGCCGAGGCGACCGCAACGCCGATGGCAACGCGCGAATTCCAGTGGCTGTTACCCCTGCGCAGCGACGTGATTTGCCCGTGTATCTGGATGGGCTTGGCTCGGTGGAGGCGTTTAACACGGTTACGCTGAAAAGCCGTGTGGACGGTCAGATGATGGAGGTGCGCTTCAAGGAAGGTCAGGACGTTAAGAAGGGCGATTTGCTTGCCATTATCGACCCTCGGCCTTATGAGGTAGCCCTGGCTCAAGCGGAAGCAAATCTGGCCAAGGACAAAGCGCAACTCACAGACGCAAAACTAAATGTCGACCGATACGGCCAGCTCGTGAAGGACGGTGTGATTCCGCAGCAGCAATACGACACTCAGCGTGCTCTTGCCAGTCAATTGGAAGGAGCAGTTGCAGCCGATCAGGCCCAGATCGATAACGCCAAGCTGAATATCGATTATTGCCATATCACTGCCCCGATTGACGGGCGCGTGGGTTTAAGGCTGGTTGATGCCGGCAACATTATCCATGCGTCGGACGCAAATGGCCTGCTCGTAATCACCCAAATGGAGCCGATCGCCGTCATTTTTACGCTGCCCGAGGATACGCTGCCTGTCGTAAACGGCCGCATGAGATCCGGCACGAGTTTGCCGGTAAAGGCTCTGAGCCGAGATAATGGAATGGACATCGCCTCGGGCACCTTGCTCACGATCGATAACCAGATCGATCAAACCACCGGCACTTACCGGTTGAAGGCGGTCTTCGACAATAAGGATCGTGCTTTGTGGCCGAACCAGTTCGTCAATGCCCGCTTGCTGACCGACGTCAAAAAGAATGCCACGATAATTCCCGTTGCGGCTGTTCAGCGCGGCGATCAGGGCACCTTCGTTTATCGCGTGAATCCATCGGACAACACGGCCGAGGTGGTGCCTGTAACCGTAGGAGTAACTGAAGGCACTATCGCTTCGGTGGACAGCGGCATATCTGCCAACGATCTCGTGGTTACCGACGGGCAGGATCGGTTGCGGCCCGGAGCGCGAGTCGATCCGCGGACCGATACCCGACCGACAGATGCGACGAATCCTCCGAGCGCGGCCCAAGGTTCCGTACCGCAAAGTTTGCCTGGCTCCCCACGCCCTCAATCTCAACTGCCGGGCGGCGCTCAATCGTTCAGAAACCCGGGAGTCCAGGGCAATCAGCCAAACGGTCAGACCGGTAATTCTCAAGGCTCCCGAACCGAAAACAGGAATCGTCCCAACCGGCAGCAATGAGTCCGTCCCGCATTTTCATCCTCCGGCCGGTGGCCACCACGCTGTTGATGACCGCCGTGATGCTGGCTGGCTTTGTCGCCTATCGGCAATTGCCGGTGTCGGCGCTCCCACAGGTGGACTACCCGACCATTCAGGTGCTGACGATGTATCCGGGCGCTGGCCCCAGCGTGATGGTGTCTTCGGTCACGGCTCCCCTCGAGCGGCAGTTTGGCCAAGTACCGGGCCTGAAGCAGATGACTTCGACGAGCACTTTCGGTGCGTCCCTGATTGTTTTGCAATTCGATCTCGATCAGAACATCGATGTTGAGGAACAGCAGGTGCAAGCCGCCATTAACGCCGGCGGCACGTTTCTGCCCGTAGACCTGCCGAATCCGCCGATTTACAGCAAGGTGAATCCGGCCGACGCGCCCATTCTGACTTTGGCGCTAAGCTCCGAGACCATGCCTCTACAAAGAGTGGAGGATTTGGCCGATACAACTTTAGCGCAGAAGATTTCCCAACTTCCGGGCGTCGGCCTGGTGACCATCAGCGGCGGCCAGAAGCCGGCCGTGCGCGTACAGGCCAATCCGACGGCGCTGGCTTCCTATGGGTTAAGCCTCGAAGACCTGCGCGTCGCTTTAGCCAATGCCAACCAAGACCAAGCCAAAGGAAATATCGACGGCCCACGGCAGGCTTACACGATTGGCGCGAACGATCAAATCTTCAACAGCGCCGAATACAAGCCCATTATCATCGGATACAAGAATGGCGCGCCGGTCCGCGTACAAGACGTCGCTAACGTAATCGACAGTGTTGAAAACACCAGCCAGGCTGCATGGTTCAATGACACGCCGGCCGTGATCCTCAACATTCAACGACAGCCCGGCGCCAACATCATCAACGTCGTCGATCGAATTGTTGCGCTGCTGCCCCAACTGAAGGCCTCTCTCCCGCCAGCCATTCAAGTTTCCATTCTGACCGACCGCACGACCACCATTCGCGCGTCCGTAAAGGACGTGCAGTTCGAATTAATCCTGACCGTGGCGCTGGTCGTCATGGTCATTTTCCTCTTCCTGCGCAACCTATCGGCGACGATCATCCCCAGCGTTGCTGTTCCCTTATCGATTGTGGGCACGTTTGCAGCGATGTACATGCTGGGATTTTCGCTCGACAACCTGTCTCTTATGGCGCTCACCATCTCCACAGGCTTCGTCGTGGACGACGCGATCGTCATGATCGAAAACATCGACCGCTACCTGGAAGACGGCTATTCGCCGCTCGACGCCGCGCTTAAAGGCTCCGGGCAAATCGGTTTCACCATTATTTCGTTGACGGTGTCCCTTATAGCCGTGCTCATCCCGCTGCTCTTCATGGGCGACATCGTTGGCCGATTATTCCGCGAATTCGCCATCACCCTAAGCGTAACGATCTTAATCTCGGCCGGAGTCTCGCTAACGCTGACGCCCATGATGTGTTCGAAGTTGCTGCGTCACCGCCCGTTAGCCAGCCAGGGAGCGTTTTATCGGGTGTCTGAGCGAGGTTGGCAGTGGGTGATCAACAAATATGCCAGCAGCCTGCGAGTCGTGTTGCGGCACCAGACGATCACTCTCCTGGTCACTCTCGGTACGCTTATTTTGACGTTGTACATGTATGTGGTTGTCCCTAAGGGTTTTTTCCCGGTGCAGGATACTGGCGTCATCCTGGGTATCTCTCAAGCTCCGGAGACGACCTCGTTTGAAGGCATGGCGGAAAAGCAAAGGCAACTGGCGCGCGTGATCCTGCAAGATCCCGATGTGGTGAGCCTTTCCTCGTTTATCGGTGTGGATGGCACCAACATGACCCCGAACGCCGGGCGCATCCAGATCAACGTGAAGTCTCGCGACCAACGGTCGTCCGATATCACGCAAATCATTCGGCGCCTCTCCGATAAGGTGCAATCGGTCGAAGGGATTCAGTTGTATATGCAGGCCGTTCAGGACCTGACGGTGGAAGATCGTGTGAGCCGCACGCAATATCAGTACAGCCTGGAAGCGGCCGACGCCAATGAATTGGCCACTTGGGTGCCCATGCTCGTGCAGAAGTTGCAAGCGCTGCCCAACTTGAGGGATGTGGCCACCGATCAGCAGAATCATGCGTTGGAAGAAGATTTGGTCGTGGATCGCGATACAGCTTCGCGGCTAGGCATAACTACAGCGGCGATCGATAACACCCTGTACGACGCTTTTGGGCAGCGGCTGGTCTCGATCATGTTCACTCAGATCAATCAGTACCATGTGGTATTGGAAGTGGCGCCCGAATTCCGCGCGAGCCCGGACGCGCTGAGCAGCCTCTATGTTAAATCGGCGGGAGGACAACAGGTCCCGTTGAGTTCCTTCACTCATTTCGAGCCGAGCACTGCGTCACTCATGCTCAATCATCAGGGCCAGTTCCCTTCGACCACCATCTCCTTCAATCTTGCTCCGAATGCCTCCTTGGGCGACGCTGTACAGGAGATTGAGAACGCCGGACGCGAGATTGGCATGCCCCAGAGCATCGCCGCGAGCTTTCAAGGCACGGCTGCCGCATTCCGTAATTCGCTGGCCAATGAAAGTTGGTTGCTCCTGGCTGCCGTCGTAACTGTTTACATCGTGCTGGGAGTTTTGTACGAGAGCTACATCCATCCGCTGACGATCCTCTCGACTCTGCCATCCGCAGGTGTCGGAGCGATTCTCGCGCTACAGCTCTTTCATCTGGATTTAGGCGTCATCGCGCTGATTGGAATCATTCTGTTGATTGGTATTGTGAAAAAGAACGCCATCATGATGATCGACTTCGCGCTGGAAGCCGAGAGAGGGGAGCACCTGCCGGCGGACGAAGCCATTTATCAAGCATGCCTGCTGCGCTTCCGGCCGATCATGATGACGACCATGGCCGCGCTGTTCGGAGCCTTGCCCCTGGCTATGGGCCGGGGTACCGGTTCGGAGTTGCGTCAGCCGCTCGGCATTTGCATCGTCGGCGGACTGCTGATCAGTCAGTTGCTCACGCTTTACACAACCCCCGTGGTGTACATCTGGTTTGATGGGCTGGCGAGCCGCTTTCGCAGAGCTCAACCCGTTCACGGCAGGTTGGAGGCTCCGCAACCAGGCGATTAGCGGCGGGATAGATCCCCCATGAATATTTCCGCTCCATTCATCCGTCGTCCGGTAGCCACCTCGCTACTGACCATTGCGTTGTTGCTGTCCGGCGTTCTTGCCTATCGCATGCTCCCTGTGTCTCCTATGCCGAATGTGGTGTACCCCGTCATATTCGTCCAGGCCAACTTGCCTGGAGCCAGCCCGGAGACGATGGCCTCTGCCGTGGCCACCCCACTCGAGCGGATGTTCGGCCGTATTGCGGGCATTACTCAGATGACTTCGTCGAGCCAACTCGGCAATACCCAAATCGTTTTGGTGTTTGATCTCGGCCGCGATATTGATGGTGCCGCTCGGGATGTGCAGGCCGCCATCAACTCGGCTCGCGGTCAATTACCGGCGAATTTGCCGAGCAATCCCAATTGGCGGAAGGTTAACCCCGCTGAGTCTGCCGTCCTGGTCTTGAGCCTTACCTCCGATACGGCTACTCAACCGCAGATGTACGACGTGGCCGATTCGATCCTCGCTCAGAAAATTGCGCAGGTCGATGGCGTCGGACTTGTACAAGTCGGCGGCAGCTCACGACCTGCCGTACGCGCCGAAGTGAATCCCCTGTTGTTGAGCAAACTCGGTTTGGGCCTGGAGGACGTGCGAGTTGCGCTTGGCAATGCCAATGCGAATCGGCCTAAAGGCGCCCTGGCCGATAGTCAGCATATGGATATGCTGAATGACAATGACCAGCTTTTTCACGCCCAGGATTACGCGCCGCTGATCATTGCTTACCGCAATGGTGCGCCGATCCGGCTGTCCGACGTCGCCACGGTGGTGGACTCGCAGGAAGACATTCGCAACGCCGGCACGGTCAATGGCAAGCCTTCTGTTCTGATGAACATTTATCGTCAGCCCCAGGCAAACATTATCGACACGGTAGACGGCATCCAGGCTATCCTCCCGCTCCTGCAGGCCTCTATTCCGCCCTCGATTCGCATCGGAGTGGCTCAGGACCGTTCCACAACAATCCGGGCTTCCGTCCACGATATCGAAGTGACTCTGATCATTTCGGTCCTGCTGGTCATTCTGGTCGTCTTCGCCTTCCTGCGCAGTATCTGGGCTACATCGATTCCCAGCGTTGCTGTGCCCCTCTCGCTGGTGGGCACTTTCGGGGTGATGTATTTGGCCGGCTATACCATCGACAACCTTTCTCTGATGGCTCTGACGATCTGCACCGGCTTCGTGGTGGACGATGCCATCGTGGTCGTCGAAAACATCACGCGTTATGTCGAGAAAGGAATGACCCCGTTTGAGGCGGCGATCGAGGGCTCGCGCGAGATCGGCTTCACCGTTCTCTCCATGAGCGCTTCGCTTGTCGCCGTCTTTATCCCCATTCTCCTGATGGGTGGCATCGTGGGCCGCATGTTCCGCGAGTTCGCCGTCACTCTGAGCGTTGCGGTAGCGATCTCCATGATCGTCTCGCTCACCACCACGCCCGCCATGTGCGCAAAGCTTCTGAAATCAAGCAAAGGCCAAAAGCACAATCGGCTGTATCGCTTCACCGAAGGCCTGTTTGATCATCTGCACCAGGCCTACGCCGAAAGCCTTCGGTGGGTTTTACGGAATCAACTCTTTATGCTGGGTGTCACGGGCGCCACTGTCTGCCTGGCGGTATACCTTTACATCATTGTTCCCAAGGGCTTTTTCCCTCAGCAGGACAACGGCCGCATTTTCGGTCAAGCCCGGGCGGGCGAGGATGTTTCGTTTCAATCCATGCGGCAGAAATTTATGCAGTACGTCGCCATCGTTCAGGCTGATCCAGCCGTCGACAATATTAATGGTTTTACCGGGGGACGCGCGGTAAACACCGCCAGTTTTAATATCACGCTCAAACCTCTCGAGGAGCGCAAGGTCAGCGCCTTCCAGGTAGTGAACCGCTTGCGCCCGAAGCTGGCCGCTATTCCGGGTGCCACCTTATTCCTGCAGCCTTCTCAGGAGATTCAAATCGGAGGGCGGCTCGGGAACGGGTCCTTCCAGTACACGCTGATCGCCGATAACCACAAAGATCTTCTCTACTGGGCGCCGCTCCTGGAATCAAAATTGAAGCAGGTGCGCATCCTTCAGGACGTGAACACGGACCTGCAGAATCGCGGCTTGGCGACCAATCTCGTTATTGACCGCGACACCGCCAGCCGTCTGGGCGTCAGCGCTAGTAGTATCGACAACATTCTTTACGATGCCTTCGGTCAGCGCCAAGTCTCGGTAATGTACGAAGGGATCAACCAATACCACGTGGTTATGGAAGTCGATCCAAGGTTCCAACAGGATCCCCAGGCGCTCAACAACATTTACGTCCCCTCCAGCACCGGCAGCCCTGTTCCCCTCAGCGCCTTTAGCCATCTCGGTCAAGGCAATACCTACCTGCAAGTCAATCATCAGGGCGTTTTTCCTGCTGTGACCATCACTTTCAACCTGGACCCAAGCATCCCCCTGGGTGAGGCCGTGGCCCAGATTCAAAATGTGGAACGTGCCATCGGCATGCCCTCCAGCATCCAAGCGGGTTTTCAAGGCTCCGCGCAAGCTTTCCAGGACTCACTTTCTACCGAGCCGCTTTTGATTCTGGCCGCCTTGGCCACCGTCTACATCGTTCTTGGCATCCTCTATGAGAACTATGTACACCCGCTCACCATCCTGTCCACGTTACCTTCCGCCGGTGTTGGAGCGCTGCTCGCCATTCTGGTCACCAACAGCCAACTCGATATCATTGCGCTGATTGGCATCATTCTGCTGATCGGCATCGTCAAGAAAAACGCTATCCTCATGATCGATTTCGCCATTCAGGCCGAACGCAACGAAGGCAACAGCCCGGAACAATCTATTTACGAGGCTTGCCTGCTGCGTTTCCGCCCCATCATGATGACGACGATGGCCGCGCTTTTGGGCGCCGTTCCGATCGCTATCAGCCAGGGTAACGGCGCTGAGGTGCGCCGGCCCTTGGGCATCGCCATTTGCGGAGGCCTGATCGTGAGCCAGATGCTCACGCTCTACACGACCCCGGTGGTATATCTGTATCTTGATCGCTTCCGCGCCTGGGCCAGTGGTGGAAAACGCATGCACCGCCTCGACGCTCCGGCCGAACCGGCGGCTCCTGTCCACTCCGCCACCGACTAGTTGTCGATGGGGATTTGAACGCCGAGTTTTGCCCTTGGCGGTCGCCCGTTGCGCCGGTCTTTACACGCATGTCACGCGGCGCTACTCTTGGCCCATACACCGAGTCCCAATATCAAATAACTTGAGGGTGTTCTGATGACACACCGTTTTGGGGCCTTATCGAGCGTTTTGACGGCCGCGGTGGCCGTACTGTTGGCGCCTGGCTTCCTCACGGCTCAGACGCAGACGGCTAAAGCCGCGCCAGCGGCAGCAACGTCAAAAACCTGGACTTTGCCACGTACTCCAGAGGGACAGCCGGATCTGCAGGGATATTGGACCAGCCTGAGCTTTACGCCCATGGAGCGTCCCGCCAAGTACGGCAAAAGAGAGTTTTTGACCGACGAAGAAATGGCTGAAGTATTCAAGTCCGGCGTGCAACACGCTTACGAATTTACCTATGCCAATTCCGCCGAGACCCCGGTTTATGACTCCACTGTTTATGCACTGGGGGCGTGGCAAAACGGCGTTCAGCCGAACCGACGAACCTCGCTGGTTGTCGATCCGCCCGATGGAAGAATTCCTCCGCTCACGCCTGAGGGCGAGCAGTCCCGAGCGGAAATGAAGAAAATTCCAACCGCTAATGAAAACATCGAAACACAAGGGCCCGTGCAAGCCGATGACCCGAACGATCTGACTCTCGGTGTACGATGCCTTTCCTTTGGCGGACCGCCAATCCTTCCTGCCGCCTACAACAGCGATGTGCACATCGTTCAAGGCGCGGGATACGTGATGATCGAATATGAGTGGAATAGCGAGGTTCGCGTAATACCGTTAGACGGGCGACCGCCCCTCTCACAAAACATGCACCGCTGGCACGGCGACTCCCGCGGTCATTGGGAGGGCAATACGTTGGTCGTGGAGACCACCAATTTCCGGCCGGGGGCTACCTTCCAAAATGCCGATCCGAACACCTTGAAGATCACCGAGCGTTTTACACGCATCGATGCGCGCACCATCGAGTACAAATTCACTATCGACGACCCGGCGACGTGGACGAAACCGTGGTCCGCAATTGTTCCCTTGAGCCACAGCGACGGGCCAATGTTCGAATACGCGTGCGCCGAGGGAAACAACGGCATCGTTAATATACTCGCGGGAGCTCGTGCTACGGAACGGGCCGCTGCCAAAGATCCGCAAAAAGCTTCTAACTAAGCTCCATCAGTGCTTTCCCGCGCCGCTGGAAGGATCTCCAAATACTTTGTTATAGCGCTCCATCTCTGAAGGCGAGCAGTACTGCTCCATAACGTCCTTATGGGGATTTTCAAGCTTCATCGGGAACTTATTCATGGCTATCCACGGCTTTGTATACATCTTGGGATCATCGATCGTCACGGTCCACTCCAGGTGATCGTGGTCCACCCGATGTAGCCGTTCTTCGACGCGCAATTGATCGCTGATCGGGCGCCCGGCGGTATCCAGCCACACTCTGTCCTCGCCCATCATTCCCGTCGTCTCAATCACCAGCGTCGTGTCGTCCACCCACTTTCCCACGGAGTATCCGTAATATCGCGGCTCCTTGACTTCCTTTCCGATCATTACACCGCCATCCACCAACCTGGGAAGCTCCCGGCCATCGGTCCAGATGACCCTCCAGGTGGTTGCATACTCATACAGCATCGCGATCTTATCTTCGTTTTGCAGGATTTGCGTTTCTCGCAGGTTATAAAAATTCATCCGGGGAAAGCCCAGCGGCTCACATTTGTCCCGAGGATCATTGAACTGACCGGGGAGCACGGCGTCGGCGCCTTCCAGCGCGTGATGGGACTTATATGCTTGCTCTCCGTAAGGAGTGTAGGGTAACTGATGTTGTGGCTTCCCATCATTCGGCATTGCCTTGACACCATCGGCCTGGATCCCGTCACTGGGCCCATTAGCGGGCTCCCAAGTTCCGGAAATGTCGTGGCGCGGAGCGGGAGCTGACTTCTGATCGGAGGGCATGCCCGCTTTCTGCTCCTTCGCCGCGGGCGGCTGTTGTTGCCGCTCGTTTTGCGCTGTTGCCACCGACGTCAAGGTGAACGCCGACACCATGACAATGAGTGCATCCCTGAAGCGATGGAGCATTTGAAAACCTCTTTCTAAGGAAATGGGGAACGGCCAAAACATACGTCCGCTCGTTCGAGCATGTCAAGGTGGCCGATCTGCTCAGGCCGGATTCTTGGAGACACCGAAACCATCAACCTGAACGTCAAGATGATGGTTGACGCGAAGTCCATAGATTCCGTCGGTTTTCGCGGCCGCTCCGGTTTTGGGAAGTGTTTTTACGACCATGCCGTTAATGACGAAATCGATCTTGTCCGCCATCACGCGAACTTCGAGGGCGTTGGTGCAGGTTCCCTTGGCGTCCGGCTTCTTCACGGCGGGGCTTGAAGTTTTGTCTGACACTTCCTGCGCCGAACCGCCCATTCGGCGTTTGACAAGCCACGTCCCATCGTCTGTGATCACAAAATAGAGATACTCCTGCCCCGCTCCCTCGAGATTGCTGCCTCCGAATATGAGTCCGTAATACTCGAGGTAGCCGGTCGATTTCGTCAGTGTGAAGGTGCTTTTGAGCGTGTAATTACCCGTTGCTGTATTCGCGGGGTTCCAGAAAACAGCTGCCTGAGGAGTGATGACATGAAAGCCCGATCCTGCAGGCATGAACTTGATCGCACCAGCGGCATCCGGATCTTCTGCGCTCGTGCTCCGGTCGATGCGCAGCTTCCAGTCCTTTGGTACCTGTGCAAATAACGGCACGATCGCAATTAACGCGAGCACGGCAAAAGCGGCAAAGCGCTTCATATGTAGCCTCCCTAGAAGTACGTAGTCGATGATACCCCCAGTTTCGCCGCGCTCAGAAACGAATTGGATAATACCCTCGCTCTTCAAGTCGCGCCGCCGCAACCAGAGATCTTTGCTACCCCATCCGACCGGCATTCTTCGAGCTTGGCGCACCGTTTGCATACGTCCCTAACGGCACGGAATCGCACAAGAAGACTATAATCAGGCCATGGCATCCGCGGGGTATGGCTCTGAACCGGGCCACCAGGCACCGGACGTTCGTCTTGTGGTTGACGCGATCCCCACGCTCGCGTGGTCTGCTCGTTCGTGCGGCTCCGCTGACTTCTTCAATCAGCGCTGGCTTGACTATACGGGCCTCTCAGCCGAACAGGCGCGTGATTGGGGATGGACGGTCGCGCTTCACTCGGACGATCGCCAGGCACTTGTGGATTACTGGCAATCCGTTCTGGCTTCCGGCAAACCGGGCGAAATTGAAGCGCGGCTGCGCCGGTTCGATGGCGTGTATCGTTGGTTCCTTTTCCGTGCGACTCCGTCGTTCGACAACGATGGAAGGGTTGTCAAATGGTTCGGGACGAACACCGACATCGAAGACCGAAAACGCGCTGAGGATGCCCTCCGGTCGAATGAGCAGAACCTGCGGCTGATCGTCGATACCGTTCCTGGGTTTGTATGCACTTTGAGTGCGGCAGGCGAGCTCGAACTTGTCAATCGCAAAGTCTTGGAATATTTCGGCAAGACTCTCGAGGAGTTGAAGAATTGGGGTACAAGCGACGCCGTCCATCCGGATGACCTTCCTCGCGTGATCGACGCGTGGAAAATCTCGGTCGAAACCGGGCAGCCGTATGTTCTTGAGCTCCGCCAGCGGCGTGCCGATGGCGTCTACCGCTGGTTCCAAGCTCGCGCTCTCCCCACGCGAGACGCGCAAGGCCGTATCACTGGCTGGTGCATGTTGTTGACTGATATTGACGATCTGAAGCGCGCCGAGGATGCCCTCAGGTCGAATGAGCAGAACTTACGCCTGATCCTCGACAGTATTCCGGGCCAAATTGCCGTCATGACCGCGGGAGGTGAGGTCGAACTCCTCAATCGCCAAATCCTTGAATATTTCGGAAAGACGACCGAGGAATTGAAGAATTGGGCGACAAACAACACTTTTCATCCGGATGACCTTGCTCGCACGATCGACACCTGGAAGCGAGCTCTTGAAACTGGGCAGTCGTTTGATTTTGAGAATCGTGGCCGTCGAGCCGATGGCGTGTACCGTTGGTTCCACGTACGAGTTCGTCCGCTGCATGATGCCGAGGGTCCCATTGTCCGTTGGTATGTCTTGGCGACCGACATTGATGATCGGAGGCGCGCTGAGGGTGAATTAGAGAAGGCATTCGACAAAATAGCCAAATCCGAAGCTGAACTTCGAACAATCATCGATGCAATACCTCAGCTCATCGTCGCTCTTGGGGCCGATGGAAACTTTCTGTCCGCGAATCATGCACTACTGGAGTACACCGGCCTGACGAAAGAAGAACTGGGATCTGAAAACTTTCGCGCTGTATTTCATCCGGAGGATTCCGAGAGATTGCGCGACCAACGCGAGGTGGCGATCTCGCGAGGCGTCCCATTCGAGTACGAACGACGAATGCGCCGCAAGGATGGTCAGTATCGTTGGCTCCTGGTGCAATACAACCCGCTGTTGGACGAACGAGGACAGGTCGTCCGCTGGTATGCGACTGGTACCGACATCGACGATCGCAAACAGGCGGAGGAAAGAACGCGGCAAGAGAACTTCGCGTTGCGAGAGCAAATCGATCAGGTCTTCATGTTTGAGGAAATCGTAGGATCCTCGCCCGCCCTGAAAACTGTTCTTTCCAGCATCGTGAAAGTCGCTCCCACCGACTCTACGGTGCTGATCACGGGGGAAACCGGTACTGGAAAGGAGCTGATTGCGCGCGCTATCCATAAGGGTTCGCAACGTGCCGGCCAGGCTTTTATTGCCGTGAATTGCGCTTCGATTCCTGCTTCGCTCATCGCCTCAGAATTGTTCGGCCACGAGAAAGGAGCCTTCACCGGCGCCCTGCAGCGCCGGCAAGGCCGTTTTGAGCTGGCGAACTCGGGCACGATTTTCCTGGATGAAATCGGCGAGCTTCCCGCGGAAACGCAGGTTGCGTTGCTGCGAGTGCTCCAGGAGCGTCAATTTGAACGCGTGGGTGGTAGCCGCGTCATTTCCACTGATGTTCGAATCATCGCCGCCAGCAACCGCGATTTGGCGGCCGGCATCGCTTCAGGAACGTTTCGCGCAGATCTTTTCTACCGCTTGAATGTTTTCCCAATCCATGTTCCGCCTCTTCGGAACCGAACGGAAGACATTCCGATGCTGGTCGAGTACTTCGTGGGACGCTATGCGGAGAAGGCGCGAAAGCGAATCAGCAAGATCGACAAAAATACGCTCAAGCTATGCCAGTCCTATCCTTGGCCAGGCAATATTCGTGAGCTGCAGAATATCGTCGAGAGATCGGTAATCCTCTGTACCGGGGATACGTTTTGGATCGATGAGGCCTGGCTTTCAAGTGAGGACTCAGCTCCCCTGGAGTCATCGGGCCCTCTCACACAGAACGTCCAGAACTATGAGAAGCAACTCATCGAAGCGGCTCTTACGGAAAGCAACGGAAAAGTTGCTGGGCTGAATGGAGCGGCTGCCAAACTCGGAATTCCGAGGTCGACGCTCGATGCGAAAATCAAACAGCTCAACATAAAGAAACACACCGTCCTGTAAGTCCCTCTTCAAGTCCCACAATTCTGGCACTTCCCGAGATCCTGTCACTCTAATTCCCCTTTTGAGCCCTGTTTTCAGTGAATTCCAACTGGTTATTTGGTTGCATTACTCGTGATCGATGCTCGGATGGAAGCAATGCAGCACAGCCGCGACCCGCAATGTGGGTCAAACAGACTGATCAATGAGTTTCAGGATTGAGACTGAAGCGCGCGGGACTTTCACAGTGTTCATCCTGAGTGGGCGAATCGACACACCGGCAATAGCCGAGTTGAGAAGGCTTTTCGAACTCCAGGCGGACCACCACGACATCATTCTAGACCTGAAAGATGTTCGCGTAATCGATCGCGACGTAATCGGCTTTCTGGCGCATTGCGAAGCAGATGGCGTGAAGCTCGAGAACTGCCCTCTCTACATTCGCGAATGGATGGAGAGGGAAAAAGATTGAGGATGGCCTCGACGAGACGGTCGGGTTGGTCGTTCGGCCAAAATGAAAAAGCCATGACAGGTACATACAAATGAAAAGCGCATACAAAGCAGTAGAAGTCTCGGCGCCCGGAGTGCTTCGAGTAGTGGAACGGCCGATCGCTGAGCCTGGAGATGGTCAGGTCCGCATTCGGGTGGAAGCATGTGGAGTCTGTCACACCGATGCCGCCACCGTCATGGGCATTTACCCAGGTCTCACTCTGCCGCGTGTCCCAGGGCACGAGGTTGTTGGTCGCATTGAAGCCCTGGGCAGCGGAGTGGCCAAATGGAAAATCGGCCAGCGGGTCGGTGTCGGCCTCATTGCCGGCGAAGACGGCGTGTGCCAACCGTGCCGACGCGGGGACATGGTGAATTGTGAGAACCCAGTCGTATCGGGAGTAACGGCGGATGGAGGATATGCGGAAGTCATGATCGCTGAAGCGCGCGCCATCGCTTCTGTCCCGGATGATCTCACTTCCGCAGACGCCGCTCCTCTTCTTTGCGCGGGCATTACGACGTACAACGCTCTTCGCAACGCCGGCTTGCGCGGTGGAGATCTGGTCGCTGTGCAAGGTATTGGCGGCCTTGGGCATCTTGGCGTCCAGTTTGCACGGCACATGGGGTTCCACACCGTCGCAATCGGGCGTGGACGCGAGAAGGAAAAGCTTGCGAAAGATTTGGGTGCGCACGTCTACATCGATACTGCCGACGACGATGCCGCAGCGGTGCTGCAGCGTATCGGGGGTGCCAAAGCCATTCTCGCAACAGGCACCAGCGGTGGCGCTATGGGACCGCTTGTGTCCGGTCTTGCAGCCCGTGGGAAGCTCATCGTGGTGGGTGTACCGGGGGACCAGATCCAATTGAATGCGTTCCCGCTCGTCTTTGGAGGGCGCTCAATCCATGGGAGCCTGACCGGCACGGCGATTGATAGCGAGGAAACCCTTGCATTCAGCGTCCTGGAGAATATCCGCCCGATGATCGAGACCGCTCCTCTCGAACAGGCTGCCGATGCTTACGCTCGGATGATGCAAGGCAAAGCACGGTTCCGCATGGTGCTGGTCACAAAGGACGGAGTGGCTCGAGGTGTAAAGAATGCGGCATGAGAGTGGAAATCCTTCTGCCGACTTTTCCTCGAGATTCGTCGTGTTGAGCGGATGCACGCAGCTGCGAGGATCAACAACAATCCAGTCACAGGGAAGGAAAGGAATATGCCTTCGAAATCAAAGGGGAATATAGCTACAGCGGCCAACGTGAGCGCCATCCAGGCTGAGGAGACGGCAGAGGCTTCGGTCAGGAACGCGGCACGTGAGGATGAAATCAGACTTCGCGCATACGAAATCTATCTCCAACGCGGCGGAGAGCAGGGTCGTGAAATGGACGATTGGCTCCAAGCCGAACGCGAACTAGAACGCGGGGCGCTTGGGCGCTTGCAGGCGAGTTAGGAGCGTCTCTGCGATATTGCTCGCCGCTCACGGCACAAGAGCGATTCGGCTGGTTCAGTAGGCCTTGCGTCCCCTTAGTTTTCGTGAGCGTAGACGGCGATGCAACCGCGCTTTTCCGGGAAGCCAAACATGGTGTTGCATACATCCGTCGGCGCGGCGTTGGTCGGAATTGCGATAGGAACGAAGACGTGATTGTTCTCGCGGTAGGCGGCGACAGAATGCGAGCCAGGTCCCGCGGGCAGATTATTTAGCAGTTTGTTCGTCGTGGCATCGATCACGCTGAGCGTCGGCATGCCACCGAAGCCTGCCGGAGCGTAGTAGTTGTTGTCCCCGGCGTTATACCAAACTTCGTCCGCGCCTTTTGTTCCTTCAACAGCGGCCAGCACCTTGCCCGTCAGCGCGTCTATGACGATGAGCGGTCTTCCGCCTCCGCATCCAACGAGCAAATGCTGAGAAGTACCAAGCACTAAACCGGAGCCGCAGTTCCCCGTGGGATAGGTCGCCTCGATCGACGGTGACTTGGGGTCTTTCAAGTTAAAGACAACCACTTTGGATGTCTCGCCCATACCCGGTACCGTCGCCAACATGCGGCCGCCCTTCAATTCCGGATCCCACAGTGGCTGCTCGAATCCACGCGCACCTTCGAATGGAACTTTGCCCAGCACGGTGTAGGGCGGATCGGAAGAGATGATTGAAGCGTAGGGAGGCTTCTCCTCTGGATTGCCAACGATGATGAGGTGGTCTTTAGGATCGAATCCGATTTCATCCGCGCGGCAATTTGCGCCGGTGGAGATGGTGGCAATAGGCATGACGTTAGTAAACGGCGGCTCAGCCTTGTTCAGGTCAAACACTTTCACGGTGCCATGTGCATCGTCGGCCCAGAGTTGATTGTTCGGCGTGACCACGATGCCGTTCGGGCCCATTCCTTCGATTGCGCCGCAGGGATCGTCCGGAAGACCCAAGCCATGAAAACCCGTGATGCGACCCAGATACAAATCGTTCTCAGCATCAATGACGTCGACGGCGGCGTTTCCGGCTTCGGCCAGGTAGTACCTGCCGGTCGTCTGATCGACCCAACTAATGTCAAAACGCAAGGGATTACCGGGCAGCAACATGCCACCGAGAAGTTTGACCGGCTTTTTGGTACTCGGCTTCGGACGAGCAGCTACGCGAGGGAGCCCATTCAGTGCCACGACCAGAACCACCACGAGCGCGCCCAGAAACCACGTGGATAGATTCGTTTTTGTATGCGATTTGCTAGCGGCGGATTTCGTACGAAGCTTCATTACACAGCTCCTTTCGGCCGTCCAGGCGCGTGTTCCGACGCAGATGAGTCTTAGTCAAGTTTGCTGCGACTAATGAAATAACGACGAGTGGCGCCGATCATACTTAGGCTGTGGCGGCATTTCAAGTCTGCTTACGTCTAAGTGTTGGTCTGGTGACACCTTGACACGAGGCGGCGACCGTTATACTCCTTGTCGCACAGAGGGCAGTGTGCGTTCGAGATCTCTCGCGAGGGCGGACATGAAACCTGGCTTGCCTGCGTGTTTTTTTCTCGCCGTTGGCTTGATGGTTGTGTCACTGCCGCTATCAGCCCATCACGGTGCCGCCGAATACGACAACACGAAGACGATCTCCCTTCAGGGAACCGTCACTGCGTTGCAATATCTCAACCCCCATGCGCTGATTCTTTTTACCGTCAAGGACGATAAGGGACAAACGGCGGATTGGACGGCCGAACTTCAGAGCCCCAATCTTCTCTCTCGAAGGGGCTGGAGCAGAAGCACCCTGAAACCAGGCGACCAAGTCGTCATCACAGGGCACCCCGTAAAGAACGGCGTGAAGGCGATGACGGGTCAAAAGGTCGTGTTCACCGATGGGCGAGAGACCCCCAACATGGGATTGCCTTCGGATTCTTCCAAATGAGAACTCGAATCGTTTTTTGGGTTTGCGCCAGCGTGCTTCTCGTTCCCTTTCTGCTGCACGCGCAAGCGTCGCAGACACCCAAGGCCAAAGGACGGACGGACGACCGGCCTCCGGCTGACTTCACCGGAGTGTGGTATCCGTCGTCCGGAAGCACTTTGGGGGCGGCCACTCCCGATAATCCCGGCCAGCAATTTGTCTGGCTCGATTCGGAAGGCAAGCCCCTCAAGGGTCCCCTGCCTCTTACTGCCTGGGGCCAGGAAAGACTCAAGGCCAACCATCCCACTGGACCTAATACTTCCGCGATAGATTCGGACGACCCCGACTTTCAATGCTTTCCCTCCGGCGTGCCGAGAATTTATCTGTTCCTTTATCCAATGGAACTTATTCACACTCCGGGACGAGTGCTCATGCTTTTCGAATACGGCCACAACATCCGCCAGATCTTTACCGATGGTCGCGGACATATGCAGGATGCCGAACCGAGCTGGATGGGCGACTCCATCGGCCACTGGGAGGGCGACACGCTGGTGGTGGATACGACCGGGTTCAACGATAAAACCTGGCTCGGTTACGGCGGCCAGCCGCACTCGGACGCTCTGCACGTCACCGAGCGCATTCGTCGCATCGATCATGACTCGCTAATGATTGACATCACGCTCGATGATCCCAAGGCGTACGCAATGCCTTTGCACACCCAAAAGAAATACATTCTGAAACCTGACTGGAACCTGATGGAATTTGTCTGCGAAGATAATTCTCTCAACTTCCTCGAGTTTGAGAAGAAAACGAGAATTCAGAAATAAGCTGCGCTCCAAGCGGTCGAGTTATCTGGAGTCAATTTAAGCTTCCCTTAAGGTAAGCTGGACTAACTCTACTCGACTCGAAGTTCGTTCCGTTCTCGAAATCGCAATTCGGAATCGGGGAGCCGATTACGGCGCGTACGTGTGCCATATTCGGTGTGGTTCCGGGGTGGCACATCTAGGGTGCGGTGCGGTCCTCCTGTCAGGCAGACGCTCGAACTGAATTCATGCACAAAGATACTCGCGGGGTCTTGCTGTTTCACTACGGGGTGCGGGTAGTTAGTCAAGTCTAGAAGTACCGGGGGCGGTGTCCCTGCTGACATCGCCAGAGGAGAAAAATATGGGTGTGTATCATGAGTTTGTAAGGCGAATTATGCTGTGTGTCGCTGCGGTTCTGATTTTGACAGCGATTCCAGCAGCGGCCCAACTACCTACAGGCACGATTCTGGGAAATGTCAAAGATTCCTCGGGCGCGTCGATACCGGGTGCCATGGTGACCTTGAGGAATACAGACACGAACCTCACGAAAACGGCGACGACCGAGGCGGATGGCAGCTATCGCTTCCCGGAGCTGCAGGTCGGTCACTATGAAATCAAAGCAGAAGCTGCCGGGTTCAGGACCGAGACGCACACGGGCCTCAATCTCGAGGTCACCCAGCAGGGTGTAATTAACTTTGCTCTGCAAGTCGGGGCCACGACGCAGCAGGTCACGATCACCAGCGACATACCCCTGGTGAATACGCAAGATGCCACGCTCGGCGGCACGGTCAACGAGCAGCAGATGGCAGAGTTGCCGCTGAACGGGCGGAACTACGTTGACCTGGCGCTTTATAAGCCGGGCGTCAATCAGGACAAAAACCAGCGCAACCAGTCCGGCACGAGCTTCAGCGTGAACGGAGCGCCGGTGCGATCCAATAATTTTACGCTGGATGGGGCCATCCTACAGAACAGCACGGGCCGCAGCCCCGTAGCCGGCGATTCCGGTGACGCACTGGGTTTGGATGGAATCAAGGAGTACAGAATTGTGACCGGCACCTTCCAGGCCGAATATGGACTGGCTATGGGCAGCCAGATGGTGGCCGTCAGCAAGGGTGGAACGAACCAGTTCCACGGCGACGTCTTTGAATATTTCCGAAATTCCGCGCTCGATGCCAATGACTTCTTCCAAAACGAAGCGGGCAGCCCCATCGCGCCACTTAAAAAGAACCAATTCGGGGGCGCATTTGGCGGGCCGATCAAGAAAGACAAGACTTTCTTCTACGCCGTATACGAAGGAGTTCGGCTGAACCTGGGGGTCCCCATCAACAACATTGTGCCTGCCGCGGGATGCCATCCGGCAGGCGCCAGCGCCGCGAACAATTACGGCGCCGGCACTTTCATCTCCCAGGCGGCTTGTCCGGATCTAGCCCAATCTTCTGACCCATTTTTATCCGCGAATGGCGGCGTGTTTCTTAGCCAATATACTGCTCCGCTGCTGGCGCTTGCGCCTATGCCCAATTTCTTGGACGGTTCAGGCTCGTCCCATCAAATTGGCAGCGATTTTAATAGTCTCGGTGAGAATTACGGGCAGATGCGTGTGGACCAGAATTTCTCCACAAACGACACGTTCTTTGCACGATATACCATTGACAACGCGATTCAAAACAATACCCAAGGCGACTACTCCTTTTTCCGCTACTTGGCCCCGGCGCGAAATCAATGGATTACACTGGCCGAGAACCACACTTTTTCGCCGACGGTCCTCAACACGGCGCGGTTTTCGTTCAGTCGCACGCACAACGCCAATACCTTGGCTAACTCCGGTCTGCCAGGCGGTACAGGTCCGCAAATCGTGCCGGGTTTCTCCACCGGCATAGTGGACATGAGCGGCTCCGGCGGCGGCGGGTATACCGAGTTCGGATCTTTCAATGCCGCCCCCACGACCTTCAGCCTTCAGAATATCTACACGCTGAGCGACGACGTGAACTGGACCCGGGGAAAACATTCCTTCAAATTTGGCCTGCTGCTTAATCGGTACAATCAAGGAGACCAGGCTACCAATTCGTTTAATGGGCAGCTCCAATACAACCAACTGTCTGATTTCTTGCAGGACATACCCGCCGTTGTAGAGTTCGCGCCCACCTGGGCCAATGAGAACCGCTTTTTCCTCTACAACACCTATGGCTTCTACGGTCAGGATGACTGGCGGGCCACCTCGCGGCTAACCGTTAACCTCGGCTTGCGTTATGAATTCATGAACACTCCGCGCGAGCTGCAAGGGAAGCAGTCACACCTGATCGACGATTTCAGCTCCTTGTTTTCTCCTGGCCCAGTCATCAAAAACAACACGCTGAAAGATTTCAGCCCGCGGGTTGGCTTTGCCTATGACCTCTTTGGAAACGGAAAAACCGCGATTCGCGGCGGCGCCGGAATCTATTACGATTTGGGGAACATCGGGTCGGCCCTCGGAGGCACTACAAACGGAGGCCTCCCGTATGGGGCGTTGATCGATATTCTGCCGCCTGGTTGCGCATCGGGCTTTTTGAACGCGAACAACAATACACACCCTCAAGGCACGCCCGGTTTCCTGCCATGCACAACGACGGATTGGCAGCAGGTCTTAGGAACCAATAATCCTGCCACCGGGGGCGGGTTTCCGATTCCGATTCCGCCGCAGGTACTAAACTTCTACCAACCCACCTGCTCGGGGACCTTCGCCCATAGCGCCGCGCAGTGTACGTCTAATCCCGGTATCGTTACGCCCACGTTCATCGACTTCAACTATAAGAGCCCGTACATGATCCAGTACAACGCCAGCGTTGAGCAACAATTGCCCTGGAATATGGCGCTCGGAGTGGCGTACGTAGGCAATCATGGAATTCACCTGCCCATGGTTCGCGACGGCAATCCGATCCTGCCCACCTCTTTTGGTCCGTGCGGCGATCCTGCCAGCGTTTGCGTCGCCGGCAGGGTGCCATTCTGGGATAACGGCTCTCCCGCATATCAAAACATTAACCCGAACTATGGCAGTGATATCAACGTCGGCACATTCGCAACGTCTCGTTATAACGCTTTGCAGGTTAACGTGGAAAAGCGGACCAGCCACGGACTCCAGTTCGATGCAGCCTACACGCATAGCCGTGTAACCGATGAAACGCAAGGCCAATCCAACATACAAGATTGCATCGTCTCAGGCGGTCTGCTGGGCGTTTACCCGCTGGATCCCACGGTAGACAAGGGCCCCGCCTGCTTTAATATCCCCAACAACTGGGAATTTAACGTTCTCTATCACCTGCCAAGCCCAAAGGGCAGTGGCTTTATGCCCAAAGCGCTGGGTGGCTGGTTTATGAGCAGCATCGTGAGCATCCAGAGCGGGCAACCATTCTCGCCGATTAGCAATGCCAATCGATCGAACTCCGGAGTTGCCCAGGCCCAGCAAGGCGACCGGGTTAACATCAATACACCGGCTTTATTGGCAGCTTATCCTTGCACCTCGCAGCCAGGCCAGCCCCCAGCCGGGAGCAATCCATGTGCTTACCAACCGATCGTCTACAATCCCAATACGGTCATCACCGGCGACCCTAACCAATGGTTCAATCCGGCCATGTTCTCGCTGCCGCCTATCCAGCACAGTCCCAACTCGGAGCAGCCATCCTGCTTCTTTCTACCTGCATCTGATCCGAACAATTGCCCCGGGAACTTCATTGGCCAGCTTGGCACCGCCGGACGCAATATCTTGAGCGGGCCGCCCGAAAGGGATTGGGACTTTTCCATCGTCAAGCAAACAAAGCTCGGCTTCCTGGGAGAGGATGGAATGCTGGAGTTCCGGGCTGAGTTTTTCAACATCCTGAACCATACAAACTTCAGCGGCGATGGGTTGCGGACCAATATATTCAACGGAGGCACGAGCAGCATGGGCCCATTCTCGGAAGCACCCAAAGCAACCGCAGGCTTGGTCCAAAAACAGTTGGAGAACAACCAACGGCAAATCCAGTTTGCGTTGAGACTGGAATTCTAAATCGCATCATGTGGGAGCCTTCGCCGGTTTCAAAAGCGAAGGCTCCCGCAGCTTGACCTCGACGCTACCACAAGCACAGAATGACCTACCGCACTCCGAGAGGGTGCCTCCTCGCCGGCAACGGAGTCCACTGCGAAAAGGGAGACACAAAATGAGCAGGCTTAAATTATTCGTTGTGGCAATATTGCTGTCCGCGTTGCCACCGGCTTTTGCTCAAACTGCCGCGCCTCTGAAGCTCGTTACCAAATATGAGATCCCCGCGTCCGTCAAAGGACGCTTCGACCATCTCGGATTGGATATGGCCGGCAATCGCCTGTTCGTTGTCGCCGAAGAAGGCGGGCAGGTCCTGGTCTTCGATTTGGGCACCGGAAAAATCGTTAAGACGATCAGCGTTCCTCACCCGCACGCTGTGCTCGTCCGCAATGATCTCAACCGCCTTTACATTACCGACGAAGAAAAAGGCGCGGTGAACATCTACGACGCAAAGACCTATGAACAAGTGAAATCGGTTCCTCTCAAGGTAGATACGGACTCCATCGGCTACGATCCGGCCACGCATTATCTCTACGTCGACAATGGCGGCGACAATGCCCACGAAGAGTTCACCATGCTCAGCGTTGTGGACACAACCGCCGGAACAAAACTCGCCGACATCAAAATCGATGGAGACACGCTCGAAGCGATGGCGTTGGAAAAGATGGGAAACAGGCTCTTTCTGAACAATCCCGCGAAAAACGAAGTCGAAGTGATCGATCGCAAAACCAATAAGGTGACTGCGACCTGGCCCCTCAAAATGAGCAAGGATAACGCAACGATGGCGCTCGATGAACCGGCGCATCGTCTTTTCGTGGGCTGCCGGCCCGGCCAAGTGGTGGTATTCGATACGCAAACCGGCAAAGAACTTCAGATGTTTGCGATTGGAAAGGGCACGGACGATTTGATGTTTGACCCGGCGAGCAAGCGCATTTACGCCACTTCCGGCGGCGCCGGTGTCATCAACGTATATAAGGAAACCGACCCCGATCACTATCAGTCGCTGGGGCAGGTTCCGTCGGGTCCGGGCGGAAAGACAGGCCTTTTGTCGCCGGAGTTGTCGCGTCTGTTTGTTCCCGTTCCGGGGAAAGCTCCAGCGTCGAGCGCGGTTTACGTCTATCAGCTTCAGTGAGTGGGTCGAAAGTGCGCCCGTCGATTTTGGCGGGTGGAAATCTTCAATGATTGGCCATCCATTGGCGCTCCCGCAGTTTTTCTAACTCTATCGTCGGCATTCGCAAACCGTTAACTCGCCAGCACACCCTTTCTCCTCTCCTCTGCATCGAACCAGCGTCGGAATTCAGGGCAGGCGCCAAGCGGCAATGGGTGGTTTACAGCAACTTTCGCTACAATAAAGACACCCGGGACCTCGAAAATCTGTTCGTGAGCGCGGCGCAAGCTTGGAGGAACGATGCGCAAACCTATGGTTGCACTCTTAGCAGTTAGCCTCGGATTGATCTTGGGCTGCTCGAAAGCTCGGAATGACCAAGCCATTATGACCGACATCAAAGCCGGCCTGTATTCTGATGCCCGGACGAAGGCAGCCAATATCGACGTCACGGTCAAAGATGGTACGGCCACGCTGGTCGGTGAGGCCCCCGACGAGAACGCCCGCTACGAAGCTTTCAAAATCGCAAAAGAGACGCAGGGCGTCGTCAACGTTCAAGATCAAATGTCCCTGACGCAGGCCCCTGTAACTAAGACCGACAAAACGGCCCCGAATGCCGGGTCAGCCGCTTCGACGCCCGCTCCGAAATCTGCGCGCGAATTCCGGCGTGAGCGCGAATCGCTGCCCGTGCGTCCGCTTGCCGGCCCCGCCAACCACTCTTCCAACGACTTGAGCGTACAAGCCCAGAATTCTGCTCAGCAACACTTCGAAGAGCCGAAACCCGCTTCGGTGACTGAGGCTCCCCCTGCGGCTCCAGCCGCCGCTCCAGCCGCGACCCCGGCGCCCGCTCCTGCTCCGGCCGCCCCGGCGCCGCCAACAGTTCGGCAAGTCAGCATTCCCGCAGGCACACCAGTCCACATCCAGATGATTGACAACGTGGATTCAGCCACAAATCACGCGGGCGATATCTTTCGTGCGTCTCTCGCTTTTCCGATCGTGGTTAACGGGGAACCCATCATACCGACAGGCACCGACGTGTTCGTTAAACTTACCAATTCGAGTTCGGCGGGTCGCATGACGGGCCGCAGCGAGCTGACTCTCCAGCTCGCCCGGCTGGATTTCCAAGGCAAGTCTTACGACCTGTCGAGTGACGACTACAAGGATGTGGGCAAGTCGCGCGGCAAGCGCACCGCTGAAACCGTGGGCATCGGCGCCGCGGCCGGCGCGGTAATCGGAGGCATTTTTGGCGGCGGCAAAGGTGCGGCCATCGGCGCCGGCGTTGGAGGAGGCGGTGGTGCCGCGGCTGAAGCCGCCACTAAAGGCCAGCAGGTCCGCATCCCGTCCGAAACCAAACTCGACTTCAATTTGCAGCAGCCGGTCGAGGTTACTTATTCGCCCGATAAGAATTCGTCGAGCCGCTGAGTTCGCGGGCCGTATCCCGGCAGCCTCGAATGCGAGGCTGCGCATTTTCGCACAGGCCAAATTCATTCCTGCGCGTGCGCAATGCAAAATTCCAGCACCCGCGTCTCCGCCCAGTAACGCTCTGCTCCGTTTGTCCGCGATATAAAAGCGCAGTGTCCGCCAAATTCCGTGGCCGTAACTTGAATCTGCGGATTCCCAGCGATCTCTGAAACTCCAAAAGATTCGAACGGAACCACCGGATCGTCCTTCGATGTAAGAATAAGCGTCGGCACGGCAATCCGCTGCACCACGCGCATCGCACTAGCCTGCTCATAGTAATCCGCCGCGCTGCGATAACCGGCGCAGGGAGCCGTGATAGCATCGTCGAACTCGCGCAGGGTCCTCACGCGGCTCAGGCCATCGAGTTCGAATTGCCCCGGAAAGAGCTTCGCCTTCCGCCGCATTCGCGATTTGAGATCGCGAACAAAGCGCAACTGATAAAGCCAGTTCTCCCGCCGCTCGATCGCGTCCACACAGGCCGCCAGATCCATGGTCGGGCACACGCCACAAACGCCGCGCAGCTCGCGCGGCGCTTCTGCTCCCAATTCCCCGGCCATCTTCAAAATCAGATTGCCTCCCATCGAATAACCGGCGAAAAAAATCTCCTTCAGCCGGTCGCGTTCGATGAGTTCAAGGAGAACGGCGCGGAAATCGGCGCTTAGCCCGGAATTGTAGAGCGTCGCTGTAAGCCGTTCCGTGCCGCCGCAATTTCGCTGGTTCAACCGGAGCACGTTGAAACCCGCGGCGAACGCCTGTGCCGCCAAGGTTCTTATGTAGCCGGATTCGCTCGAGCCTTCCAGGCCATGCACGAGCGCGAGGGTTGGAGATCGCCGCGGCTCGCGCTGCCAATGGCAGCGCGCCAGCAGCTGCGTTCCTGGTTCGACTTCAAATAGACGGTCGTCTGCGCGCCGGAGTCCCGGCGTGCGCCTCGGCAGCAACGCCCCCGCCAGCGTCATCAGGTGCTTATTGCGCAGCCAGCGATGCGGCTCGAATCCCTTCACGTGTCACTCTGAGCGTAGCGAAGCGCGTCTCGTTTGAAAATACCGCCGTATTCGCAACATTCCACAACCCTATATGGCCGGCAACGAATGCCACCCTGCTGCGACATCCTTGACCAACGCTAGCGCGCCCCATACAATCGATCTTTATTCATGACGGCCCATAATCGTAACGAGCATTCCTCAGCCCAGTGGCTCGCCGCTGGGCTGTGAAGTTTCTGGCCTCTTTTCTTTCGGCCATTTTTTAGCAAGGGACCTGGAGGGACATGGAAGGCGCGATCATAGACGGGCTGACTTTTGACGACGTTTTGCTGCTTCCCGGAAAATCTTCCGTGCTTCCGGCCGAAGCCGATACGCGTACCTGCCTCACTCGCGGCATCTCTCTGAACATTCCCATGGTCTCGGCAGCCATGGACACGGTTACGGAAGCGCACCTCGCGATCGCCATGGCCCGGCAGGGTGGGCTCGGGTTCGTCCACCGCAACATGAGCATCGAGCGCCAGACGGAAGAAGTGGATCGAGTCAAGCGCTCCGAAAGCGGGATGATCGTCGATCCGGTGACCATCTCGCCGGAAAATTCGGTGCATCATGCTCTCGATCTCATGAATAAGTATCACGTCTCGGGATTGCCAGTGACGCACGGTTCCAAGCTGGTTGGCATTCTCACCAATCGCGATCTTCGTTTCGAGAAAAATCTCGATCAATCCGTCAGCAGCGTGATGACCAAGGAAAATCTGGTCACCGTTCCCGTTGGAACCACACTCGAAGAGGCCGAGCGCCTGCTGCAGCAGCATCGCATCGAGAAACTCCTGGTTGTCGATCAGAATTTCAATCTTAAAGGGCTGATCACCGTCAAAGATATTCAGAAAAAATTGGAATACCCGCGGGCTACGAAAGATGAACATGGGCGTTTGCGCGTAGGCGCGGCAATCGGCGCGACGGGAGATTTCCTGGATCGCGCCGTCGAGCTAGCGCGCGCCAACGTCGATCTACTGGCGCTCGACACCGCGCACGGTCACTCCACCCGCGTCATGGAAGCAATTCGCGCCGTGAAGCAGCGGCTGCCGAATATGCAATTGGCGGCGGGGAATGTGGCCACCTACGAAGGCGCGCGAGACCTCATCGCCCTCGGCATCGATGGCCTTAAAGTGGGCATCGGTCCCGGATCAATCTGCACGACGCGCGTCGTCACCGGCGCCGGAGTGCCCCAGGTGACCGCGATCGTCGAAGCCGCGCGGGCTGCGAAGGGTACGGGCGTTCCAGTGATCGCCGATGGCGGGGTGAAATATTCCGGAGATATCACCAAGGCCATTGCCGCAGGAGCCTCCGTGGTCATGATCGGGGGACTTTTTGCCGGCACGGAAGAGTCGCCCGGCGAGACCATCCTTTATCAGGGGCGCACCTTCAAGTCTTACCGTGGCATGGGTTCGCTTGGCGCCATGGAAGCAGGATCGGCGGATCGCTACGCGCAAGAGACCGCCGATCGCGGGAAATCGGTGCCCGAGGGCGTGGAGGGGCGTGTTCCTTACAAAGGACCTCTGGGCGGCCTGGTTGATCAGCTTACCGGCGGGCTACGCAGCGGCATGGGCTATTGTGGAGCGGCCAATCTTCGCGAACTGCAGGAACATGGCCGGTTCGTGCGCATCACGTCCGCCGGCCTGCGCGAGAGCCACGTTCACGACGTCATCATTACCCGCGAGGCACCCAACTATCAGGTCGAATAATCTCGGATCCTCCCGTTTTTTCGCCTGGCTCCTCGTTGCCGCGTGGTCGGTTGTCATTTTCACATTCTCGACGGACAGTTTTTCGAGCGAACATACGCAGGGTGTGGTGGTGGACGTCCTGCACACCCTCCTTCCTTATCTCTCAAACAGCACGCTGTTAATATTGCACGACATCATCCGCAAGTGCGGTCACGTAGTCGAATACTTCATCTTTGGCGTGCTGCTCTTTCGCGCGATAAGAGCACCCGGTCGTGGGTGGGACCTGCGGTGGGCCTTCGTGGCCATACTCATCGCTGCCCTTTATGCTTCCTCAGATGAAATTCATCAGATTTTTGTCCCCAGCCGCGGCGCTTCCATTTGGGACGCGCTGCTCGATACAGGCGCCGCCACTGTCGCTCAATTTGTCGTGTGGATGTTTAACCGGCGCGAGGAAACTCCTTTGACCGAGCGGGAATTCCGTTCGCGCACTTCTTAAACGCACTTAGATAAGTGTGGGATCAGCCCCAAAAGAAAAGGCCCGTTTCTCGGCGAAACGGGCCTTCCACATTAAACAAGAGGGTTTCGAACTAGGCTTTGGCTTTGGCCTCGGCCTTTTCGGCTGGTTCCTCAGCCTCCGCCTTGGCCTTCTGCTTATCTTTCTTTTCCTTCTTCTTCAACTTGGATCCCAGCAATTCCAGAATGGCAAGCTGCGCGCCGTCTCCGATTCTAAAGCCTGCATGAATGATGCGCGTATATCCGCCCGGCCGGTCGGCGAATCGTGGAGCGATATCGTCAAACAGTTTTTTTGTTGCGAGCGGCGTAAGCAGATAGGCAGCAGCTTGACGGCGTGTGTGCAGAGAATCGCGTTTGCCG
>Ga0210394_10001350_pt1 | contig 40114 bp, 40 predicted proteins | sample IncBWC12MmetaG_FD_160121 | JGI IMG/M metagenome (GOLD analysis project Ga0210394, IMG submission 160121) | Forest soil microbial communities from Barre Woods Harvard Forest LTER site, Petersham, Massachusetts, United States - Inc-BW-C-12-M | ecosystem: Environmental > Terrestrial > Soil >... | reverse complement strand
GGTGATTCGCGCGAACGAAAAAATCGCGCGACAATACGGCACAACTAGCCGCTCGACGTCGAAATAGTTTCAATTAAAATTGCCGATTAGAAAAGGAACTAACGGAAGCGAGCAGACGACATCCATTCGCTGCCGCGATCTAGCCACGCCGGCAACGCCGCAATACGGCCTATTGGTATCAACCGCTGCATGGGAAGTAGTCCTCCTTAGGACGACTTCGAGAATGCCACAGAATTCACGCCGCGAAAACAAGAAAAAATCAAATGGCCGCCTGTCGAGCCTCAACCGCCGAATTCCGCCGGCGAACGGTTTCCGCCGTCTTTTTCCTTCATCTCGTATTTCTTGACACCTGACGGCAACCGCGATACATCTCCTTCGATGAGCGCTACCTTCGTTTTCGTTCTGGCCTTGGCTATCGGTATCGTGTCCGGGATGCGGTCCCTGACGGCGCCGGCGGTCGCGGCTTGGGCTGCGCATCGGAACTGGCTCAACCTTGCCGGAACCCGGCTGGCGTTTTTGGGATCGACTGCCGCTATGGCCATTTTCACGGTGCTCGCGATCGTAGAGCTCATTACCGACAAGTTGCCCTCGACGCCCAGTCGCACCGCGCCTGTGGGGCTGATCGCCCGCTTGGTCTCAGGAGCTCTCTCGGGGGCCTGCGTCGGCGTGTCTGCGGGACAGTCTCCCGCGCCTGGCGCCATTCTTGGCGCTGCCGGCGGCCTGCTAGGGGCCTTCGCCAGCTATCAATGGCGGACTGGCCTGGTAAAGGCGCTCAAGGTTCCCGACTTTGTCATCGCTCTCGTCGAAGACGCCATCGCCATCGGCGCCGGGCTGTTCATCGTTTCCCGGCACTAATTCGGGGGCTGTTCCGAAAATCGCTTCCGCGCGGCTGCGCGCCGTCTGGTACATGCCAACTTTTCATTTGCTTCGGCTTCCGGTTTCCGCGACGATTTCTCCACCCCGGGCACGCCGGATACTTTCATGGACCTGAATCTTTTTTTCGCGCTGCTCGGCGGCTTGCTGGTTCTGGCCTTCGTCGCCAACCGGCTCGTGCGCTTCACCGGCGTGCCGGACGTTATCATCCTGATGGCCACGGGAGTGCTCATCGGGCCCGTGCTCCACTGGGTCAATCCCGATCTGTTTCGCGGCGCCACGCACGGCTTCGGCTCCCTGGCGCTGATTCTCATCCTGTTCGAAGGAGGTCTCGAACTCAAGTTCCGCGAAATTCTCAGCCACTTCGCCGGCGGCTTGTTTCTTGCTATTTTCAGTTACCTGCTCGGCGCGGTTGGTGTCGCGCTTGTTTGTCGGCACGCTCTGCACTTCACTTGGACTCCGGCGCTCCTTGTCGGCGCCGCTCTTGGCTGCATCAGCAGCTCGATCCTTCTTCCCGTTCTGCAGCAAGTGAATCTTCGGCGCGAGGTCAAAGTCACTCTGCTTGTCGAAGCCACGTTCGGCGATGCCCTCGCTGTCCTTGCCGTCACCACGCTCATCGATACCGCCGCTGGCGGAAGCGCTTCCGCGAGCATCATCACCTGGAGTCTTTTCTCCAGCGTCATTCTCGCCGTTGCATCGGGTGCGCTCATCGGCGCTCTGTGGTCCTATCTCCTGCCACTCCTCTCCGAGGAGCGTTTCTGGCATGTGCTGACCTTCGCCGTGGTTTTGCTGATCTACTCTGGCGTTCACGCGCTTCACGGCAATGAACTCGTCGCCGTCTTGATATTTGGCCTCACACTTTCCAATTACCCGGCGGCGCAAAAGGGCTTGCAACTCGGCGATGACGCTGAAAGTGCGGACTGGTTTTCCGAGACGTCCGTGAAGCCAGACCACGATCGCTCGCCGCATCACGGGCAGTTGCTCACGTTTCATGGCGAGTTGGCTTTTTTGATTCGCACATTTTTTTTTGTCTTGCTCGGCGCCCTTGTCGAATTCCAGGGCTTACGCAAGCACGCCGTCCTGGCGCTCGGCTGTTTTGGGGCGCTCTTCATTGCCCGCTGGCTCTCGGTCGAGTCCGGGCGCTTCGCCTGGCGCGCCTTCACGTCTCAGGAGCGCGAACTGATGATCTGGTTTCTGCCGCGCGGCCTCATCACCGCAGTGCTGGGCATACAAATTGTGGAGGCTCGCGGCGCCGACTTCGAGTTTCTTCCCTCGCTGGCCTTTGCCGTCATTCTGATGACCAATCTTGCTTTGCTCATTGGCTCGCTGCGCGCCCGGCGGCTTTTCCCGAAGCCGCTAACGGCGCCGCCCGAACCAGCCGTCCCGCAAATCACTTTCTGAGGGATTTTCTGGTACGCGGCTCTCGCTGCGACGTGACAGAATATCGCTACCCTTGGTGCATGCAATTATCGGCAAGCGGAAAGTCCCAGAAAGCGGAGGGGCATCTATGAGCGTATCCGACCACTATCAGGCCGTCGTCATCGGCTCCGGCCAGGCAGGCACGCCGCTCTGCCAGGCATTGGCTAATGCCGGTTGGCGCACCGCTCTGGTGGAACGCGCGCACGTGGGCGGCACATGCGTCAACGAGGGCTGTACGCCCACCAAAACGATGGTCGCGAGCGGCCGCGTCGCCTATCTGGCCCGTCGTGGAGCGGACTACGGCGTGCCCACCGGCAGCATCACCGTAGACATGCGCCGCGTCCGCGAGCGCAAGCGCGCCATCGTCGCCACTTTCCGTAACGGCAGTCAGACGCGGATCGAAAAAACTCCCAATCTCGATCTTCTCTTTGGCGAGGCCAGCTTCACCGGCCCGCGCTCTGTTCAAGTCCGCCTTCAGGATGGCTCGCAACGCACACTCACCGCCGATAAATTTTTTATCAACGCGGGGTGCCGCGCTTCCGTGCCTGCGCTTGAAGGTCTCCAAAGCGCTGCGTATCTCGACAGCACGTCCATCATGGAACTCGACGCCGTCCCCGAGCATCTCCTCGTCATCGGCGGCGGCTATGTCGGGCTTGAATTCGGCCAGCTTTTCCGCCGCTTTGGCAGCCGCGTGACCATCGCGCAGCGAGCTGCGCAATTGCTCGGTGGCGAAGATGCGGACGTCGCCGCTGAAGTTCTGGCGATCCTCGAGCAGGATGGCATCGACGTTTTGCTCAACGCCAAAGTACAGCGCGTGGCTAAGGAAGGCCCACAGATCAAACTTGCCGTCGCTGCAGGCGGCGAAAGCGAAAGCCGCACGATCAGTGGATCTCATGTGCTGGTCGCCACGGGCCGCGTGCCCAACTCAGACGCTCTCAACATCGCTGCCGCAGGCATCGCCGCGGATAGAGGCGGGTTCATTCAGGTCAATCCAAAACTCGAAACGAATGTTGCTGGAATTTACGCCCTTGGTGATATCAAGGGCGGCCCTGCGTTCACGCATATTTCTTACGACGACTTCCGCATCATCCGAACAAATCTTATTGAGAAAGGAAGCGCCAGCACCGATGGCCGCCTGGTTCCGTACACGGTGTTTATCGATCCGCAGTTAAGCCGTGTCGGCCTCTCCGAACAGGAAGCACACACGCAAAATCGCAAGATTCGCGTCGCAAAGATGCCCATGACCCGCGTAGCGCGCGCAAAAGAAGTGGATGAAACCCGCGGCTTCATGAAAGCTATCGTCGATGGCGACACCGGGCAGATCCTGGGCGCAGCTGTTCTCGGTCTTGAAGGAGGAGAAGTGATGTCCATGATTCAGTTAGCGATGATGGGCAAGCTGCCTTACGCCGTTCTTCACGACGCCGTTTTCGCTCACCCCAATCTTTCTGAAGCCCTGAACAATCTTTTCCTCGAAGAAAACTTTGTCTGCTGAGGAAATGCCCGAAGGGCAGCCGGCGCGGTTGCCCTGCTAGCCGGCCCCTTTTTCTAGCTCCTTGCGGCTCCATTTTCCGAGGTCGGCCCCCGCATCATACGTGCTTTGCAGGAATGCCAGCAACGTCTCTCTCGGCGAAGGCGCCCGCCGCACGTCGTCGTACATCAATATGAATTCCTTCAGTTGCGGCTGATAGAACGCCTCCGCCGGGCGAACTGGATACTGAGGAAACCCCGCTGGCTCCGGTGCCGCGTAGGCATAAAACGCCGGTCCCTTAACGTCGCCGCCGCCCGGCCAAAACCCCACGCTGCTCACCTCGTGCGAATACGCTTCTCGAGTGATCGGGTCGGCTCCCTCCCGTTCCGGAGCACGCCGCCCCGAGAAGCGCGTCGTCGCCAAATCGAAACTACCCCAGAAAAAATGCACGGGACTGGCCTTTCCGATGAACTCCGCGCGAAACTCTTTGAACACTTCATCGCAGCTGATGAGAATCCGCCAGAACCGGTTGGCATATTCAGGATCGTAGGAAACATGTTGCCTGTCCTGATCGAACGGAATCGGATCAGGGATTTCGACCGGCATCTTCCAAATTTTCACCGCAATCCCAAGCGACTCCAGCGTTTCCATGAAATCGCGATAAAAATCGGCAACGGATTGCGGCGCCAGGGCCAGTGCCACGATAGCGTCGTTGCTGGTTCGAATGACGAGCTTGTGATGGATGAAATCGAACTGTATTTCGAAATTGCCCCGCGCGTAAGGAATGGCCGACGTGGTCAGCCCCACAGCATTCACGTAGAGGGGCACTCCCCACCAGTGATTGATATTCGGGCTCAGCGCCAAGCGCACTTTACCCACGATCTGCGTCCACAGATGGAGCGTCGCGTAAGTGTCCTGCCAAGCTTCCAGAGGAAGCTCCGGCCAGAGGTCCCGCTCGGCACGAGCAGTGCTTGCGTTCATATTCCCTCCGCAGAAATCAAACAAGCGTTGGCAGCGAGTCACGCTCGGACGGTTCCGGGCGCATCCCGGCAAGGGAGATTATAGGCCTCGAAGCGTCTCTCTTGGTGCTGCGAAGGGAAACTCTCTCTCTAGTAGCGCCGCCACTCTTGGCTGGGCGTGGCCATAGCGCGAATGCCGGTTACTCGTGCAGCACCACGCTCAAGAGAGAAGTGTTGATCTGCAGACCGCCGTTGTACTTGATGAAGCCCAATTTCCTGAACTTGTTCATGAAGAAATTGACCCGTGAGCGCGTGGTACCGACCATCTCCGCCAGCGTTTCTTGCGACATTTTGGGGAGAACTCCGTGGGGTTGGTCTTCTTTGCCATAACGCGCAAGCAAGAGAAGTGTGCGAGCCAGCCGCTTCTCGCTCGAATTGAACAGCTGATCGATCAGGTCCTCTTCGATTCGAATGTTCCGTGCCAGCATGAACCTGATGAACCGGTCGGAGAGGTCATGCTCCTCGTGGAGCAGCTTCAACATTTCGCTCTTCTCAATCACCAGCACCGTGCTGGAGGTAATCGCAGTAGCCGTCCCTATGCGAACGGACTGACCTGCCAGACAGCCTTCACCAAAGAAGTCGCCCGGTCCCAGAATCGCCACGACCGCTTCTTTGCCGACTTCATTGACGACCGTCAGCTTTACACTGCCGCTTTGCAGGTAGATGATGGTCTCGGCGGCAGCACCTTGAGCGTAAACCAGCTCTGCTCGCTTAACCTCCTTGACTTTTCTGGCCACACCGGCGGAATCGAGAAAAGTTTGCGCGTCGAAAGCGTGCTTCGGCCTCAGTTTTGGACTGGATTTGATCTTCCGTGAAGTTGTGGATGCCCGCATAGCGACACCACCTAAGGACATTTACCGCAATCATCGCGTTCTAGTCAAGAAGTTTTTGCTGGATGACCACCGCTCCGGCTGGAGATCGGCTGCTTCGCCAATGTCGTTACTTCTTTGAAAGTTCACCCTTGAAGCGTCTTTCAACATCTTCTCGGCTCAGCGGGTTTCCTGCTTTGGCCAATACGATCGAATAAACCACTTCATTGCCGGCAAGCTGCGCGGTGATGAAGGCCCCGTCTTCCGGCAGTTCTTGGTAGATGAATTTCACTTTTCTGCCGTCCGCAAGCGTTTTGATCCAGTCTTGGTCAGGCATTTTCGTTCCTCGTCAAACGAAATCCGTGTATATCCGGAGTATACGTTGTTCGCTGCTGGAAATCGTGCATAGGGACTTCGCGAGCGGTCTGGAGACCGTTCCTGCGTGGGCTATGCCGGCTAGCTCGCTTCGGAGTGCCATCGTCTGATTTGCTCCGTCATTATTCGGTAGCATTCGCAAGCCGCGCCCTCTAGCCGCGTTCGGCTTTCAATTTTAACTGCTCCGCGTGTGTGGGTAATCAGTCCGGCCTTCTGCAGGATACCCGCAGCCACGGTGACGCTGGCCCTGCGCGTGCCTAACATGTGCGCGAGAAACTCCTGCGTCAACGGTACAACGTCGCCACCCAAGCGGTCTTGGGACATGAGAAGCCATCTCGCCAGTCGCTCGTCAACCTCATGCAGCCGATTGCAGGCAGCCACTTGCGAGGATTGCAAAGCTACTTCTTGAGCGAAACGTTGCAAGCCAGTCGCCAGCTGCGGGCATTCACGCAGAGCGACGAGAAGATCTTTAGTAGCAAGGCGGAAACCACTGCCCCCTACCTGCATGATCACCCGCGTGGGGCTGCTGTGAAATCCTGCTGTAAGAGGGACCCCAACGAAGCCTTCTCTGCCGCACAGCCCAACTTCTACGCTTTTTCCATCGGCGGTGATGCTCAGAATGGATGCCAAGCCCTCATTCAGAAAGAAGGCAAACTTTATGGGCTCGGCAACCTCGTTCAACACCGTGGGTGTTGGCAGCGAGACGAACTGTAATTTAGAAAAGATCGCTGTGTACTCATTGTTCGGGAGAGCGAGCAGGATTTTGTTGTGCATTTGCCGCCCATTAACGTCTGTGGCGACAGGACGGGCGACGGCTTTCCTTAGACGGGTAGCGGAGGTGCGCTCCATGGACGGTCCCTTTGCGAAGGATTTGTCAGATTTTGCAAGGAACTGCCCAAGGGTCGAAGTCTGGCAGAAGGATGCTAGTGAGACACCCCGATTGTACCGCGTAATTCGTTCTGTTGTAAGGAAATACGTTAGTGGCTACGAGCAGGCTCTTAGTCAACCGAAGAGTTTTTCAGGCTTACCGCCAGACCGCGGACCCCGGTTGTGATAAACGAGCGAACCGGCTTATCCCTCGTGGACCTAGCACCGCCTTAGGACCTATTCGGCGGGCGCAGGACTTTCGTTAGTACGCCGTATGTACGCTAGGGTACCGACTGAGAGGGGCAAGCAAAGTTATGATTCATGGTTACTCTCGGCCAAAGCCGGAAAGTTTCCAAATGGAAGGGTTCCGCGGCTGGATGTCAACCTATTCAGTACGAATGAAAAAGAAATCACTCACGCCCCAAGAGTTATTCTCGGTCGCCTGTCCTGCTTGTGGTGTACCTGCCGGGAAACGTTGTGTGCTGAACACGGGTGCTCCGCGCGCAAACCCCCATATAGACCGTAAGTTTGTCGCTATGGAAGCTCTCGAGAAGAATCGCACGCAAGATCGTCGGAGTTGATAGACCCCGTCACCACCGCAACTCCGTCCCTCGCAGCGCAGCGGCCGCCAAGACGCACGCCCGGTTCGGCCCTCTCACGCGGGGCAAGCTAGCTGCTTTTTTTGCTTTTGGCGATTGCCTTCGTGGGTTCGGTTTCGATGGTTACCTCGACGTGAGCGCCTTTTTTGAGCTTTACCTCATCGCCGCTGTCGTCGGTTAACGAATTTTCAATACGGAGGTCTCGATGCCGGAGGGCAGCCTTGTCAACACCAATCTGCGCCCCTTCCGGCCGTCTCCGGCTGCGAGACGGAATGATTTTGTCGACTGTTCCAGACATGGTGGTGTTTGGCCGTACTGGAATGCGGCCCCTGTCCAGGGTCCGTTCCATGGTTCTTGCGGACTTGGCCATGCGCGGCTCCGCCATCTCTTTCCTAACGCTGGCTCGTAACGCGTCGCCAGGTTCCTTGCCGGCGGTCTTGGCTTTCTTATGCAGCATGCTCCCATCCTCACAGCTCGGCGGGAGCCATACAGCCCCATTTCGCACACTTGTGGGGTTTCCGGAGTATTTCCTTTGATCAGGCTAAGCGGCGTGTCCGCGAGCGCCGCACAATAGAATAGACGATCGACGCCGTGCTCCTGGTATCGCTTGGGCCACGAAGCGTCAGCGCAGGGTCGAAATACGAGGTTCTCATGTAGTCCAAGCCGGTGACCGCTCCCCAGAGTCAAGTTAGCAAACTAAAAGAAACGGCGAGACGGGGGATACCGCCCGGCCCGGCTCTGCTTTGCGGCTGATATCACTCTATCCCAGTACCGGACGGTACTTTATGGGTTCATAAAGGTACCTGCTGTTCAATTTTGTACAGTCCGGCGGAGTTTTTGCTGATAGTGTGCGTGACTCGCATCGAGCGGCCCGCCCATCGATTGGCCGAAATTAGTGTCTCGTGCGCAGCCGCGTCCGGGCCGAACGTAGAGAACTTATGAGCACGACCTAGCAGGTGGCCGCACGAATTGCGGCCGTTTTCTTCGAGGGGTCAGAAAGAAGGTAGAAGACATGGCCAACGTCAACCAAGTATTGGTAATCTCTCCCGAAAAAGAACATCATGAAAAGATAACCGCGGCGATGAATAGATGCGGGCTGATCTCCGTCTGCTGCGTGAAACTCGACGAAGCACGAGTCTTCATGGACAAAGAGAAGTTCGGCGTGGTTTTCTGCCATGAAACTCTGCCCGATGGCGATTTCCGCGGCGTCGTTTCGGCGGCGAGACCCACACCAGTCGTGGTTCTGTCGCGTTTCGCTGAATGGGATCATTACCTCGCCGCGCTTCGCGCCGGAGCGTTCGACTACATCGCATGCCCGCCTGATTCCGCTGAAACAGAGCGCATCCTGTGGTCCGCCATGGGCAACCCCCGGGAAGTTGCCGCCGTCGCGGTGCATTAGGCCGCCGTATTCGTTTTAGCGCGCGGTCTTAGTAGGGGTTCGCACCTAGCTTGGCGGATTCGGGAAGGCTGGCGGACTGCGGGCAGACTAGCTAATGCCCACAGCACATCTTGCATCGTCGTTCCAAGTAGCTATACACACTCAGTATCGGGCGCGGCGATTCGCTTTTTTGGCTGCCTTTCTCTGCGCCTTGGCGTATTTCTTCAGGGCTTTGCGCTGTTTCTTGGACGCCTTCTTGAACATCCTGTTCTGCTTTTTGGCCGACGCTCTGGACGCTTGCTGCGACTTGCGCAGGTGTTCCGCAACACCGGGGCTCTGCGCACTAACCGGTATCGACCATGTGACGCTCAAGCCCACCAGCAGCAGGAAAAAAACGGTTCGCTTCACGAGGATTTCCTTCCTGACTTCGAAACCAACACCAGTTTACACCCGGCTTGCCCAATCGCGACAGTGTGGTGAGCCGATTTTCATCGGGAGCACTCCCAGCCCATCGGCAGACTTGCGGGAAGTTGCGCTACCGGAAAGCGACCGGCTACCCCGGGAGATACGCTTGTTCGATCACCCAACATCTCAGAACACCCGGCCGAGTTGGAAAAACCACTTGTGATGGCCTGTGTCGCCCACGCTGCCGCCGACGAAGAGCGGGCCGATTACCGTTTCGGCCAGGACGCCGGCGGCAAAATCATTGGGGAATTTGCTTTCGTTTGGCGCGGCGTACATTTTTGCAAATTCGTAGGAGCCGATCACAAAGACTCTTTTTCCGGCGAGCGGAGGCAGCGTCCACAGATCGTGCAAATAGCCCGCGCGGAACAAATAGTATTGGTTTCCCTGCAGCTCGTTCAATCCGTAGGCGCTTAGAGTCAGCGGCCCGCCCAAAAAGAATTGGGGAATCCCCGTGCCATTAAACCCAAATGTTGATCCGCCCTCGCCATTCACGAACACGGAACCTAACGCCGAAACCGGTTGAAAATACTCGATGTTCGCCTGCAGCGAAGGAAAAGCGCTCGCCGTGCCTGGACTGGTGTCAAACCACCGGAAAGTCGTTTCCGAGCGCACGCCGCTACGCGGAATCACAGGGCTATCCGCGTGGTCGAACTGGTAATGCAGTTTCGCATCGCCCACGCGTCCGCTCACGGAATTTATCACCGGCGTGCCCAAGCGCAGCTTGGTATCGAGATAGCCCACTTCATAACCGAAGCGCAATTCGCTGAAGCGGTCGAATCCGTAGCCCACGTCCATCCCGATGTCGGCTTGGCCCAACTTGTAGTCAGCGAGCGGATTGCCCTGCTCATAAATTTTGAAGGTCCGCGTGCTTGCCGTGCCATGCGGCGCTAAAAACCATTTGCTCACCGGGGTGAACGGGCGGTACAACTCGCTTCCCAGCCCATACGTGTTTCCAAACAGAAAATCGGTCCGCCATTCGGAACGGAATCCCGCCACATCCAAATAGGTCAGTCGTGTGCCCAGCGTGAAGCCCACTTCTTCACTGGCCGAGCCGTCCACCACAAATCCCGGCTGGAGCGTGGGCGGTGCATAGTTCTTTTCACTCACCTGAATGAGTAGCCCTTGTTGCCCGTCGCGCTCCGTAATCCGGTAGCCCACCTTGTCATACCGCCCCACCCCGGTGAGCCGTGTCAGCGCGCGATCAAGTTTGTCCGTGTCCAGCGGTTTGCCGGTCAGCGGCGTTAGATAATGCTCGATGTTCTCGGTCTGCTGCGCGGTGTCGGCCCCCTCCACTTTGACAAACTGCGGCACCGGCGCCAGGGTCTTTTTCCTCGCTTCGCGATCCTGCACATACTCCTGCCATTCCGCGTCGTTGAGCGCGAATTTTCCCAGCAACTGCGATTTTCCATCGGCGGTGTTGTAGCCTTTTTGCATGATCGCTTCGTGCCTCTTGTAGTCTGTCGAGCTGTATCCGCCGAGCGGCACGCTGACCACGGCGTCCGCTCCCGCAAGCCCGCGCAATTCACTTTCTGCCACCACCACGCGGACAGATTGTTGCAGCACGGTGAAGAGAGATTTGATGTCCGCCGCTTCCACGGGTTTGGTGTCCAGATGCACTGCAATAACAATGTCCGCCCCCATCTGCTTCACGACGTCGGTCGGCAGATTGTTCACCAGCCCGCCGTCGACCAGCACGCGATCCTTGTCGACCACCGGCGTGAAGGCGCCCGGAATGGACATCGTTGCGCGCAGCGCTTCGGCCAGCGATCCTTGTTCGAATACCACCTGCTTGCCGCTTACCAGATCGGTCGCCACGCAGCGAAACGGCGTCGGAAGCGTTTCGAAGGATTCCAATTTATAGTAGGGCAGCGCTATCCGGTCGATTAGCAAGCCAATCTGGTGGCCGGAATTCAAACCGCCGGGTAGCGACAAACCTTTTCGCAGCCCAAGAATGAAAGCATTGGGGTACGCCCGCTGATCTTCTTTTCTTCGGTAGGAAAGATCTTCGTAAGGTGTTGCGTCAACCAGGATTTCATTCCAATCGACTCCCTCGATCAGTTTCTTCAATTCTGCCGGACTCATTCCGGTAGCATAAAAGCCTCCTACCAGCCCGCCCATACTTGTTCCCGCGACATAATCCACCGGGATGTGATGCTCCTCGAACCATTCGAGCACGCCGATGTGCGCGAGACCCAGCGCGCCGCCACCCTCCAGCGCCACACCGATCCGTGCCCGCCCTTTGGGCCGCTCTTCGGCGCCAGTCGCCGGGCGAGAGTTCTGGCCTAGAGCGGAATACGGAAACAGCAACAAAAGGAGATAGGCGAGAGTGCGCGGCATGAGGGCCTCCTCAGTGAGAGTAAGGCCGACGCCGGACAAGGGACAAGCGGGCAGGTGACCAGTTTCGGCGATGGGCACTTTGCTTCTCCTGAGCGCAACCACCTGCCAACTCTAGGGTTATAGGATAAGGGCGGATCTCTCTCGCTGCGCTGTTGAGGATCGCTCACCCCCCAATCGCTGGACCGCTGAAAACACGAAACTTAGAAGCGGAAACGCACATCCAAGCCATTGGGCCAGAAGAGCAAGGAGCAAATCATGCCAAATGTCGCCAACCCTCCAGGCGGGAACCCGAATCCCGAGGCCCACGGGTCCAGAAGGGCCGCGCTGGTACTGATCTTCCGAATGGTGCGCTGGACAGTCTACGCCTGCGCCCTCATCGTATTGATTCTATTGCTACATAAGTCTGCTCCACCAATTGTGTCGAGCACTCCAGAAGCCGCCGCACGCGTCGAACAGAAATTCCAGGATGTGCAGCAGGCGGTAGCCCAGGGCCAGCCAGCAACACTTCGCATGGACGAGACCGAACTGAACTCGTATTTGGCATGGCATCTGGTTCTTCCCGGTGGCCAGTCGTCGAACCCAGCCGCGAATGCGCTTCCCGGCAATACCACCGACGGAGCGCCGAACGCCGAGCAGCCCACCACGGACGATGTCGAGCAGATGCGCTCGAACGTAAAGGATGTAAAGGTGCAGTTGATCGATGACCGCGTGCGCGCATACGTAGTCCTCGATGTACACGGTAAAGAGATGACCCTCCAGCTAGAAGGCAAGCTGGGCGCAGACAATGGTTTTCTGCGCTTTGAGCCCGTGAGCGGCCAGATCGGCGCGCTGCCGATCCCGCAGGCGACGCTGGAGGCAGCTGTGCGCCGGATGATGGAATCGCCGGAAAACCGAGAAAAGCTGAAGCTACCGTCGGACATTTCGGATCTGAAGATTGAAAACGGAGAAGTTGTCGCGAAATACCAGTGAGCCGCTAGCTTATTTCCTCTAAACCTCCCTCCGCGCGTTTTTGCGTTCGCTTGGGCTTCCCCAAGGCAAGCGAGCAAGGCACACCACGAGAGAAGATAGGCACTCGCGAGCAGGGCAAATTGTCCGCGCAACACCGTTTATTCGTGCCGGAGGGCGACCATGGGATCGACTCTCATGGCGCGACGTGCGGGGATGTATCCGGCGATGGCGGCTACCAAGGCGAGAGTAAACGCAACGGCGGCGAGCGTAGCGGGGTCGTTGGCCGAAACGTTGAAGAGCAGGTGGCCGAGCAGGTGAGAGCCGGCAAGCGCGGAAGGTACTCCAAGAACCAGGCCCGCGCACGTCAGGACGAGCGTTTCGCCGAAGACCATGCGCAGAATTCGATTACGCGAAGCTCCCAGCGCTACGCGGATGCCGATTTCGTTGGTGCGCCGCGAAACCGAATAAGAAACCACGCCGAAAATTCCAGTAGCGGCCAGCACCAACGCCATGGCCGCAAACAGTCCCAGCAAGAACGTGCGAAACTTCGGTTGCGCGACGGTGGCATCGATCGTGTCCTTCATCATCGCGACATCCGTTACCGGCAAATCCTTATCGATCTGTTGGACATCCCGGCGAATCGTGCCGGCCACGCTAGCGGCGCTCAACGAGCTCCTTACCACCACATTCGCGCCCCAAAAAGGTGCCTGGGCGTAAGGAACATACATCATTGCTCCAGGATCCTGTCCTAGCGCAACGTCGCGCACATCACCCACGACTCCGACAATTTCGCGCACGGCTCCGATATCAGGAGGAAAACCAAAGACGATCTGCTTTCCCAACGGATTTTGATTCGGGAAATAGATCCGCGCCATTGCTTCGCTGACCAGTGAAACGCGAGGCGAAGCGGAGACATCGTGCCGGTCGAATAGGCGTCCCGCGAGTAGCGGGATTTGCATCACCCGAAAATAGTCTGGACTGACGGAAACATAGTTCGCGGTCCTGGACGTCCCCGCCGATAGCGGAGGATTTCCTACGATGTCGAAGCCAAGGTTGACGAAGCCGTCGGCCATCGGTCTGGGCACAACCACGGCAGCATCGCGCATTCCAGGCTCGGACTGAAGCCGCGTGAGCAATTCTCGAGAGAAAGCCGCCCATTGCTGCGGCATGGCATACTGAAACCGCGGCAACGAGATGTCGGCCTGCACCACATGCTGCGCGTCAAAACCCGGGCTGACCGCCATGAGTTTCGAAAAGCTCTTCAGCAGCAAACCCGCCGCGACCAGCAACACCATCGCGAGAGCAATTTCTCCCGCCGCCAGGAAGCTGCGGGCACGCCGCCGATTACTGCTCTCGCCGGAACGTGCGCCGCCTTCGCGGAGGCTAGACTGTAAATTGGAATTTGCGGCAAACAACGCGGGTGCCAAACCAAACGCGCAGCTTGCGAGGGCAGAAAGAAGCAACGCGAATCCCAAGACAAAATTGTCCACGCTGATGGCGTTCACTTGCGGCAAGTCCTGCGGCATAAGCGCGGTCAAACCTTCGACGCCCAGGTACGCCAGAGCGATGCCGGCCAGTCCGCCAAGCAGTCCGAGCACGAGCGTCTCGCTAAGCAGTTGCCGAACAATTCTGGATCGGCCGGCGCCAAGGGCCGTGCGCACGGCAATCTCGCGCGCTCGAGAAGTCGCCCGCGTGAGAAGAAGATTGGCGATATTGGCGCAGGCGATCAGGAGCACGAGGCCGACGGCGCCCATAAGCACGAGCAGTGCGGACTTCACATTTCCGACGATCTTCTGTTGGAGTGTCACAAAGCGGATGGTCCAGCCGTCGTTCTCTGCGGGAAACTCCTTGGCCAGCCTCGCGCCGATGGCATCCAGCTCCGCTTGCGCTTGCGTCATGGAAACGCCCGGCTTCAGCCGCCCCGTGACTTGGAGCCAATGGCCGCCCCGGCGGTCCATCCAGCTGCCGAAGAGTGGATCTTGAACCAGAGGAATCCAGAGTTGCTCGCTTTCGGTCAGAATCGGAAAGCGAAACACCGCAGGCATAACGCCGACGATGGTGAAAGAGCGTTTGTCCAAATTGATCGAGCTTCCGATGACCTTGGGGTCCGCACCAAACGAACCCCGCCACAGGTTTTCGCTGAGTACCACGACCGCTGGCGCGCCCAGTTTGCCGTCGTCCGGGTAGAACGGGCGTCCCAGGATCGGCCTCTGGCCGAAGACCGAGAAAAGCTCCGGCGTCACGACCGAGGTGTTGACGACCGACGGCTCGCCGCGGCCCGTCAACGTGAGTTGGTGCTGTTGGCTGCCCGCCATGTCGCTGAAGATACGATTTTGCTCGCGAAGCTCCGCGAAATTTGCATACGACCAACCTGTGGCCTTGACCCCGGCCTTCGGCTGCGCCTCGAACACGGTGAGCAGCTGGTCCGGACGCGAATAGGGCAATGGTTTCAGGAGCATGGCATAAACGACGCTAAAAATAGCCGTGTTCGCGCCGATGCCGAGAGCCAGCGTGAGGACGGCCACGGCGGTGAAGCCCGGATTCTTACGCAGCATGCGGAATGCGTAGCGCGTGTCCTGGAAAAATGTTTCGAGCGCGGGTAAGCCGTGGAGTTCACGATTAATCTCTTTGAGTTGTGTCTGGCCTCCCAGGCGAATGCGGGCCGCGCGTCTGGCCTCTTCTGGCGACATGCCTCGCCGGACATTTTCGTCCGCGAGCATGTCAGATGGGCGTCAAGCTCGTGCTCAAATTCTTGGTCAAGCTGACGGGGTGAAAGCGACGCGCGCGTTCGGGAGGCCCACGCTCTTATCCAGGCGAGCATCGCATTAACCTCGCTCCGCGCTGCGCAGTACCCGGCCAATAACTGCGGAAATGCGCTCCCAGTTCTCGGCTTCGGTATGGAGCTGTTTCCGTCCGGCTCTGGTGAGCGAATAGAACTTGGCTTTTCTGTTGTTGTCCGACGTGCCCCAGGCACCCGAAATCCAGCCTCTGTGCATCAGGCGAACAAGCGAAGCGTAGATTGTGCCCTGATTGATTTGCAGCACCTCTTCACTGATTTGTTCGATGCGGCGAGCGATTCCGTAGCCATGCAACGGTCCCATGGACTCGAGGGTCTTCAAGACCATCAAATCCAGCGTGCCCTGGAGAATATCCGACTTGTCGCCGGCCATGCGGCCTCCTGTGGTGTGTCCACAGGAGTATCGCCAAGGCTCTGTGGGATGTCAACAGGAAAATGTTTTTCTGCTGGGTGATGGCCTATCGCTCGGTCGCAGCGCTTGAACCACTGCCGGGTGGAGCAAAGGTTGCGCTGGAGAGTGATGGAAGGTCCCAGTCGGGTAGATTCTTGTACAGCGCTTCCCAGGTGGAGTAGGTCCTGAGCGCGGTAACCACAATGGGCAACGGGTCGGGCAATATCTCAGGAAAACTCTTCTCCGCAGGAAGGTTCACGTGGAATGCCAGCTGCTCGACGGGCGGGGAAAACTGCGCGTTGACTCCAGGCTTGTTGCCCCGCGAATCCACTCGATACCAGCCGAATTCCGGCAGGTAAACAGCGTTGAGACCGTGCAAAGAATAGGAGGCGCCAGTGTCATCGATGCTGAGCCGTTGGTAGCAGAACCCGGCGGGTATCCCGTTGGCCCTAAGCAGGGCGGCCAGCAGATGGCTCTTCGCGTAACAATAGCCGGTGCCGGATGTGAGCACCGCCGACGCGGCGCAAGTTACCGGGTTGCGCCGGAAGTCAGAACTGTGCTGGATGGAATCGCGGACCCATGCAAAACAGCGTTGGGCAGTTTCAAGCGCGCCGGTTGTGTTTTTTGCGAGTTCCCTGGCTTGCGAAGATACCGCAGGATGGATCCAGTCGATCACTTCGGTAGGTTTCAGAAACTGCTCCATCCCCGCTATCCTCTCGGCGAATTCCCGGCAGCGCTCAGGGGCGTACAGCCCAGGTACTGGCGGTGGTGGAATATTATACATGCATTCGCATATTTATGCCCCAAGGCGATGAGAGCCGCTCCGGAATACAGAAACGCGCACGAGCATGTTTTGCGGAAGGATTCCTTGGTTCCAGGGAACCAAGGACCACAGGATACTGCCGTGCTCGAGATTGTAGGACGCCTAGGCAGCTGCCTGGACGAGGACCATCATCCAGATAATGATGACGGTATGCAAACTCGCATCCGACCATGCGATTGCTCCTCCCGCCCGCTGCTTAGAATACGCAGGACGCCAACGGAGAGATCTCAGGCGAGCCGTATCATGGAGTGGCTGGCAGGTCCGCGGGGATGTTGAAGGTACCATCGACTAGTTCGACGAAGGTTCGTTCTTCGCGAAGAATGAAACGTTTTGCTTGCGATGTGGCGAAGTTTTCGCGGCCTTCGGGGTCCGACTTCAGGCGTCTCCGGTAGGCTTCGTAGTAAGCCAGGCTGGCGAACGCGATCAGCCCCCAGGCAATATCATTTGTTCCCTCATGGGGAAGAAAATAGCCGACCAGGTGGCCGCCGCAGCGTGGAATGATGCGGCCCCAGTTCTCGGCGTACTTCTTAAAGGCATCTTGCTGGAACGGATCGATCTGGTAGCGGATAACACACAGGATGGTCACAGGTTCTCCTTTTGTCGCCCGACTGGCCAGAGCATCTTGGCCGACGGTGAGCGCGGCCACCGCGACGAGCATGCCGCCAATGGCCTCGCGGCGACTCATCTGGCTGGTGGGGGTTGCTGGCCGCATGCCGGGCAGTATGATGCTTGCCCGTCATGGATACTTCGTCTAACATCAAAGTATGGATGTCGAATCGGATGCGGACGCTGCGGTCTCGCGAATTGCGGCGGCCATCGGTGAGCCGCCGCGCGCGCGAATGCTTTACTGCCTGGTCGATGGGCGCGCACGCACCAGCACGGAGCTTGCGATGGTCGCGGAGGTGAAGCCTTCGACCGCGAGCGTGCACCTGCACAGGCTCGAGAAGGAGCGCTTGGTGAAAGTGTTGGCACAGGGGAAACATCGCTACTACCGTTTGGCAGGCGAAGATGTAGCGGCGGCGCTGGAAGCTCTGAGCGTGCTGGCAGGGGGATTTCGCAACTCATTCGTACCGCATACGCCAAACCGTTTGCTCGCGGCGCGGACTTGCTACGACCACATCGCGGGCACGCTGGGCGTGGCGCTGCATGATCGCATCAAGGCCATGGGCTGGCTGTCGGGCGGGGCAGGCGAGTCCGCAGCCGAAAACGCTTACGAATTGACACCCAGGGGAATCAAGGCATTCGGAGAGCTTGGCATTGACGTGCAGGCAAATCGCGCGCTGCGGCGCCGCTTCGCCTACGCTTGTGTGGACTGGAGTGAGCGGCGGCCACATCTGGGAGGGGCCGTCGGTGCGGCGCTGCTGAACATCGCACTGGAACGAAAATGGGTGATCCGGGAACTCGACAGCCGAGCTCTGGCCATTACCAGAGTTGGCCGACGCGAGATGCGGGCGCGCTTCGGCCTTGGCGATCCTTAGTGAACGTAAAAGCCGTTTTTGGAAAGGACCACATAGTCGCGGCCTTTTTTCCCGAAGGAGGAAGCCAGGCGAACGTCGAGTTTGTGGGGTTTGCCGAGGGCTGCACTCGCGTTTGTGTAGTAGCCCAACGTGTAGCGCGTTTTGATGCGCTGAATCAGGGCCCGGAAGACGGGATCGAGGTGGGCTACGTCTTGGACGTCGAAGAGCTCTCCGCCGGTTTGGTCGATGACTTTGCGAATGTTGACCAGGCCAGGGATCATGCTGGCGGCGAAGAGAGTTTGCGGCGGGTTGTAGCCCGGGATTTTCAGGTTATAGAGTACTGCGTCGGCAGCGATTGCTTCGGTGACGATGTCGCGCGTGCCCTGTCCACCAGCGTCGGTGCCGACGTCATCGCTGATGAGGATGATGACGCGGCGGCCCTTGGGCGGCGTCTTGAGGAGATTCTCAGAAGCGATAAAGATGCCGTCGTTGATGTTGGTGGCGCCGCCCGCGTGAAATGCATTGATCTGGTTGGCAATCTCCCGCTTGTCTTTCGTGAACGGGACGCGCAATTGAGCTTCCGTGGAGAACGTGAACAGGGCGACCTCGTCGTCGGGCTTGAGCGCAGCCAGAGCGGTGGTGGCGGCGTCCCGCAACGGGCCCAGGAATGGCCCGATCGAATCGCTCAGGTCCAAAACCAGCGCGACCTCCAGGGGCAATTCGTCACGGCTGAAGACTTCCAGTTTTTGCTCGACGCCATCCTCGCGAACTTCGAAGTTCTCTCTTTTCAGGTCGGCCATGATTTGGCCGGCTTTGGTCTTCACGGTCGCGTCAACGAGTACAAGATTTACGCCCACGCGAATGACACCCTGGTCCTGGTTGTGCGCTTCTGCGGGTAATCGGAAGGTTGCACCAGCGAAAACAGAGGCACAAACCACGAGGGCTAAAACGTGCGAATGGGCTCGCCAAAATTTAGAGATCGCCATTGCTCCATAGTACGCGAGGTCGTTTGCCAGGTACTGGCAAAGTTCCGCGTTTTTTGGACGCCGGTCAGCGCCACGCGATAGAAAGTTCGGAATAACCTTTGCCTTCTTCGATCGGCGTGGAGAAATAGATGACCACGTCCTTGGCGCCCGAGATTTCAAGGGCTTTTTTGAAGAATCCGACGATGGCGAACCCCATGATACGGTGCTGTTTCTCAAAGCCAGTGTACTTGACGAGCGCGCGGTTGTTTCCCTGGAGCTGGACATCGATGGGGACGCCCTGAAAGTACGTGGCGTGAACTGCAGCGATGCGCTTCACAACGAATTCTGGCGAACCTAGTTTGACAAATGCTTTGTAGATCCCGCGAAGCTGCCGTTCGATGACCGCTTCCGAACCACGGGTGACCATCTCTTCTTTGCCGTCGGCAAGAACGCGAATCTCGATTTCGAGAAAGCGTGTGAAGAGGTCGAGCGGGTACCAGGTGGACGCGAAGACTTCACCTTCGCAAACCTTGCGCGTTTCTTCGTCGAGAAGTCCCAGGATTTTCTGGAAAGCTGCCTCGCCGGCCCGCGACTTGATCTGGTCAATGGTTTCCTTGATTGCGGATCCCTTGATCTGCACCATGCGGGCCTCCTCGTAGCACAGGTTTTGCATTCCTCGGTCTTCCCATATTGACCTTACTATGTTTTATTGTGGAGCGCCGGAGCGCTTGTCTTACTCGGAACTGACGGGCAAGTTCCCAAGCTCGGCTCATTCTCTTCGGTGCCGCCGCTGGTCGGTCGGGTCCGAGAAGCGCCTCCGAGCCTCCGACCATCCAGTCGTTTTAAGAAGATGAGGTTCGCGGAGGCCGCCGTCACACGGTCCCGGTTTTCCGGGAAACTATAGGAGAGAGGAAACGCAATGATCGAGAATCGCTCTGTGCCGCCGGATACTATTCTGCCCCACGTTTTTTATCGCGACGTTGCCGAGGCCGTCGCCTGGCTGAGCAAAACGTTTGGTTTCAAAGAACACTACCGCTATGGCCAGCCGGTCGGCGGGGCCCAGGTGCATCTCGGCAACGCGTGGATCATGCTCACGAGAGTGGAACAGGGAAGCTTGAGCCCCTCCATACTAGGTTACGGCACGCAAAGCCTGACCGTTTTCGTTGACGACGTGGAGGCGCACTTTCAAAGAGCGAAAGCGGCGGGCGCGAAAATCGTAGAGGAACTCCATGAAACTGAGTATGGGGAACTACAGTATGGAGTCGAGGACCTCGATGGCCACCATTGGCTGTTCTCGCGCCACGCTCGAGACTTGAGTCCTGACGGGTGGGGAGCCACCATTACAGAAGCAGCGCATCGCCTCGCGCTGCTGCGCCGCCCGCGCTTTTCTTATATGGAGATTCCAGCGGTTGATGTTCTCGAGTCCGCGGCCTTTTACGAGAAGGTATTCGGCTGGAATATCCGACATCGGGATACGGCCCGTCCAAGTTTCGATGATGCCACGGGAAACGTGAGTGGCGCGTGGGTTACCGGTCGAGAGAGTTCGCGCGAGCCTGGGCTGCTGCCATACATCTGGGTCGACAGCCTCGATGCCACCCTTGCCCGGGTGCGAACCCACGGCGGTGGAGTGGTCGAGACTCCTCACCCGGATTCCCCGGGGAGCTCGAGTTGGATCGCGACTTTCCGCGACCCGGCGGGAAATTTGATGGGGCTCTATCAGGAGGGCGTGAAACGCTAACGTGGGTTCGCCTTCTCGAGCCATTTCGAGAGTGCGAACGGCGCGTCCGAGAGTCCGCTCCTCCACAAAACGTGAGTTGCCTCCCGGACCGCCCGGGCTGTCAGCCAACGCGTGCCAGCCTGCGAATCGAGAGCGCCGTGAGAACCAGTGTGACCCCCGCAAGGACGGCAACATGCACTGCGGTACGACCGTAAAAGGGCGCACCTAGCGCGGCGAACAACAGTTGTTGCAAATGATAGCTGGGCCAGACTGGCGAGATGCTCCGAAGAAATTTTGGCAGCGGGTAGAACAAGCCGGAGATGTGCATCATCGGCACGTAGATTAGATTTACGAGGGCCACGGACGCTTTGCCCGAGGCGCGCGTTCCGATGAACAGGCCGATGGCGCAGAAGGGCAGTGAGCCGAAGATACTGATGGCCGTGACGCTGGCGCATTGCGCGAAGGTCAGCGGCAAATGACCCAGCAAGAGAGCTGAGGAGATCATGGTGGCCATGACGATGAAGGCGAAGAGCATGGTCATGAGCAATTTGGCAAGCAGGTAAGAGCCAGGTGGCGCGGGCAATGCGCGCTTGAGGGTGAGCAGACCTTGTTCCCGTTCGGTGGCGACCGTGGCGCCGAAACCGAACATTCCCGGACCCATTACGCCGAAGGCCGCGAACGCCGTGAAGAGAAACTTTCCTGCGGCCAGGTCGTTTCGAACCGCTTCACCGAAAAGCACAACTCCGAACAGCAGATACAAAGAGGCGGGCAGAACCAAAAACGGCAGGGAGAAGCCCAGCACCCGAAACATGCGCAAGGATTCGAATCGAGCTTCGGTGAGATAAGCGCGCAGCAAACGGGCGTTGGACATCACGGCGGAGAACGGCGATTGCTCAAAGCGATTGAATGACTTGGCTGTGTCGAACGGTTTGGGGCTTTCGAACGAGTTCGGGTTTTCGAACGACGTGGCGTTCCTCATGCGGCCTCCTGAGTGAGTTCTGCAAAAGCTTCGGCGAGCCCGGCGCGGCGTACTTCCAGTTCTTGGAGATTCGCATCGGCGGCCAGCAAGCGGCGCACGACCGCTTCTGAGTTGCTCGTGCTGATTTGCAGCCGCTGGTGCTCGCGCGTGACGCTTTCGACATCCGGCCACGCGGCAATTTGATCGGCGGAAAGTGCGGTGGAACACGTGATGCGCTTGCGAATGACCAGGGCGCGGATTTCGTTGACGGTGCCGGAGGCGATCACGCGGCCTTTGCTGAGGACGGCCACGCGGTTGGAGAGGGATTCGGCTTCTTCGAGATAATGAGTCGTGAGAACGATGGAAGATCCGTTGTGCACGAGCTCACGCAGTGTCGCCCACATCGTTTCGCGGGCGCGCACGTCGAGTCCGACGCTGGGCTCATCGAGGAAGAGCAGCTTAGGGCGCCCGCAAACCGCCATGGCGAACTGCACCTGGCGCTTTTGGCCTGCGGAGAGTTTTCCGTAGGGGCGAAATGCCAACGAAGAAGTTTTGGTCAGCTCCATGGCCTCGACGGGAGTAAACGGAAGAGGATAATAACTGGCAACAAGAGCTATATGTTCGCGCACCCGGAGCTCGGGTGCGAGCGTGACTTCCTGCATCATGACGCCGACCTGGCGCCGTGGCTCGACGAGGAGTGGAGACCGACCGAATAAGCGCGCCGCGCCGGAGTCCGGCCGCAGGAGTCCGAGCATGAGTGAAACAGCAGTGGATTTGCCCGCACCGTTCGGACCGAGCACGGAGAAGAGTTCTCCAGGCCGCACCTGCAAATCGAGACCGTCGAGAGCCACGGTCTTTCCGAAACGCTTTTTTACACCTGAAAGCTCGGCCCAGAATTCGTTGTTCATGATTTGGTTTCCTCCCAAGTCTCTTGGAACTGTAAGGCGCGTGACGGCGCCCGACTGTTGCGGCGAAGCAGCCAACGACGAACCACCTGATAGCTGCCCGCGAAAATAAGGACCACCACGCTGACCACTGCCGAAGTGCAGCAGGAACGGAGGACCACGCGAATGGCGTCGCCGTCCATCAGCAGTTCGAGTAGCAAGAATAGAGTCTTCATGATGTTCGATCCTTAGGAAGAGCACTCCCCACTACGCGACACGCGATCTCACCTGGCCGCGTATGCGGTGAATCAGTCGGCGCAGGTGCGGAACGCTGTACCACGCGTAAACAACGGCGCTGATTCCCGCGTAGATCCACAGCCACGGCCCAAGAATGCCCCAGCGGATCAGGCCGTTGAAGTTTTCAACGAGTTGCTGGTTCTCGGGAGTGGTTTGTATTCCGTCGGCGAGTGCGACCAAGGTTTGGCTCTTGAACATCAAGCCGTACAAGATCGGCACGGACGCGCCGTTGATGAGCGTCCGCATCCCTGGCACCACCCAAGTCCAGGTCGGGTGGAAGAGGCTCAGAACTCGCTGAGAGACGGAGGCCAGCAAAAGGAGAAGCATGGGCACGTAGAATCTGTGCCAGGTTGGAGCGAGTTTCAAATGACTAGCCCCGGAACCCAAAATCAACTGCGGAAAGTGCGGCACCGCGAGCCACCAAACGGCTACCGTAGCCCACATGACGAGACCGACAAGCGAATACCAACGGCTGACAGGCAGCATGGGAGCGAGTTCCGCAGGCGGGTAATACCAGGGTTGCGGGAACTTCCTGCGGATAAGATTCAGTATGGTGAAAACCACCGTGAGACAAATAATCTGAGCCAAAACGGGGACGAGGAACGCGTCTAGCTTGACGGGTAGGTGCATCATCAGCGAGACAACCAAAACGGCCGCTATCGTGAGCGTCAGATTGAAAGACAAGAGGATCAAATACATCGGAAAGAGCTCAGGTCCGATCAGCTCCCATCCCAGAGACAGGCTGCGATGATCCTGGCGGTAGCGGCGCGCTACGGTCATGGGATCGCCATGCTGCTTGAAAAAAGCCATGGTTTCTTCGTCACGGAATGGGCGGCCCAGCGCGGATTGTTGCTCTTCCATTTGTGAGCGAAGTTCGTCAGAGAGTTCTTTGATGATGTCGTCGCTTTGCGCCCGCGGCAGGCAGCGTTTCACCGCACGCAAATAACTGGCTAGGATGTCCATCACGCGCTCCTTAAAGAATCCCGTTCAGCGAGGAATTCATGCTCTGCCATTCGGCGAGCAACTGCTTGAATATGGCTTTGCCATCTTCGGAGAGTCGGTAAAAGCGTTTGTTGCGCTTGTCCTGTTCACGCCATTCGCTGACCAGCAGACCCTGTGTTTCAAGGCGCCGTAGAAGGGGATAGAGGGTACCTTCATCGATGGGCATGCCGTGGTCGGTAAGGGCCTTGCGGAGGGTGTAGCCGTACTGCTCGGTTTGGAGGGAGGCCATGACAGCGAGGATGAGCGAGCCGCGACGCAGTTCGAGGCGAAGGTTTTCAAAGAGGTCGTGGTTGGAGTTACCAGGCGACATACAGTGTGCGGCACACACTGTATGATACACAGTATTGGATGTCAACCTGTTTTGGGAGGTCGCACAGGAGTGGCTAGATCTGTGAATCTTGAGACGGAGTTAGGAAGGACGGGAAGTGAGTCGATAGGCGACGCCGCACTTATACAGCTTGTCTTTGGGGAATTCGACGACCCAGGTAATTTCCGCAGGCACGAAGATGGCGTTGCCGCCAGGGGCGTAGGGAACGGCGATTTCGATGGCGGTGCGCTCAAAATGCTTTTTGCGGCTCTTGAAACAGATGCCGCCTTTGGACATGTCTTCGCAGGCGACAACTTCGTCGGGAAGTCCCGAGCGCCGAATACAGGCCTTGTAGTTGACCCGTGCGCGAGGGTGTTTGCGCCGGTTATCGATGGGCGCGGAGGATTCGCGCTCCGCGGGCATACCATATGCCGACGGGGTTGGTGCGGTCGGGGAAGACTCGAGGTTTGCCGGAGTCGACACGTTTTCGGAACTCTGGGGCACTCGGGGAACTTCCCTGGTGGTGATGTTTGTCGCTTCCTTCGACGAGCGAACGCTCGGGACTGACCCAGCGGCTACCAAAACCGGCCGCTCATCGGGCGCTTCGGGGGCCCGCTTCCAAAGGGTTGAATCACCACAGTGCTTGCAATGGCGGACGATACCGTCGTTGATGATCAGGACGTCTGATTCGACGTCGCTATGCTCGACGGTTTCGCGTTCTTTGCAATTGCCGCATTCCAGCAGCACGCAGCGAGCTTCCTTATCCTTCTCGGCAACGGGAGCAAAATCGAGCCCCCAGAAGTCGATGGTGCTGGGATCCACGAAGGCCACGCCGTAGGTGTAGTTGTCGCCTTCGGAACCGATGCGGCCGACAACGCGGACCACGGCTTCTTTGTTGGTATCCAGGTAGCGAACGATAATCTCTTGCTCGGCGTAGAGCTTATATGTGGAAATGATGCCGGCACCGTAGCGGCTCAGAAGGACGGTCTTTGTCATTTCCGAGAAGCCTTTGCCATCCAGGTCGCTTCCGGTCAGAAGGATAGCGAGCTCTTTCGGAATGCGGCTGCTGCGGCGCAGGTGTTCGAAGGACATGCCATGCACTCATTGAGGGAAGCGGTGCCTAAGGCAGGTTAACCGGAAGAGTGCCAGACAGGCGCAGAAAGTGGGGAAATGGTTCCCCGGTTGCAACGGGGAGGATGCCGGGTGGCAGGAACCGTGTGATGGATGACACCGAGTTCACCTACGGGGGAGTTCGCGCGGACGCTGGAGTTGCCCGAGGGCCTGAACACCGAAAAAATCAAGGCCGAATTCGTGAACGGCGTGCTCCAGGCTCGGATCGCGAATGAAAGGACGGGTCAGCCAGGGCCAGCGTGCTGCATAGAGAAGGCTTTTTACTGGGACGAGGCCATCGTCTACGAACTTCAAAGGAAATGGAGGACCAGGCCAGGCCGACGTTTATGAACGGTCCGGTCGTAAAGATCGGTGCCCGATTAGAAAGCGCGCCGAGCGTTGAAGCGAATGCCCATCAAGGGCTCCGCGTCAGCGATTACTCGTGACGCAGCGCGACCAACGGATCAATGCGCGTGGCGCGGTGTGCGGGAATCCAGCATGCGAAAAGGGCAATGGCTGTAAGCATGAGGACCACGACTGTAAACGTAAGCGGGTCGGTGGATTTGATGCCCACGAAGAGGCCGCTCATCAGGCGTGTGCCGGCCAGGGCAATAACTAGGCCCAAGGCCAGGCCGATGCCGACCACGCCTAGTCCTTGACGCAAAACCATTCTCAAAATGTCGCGGGGACGGGCGCCCAAGGCAACGCGAATGCCGATCTCCTGGGTGCGCTGTGCGGCCGCGTAAGAAACCACGCTATAGATTCCGACCACGGCGAGAATCAGGCCCAGGACTCCCATGGTGGAGGTTAATTGCGCGCCAAAACGGAAGAAGAAAAAGCCGTTCGCGCCCTCGAGGGATTGCGTCATAGTTTGCACTTGGGTGATGGGAAGGTCGGGCGCAAGTTCGTGGATCTGAGATTGCAGCTGCAAGGAGAGAGTTTCCGGAGGAACCGAAGTGCGGACGTGCAAGGTCCGCAAAGACATGTAACTCTGCTCGAGGGGCACATAGAAGAAAGGCTGGGGATCTTCGGTGACGTTTTGGTATTTTCCGTCCTGGACGATACCGATAATCTCGATGAATGGTCCGCTGGCGCTTTTGATGCTAAAGCGTCTGCCAAGGGCATCCTCGTTGGGCCAGAATTTCTTTGCCATGGTTTGATTGACGATGACTACCCCGGGAGCCTTTTCGCCGTCGGCGTCCGTGAATTTTCGGCCACGGAGCAAAGGAATCTGAAGGGTATCCAGATAACCGGGAGAGACCATATTGTAGGAAATTTCAGCCGGCTGCTGACCCGCGTCGAGAGGATGATTTTCTATCCAGACGCGATCGCCCGAGCTCATGACGCCCAAGGGAACCAGGAAGGCCTGAGCCACGGATTCGACTCCCGGGAGAGCGCGAAGGCGAGTGTCGAGTTCGCGATAGAATTCGCGGCCACGCGGTTCTTTGAAGCCAAGCTGCTCCACGTCTACGGAAAGATTGAGGACATGATCGGGATTGAAGCCGAGAGTAATCTTTTGAGCTTTGTCCAGCATACGAATGAAAAGGCCGGCGACAATGAGCAGCACCAGCGAGCCGGCCACTTGCGCTACGACCAAAGCATTTCTGGCCAATTGACGACGCGGGCCCGACGAGGAGCCGCGGCCTCCTTCGTGGAGAACGGTGATGACCTCGGTACGCGCGGCGCGCAGCGCCGGCATTATCCCCACTACCAGGCCGGTCAGCAAAACAGCGGCGAGGGCAAACAGGTAGACGCGAGCATCGGGATGGAAGTCAAATTGAATGGGGAGATCGCTGCCAAGGCGCAGGGAGCCGAGGATTCCCGCCGCCCAAGTGCCCACCAGTAGCCCAGCGCCACCGCCGAGAAAGGAAAGCAGAAGACTTTCGGTGAGGTACTGGCGGACGAGACGGCCGTGGCCGGCCCCCAGGGCAACGCGGATAGCCATCTCGCGCTGGCGTACCGTTGCGCGCACCAGGAGAACGTTAGCAATATTGAAGCAAGCGACGAGAAGCACTAGCCCGGCCAAGGCCATGAAAGCGATAGCTGCAAGCGGAACAGGGTTCTGCGGGTCGGGTTCCGGCCGAGCCAGTTTTTCTGGATACAATTCAACGGTGATGCCTTTTTCCGTGTCGGGATGCTCTTGCGCCATGCGCTGCGAAACGACGTTCAGGGTGGCACTAGCCTGTTTCATGGTAAAGCCGGGCTTGAGGCGCCCCATAACGGTCAGGGTACGAGAGCTGCGGCTCGACCAGATTTTTTCAATATGATTGTCGGGATCCTCGTTCGATTCCGCGCTAAAGGGGATGTAGGCGTCCATATCGAGCACCGAGTAGGTGCCGTGAAACTCCCGTGGAGCTACTCCAACAACGGTGAACGGATTGCCGTTCACTTCCACTTTTTTGCCGGCCACATGGGGATCGCCGTCAAAACGTCTGCGCCAGTACGAGTACCCCAGAACGATGATGGGGTCGGTGCCCGGAGTGCGTCCTTCGCTGGGCAGGATCAGCCGCCCGTAGGCTGGCTTAACCCCAAGAGAAGAAAAATAGTTACTGGAGACTCGGCTGATGATGCAATGATCGGCTTTTTGGTCCACGGCGACGGCCGCCAGGGTGATGTGATAAGCGAAAATATCGCTGAAGGAGTCGGCTTGATCGCGCAAATCCTCATAGTCGGGGTAGGAGAAGCGGTGATTTCCGGGAAGGGCGGATTGTTCGAGGGAGAGGACAGTGATCTGTTCCGGATGGGGAACTGGGAGAGGACGGAGAAGGAAACCGTTGATGACGCTAAAGAGGGTGGTGTTGACGGCCATGCCGAGGGCCAGCGTGACTATGCCGATAAAGGCGAACCCGGGGTTCTTTGTCAGCGCGCGGAAGGCGTACCGGATGTCCGTTGAGAAATTGCGCATTGGGTCTGGCTCCAATTCAGAAATGCAGAGCCTCACGCGCACTCGCAAGGCCTCCGCGTAGACACCTCTAAATCCTTCAATTGGTGGCATTTAAAGCCCGAGGAGAGAGCTGTAGGCGCGGTACGAGTGTTCGATAGTGGGACTGTTCGTCTCGGTTGCGAACAGGGGCTTTTACGCGTGGTGGCTTGCCATTTTGCAGCGTATAAGCGGTCAAATACCACCCTCCAGATTACCGGATGATGGTCCGGCCACCCTTTGGGGATTTCCGGGTCTAGGTGAACTTGCCGGTCTGATCGCGCAGAATCTGGAGGCTGCCTTCCAGATAATCGCGGATCAGTTCCAGCTCCTTGGTTGAGTAGCTGGACGCCAGCTTCAGGGAGGCAGCAGCGAGGCCTTCATAAAGACGACCGACGCGTTGGAGCGCTTCCGGGCAGGGACGGACGAAGACCTTGCGGCGGTCGCTGAGGTCGCGAAAGCGTTCGACCAGGCCGGCCTTTTCCAGGCGATCGAGAATGCCGGTGACGGCGCCGGTCGTTAAGCCCGTGGCGCGGGCCAGGTGTCCGGCGGTGAGGGGCTCGTGGGAATAACGGGACATCAATTCAAAGCATCTGGTATCAGTAACGTTGAGCCCGATTTTGCTGGCAATGGCTTGGTGGAGGAAGACGGAAACGGTGCTGAGTTCGCGGCCGAGTTCCATCCCGACCCGGATGATCAAGGCATTGCGTTTGCGGGACAAAGCGGGATTTTTCATTTGGTCTGGTGCATTTTATCTTGACAGCTAATTATCTCACGGACTAAGATAATTAGCGACAAAAAAAGTATACTCGAGAGCCGGTGCGCCGCAAAGCCCCCGGCGACATATTCGGCCACAAGAGCATAAACGTACGAAAAACAGAGGAGGCGGTCTGCCGGAACCGGACGGGTGGCCACGAAGCGGGGTAGAATGGGGAAAACCAGGTTTGGCCTGTAATCTTTCGAATTGAAACTTCGTAGATGCAAGTGAAGGGCGGCTGGCAGGGAGAGCAGGGCATTGATGGCAACGACGGAAATTCATCCAAAAGCGGATCTGGGTTCGTTGCGAATCCATGACCGTCACCGCTCGGGCGGGCAGACCGGGAAGCGCCTGGGCTACGCCTCGGCGGTTCTTGGAGCAATTGTCATCATCGCAGGGTTGGCGTTTGCGTTCCGGAATCAGACTCCGGCTGTGGAAGTGGTGACGGCGCAGAAACCGGAATCCGGAGGGCGCTCGGCGATATTGAATGCCAGTGGATACGTAACGCCTCGGCGAAGGGCCACGATTGCGGCCAAGATTACAGGGCGCGTCACGGGCGTTTTCTTTGACGAAGGCACGCACGTGCACGCGGGGCAGCTGCTGGCCACGCTGGATGATTCAGACACGAAGCGGGCGCTGGATTCGGCGAAGGCGGACCGGGACGCTTCGCAGGCAGCCATCGCAGATTTCCAAGTGCAGCTCAAATTTGCCCAAATCCAGCTGCGGCGCGCCGATCAATTGCAAAAGGCCGGGGTGCAGACGCAAGAATATTTGGACACCGCGAGCACCAATGCGGACAGCCTGAAGGCCAAGATCGAATTGGCGAAGCAGCAGGTGCAATCTTCCGAGGCGCGGATTCGCGAGGCGCAGCAGGCGGTGGACAATTGCGTCATCACCGCGCCGTACGACGGGATCGTAGTTTCAAAGGATGCGCAGGTAGGAGAGATGGTGTCTCCGATTTCGGCGGGCGGGGGATTCACGCGCACGGGCATCGCGACCATCGTGGACATGAATTCGAACGAGATTGAAGTCGATGTCAATGAGTCCTACATTGCGCGGGTGAAAGACAGACAGAAGGTGACAGCGATTCTGGACGCCTATCCCAATTGGGAGATTCCGAGCCACGTGCGGACGGTGATCCCAACGGCGGACCGACAGAAGGCCACTGTCAAGGTGCGCATATCATTCGACAAACTGGATCCACGAATTCTGCCGGACATGGGGATAAAGGTAACGTTTTTGAGTGACGAGCCGGTGAAGAAGGCCGATGCGGACGCTCCGGTGGTGGTGGCTTTGCTTCCATCGGATGCGTTGCACGAGGAGAGCGGGAAGAAGGTTGTATTCCTGGTGAAGAACGACCGACTGGAGCGGCGTGCGGTGTCCGTGGGAAGTACCGCGGGGTCGCAGACCGAGATTTTGTCCGGGATTGTGGCCGGCGATGCCGTGGTGGTGAAAGGGCCAGCGAATATGCAAGACGGGCTGGCGGTCCAGATCAAGAAATAGGAGCTGCGAAGATGATTCGAGTGGATGGCCAGGGAAACGGGAAGAGCTTGATTCAAGTGCGCGGGCTTTCGAAGACGTACCGCCGCGGCGGAGAAGAGATCCAGGTGCTGCAGCGGCTCAATCTGGATGTAGACAAAGGCGATTTCGTGGGATTCATGGGGCCGAGCGGCTCCGGGAAGACCACGCTGCTGAACCTGCTTGGCGGACTGGACGTGCCGACGCAGGGGAGTATTACCGTAGACGGCGACGAAATCACGCACATGTCCGGAAGCAAGCTGACGAAGTGGCGCGCGCGGCACGTCGGTTTCATCTTCCAGATGTACAACCTCATTCCCGTGCTTACCGCCTACCAAAACGTGGAACTGCCCCTGCTGCTGACTAAGCTGTCCGGCTCCGAACGGCGCAAGCATGTGGAAACCGCGCTGAGTGTGGTCGGTTTGACCGACCGCATGAACCACTATCCGCGGCAGCTTTCCGGCGGACAGGAGCAGCGCGTTACCATTGCGCGCGCGATTGTGTCCGATCCGACGTTTCTGCTCTGCGATGAGCCTACGGGCGACCTGGACCGCAAAAGTGCCGACGAAATCATGGCCCTGATCGAGGAACTTGTCGCCAAGCATGGCAAGACCGTTTTGATGGTGACGCACGATCCAGTCGTGGCGGCGCGAGCCCACACGACGCTGCATCTCGAGAAAGGCGTGCTCGTCGAAGCTTCCAAGGTAGAGCAAGGCGTCGTTGCCGGAGGTGTGGCATGAAATTCCGCTCGCTAATCTTTGCCAATCTGTTCCGCAAAAAGATTCGCTTGATTCTTACCATCGGATCGTTCGCCATTGCGTTGGTCCTTTTTACGTTCTTAGCGGTGGTGAACCGCGCCTTCAATAGAGGCATTGACATTGCTGGCGCAGACCGGCTGGTGATCGTCAGCCGAGTCGGTTTGATGCAGGTCATGCCCGTGTCCTACGGGGACCAAGTGCGAGCGATCCCCGGTGTGAAGTATGTTACGCACGACCACTGGTTCGGCGGGGTCTATCAGGATGAGAAAAACTTCTTCCCGCAGTTCGTGATTGACCCGGAAAACCACCGCAAGGTGTATCCGGAGTTCGTCGTGCCCGATGATCAGTGGAATACTTTCGTCAAAGACCAGCAAGGCGCGATTGCAGGCGCCAAGACGGCAAAGCGCTTCGGGTGGAAGGTCGGCGACCGCATTCCCATCAAGAACACTTTGTATGGGCCTACGAAAACCTGGGAATTCAATCTCGACGGCATCTACCATACCGAGAAGCCAGATGGCGATGAAGGGCAATTCTGGCTTCAATGGAAGAACTTTGACGAGAATATTCCCGATTCAATCAAGGATAGGATGAAGAGTACGGCGGGATGGTACATCCTCAAGCTAGATAGCCCGGACGACTCTGTCCGCGTCGCAAAGGCCATTGACACGAAGTTCGCCAATTCCTCTTACGAAACCAAGACGGAAACCGAGTCTGCCTTTGCCGCAGGCTTTGCGAAACAGTTCGGAAATATCGAATTCCTCATCCTGTCCGTCGGGAGCGTTGTCTTCTTTACCCTTCTTCTGGTTACGGGAAACACCATGGCTATTTCTGTCCGCGAACGTACCGCCGAGCTGGCCGTCCTGAAAGCTATCGGAGTAACCGACGGTTCGATTCTCTTCCTTGTTCTTGCTGAATCAGTGATGATTGCCCTGTTCGGGGGCGTGCTGGGCCTTTTGCTCGCGTGGGCAGCCATTCCGGTGATTAGCGCAGCGGTCACGGGATTGCTCCCCCCGCTCCTTCTCTCGAAAACCATGCTGTCACTCGGTCTGGTGTTCGCCGTTTTAGTTGGCGTCGTCAGCGGTTTGCTTCCCGGCATTGGCGCGATGCGCATGCGTGTTGTGAACGCCCTGCGGAGGGTTTGAGATGGCCATTCCGATTGTCTACAACATTCGCAGCGTGAGGGCGCGCTGGACTTCAACCATCGTTGCCGTCCTGGGAATCGCTGGAACCGTGGGCGTCTTTATTGCCATGCTGTCGCTGGCGCGTGGCTTCCAGGCCACGCTTGTCGCCTCCGGCTCGCCCGATAACGCCCTCATCGTACGGGCTGGCGCCACCTCGGAGATGACCAGCGGGGTTCCCCTGGACTCGGTAAAGATCATTCAAGATGCTCCTGGAATTGCGCGCGGAGCCAATGGGCCCATGGTGACTCCGGAGGCCGTGCTCATGGCTCCGATCCCTTTGCTTTCGACCGGGACGGAGGCCAACGTTGAACTTCGCGGCGTTTCGCCGAATGTGCTCGAAATACGGAAGCAAGTGAAAATCGTGCAAGGGCGCATGTTCAAGGCAGGTCTGGCCGAAGTGGTCGTTGGCAAAAACGCGACCAACACGTACTCCGGCTTGACACTAGGCCAGACGATTGCGCTGGGCACAGTGCGCTGGCAGGTTGTGGGAATCTTTGACGCGGGCGGCAGTTCCTTCGATTCTGAGGTTTGGGGAGATTCGCATCTGCTTAGCGCGGCCTACAGCAGGCCGGATAACAGTTTTCAGTCCGTGACGGTTCACCTCACTTCTCCGGAGGCCTTGGGTCAATTGAAGGATTCTGTTACTACCGACCCTCGCCTGAACGTGGACGTCATTCGCGAAATCGATTACTACGCCAAGCAGTCTACGAGCCTTACCACGCTCATTACCCGTCTTGGCGGTTTCGTCGCCATGATCATGGCCATCGGGGCCGTTTTCGGTGCGCTGAATACCATGTATTCGGCGGTCGCCGATCGCGGCCGGGAGATTGCGACCATGCGCGCGCTCGGTTTTGGGGGTCCTTCCGTCGTTTTCTCTTTTCTGATTGAGGCGCTCTTGATTTCTTTTGTTGGCGGTGTATTGGGTTGCCTTGCGGTTCTCCGGTTGAACGGCTTGACTACCAGCACCATCAATTTCCAGACCTTCTCGAACCTCGCGTTCGCCTTTAAGATCACTCCGGACCTGCTCGTGATGGGTGTGGTGTTCGCGCTGGCCATGGGAGTCTTTGGCGGCATTTTCCCCGCGATCCGCGCTGCCAGCCTCCCCGTGGCAACTGCTTTGCGGGAACTGTAAGGTTCTCGCGCCCGGCAAATCGGCAAGAAAAACCAAGAAAAAGGATTTACAGAGAGTGCGCGGAGTTCAGCGAGGCGCAGCGATATGCGCCTTCCCTATTCGCGCCCCAAGACTACTGAAAACCCGTAGAGTTGTAGGCGATTGCGCTCCAATCGGGCGACTGCAGCACGCCGGGGCAGGGGAAGCAACGAGCGGCGCGCCAAGGACAGTGGACATTGCTTACAAGCGTGGGAAGAGCTTGCAATCGGTGCAGGCCAAGAGTTGCGTGCTGGCGTGTTACAACCGGATGATTCCGTACGTTTGCCCGGAGCTCCCGCAGAAGCAAAAGGAAGCGCTGTCGTATCTCGTGAAAACCCCGCTGGTGTACACGCACGTCGCGCTGCGGAATTGGACCTCGTTCGAGAAGCTGGGAGTGCATGACATCGTCGCGCCGGGCGCATATCACACTTACACGGCGCTCGATTTTCCGGTAAGCATCGGCGAATATGCGTTTCCCAGCAAACCGGAAGAGCCGATGGTGCTGTTCATGCTGCGCACTCCCTCGAAGCCGGGGCTACCGATGCGCGATCAGTTTCGTGCCGGGCGCATGGAGTTGATGGACCCGCCATTTGATAAATTCGAACGCAACGTGCGGGACCAGCTTGCCAGAATGCTCGGAGGCACAGGATTTGATCCTGCGCGCACGACATTCAGGGCATTACCGTGAATCGCTGGGCGCACGGATATGCATACACGCCAAATTCACTCTTCGATTCCGACTGGAAAGAGGAAGAGAAGCCGTGGGTGATCGGGCGACAACCGTTCGGGAAAATTGCGATTGCGAACTCCGACGCGGGTGCCAGCCCGTATTTGGATGTCGCCATCGATCAGACCTGGCGCGCCGTGGGTGTGATATTGAAAAGCCAGAGAAGGTAGGGCCAGCGGGCGAGGATCGATTCCCACAAAATGAGCTTGACGGATTTCGGAGCTAAATGTGTTATTGTCTTCCTGTAGACTCCCGAAGTAGGGTTGCCTGAACTCCTTGAGGTGGCGTGCGTTTGGACCTCCCTCCATTGAATTCAGGTAATTTTAGGCCAGTGTATAGTAGCGTCCGGGAAGCGCGAGCTTGCCGAGAACCTGCACTCATGGTGCTTCGAAGAGTTCGGGGAGAATCAAGATGAAGAGTTTGTTTGTCGGGAACATGAGTTTTCAGACCACGGAAGGCGAGCTGCGTGACCTGTTCACGCCGTTTGGACAAGTGACGCGTGTGCACATGGCCATGGACCGGGAAACCGGGCGGGCGCGGGGGTTTGCGTTTGTGGAAATGCCTAACGACGAGGAAGCCGCTAAGGCCATGGCTGGACTCGACGGCAAAGAATTGGGCGGGCGCAATTTGAAGGTGAATGAGGCTCGGCCGAAGGGTGAAGGCGGACCGCCGCGCGGGCCCCGCAATTTTGGCGGGCCGGGGGGCGGTGGTGGAGGCCGCGGTAAGGGCGGCGGTGGTGGACGCGAGCGTTTTTCGAATGAGGACTACCGCGAGTCTGCGCGGCAGCCCCGCGAACCCCGCTGGTAAAGCTCGCGATGTATGTAGCTTGGCGGCGACGGCCTGTGCCGCGCCGGGCAGCGCCTGCGAGGAGACGCGATGACGACGACATTTCAGAAGCGCCAAAAAGAAATGAAGCGAATGGAAAAGCGCAAGATGAAGGAAGAGAAGCGCGTACAGCGGAAGCTGGACAAGACCGCGGAGAAAGAGTCGGGAGTTTCCACTGAAGAAATTCTTGAACCATTGACCGGTCCTATTCCGTATGATCCAGAGCAGTAGCTCTAGACTCCCGAGGTAGGGACCTCACCAACGCTTATTGTCACAATAGAACAGGACCTCGAGGGTAGCGCACAGGGAATTTTCTGCGCGGAGCGCCAGCACTGCTTTGACGTGTCAATGCATGGCTAGCGGGCCACCCTTGACTTGCGGACGACGCATCAGAAAAATAAACGGCAGCATCAAGACAAACAATCCCGCCAGAATCACAAAGATGCTGTTGTAAGCGAGCATGCTGGCTTGCCGCTCGATCATGCCGAACATCGCTGCGCGAGCCTGGTGAGTTGCGGTGGCGCTGTCCGATCCGCTGGACATGAACATACCTTCGAGGGAATTCATCATATTTCGGGCGCTAACGCTAAAAGGATTGACGTGCGCGCCCAACTGGTTGATGTTCCTCTGCTGAAAACGCGTCTGCATAGTGCTGACGGCGGAAATGCCGATACTTCCTCCCAGATTGCGGACGAGATTGAAAAGGCTGGTAGCGTTGCCCATGTTTTCCTTGCGAATGGGAGCCATGCTAATGGTAGTGAGGGGCACGAAGATAAGTCCGAGCGACAAGCCCATGAAAAGCTGCGGCCAGAAGAAGTCCCAGTAGCCGGCGCTGAGACTCAACCGCGAAATTTGGAATAGCGTGAGTCCGCACACAATCATTCCCACGGTAAGCATTTTACGCGGATCAAATTTGGACATGATGATGCCAGCGACCGGCATGGCGATAAATGAGCCGAGACCGCGGGGAGCCATGGCCAGGCCAGCGCGCATTGCGGGGTAGCCGAGAAGCGTCTGGAGGATCAGCGGGATCAACACCGTGGTGCCGTAGAGGCCGACGCCCAAGAGCGACATGAGAAAAACGCCGGTGGAGTAGGTGCGGTCTTTAAAAACGCGCAGATTGACGACGGGGTCCTTGATGTGAAGCTCATACAAGAGAAAAGCAACGAGCGTGACGCCGGCAACGATGGCAACAGCGATAATCCAATCCGTGCCGAACCAGTCTTTTTCCTGGCCTTTATCGAGAACAATCTGCAGCGTGGCAATTCCAACGGCGAGCAGCCCGATGCCCCAATAGTCAATTTTTTGCGAAGCGCGCCGGATATAGGACGGATCGAAGATGAAGAGCGATGTCATCACGATGGAGGCCATGCCGATGGGAACGTTGATGTAGAAGACCCAGCGCCACGAGTGGCTATCCGTGAGCCAGCCGCCGAGGACGGGGCCGAGCATGGGAGCGACGACGATGCCGAGTCCCCAAAAGCCCATGGCCTTGCCGCGGTCTTCCGGCGGGAAAGATTCCAGCAAGATCGCCTGCGAGATGGGCTGCAAACCTCCACCGCACGCGCCCTGGATGATTCGGCAAACAACCAAGAACGGAAGGCTGGGAGCAAGGCCGCACAGAAAAGACGCGATCGTAAACCCCGTGACGGAGAGCATCAGCATGCGCTTGCGGCCAAAGAAATTGGAGAGCCATCCGGTGAGCGGCAAGATGATGGCATTGGCGACGAGATAGGAAGTCAGGGTCCAGGTAGCTTCGTCGACCGTCGCCGAAAGGCTGCCGGCAATGTGAGGAAGCGAGACGTTTACGACCGTGGTGTCCAGCACTTCCATAAAAGTGCTGAGCATGACCGCGATGGCGATGACCCAGGGGTTTATGTGAGGATGATTCTGCGTTGTTTCCGGGGACATCAAGACCTCGAGCCGCTCGTTCGGAGACGTTCAGCCCTGCTTCGATAAAATCATAAGGGCTGACCGCCGTGGTGGCAAACTCTCATGCCTGCGCCGGTGTCCAACCACCAATTTTCCTGCGGAGAATACTGTCCAGAAGCAAGCTCTTGCGGTATCTTGTCCGCATACCAAGACACGAAAGGAGCGTCAATGGAAAGTCGCAATGCTCGTCGAGAGTTTCTCGCAGGGATGGGTGCATTGGCAGCCGCAGCATCTTTTCCGGAAGTCCCGCGGGCCGCCCGAGAACGGCTCTATCCGCCCGTCGACTTGACGTACTTTGAAACGCCGATTCCTCCGGAGCCCTTCGAACTCCACCAAACAAAGGCTGGGGCTGAAAGTATGAATTCCCCGTTTCGCATTGCCGTCATCAACGATGAGGTGGGTCAAGACTTCGGCCGCTCCTGTGAAGTTATCGCGCGTGAATTTGGCCTTGAGTGGATCGAGCTGCGGGGCATGTGGAACAAAAACCTGCTAAAACTAGATGCTAAAGAAATTGCCGAAGCACGCCGCATCCTCGAAAAATACAAATTACGCGTGACGGACATAGCCAGTCCGCTCTTCAAAGTGGATTGGCCGGGCGCGCCGAAATCCCAATTCAGTCCAAAGGGCGCGCAGTTCAACGCCGATTTCACTTACGAGCAGCAGGACGAAGTGCTCGAACGCAGCATCGAGCTGGCCAAAGTCTTCCAGACCGACCGCGTGCGCTGCTTCGATTTTTGGCGGCTGGATGACCAGACGCCGTATCGTGCGGCGATGAATGAAAAGCTCCTTGCCGCCGCAGGTGTTGCGGGAAAGAAGGGCGTGTCGCTGCTCCTCGAAAACGAAGCCGCGTGCAATACCGGCACAGCGGCGGAGGCAGCGAAAGTTCTCGCCGGGGTGAAGTCAGCCTCTCTGATGCTGAACTGGGATCCGGGAAACGCCGCTTCGCGCGGCGAGAAGGCCTATCCAGATGGATATGCTCTTTTACCCAAGGAACGTATCGGGCATTGTCATTGCAAGGATGTCGCGAAAAAGCCGGACAGCAAAAATTACGATTGGGCCCCGATGGGCCGCGGGATCATCGATTGGACGGGCCAATTTGCGGCGCTGAAGCGCGACGGCTATCATTTTGCCGTCAGCCTGGAAACGCACTGGCGCGGTGCGTCCACAGCCGAGGAATCCACGCGGCAGAGTTGGGCCGGAATGAAGGATGAGTTGCAAAATGCCGGAGCGCTTTAAGGTGCGAACGGGACAGCCCGATAGTAATTGCCCGCGTCCGATCTATGATTGAAAGTGGGGCATAGAAATGCCACAAAAATGCCGCGCGCAGATCAGCAGCAACTTTAGATGAGGAACCATCGGCCCATGGATCCCGATTCGCTATGAGAAACGGAGACAAACAAATCCGATGAAACGCTTCCTAGCTGGCATGATGCTTACCGTGGGCTTGGCGCTTTGTTCGTACGGGCAGACAGCGCGCTGGACTGAGAAAACCGCGAATGACTGGTACGCGCGGCAACCGTGGCTCGTTGGCAGTAATTACATTCCATCCACGGCAATCAATGAACTGGAGATGTGGCAGGCTTCGAGTTTCGATCCCCAACGCATCGATACAGAGCTGGGCTGGGCCGAATCACTCGGTTTGAATACTATGCGAGTGTTCCTGCACGACCTGCTCTGGCAGCAGGATCCGGAAGGCTTCAAGAAGCGCCTCAACATTTTCCTGACGATTGCGCAGAAACATAAGATCAGGCCGCTGTTGGTCCTCTTCGATTCCTGCTGGGACCCAAATCCCAAACTCGGAAAACAGCGCGCGCCGAGAGCGGGCGTGCACAATTCAGGATGGGTGCAAAGCCCCGGAGCCGCTGCCCTCCAAGATCCGAGTCAATATCAGCGCCTTGAAGCCTATGTCAAAGGAGTAGTAGGAGCCTTTGCCAGGGACCAGCGGATTCTCGGCTGGGACGTCTGGAACGAGCCGGACAATACGAACGGCGGAAGTTATGCGAGCTCGGAGCCGCCCAAGAAGGAAGAACTGGTGCGGGCGCTCTTGCCGCGGGTGTTTGAGTGGGCGCGCGAGGCTGGTGCGTCGCAACCGCTCACGAGCGGTGTCTGGACAGGGGATTGGTCGGCCTCCGACAAGCTTGGCGCGATGGAAAAAATTCAGCTGGTTTTTTCCGACGTTATTTCCTTTCACAGCTACGACGCGCCTGAAGTGTTTGAAAGGCGAGTGCTGTCGCTCGAGCAGTATCACCGCCCCATTTTCTGCACTGAGTACATGGCTCGGGGCAATGGCAGCACGTTTCAGGGAACGCTCCCCATTGCAAAGAAGTATCATGTCGCCGCCTTCAATTGGGGACTTGTCGCCGGCAAAACCCAGACCTATCTGCCATGGGACTCCTGGAAGAATCCATATACGGATCGCGAACCAACAGTGTGGTTCCACGAAATTTTCCGTACCAACGGCCAACCGTACCGCCCAGACGAAGCTGACTTCATTCGATCGATAGTCCAGAGCGCCGCCGCTGGCAATTGATCGCCTTAGCTTTTCATCTTCATTGAAGTGCGCGAGTGCAGTGTTTTTCTCAGAGGCTTGCCAGCTATCGCGCAGCTGCGGCGGGCAGGGGAAAGTTTGGTTCCGGGACCTGGACTCGAACCAGGACTCTCAGCTCCAAAGGCTGATGTGCTACCGATTGCACTATCCCGGAACCGCAGCCAACAGTTTAGCAGAGGAAAAAGAATGTGCGAAGTCGCAGAGATGTGCGCGAACCGAGAGTTTCTGCTAAATTGATAAGGTTGCGTCCGTCGCGGGAGAGGTGGCCGAGCGGTTTAAGGCGCACGCTTGGAAAGCGTGTGTAGGTTAACCCCTACCGTGGGTTCGAATCCCACCCTCTCCGCCACTACTTTTAATCAGCAAAAACACCAATAAAAACGCATGTTGTTAGTACCATTGACCGCCATGTGACTACGTGTGACGATTAAGGCCGTATTTGTTTAGGAGAACAGTCACAATGCGGCACCAATTCAAAGTAGCGATATACCTGCGAAAACAGAAGGTCAGCAACACGGGAAAAGCGTATTGGGGCT
>Ga0210394_10001349_pt1 | contig 40125 bp, 34 predicted proteins | sample IncBWC12MmetaG_FD_160121 | JGI IMG/M metagenome (GOLD analysis project Ga0210394, IMG submission 160121) | Forest soil microbial communities from Barre Woods Harvard Forest LTER site, Petersham, Massachusetts, United States - Inc-BW-C-12-M | ecosystem: Environmental > Terrestrial > Soil >... | reverse complement strand
GTGAACGTCACGATCTGGGTGTAGGTCGAGCCCAGAAGCGCGGTGATCAAGGCTTCGGCGACGCCGTAGATCAGGCCCGCGAGCACGACGCCCCAGGCGCTCTCGATGCCACCAAGGATGGCGGCGGCAAACGCCTTAATGCCGAACAAGGTCCCCATCGTCGAAGAGATGGTGAACAGCGGCGCAACCAGGATGCCGGCGACACCGGCGAGAAAGCCCGAGAGCGCAAACGCGACCTCGACCACGCGCTCCACCCGGATGCCCATCAACCGGGCGGCGTCTTTGTTTTGCACCACCGCAAGCAGGGCCTTGCCGTGCCGCGACGTCGCAAAGAAAGTCTGCAGCCCGGCGGCGAGCGCGAGGCCGAGCAGTGGAATGAGCACCTGAAGGTACTGGATCGTAATGCCGGCGAGGATTACGGCGCCGGTCGTGAGCACGCCGGGCGGCATGCCGCGCGGGTCCTTGCCGAAGGTGAACAGCACGACATTGTCGAGAACGATGCCAAGCGCGACGGTCGCGATCAACCACGAATTTGAGCCGCGCGATACAAACGGACGCACGGCTACACGTTCGACGACGACGCCCCACAACGCGCAGGCGGCGAGCGCCAAGATTATCGCCAGGGCGAGCGGCCAGCCGAGCGTGACCCAGAAGGTGAAGCAAAGTACCGCGCCGAGCATCATGCTCGAGCCCTGAGCGAAATTCACCGTCCTGGAGACGGCATGCGTCACGTGGAAGCCGAGCGCCAGGAGCCCGTACATGCTGCCGAGGCCAAGCCCGGAAATGATCGCGGATGCAACCAGATGCACGGCGCAGCCTTTGCGATGTTCGGCGCTGGAAGAGGGGCGTCGCGCTCGCCCCTCCGTTTCAATTCACGGGAACGATCTTGTCGCCCTCGTAGTGCACCATGATGTAGTCGTCAGGCCCGAGCGCATCGTGATTGTCGGAGCTGAACGGCCGCGCGTAGGTCTTGATCAGGCCCTCGTAGGGCGCTTTCAGGTCCTCCAACGCGGCGCGTATCGCATCCGCATCGGTCGAGCCCGCCTGCGCGATGCCGAGCGCGAGCAAGTGCATGGCGTCATAGGCGTTCGCAGTTCCGACCGGCGCGAATACGTCTTGCGGACCTTTGACCTGCGGGTATTTCTTCTCGAGCGCCGCTAGAACCCGCTCGCCGACCGGCCCCTGCTTGCCGAAGAAGCTGTAGGTCTGGACGAAATCGGCTTCGCCCGCGGTCGGTCCGGCAAGCTCCGGAAAGCGTCCGCCGGAGATGCCCCAATGCGAGATCACTGGAGCGGTCCAGCCCATGCGCTCGCGCGATTTCATCACTTGCGCACCGGGCGGAGCGTTGACGACGAGGATGATGGAATCGGCGCCCGCGTCCTTGAGCCGCGTAAGTTGCGGCACCATGTCGACATCGTTGTTCTCGAACTTTTCCACGCCCGCGATTTCGACCGTCGGATCCGCCTTGCTCGCCGCCAGCAGCCCCTTCTCGTTCCCTTGGCCCCAGGGATTGTTAATCAGCATCAGGCCAGCTTTTTTGGCGCCGAATTTCTGGTGGGCAAACTTTAGCAGCTTCACGTCGACCAGAGCGTCAACCGCGGAGACGCGGAAGGCGTAATTGGGATTGGCGCCGTTGTGCGTAATTCCAGTCCCTGCGGCCCACACGCCCATGTAGATGCATTTTTCCTTGTTAAGCACCGGCACCATGGCGAGCGACACCGGCGTGTCGATGCCGCCGAAGACAGCGGCGACATTCTGGGACATAAGCTCCCGCGCAGCGACGAGCCCCTTGGGCGGGGTCGATTCGTCGTCGCGCTGTACCAGTTCGAGCATGCGGCCGCCGAGAAGGCCGCCCTTGGCGTTGATTTCGTCGATCGCCAGCAACAACCCCCGGGTAATAGCCTCGCCAGATTGCGCGGAAGCGCCGGAAAGCGCCGCGACGTGCCCGATCTTGATCGGATCGGCCGCGAACGCGGGTGCCGTTGCGCACAGAGCAAATGCGGCAGCGATCGCCAGTGAACTGGTCACCTTGTCACGATTCCACACCCAGCCTCTCCTCATTAGCTTGCTCCTGTCTCCCGGCAGGTTGATCGGCAAAGGGTACAACACGAAATGATCCACGACTACGTGCTCCGTTGTCAATTTGCCCTCCCGCTGAGGGGGTGCTCGCCGACGTCAAATCGTAGGTTTTGGCTGCTTTCGGCAACAACTCCCGTAATAGGGGGAAGTGCTTTTGCTTATACCCGATGAGCTTGTAAGCCTGTGTTCGGCCTCCAAAACGCTTTTGAAAATTGTGGTAGGCTGGCAAGCTTTTATCGCCGGCCCGTTTCGTGCAAATCGAAAGCGATATTTCAGCAGGGACTCTTGCACTCATCAAAAACGAGTGTCGTAGAGGCTGTGCGCAAGGCATGCGCGCGGCGCGTGTTGGAGTAGGGGGCCCCCGGCGCCGCGCCAATCAGAAAGCTTGGCGGCCTGCGCCGTCGTTATTCATGCTTTCAATCAATTTCAAACAAGACGCGCACTTTCAATAGGGCGTTAACGTTCTGTTAACCGATGCGGTTCCGAATCGCGGACAATTGTAATCACCGACTGGGTGGACAATGTTCGAAGTCACGAAATACGAGCCACCGCGCATTTATGTGACGTGCCGCCAAACAGGCGAAACCTACATGTTTTTCGTCCGAACTGACGGCTCGCTGACGCATGAGGGCGCGCGCTTCGACCAAGGGAACGCTCGCCAAGCTGCGATTGCGTTTTTGGCGCAGAAAGTGCGGGTAGCATAACCTGACGTTCGACCGGCGCCTCGGTGTATCGGTCCGTTGTTGCGATCAATGCGTGCCGACATTGCAGGTCCGCTTTGCGGCCGAATTTGCAATATCGATTAGCGTCACCACATTTTCTTCCGGATTCTGACGGCCCCGCACGGTCGGAAAGCTGGGGCCAGGCCCCTGAGGTGCGTTCGGCGTTGGAAAACAAAAGATTGAAATCACTTAGCGGCTGCTCGCGCGAGTATGCGCCCCGCCTCGATTGATCCCAGCTCGCTCGCTCGCTGATACCAATCACGTGCCTTTGCCGCGTCGCCCACAACGCCGATTAAATTGTGCTCGGCGAGATAACGAGGATCGTAGGTGGCAGCAAGCGCGAGCGCCGCGTCGGCGACCCCAGCATCAGCAAGGCGCTGGAACAGAAGGCGAGCGGATGCGACATCGCCGCTCCGCAGTAAATCCCGACCTCGCTCAATCAGGTTCGCCGCTTCCGGTGCCATCACCCGAACGCCCACGGTTTCTGAGCCGCTGTGGTTGGCAGGCTGCGACGCGCTTGGTTTAGGCATCCACTCGAGGCGCACGGCTCGGCTTTCTATAAGTCTCTTATTGCGCGACAGCAATTCGATCGTCGCATTCATCGTGCCGACAAAATCCTGCGGAGCGTAAACGTACACGCCCTTGAGATCGCTCGCTTGCAATTGCCAACTCGCGTCGCTGACGCGTGCACCCGTCGATAGTTGCGCGCCCAGGGCCAAGCCGGCGAGCATCACGGTTTCATAGCCCGTCGAAGAGTCGATAGAAATTCCGAGCAAAAGAGGTTCGTTCACGAATGTTTGCCGATTCTCGGCCACCAGTCTTGCTGACGAGCTTGGCTCGGCTATCACCTCGTTGTACACCGGCGCAGCCACCGGAGCAGTATTGCTTTCGCGCTTGAGCTGGCGACCGTCGACTTGAAACCCGGTCGCGAACCAATACGCGATGACTGCGGCGCATAGCACGGACAGCGCGACAACAACGGGAGCGACGAAACGAGGCCGTGCATCTTCTGGCGGCTCTGGAACGATCTCAGGATCGAGGCGGGACCGTGCTCCCGGCTCGTTTTCAGTAAAGTAGCGATGAAGCCGCGGGGAGACAAATGGCGGAGGCGCGCCATCGATTTGGGAGAATCCCGGATTCGCAGTTGGCGGAAGAGAAGCTCTAGGAACAGGAGGTTCCTGGCCGCGAAGTGAACTCGCTAGCTCGACTGTGGCTTTGATCGCGTCCTCAATTCGCGTTTCTGGGGTTTTTAATAACTCGCCGTCGGCCGTCGGCGCCCGATTATCTTCTTCGCCGTCCTGTTCGGCAGATGCAAGGGCTTGTGGAAGGTTTTGCAAATCGGGAGCTTCGCCTTCAGACGTAGACTGCGTACGCGAGCGTCGCGGTGCGTAAAGCTCAAGACCTTCCAATTTGATATCTTTTGGAATTGGAGTACTCATACTCGCCTCCAGCGGCAGACTTGGCGGTCGGCAGAAGCAACGCCGGCCCCGTCTTCTGGTCGCATTCGCGCGACAACGGCAACTGGCGCGGCGATGGCCAACGCGGATTTTGCTGGCTCGACTTCTACTGGCGGTCCTCGGGTCCTCCCCCTAGCGTTCCCATGAGTTTGTCTCCCGCGAACCGAACCGTTTTGCGCGGCCTAATTCTTCACGCGGCGATTCCATTCCAGGAACTTAGCGTACAATTTTTCGAGCTCATCCTGGGACAGATTGGCGTGTCCCGCGTGCACCATGAAGTCTTTGAATGTAGGTAGCGAGGCCTGGCTGGATGTGTCGGCGTGCAGCTCATGCCAACGATCTATCCAGTCTTGTGCAGCTTTGAATCGCTGCCACCCGGGTATCACGGCAGAGACGCTTGCTTCCTTCCATTTCGGATGGCGCGGCGGTTTCGAGAATTCGTCAATCCTGGAAAATAGGGCGTCAATGAACCGCGCGACCTTTTGGTAGCGCTCGGATTTTTCGGGCCAATTGAACGCTACCAGGAGAATGCCGGCGGCGACGGTCTCGATTCTCTCTCCGGGAGCGACCAGGTTTGGGTATTCTTCGCTGGTGAACTCCGACGGAAGGTACAGATCCTGAAGCCTCTGGTCGTACGGGATCGAGACCAGGTGCAGCCGTCGATTCTCGTTCTTGATGTTACGCGCAATCGGCATGACCTTTGCGGTGCCGACGATCCAGGCGTCGGCTTTACCGTCGATGACCTCCTGCAGGGCGCCGGTGTCGTCGTTTAAATGAGTAGAGTCATAGGTGACATTGATCTTCAGTCGCGAGAAAATCGCTTTCGCCGAATAGAGACCGACGTCCTTAGGTGCTTCGATTCGCTTGCCCTCGAGGTCAAACACGGTCTTTATCTCGCTCGGCGCGATAATGTGAATCTCGTCGTTGTAGAGTTTCATAATGTAGCGCAGCCGTTCGGTAATGTTGGAGCCGTACTGAATTTTGTAGAATTCCGGGACGTCGGTTGCCACCAGACCCATGTCGATGCTCTTGAGGTAAAGCACATCGATCACGTTCTGCACTGGTCCCTTGCCGAGGACCGGGAGAATGCGCAGCTTGTCCTTTTCATCGAGGACGCGCGCCATATCTGCGGCAAACACCGACTTTGCCCCACCGGCCGGGGCCGTAATGATGGTGACAGTGCCGGCATTGACGGCGTCGTGGTCGGGGAACGTCCACGGTGTCGTCAGTGGCGTGAATACCGGCTGCGACTCAGCTGGCTGGGGTTGGGCCGCGGGGCCGGTCTGCGCAAGTGCGTCGTGCGCCCAGTCGCCGGTTGCTGCGGCGACGAGCGCAATTAGAATAAACAGTCTCATAGTTGCCCCCTGGCACTTATGACCGCCCGCTCCGAGTAGCGCCCGCCGGCTTTTGCCTTGCGTCCGGTATGCCTCACATGAAGTGGGATAAGTCGCGCAGCGCTCCATAGACTGAAAAAGTTGACCTTTATGCTTCTGGTCTACCCGGGCAACAAGATGTTGGCTTGGTGACATAACCAAGACGATGCCGCCCGGTTTCCGTCACTGCTTCGGCCGAAGTCCGAAGCTGATTTTTTAACGAATCCAGAAATTCGCAATGCAAGTTAACTAAGGTCGATCGAAATATCGTGTCGACTTGCCGACGTTCACCGGGGGGTCGGCGCGGCGAGCTCAACTTTTCATCTGGCGCATGAAACGCGCTTGATTGCGGCGAGCTTGCCCCGGATTCATCAAACCGAGACCATACCGGAAGCTAGTTGGCTCCTGATGGTGACCATCCTTGCCGCGACAGTACCGACGTAGCGCGCACTATCTATTCGCGTCGCAGATCAGTAGCTCAGCACATCCGTAACTCTAAAGACGCGTAGCTATCGTTTGCCAGGACAGATGTTTGCGACGACTGAGAGAGGTTGGTTGAGCGCCAGTAAAATAGGAAGAGCAAACAGTCGATCTCTAGCCATCGTAGCGTGAAAACACGGGGGGAGTGATCATGGGTCTTTCGATTTGCCACTTAAAAAATATCGAGTCTAGTCTGATATACGTACCGCTATGGGATCACCGTTCGAAACACCCGCGGCAGTACCCGCCTCTGGTGATCAAGTGCGTCAAGTGCCAAGCGCGACTGACGTTTCAAAGAGCGCTTCTTCCCTCGATAGACAGCTGCGGATTCGAGAGCTGCAGCCTCCGATGTGCTGCATGCGGAGCGGTATTTGTCGGCATAATCGACCCGTATGACGAAGCACTGCTTCTGTCAGAATGCGTCTGCGATCGCCAGGCGGCCGTGCGTGTCGCTAAGGACGTCTGCTGCCGGATTCCAATTCCGGACAGCCAAATAGTTGGGACTCGATAAATCGAGGCTCGGCGGTATTCAGCCGAGCCCCTCGTCGAGTGCCCGCCTCTTTATGCATCCTCGGGTCCTTTGACCGTCCTCTGCGGCGACCCTGAATCGTCGATAGCGTCCAGCGTTATCGCCTCGGCGATCATGTCTCCCGTGATGCGGTATTTGTTATCTCCGTTCGGCTTGAGATTATGGCGTTCAATAACGAGCCGAAGGGAGTCGACACTTACGGTAGTGCGCTTCATCTCGTCGCTCCTGCTACCGATACGAGTTGCACGTATCTCGATGGGCGGCGGCTATAACGTCGACCAGCCGGCGGCTGCGCTGAGCACCCAACCAATCGGAGGTGCTGATCGTCAGGCATGGTGCCACAGATGTTCGAAGAAATTTTGCGCCATCTGGTGAAGATTGATGCCTTGACCGTGATCTTCGGCACCGGCGTTCCAAGACTCTCGGCCGCCTTGGCTGTTCCCTTCACCCAGAAAGGAACCTTGGTCGCCGTGGTTGTTGCTACCTGCGTACCAACGCCCTTGGCCTTCGTGGTTGTCGCCGCCGCTCTGCGAATTTTGATTGCCTTGGCTACCCTGGTTATTGCCACCGCCGTCCCCGGAGGCTTGGCTGCCCTGATCGTTGCCGGGGCCTTGATTATACCCACCACCGGCACCACCGTTCGTGCCGCCTTGGCCGCCCTGGTTGTTGCCATTCGGATTTGGGTTTGATGCGCCAAACCCGTCATTGGTCAGTGCGTTAACCGGCGTGTTCGTTGGATTGTCGTTGCCGTCAACCGCCCCGGACACGGGCACTGTCGTGCCGACTGTCGCAGCGGCTGTCGTAGTAGCGCCGGGAACGGTCGTCGAGTTGCCGACATACGATCCGCCGCCCGTTGGAAGATTGTTGCCGGATACATCGTCCGCGTCGGCCACAAAACCTACGCCAGCTGCCACAAGTTGTGCAGCGTTAGTTGAGTTGAGGCCTGTTGATTCGATGCTTTGGAGACCGGCGACGGCGTTCGCGGTGTCGGTCTTGAGGGTCCCGGAGATCAATTCATTGTCAAACCGGTCACCAAAGACGCCGCCTTGCGAGCCGGTGAAAGTTTCTCCAAACCCATTGTAGTTGTTGATCTGGCTGATCAGAGATTGAATTTCAGAATTCGTCGGATTGACGGTGCCATTGGCAATACCATCAAGCGTGTTGTTCAGCTGGTTCGCCTCGGCGACGAATTGCGACCAGAAATTCGTTTGGGCTTGGTTGTCCTGGTACTGAAGGATCGTACCACCATGATCATTCACGCCACCGACGCCGTTGAGGTAAGCCGGGAATTCGCCAAACCCACCCGTGCTGGCGCCGAATGTTTGGTTCGGTTGCGCACCGTTGTTTCCAACCGAAATGTCGCCTGCCGCTGCGGCCAATGCCGGGTCATTGTTCACGATATCGACCATGTCGAGCAGGTTGTCATTCGTCGAACGCGCCGCGTCATTGGGATTGGTCGCGTACATCCCATCGAATTTGTCCAGCTGAAGCTCGGCTTGATTGAGCAGGGTCTCGATATGGACTGTCGTCAGCGCTTGCTCTTGTTGAGCCGTCAGTGCCTGTCCCTGTGGAGACATGCCGGCTTGCTCGTTCGCTTCGATGGCAGCAAGAGCTGTCGGATTGTTGACGATATTGGTCAAGCCCGTCACGACCGCCTGCATGTCGGTGTTGAATTCCGTGAGGTTCGTCGCATTCAAGCCGCCGGCTGAAAGATCGTTGGCCGCATTGAATACCGCTCCGACTTCTGCAAGCGTCGGGGGGGCGGCGGAACTCCCTTCAGCCGCGCCGATGGCTGCGGCTGTATCGCTCCCGGTTGGAAGTTGTTGGAAGCCAACATTGGAAAAACCGGTGGCGCCTTGATAGGCTGCAGCATTGAGCGCCGTTGCGAGAGTCGCGTCGCCGTTTATTTCTCCAAGGATCTCTTGTTGAGTAAGCGCGATGGTGCCTTGTGCCGCCGCTGCACTGGTTCCGACGGAGAGCGGAGCTTCGTGGAAAAGGGTCGCCAGTTGTCCCTGAATCGCAGAAAGCTCGCCGGCTAGCGCCGGATCGGAAATTGCCTGGCCGCCAACTGTAATCGCGTTCGGGTTTGCAAGCATCGCGTTGACATCAGCTTGAACGGCGTTGATGTCCTGCACGTACATGGGTTCGTACGGCTGTTGATTGTCGGCGCTCGCAGCCTCAGTGGTCGTAGAGCCGGTCCACAAACCGCCTTCTGACAGGCGCACCGCGTCATTGAAAACCGCGCCGGCCTGCGCCAGATCGGTGGACGTATTCAGAGCGCTTTCGATCGTGGTTGCGAAGGTATTGCCCGGTTGCGTAATTGATACGCCATCGAGTCCTTCGGTATCGCGGATAGTCGATGGAACTGTAATCATCTCGAGCTCTCCCCTGTTAAAGTCTGTTTGAAGCCCCCGATTTACGCAATCATCACGTTGCGCCCGCCGACAATTTGCTCGCGACGGTTCATCTTCTTCGAACGACTGTCCGTCTTTCTCGACAGCCCATCTTGATCGAAACTGGTAAAAATGGCCGCAGCAAGGAGCTTCGGCGGCAGTGATTGCCTTTGATGCGATCGGTTCGACTCAACTCGACTCGCAAATGTGTCAAGGCGCGGCGTCCTCCTTACGGCTCATCAAACATGCGGCGGAATTGATCGGTGATCGGCTTGAATAGATAGCTCAGCATCGTACGACTGCCGGTCTGTAGGAAAACCTCGACCGGCATGCCCGAAACCAAGGTAAGACCCTTCAGGCGCCGACGTTCGTCGCCGGCAAGATCAATTCTGACGACATAGAAGCTGGCGTTTGTTTGTTCGTCGTGGCCCAAATCGGCCGAAATGTATGACAGAGTACCTGTGACTTGCGGCGTTGTTTGGCGATCGAAGGCGGAAAACCGCAGATATGCCTGCTGGCCACGCTTAACTTGATCAATGGCGTTCGGCGGAAGGTGACCTTCAATCTCGAGATTGTCGGTTTCCGGGACGATTTCCATGATGACATCGCCAGGGCGCACAACGCCGCCGATGGTGTGGATCGCCAACTGGTGAATTGTCCCGGACGTCGGAGCCCGAATGTCGATCCGGTCAAGCTGATCCTTGGCGGTCACATTTTTTTCCGTCAGTTCGGCTTCTTTGTCCTGCGACTCACGAAGATCCTTCATGACTTCGGCACGGAAATCCTGATCGAGCTTCACGATTTGAAGGCGCGCTTGTCCGATTTTGGCCCTGGTCTCCGCGATTGAAGCGGTCAACTGGGCTCGCTCGCCATCGAGGCGGGCAGAATCGCGCTGCAACGTCGTCATACGCGCCAGGGGCACGAGACCCTTCGTGTAAAGCTCTTGGACGCCGGTCAGTTCGGTCGCAATAAGACTAAGCTGGGACGATTTCGATCTGATCTCAGCTTCCAGGCCGCCGATCTGCTCTTCAAACTGGCGAATGTTGTTCTCGTAGAGGTCCTTCTGACCCTCGCGTGCACTCGATCGAGCATTGAACAACGATATTTCCGAAGCCAGCAGATGTGCGACGCTTGCGTCGTCCGTCCGTCCGGCAAGCTGCTCGGGCGGCTGAATTTCCTTCAGCCCATCCCGCTCGCTGACCAGCCTGGCCATGCGCACGCGAGTCTGATCGAGCTGGTCGGCAATCAGCTGCTGATTGGCTTGCGCTTGGGTCTGATCGAGCCGGGCAAGAACAGTGCCCGCTTTCACATGCATTCCGTCGCGGACCGGGATTTCCGCCACCACCCCTCCGGTCGGATGCTGTATCTTCTTCACATTGGACTCGACCACAAGTGTGCCCGGCAGCACCACGGCGCCAGACATCGGAATCATTGTGAAGCAGATGCCGGCGACAGCGGCGCTGATGGTGAGCACCCGCGCCGCGACCTTCAGCTCAGCCTGGTGCTTGCGGGCGACCTGGGTCGTGAAATCGTTAGGCGCGTCGTAGTCGGTGTCGGCGACGGCAAAAAGCCAAACGAGTTGAGCTTTCAAGGTTTGCAATAAAATGCGGACCGCAGGAGGAGGCTCCCATTTGGGGAGCGCGTCACTTTCCGGAGCGACACGATCATTGATTGCCGCCAGGCGCGTGGGGTTTTGCAGCGAATGAAGGTCGAAACGATCAAGCGGCACTGAAGGGTTCGGAAACCGCAACGTCTGCTCCGGGCTCGCGCCTCGCGCTTGGCGAGGCGGCTGGCGGTCACGCCTGCCATTGTTCCGGTCGTGATCGATCGCTTTTTTTGCCGTTCGCAATTCGATGATCAGCGCCTCGCCCTGCGGCCCGACCGACGTTTGCCACTGCCGTGATGGATGGTCGCCGATCGTTCTATCTCGCTGGCTGCGACCGACCGCGCTCATCGCCGCGCTCCTTCCGCAGCGCGAGCGTATTGGTTCTCCGCCGTGCCTGGCTTGAATGCGGTCGGTGCAGCAGTCGATCGGGCGACGCGAGCAAACAATTCCTCGCGCGGGCCAAAGGCGACTACACGGCCCTGGCGTAGCACCATCGCCATATTGAGCGCAGAAATAGCTTCCGGACGGTGCGACACCAGCACCACGATGCTCTGGTTCTTCCGCAGCGTTTCGACGGCTTTAATCAACGCGACTTCGCCATCATGGTCGAGATTGGCGTTCGGTTCATCGAGAACGACCAGAAAAGGCTCGCCGAATACCGCGCGCGCGAGTCCGATGCGCTGGCGCTGCCCAGCCGAAAGGCATGAACCGCGCTCGCCGATCCTGGTCGCATAACCGTTGGGCAACGACAGTATCATTTCGTGCGCGCCCGCGAGCCGCGCGGCGCCCAGAACAGCATCCGAGGAAGCGCCTTCATCGAAGCGCGCGATATTTTCCGCAACGGTACCGTCAAAGAGTGCGACATCCTGGGGCAGATAACCGATATGTCGCCCGAGCCTGTCAGGATGCCAATTGTCGAGCGCGGCGCCGTCAAGACGGACGACTCCCTTGGTCGCGGGCCAGATGCCGGTGAGGGCTCTCACGAGCGAGGACTTGCCGGCCGCGCTCGCTCCCAGCAATGCCATGCCCGTCCCAGCTGTCAGTTTAAACGAGATGCTGGAAAGGACGATCCTGCCTCCCGGTACCGCGACCGTGACATCCTCGACGGAAAGGCTCTGGTTCGGTCGCGGCAGCTCGACAGCGGCCGGTGGCGGCGGAGCTGTGGTTTGCAGGGTCTTGCGTAATCGGCCGATTCCTTGACGCGCGGCAACCAGTTGTTTCCAGTTCGCCAAGGCAATTTCGATCGGCGCCAGGGCGCGGCCCATCATGATCGATGAGGCGATCATGATGCCGCCGGACGCCTGCTCAACGATGACGAGATATGCGCCGACGCCGAGTATCGCCGATTGCAGGATGTAGCGTACAACCTTGGCAATCGCTCCGACGTTCGCGTAGATGTCCGAAACGTCGAAAATCTGCCGTAGGTGGCGTTCGTTGGCTTCAACCCACCGCGTGGTGAAGCGGCCGGTCATGCCGAGCGCCCGGATCACCTCGCTATTTTGGTGCGTTGCGTCGGCCAGCGCCTGCCTTTGGGCACTTGCGTCCATCGCGGATTTTGCCGCGGTGCGCGAGCGACGCTCCGTGGCCACAGTCAGCGCGACAATTGTCGTAGCGCCGACCAGCGCAACCACGCCGATCAACGGATGAAAAACCAGAAGCGCAACAAGGAACATCGGCGTCCACGGTATGTCGAGAAAGGCCGTGGGGCCGACGCCAGAAAGGAACATGCGTATCTGATCAAGGTCACGCAGCGGTTGCTGCGCGGTCATGGCCTTTGCGCCCCGCAGCGGCAATGTGGCGACCGCCAAGTAAAGCCGTTTCTGCAAGCTGACGTCGAAGAGCGTACCTATGCGCGACAGCATCCGCGCCCGCGCCGCTTCAAAGTATGCCTGGAAAAGATAGGCGATGAGAACCATCGCCGAGAGCCCCAAAAGTGTCGCGACGCTGCGGCTAGGCAGCACTCGGTCGTACACCTGCAGCATGTAGAGAGATCCGGAGAGCATCAGCAGATTGATGACGCCACTGAAGATGGCGACGGCACCAAGCCGATGCGCGCTCGCTCGCAACTCGAGCGCCACAAGATCATCCGACGCCGGACTCAACATGTTCAACTCACGATACTCACTCGCCGGGCGGGTGTGCTCCTCGTGTCAACAATGCAGATGCGATGCCCGATCCCCTGACGTCGAATGCTAGCTACGGAAACCCGACGGAATTTCGACCAAAGTTCGGCGTGACTCTCATGCGCGGAAAATCGTACGGCGAAGCGTTCCGCCGCCAACTCACGTCTATCGAATTTTTTGTAACGCACGCACGGTCTTCGACGTTCGTCCATATTTTTTGCTCGTGAAATAGCAAAAAGCCCCGGTTATCGCATGCGCGCCTGCTGACCAACGCCGTGGTGCCATCAATCGACCTAGGAATGATCACACATTTTGTCCGGCTGCTTCGTAATTTGGACAGGCCAGAGCCTAAATGACCGGCGAGTCTCGGGGCGATATTGCCGAAGCCACGCTGACCTTCAGCTGTCCGCGAGGAAGGAGGATAAAGGCAGATTTAAAATATGATCGCCGTCGCGGCATGCAAACAATAGTGATCAGCGCGGCGATTGCCGCGCCTGGGCGCGAACGTCGATCAGAGCGTGGAAGATTTCGACGTGCTAGCGCGATGCGGCGGCTGATCGCCAAGGGATCGGCCGTAAAGTCGTTCTATTCAATCCAGCTGTCGGGGGCCTTGGTACTTCAATCAGAATGCGGTCATTTTGCGATGTAGATCGCAACAGCTTCTTTTGTGAACCACGGCAACGATATCGATCCAGGAGGAAGACGAGACTGCGGAATGCTCATTGTGGGGGGCGTGAGGTGAGGCAGACAAGACCAGCAAAAAAAACCGATTACGGTACCGTCATTTTTCATTGGGTATTGGCGGGATCACTCGGCCTTGCAGTCGCTACGGGGCTGAGAATTGCGAGTGAAACGCCGGACCGCAACTGGATCAACATTTTCGATTCTATACTTCCGAAAGCCGCGGTATGGACCGAGCATATTCAAGCCGCTGTTTTGCTCATCGGCACAGGCGTTGCGTACGTCGTGTATGTTTCCCACGGCCGTCTCGGACAGCGCCTGCGACTCGACACGATCCGGCTAAGGGGACTGTTCGGCCGTCGCCACGCACGATGGGGAACCATCAATATTTTTCTTTATTGGACGTTCTTTCTGGCGATGTTGTCACAGCTGGTAACAGGAACGCTCCTATATTTCGGTCGTGCCGGCAGTTTCGTTGTCCAGGTCCACTGGCTTGGAATGTGGGCTATTCTTTGCTACGTCGCCTTACATTTATACGCCCAATGGCGGTACGGAGGCGCGGCACAATTGCTGCGCATTTTTCGGCCTGCGAGACTCGCCGCGGCGGCGCCGCGATTTGAATTGGCCGACGTGCTGGCGCTGCTCGATGAGCAGGCACGCCAGGCGCCGGCGTCCAATCAACCTTCGCCAGCGAACGCCTTTGCGAGCACTTCAGGCACGGCGGAGCCGAGGTGGGGGACCGGCCGCGAGCAAGGCCTCCACCACGTGAAAGTTTCCGAGAGCGAGGTTGTAGAATCCGCGGGCACTGTAGTCGGAAACGATCACACCAAATCTTCGCGAACGGCGCGTTATGCGATCAATTTGAACTCCTTTTTCCTTGCGGGCGTGGTGGCGAGCATGGTCGTCGTCGGCATGCTCAAATCTGAGCGGCTCGTCATCGATCATCTGCATATCTATCGAATTAGCCGAACAGAGGCTCCGATCATCGATGGCGAGACCTCCGACCCAGTCTGGCGAAAAATCCCGGCGACCTTTGTCGCCACGGCGAACGGAGGCAATTTCCAGGGAGCCGGCGAAACGACGATCTCCATTCGAGCGGCGCATGACGGGCTTTACGCGTATTTTCTGTTCATGTGGGACGATCCGACCCGTTCGCTGAAACAGCTTCCGCTGCGGAAGTCTCCGGCCGGTTGGGAGCTTCTCCACGATGGTTACGAATTTGGCGACGAGCGCGCGTACAACGAAGACAAATTCTCGGTGCTGTTAACTGATCGCGACTCGATACTTGCCGGCGATGCAACGTTTCATGCGGGCACAGCGCCGGTGGCCGGCCAACCGGCTACGCTTTCGGGACGCGGCTTGCATTATACGACGCACGAGGGAGAGTTTGCCGACGTTTGGGAATGGAAGGCGACGAGCACCAACGCCTCGAAGTACTGTGACGACGACTATTTTGGTCCGCCAGCCGATGCCACGCATGCGGAGCTCGAGGCGCTTGCTCCCTATCGGGGAGGATTCGCATCGGATCCCGGCACCGCGAATTATCAAGATAATTTCAGGCCGTTTCCGATAACGGAGCATGCCTACGGCGTGGTCCCGGGCCGTTTGCCCAAAGATCTTAATATTTTGAATGCTGCGCTTGGCCGCGTCGATCTCGATCCAGATCACAGCGAAAGCGAAGCCGCGCGTTGGTACATGACCGAGGAGGAGACCCTGCCATATTCACCAGAACGCGACCGCATTGTTCCCGATGGCGCAATTGTCCCGGGTGTTATCATTTCAGGCGGATACTCAGGCGATCGCGCCGACGTGAGATGCGCGGGTCGCTGGGGGGCCGGGCGGTGGGCGCTGGAGGTGACGCGCCGCCTGGACGTCGAAAGTCGATACGACGTGCCGATCCGGACAGGAATCTCGATGCGTGTCGCGGCGTTTGACCATTCGCAGATTCGACACACAAGACATGTTCGAGCGTTACGTTTGGAGGTGGAGTAATGCCGAAGTCCTGCAGAGTGTGGATCAACGGCGAACAGCTTACGGCGAAGGTGGGAGATTTGCTGCTCGACGTCGCCCTGATGAATGGAATCGAGTTATCGCATGACTGCCGCTCGGGATATTGCGGAGCATGCCAAGTGCGTGTGGTGGCCGGACGCTGTCTAGGAGGGCGTGGCGATTCTGGCGTTGTTCATGCATGCCAGACGCGCATCATTTCCGACCTGCGCGTCGCCGTCGAGAACGCTCCCGAGATAGTGGAAGTATCGGGAAAAATTGTCGAGCTCGGCAATGTCGCTCCTGATGTATTGGAGGTCTGCGTCGAAAGTCATCGCCCCGTCGGTTACATACCCGGCCAATACCTTTCGCTCCAATTTCGCGGCTTTCCGGCGCGTTACTACAGTCCAACGGTACCCCTGGACTGGCCTAACAATCCGGACCTTGTCCGCTTTCATGTGCGGCAGCTGCCGACCGGGCGCGTGTCTTCGGCACTCGGGCGCAGGATCAAGAGAGGCCATCGGGTGAAAATGAGGGGGCCGTTCGGCGCAGCCCATTTTCGTCCTAAGGAACCCAGGCGCCTGGTGCTTGTTTCGGGCGGCACGGGGTTTGCTCCGATATGGGCGATCGCTGAAGCGGCGATCAGAGAAAAGCCGATGCGTGAGCTTGTGCTCATAGCCGGAGTCCGCGAGTTGGCGTCGCTTTACATGATCCCGGCGCTATGCAGACTTGCGCTATTTCCCCGTGTCACGATTATCGCAACCGTACTGACGCAACAGAACGTCTCGCGAGCAATCCGGCACGGCCAGCCAGCCAATTACCTTCCCCCGCTTTCTCCTAGGGACATTGTGTATGTGGCGGGGCCTCCTGCTCTTGCCCAGGCTGTAGGACGGATCGCGCAGGGTAGCGGCACACCTTGTTTCGCGGATCCGTTCTTACCTTTTTCCGATGAAGGCAACGGTAAATCGTTTCTTTCGCGCACCGCCGAGTGGTTCGTGCCTACCGCACAGCGCGCGTCGCCGATGCGTTGCGAAATAACGAGATAAAATGGGTCCCGTCCCATACGCCGGTGGTACGAGCGTCCTGATAAGGCCTCCAGAATATTTTGTTTTACGCAACCAACAGCAGGCCGGACAGTAAGCGCGATGTCCGGTGAGAGCCACTAACGGACACACGGGTTGCCAAAGATGGAGATTGAGGCCGGCATGATACATGGTGGAGACGGGTTCGAATACGACCGCGTCCGCCACCAACAAATCGGGCTCCGCGAGAATCACGAAGCACCGGCAGACGCTCGCCGTTCGGCGAGCAGCCATTGCGCGAACTCGCGCACCTGCGGCTTGCCGGTGGAGAGCCGCGATTCGATGATGAAATACGCGCGCGATCCAACAAGCGTCTGTTTGAACGGCGCGACAAGGGCGCCCGATTCGATGAGGTCGTTGACCAGCGGCTGACGGCCAAGCGCTACGCCCTGACCGCTGATCGCCGCCTGGATCATCTGCTCATACTGGCTGAAGTGCAAGGCGCCGGCAGATTTGAGCTCACCGATGCCCAGCGCGGTGAGCCAGGTGCCCCAATCCATGTATATGGCTTCCGCGCCGGCATAATCGAAGTGCAGCAGAGTGTGATGGGCGAGATCCTGCGGCCGTTTCAGGGGCCTGGTTTTTTCGCGCAGGAGCGCGCGGCTGCACACCGGGATCATCTCCTCGCCGAACAATCGGACCGCGCCTTCTGGCACGGATTCGGGCTTGCAATAGCGGATGGCGAGGTCGATCAGGCTCCGCTCTAGATTAAGGGCGTCGGTCGTGGCCGAGATCCGCACGTCGATATCGGGGTGAAGCGCCGTAAAGCGCCGCAGTCGCGGAATAAGCCACAGCGAAGCGAAGCCCGTCGTTGTGGTTATGGAGAGCTGGCGAGCGTGGGTTTCGGCTCGGAGTTGGTCGGTCGCGCTCTGCAGCCGATCGAGCAGATCGGTCGCGATCCGATAGAGCGCCTGCCCGTTCTCGGTCAGAGTGAGCGAACGCGGCCGTCGCTCAAACAGCTTTAAACCGAGATTGCCCTCAAGCGCCTTGATCTGCCGGCTCACGGCGGATTGGGTAATGAACAGCTCCTCGGCAGCCTTGGTGAAGCTCAGCGTGCGAGCCGCGGCCTCGAAGCCCTGGAAGAAGGCCAGGTGCGGGAGGTTGTAGCGCTTGCTTGCCATTCCCTAAACTCATCCATCGGCTGAGGAAAGATCGTTTGAAGCACGCGTAATCCTTCGCCAATATGGCGCTGAGGCATGAGATTTGAACGCATCTCCATTGTACCCGCATGAATCATTCTCATGCAATAGGAGGTTCCCATGAAAGGTCCGTTCGACACCCCGGTCTATCTTAAAGAGCACGAGTCGCTTCGGCTCCCCGACGGGGCCGGCCTCGAGGTTCGATGTCTTCTGGGCAATCTCTGGATCACCGAGGAGGGAAATGGCGAGGACAACATCATCGCCGACGGGGAGTCGTTCGTGCTCGACCGGCCGGGTCTGTCGCTCGCCACCGCTTTGCGCGGCCCCGCGCTGCTTGTCGTACAGCCCGGTTCGGGAATTGCGCGGCATCCACTCCAGGCCGCGGCGTGAGTACCGTGCCGCGCGCTCAGCTCGGCCTCGCTTGGCCGTCACGTTCGCCGGTTGGAGAATGGGTGACGTTGCGGTCAATCGATCCCGACGATGCCGGCGTCCTCCAAGCCTATGTCCGCGGGCTCTCGCCCGAGTCCCGTTACAACCGGTTCTTTGGTGCGCTGAATGAATTGCCTCCGGCGGAGCTCGATCACATCATCCACCTCGACCGAAAATACGAGCTGGCGCTGCTCGCCGAGACCAACGTCGATGGGGGACCAATCGTGATTGGCGAGGCGCGGTATGTGCTTGCGCCCGATCGGTTCGAGTGCGAGTTCGCACTTTCGGTCGCGGACGATTGGCGTGGTAAGGGGCTGGGCACGCTGCTCATGGCCGACATCGAGTGCCGAGCGAGCAGCATCGGCGCGAGACATCTTGGCGGTGACGTATTGCGCTCCAACGAGCCGATGAAGGCGTTGGCGCGCAAGAACGGCTTCCTCATGGCCGATGTGCCTCGCGATGCCAGGCTGGTCCGTATCACGAAGGATTTGGCGCTTTCACGAGGTCCCCGGCGCCGCGAGGCGCTGAGCGCATCCGATCGGGCGATTGCGGCGTGACAGTTTTGCCTTCTCTGTTGTGGGGCCGATGCTCGATTACATCGTGGGGATCGTGCCAGTAGCGCATCTGATGTTGCCGCTTCGTCCATGGCGATGTCGCCGAAGCCAATCAAGACCACGACGATGGCCGCTAGGACCATCACGACCGATCCATCATCTCACCGGCGCAAAACGAACGCCTCATGTGGCTGGCGCCGTTCCCATCGGGCCCGCTCAAGCTCTGGACTGCTGCTTTCAGCCTGAGGATAGCCGAGACAAAAATATCCGATGAAGCGCCACGCATCCGGAACATCCAGCAGCCTGTTAACGCGGGCGGGGGTCAGAATAGAGACCCAACCCACTCCAATGCCCTCCGAGCGCGCCGCAAGCCACATCGTGTGGACCGCTGCCACAACCGAGTATTCGAGCATCTCGGGCATTGTCCTTCGCCCAAGGCCATGCCCGACATCGGTTGCCTGGTCGGCGAAAACAGCCATTTGGCATGGGGCTTCCTGCAGGCCGGACAGCTTGAGTTCGGCATACTGCTTTGCCAATTCGCCTGTATACGATTTCAGCGCGTCCGCATTGCAGGACCTAAACTCTTCAAGGATGGCGCGGCGGCGCACGGCGTCGTCAACGATCACGAACCGCCACGGTTGACTGAGGCCGACGGAAGGCGCGAGGCACGCCATTTCAATAAGGCGTTCCAGTGCGCCTGCCGGCAAGGGCTCGGACCGAAAGCGTCGAACGTCACGACGCCAGACGAAAAGGTCACGCAGTTGGGTGCGGAAAGCGTCGTCGAAGCTCACGATCGAAGGATCAGCAGTTGAAGGTCTCATCACTACCTTTCGGGTTTCTGACGATACTGGTTAGCTTGATCTGAGCACAAAGTGGAGGAGGGGCAAAAAGCAAAATCATAGGCGAGCGAAGTCAACTAGGCGTCAGATCAAAGGATTGATGGCACGTCGGTGCCGGCTTTGCCGAAATCGTGCTTGCGTGGAGGGCAATTGAACGCCCTGGTCGGCCGCGGCCGGAGTTGGCAATCCGAAGGAACAAAGTCATGTGCCGGCAATTGCTTGGCAGGGGTCGCCGAGACCGCGCATGACGAGCCGCCGCTCGCCGATGACAAGAATAACGAGCGTCCTCGGACCCGGCCTGTTAACGGGTGCGGCCGACGATGACCCGAGTGGGATCGCCACCTACTCGCAAAGCGGCGCGCAGTTCGGCTATGCGCTGTGCTGGACGATGTTTCTGACCACCCCGTTCATGGTGGCGGTGCAGATCGTGAGCGCGCGGATCGGCTCGATGACCGGCCGCGGGCTCGCCGCCAATCTCAAGGAGGTGCTGCCGCCATGGCTGCTCTATGCGGTCGTCGCCCTCGTTGCCGCGGCAAACATTTTCAATATCGCCGCCGACATCGCGGCAATGGGTGAAGCCGTCCGCCTTATCGTCGGCGGCCCGGCGTTGGTCTACGTGCTTCTTCTCGGCGTCGGCTGCCTTGCGGCGCAGATCTTCATCCCGTATCGGCCGTACGCCCAGTGCATGAAGGTGCTGACGCTCGTATTGTTCGCCTATGTCGCCGCGGCGTTCAGCATTCATATCCGTTGGGGCGAGATCCTGGCATCGACATTGATCCCGCGCGTGACCTGGGACCACGATTTCATCCTCATGCTGGTGGCGGTGTTGGGCACTACCATCAGCCCGTATTTGTTCTTCTGGCAGGCTTCGCTCGAGGTCGAGGAGCGCCGGATCAAGGAGCGCAAGAAGGAAGCTCCGCTGCCGAGCGGCGCGCAGTCGGTGGGCGCGCGTTTCCAGCCGATCGTCATCGATACCTGGATCGGGATGGCTCTCTCGAACATTGTCGGGTTCTTCATCATCGTGACCACGGCGGCGACGCTTCACGCTCACCACGTCAGCAACATCGGCACCGCGGCCGAGGCGGCCGAGGCGTTACGCCCGCTCGCCGGCCCGCTGGCATTCTTCTTGTTCTCACTCGGAATTGTGGGGACCGGTTTGCTCGCCATTCCGGCGCTTGCCGGGGCGGCGGCTTACGCGATCGGCGAGACTTTGGGGTGGAAGAGCAGCCTTGGCCTGCGTCTGGGGCGCGCCCGCGGATTCTATCTGATCGTCGGCGGCGCCACTTTGATCGGTTCGCTTGGCGCGATGACCGCAGTCAATCCGATCACGATGCTGGTGTGGAGCGCGGTAGTCAACGGCGTTGTCGCCGTCCCGCTGATGGTCGGCATGATGATGACCATCACCAATCGCGCGATCATGGGACAATTTGCCGCCTCGCGCGTGCTGACGACATTCGGCTGGCTGGCGACGTTGCTCATGGGCCTCGTGGTTGCCGCTCTCTTGTTGACAACCGTGACCGGCTGACGCGCTCATTGACGTGACCGGCTGACGCGCTCATTGACAGGGCGAACCGTTTCGTCCGCCCGCCGGGCACCGTCTCTTCGGTGATCAAAGTCGAGGCGCTAATTCCGTCGCGCGGTCATGCCGATGAGAACGCCGATGCCGACCGCAAACGCCAGCGTGAACAGCGGACGGCTTTTGGCTTGCGCGGCAATCCGTTCCAGGGCGTCATTGCCGACCTGAGCGCCGATCCTTGCCGCCTCGTTGCCGAAGCTCGCCGCCTCGTCGGTGGCCAGCTTTTGACCGCGGCGGAAGCGATCCAGGACATCGCTGAGGATCGGTCCGATGGCTTCGGCAAATTGCGTGCTGGCGGAAGAGGCCGTCGCGGCAGCGCGGTCGCCCGCGGATTTGCTGATTCCGCCGAGTTGCTTCTCGATGGCACGCAACTGGTCGGCGATCGCGCTGAGGCGCGGGTCGAAGGCGCTGGGGCGGTGCTGAAACATCGTCTTCTCCGTACTCTCGGGTGAGCGGCCAGACGGAGGAGAACCCGCTGGCGGATGGAATGTTCCGGCTGTGGAACATTTCGCGGTTTGCGGTGTTGGCTGGGCATCACAGGTCAATCGACGACGATCAAGGAGCGACGGACATGCCGGAAGCCCGCTCTTCCACCTCGGATTTCAACCGCGCCTTCGGGGACGCCAAGAAACAAGCCGCAAATGTCGCCGGCGAAGTCTCCGACGCCGCCCAGGATCTCTACGACCACGCGTCCGAACGCGCCTCGCGGCTTGGCGACGCCAGCACCCACGCCGCGCGCAAGACCGCCGGATCGTTTGAGAAAGCGTTGCGCAACACGATCGAGAACCAGCCTTACACCGCCGTTGCCATTGCGGTTGGCCTGGGATGGCTGCTGGGCCGCATGCACCGTCCGCTTTGATCGAGGCGCGCCTCGGTAGTCACTTCTCAGGTGGCTCCTTCTCAAATGTCAGGCGACTAGCGAGCGGGCTGAACTCGGATCGTCCGCAGTTCGCAGCCCGCCCTTAGGGCGGCCTGATGGCATCGCCCGCAGAGCCGCATGACAACGCTTTAGGAACTTCCTTCCTATCGGCGCGTTTTTCACATGTCCCCGCCAGAGCCAAATCGGACAATCCTGTCAAAGAACAGTAAAAGCGTCATGTCTGACACCAAGGTCCACGAAGTCGCAGAATCTGTTTTTAATCGCAGTCAAAGGCGAGCTGCCGAGATTGGTGAAGCCCTGAAGCAGGAGGAGGCCAGGCACGCGGCTGTTCTCAAGAACATGCACCGACTGCGGGCATTGCGCTTGGCGCGAAGTGCAGAGCATCAGTCGACCAAGAAGCTAGTCGAGAGCGAGAAGAGCTAAAGGAGACCGCATGCTCGATTTCGCGATGTTTGCAGCACTTATCGTGATCGCTGCCTTCGCCATCATCGGCAGCCTCTACCTGTTATGCCGGCATAGCCGGCCATGGCACGATCAGGCATGGCACGATCGGAAACGCAAAAAGATGATGATGTCGAATTTGAAATGAGCGCGCGCCATTGACGCGGTGCGCTTACCGACATCCCGAGAGCTCCTGTTTGGGCTTACGCAGACATCAAAAATGGTGAAGAGGAGGTCGGGCTACGGCGCTTCGCCGGCAGGCGGAACATTCGCGCATGTGCTGAATTAACAATCAGGTGCTGAACTAACAGGACGGTCGGGTGCCGTCTGGGAGACCTTCATGGAAAGCGATCTGCGTCCTACGTCCACGCTCATAGACACACAATCTGCTGTGTCGTGGGGCGCCATCGCCGCGGGCGCTGTTGGCGCAGCCGCATTGGCGTTGCTTTTGATCGCCTTTGGAGCAGGGCTGGGCCTGTCGGCCGTATCGCCCTGGAGCGACAGCGGCGCTTCGGCATCAACCTTTAAGACCGGCACCGGAATATATCTGGTGATCGTAGCCGTGATGTCGTCAGCCGTCGGCGGCTACCTCGCCGCGCGGCTGCGGTCCAAATGGACTGGTCTTCATACCCAGGAGGTGTTCTTTCGCGATACCGCCCACGGCTTTATCGCTTGGGCCTTCGCCACACTTTTGAGCGCCGGCGTATTGAGTTCCGCCGCCGCGTACCTGGCGAATGGCACCGCGGCGGGATTGGGCGGCGCGGCATCGCAGGCAACCCGATCCGTCAATCCGGCGGAGATCTACGTCGATAAGCTCTTCCGCCCTAGTGCGGCGGCGCAGCCGGCGTCCGCGCCCGATGCAGCCAACGCAAGCCGCAATCAATCGCGGGCGGAAGTCCTGCGCTTGTGGACGGCCAGCTTTTACGACAATCAAGACCTCAGTGCCGCCGATAAAACCTATGTAGCGCAAGTCGTGGCTGCGCGCGCCGGCATAAGCCAAGCCGATGCCGAGAAACGCGTCAACGACGTCGTTGCCGAGGCAAAGACCGGTGCCGACGATGCGCGCAAAGCCGCTGCCAAGCTTTCCTTCTGGTTGACCGCGGCCATGTTGTTTGGAGCATTCGCGGCAAGTCTCGCGGCGGCCGAAGGTGGCTCGCTGCGCGACGGCACCTGGAATGATCGCGTTCTTGTCCCTCGACCGTTATAAGGAGCACATATCATGGGTAGAGGAATTCTTCTTTGGCTGCTCGGCGTCCCCATCCCGATCATCATTCTCCTCGCGCTTTTCTGGCACTGACCAAATGAGAGGTTGCGTCGAAAGACGCAATTTTCTCCTCGTTATGCGAGATTTTGACGGACTCGGCGCGCTTCACGGAGTTAGTCCATGTCCATCGGCACTATTCTGCTCATCATCCTCGTCATTCTCCTGCTCGGCGGCTTTAGTGGGTTTGGCGGTGGTCCCTTCTATGGGACCGGCTACTACGGCGGTGGGGGACTAGGCATCGTGATTGTCATCCTGTTGATCCTGGTTTTGCTCGGTAGAATTTGAACAAGTCGACATTCTCAGCCCATTCTCAGCCGCTGTTTCGACCCGCGAACCGGAAAAGACGTGACACAAATCGTGTGTGACGGATGACAGAACCCGATAACCGCCAGCTGATCCTGACGCAAACTCGGAATCTCAAGATGGCACAGTCCGCGCACGCTTATGTGCGGGGGAGTACCAGCAAGTTTTACGAGTGGCTGGAGAACAGCAGCCGCGGCAAAATACCGGAAGGCCCGGCGGTCTGGATTTGCGGCGATTGTCATGTCGGCAATCTCGGCCCGCTCGCCGATGCGAAAGGCCATGTCGTCGTACAGATCAGGGATCTTGATCAAACCGTGATCGGCAATCCGGCGCACGATTTGGTCCGCTTGGGCCTATCGCTGGCGTCGGCGGCTCGCGGATCGGACCTGCCCGGCGTGACCACAGCAAGAATTCTGGAAGAGCTTGTCGCCGGCTACCGCGCGGCGCTTGCGGGTAACTTCGAAACCGACAACGACAAGTCCCACCGGCCGAGGTCGATTCAGAGATTGCTGGCGCAATCCACACGCCGCAGATGGCGGCACCTGGCGCAGGAGCGGCTCGACACCGTCAAGCCCACTATCCCTCTGGGAAAGCGCTTCTGGGCGCTGCTGCCGGAAGAGCGCAAGGCGTTGAACCAGATGTTCGCAAGCGACGACGTCAGACCGACGCTCAGGTCACTTCAGGGTCGGACGCAGGACGATCCCGTGGATCTCGTCGATGCGGCCTATTGGCTGAAGGGGTGCAGCTCGCTCGGTCGGCTGCGCTACGCAGCGCTACTTCGTATTGGAAAGGGCAAAAATTCCAACCTCTGCCTGATCGACGTGAAGGAGGGGGTGACCGCCGCGGCCCCCCGGGCTTCGAAAGTGGAGATGCCGCGGGATAATGCCATCAGGGTCGTCACCGGCGCAAAAGCGCTTTCTCCCAATCTTGGAGAGCGCATGATGGCGGCAAGGCTACTCGATAAAGCGGTCGTGGTGCGGGAGCTGATGCCGCAAGATCTGAAGATTGAGATCGATCGACTGAGCCGGCAGGAAGCGATGAGTCTCGCGCACTATCTGGCGAGCATAGTTGGTCGCGCGCACGGCCGGCAAATGACGTCGAGCCAGCGCCGGGCATGGCGTTCCGACCTGGCGAAAAATCATAAGGCTACGCTTGAAGCTCCGTCTTGGTTGTGGGCGAGTGTCGTGGAACTCATTGCTCTGCACGAAGCCGCTTATCTGGATCACTGCAGGCAATTTGCCTTGGCAGAGGCGGCTTGAACTGTGCTGGGCGGAACGTACCCCGTTTACCCGCGTTGACCCATGTTAACGCAAACCCAACGAGGTAGTCAGTGAATAATCCAAACCAAGGCGGCCAGCAGAATCAGGGCGGCCACGATCAGAAGCCGGGTCAGCAAACGCAGAACCCGGGCCAGGGCGGTCAACAGCAAGGCGGGCAAGATCAGAAGCCCGGCCAACAGACCCAGAAGCCGGGCCAAGGCGGTCAACAAGGCGATCACAAACCGGATCAGCAGCACCAGAAGTAGTCGACGTGTCGTCGAAGCTTGGAGAGAGCCCGGCTTCGGCCGGGCTTTCGTTTGTGGCACAGGCGATCCGCCTGCCGTGGGATGATCCCGCCCAAGCGCCGCACATCGTGGGGTTAATTGATGCACGGTCTGGAACATATTGTTCCTTCGAGCGCTTGATAGACGCGCCCCTTTGGGCCGAGACGTTGGTCTAGTGGCGCGCGCTTAACACCCGATGAAACATGGCAAGACGGCCGGCCGTGGCAAATGTCGCCATCCGTCGCCCATCTCGCCGCACAGCACCAATCAAACGGAGGCAATCATGGCCAAGGAATCGAAGAATCTGGACGACCTGTTTCATGACACTCTGAAGGACATTTATTTTGCGGAGAAGAAGATCCTTTCCACGTTACCAAAGATGGCGAAAGCCGCGCATTCGATTGACTTGAAAGAGGCCTTCGAAAAGCACCGAGGCGAGACCGAAGGTCATGTCGCACGGCTCGAAAAAATCTTCGCCGCAATCGATAAGAAGCCGCAGGCCAAGACCTGCGACGCCATTGTCGGCATTACCGACGAGGGCGCCGAGATCATGAAGGAATATAAGGGATCGCCCGCACTCGATGCCGGCTTATTGGCGGCGGCGCAGGCGGTCGAACACTATGAAATATCCCGCTACGGCACGATGAGGACCTGGGCGCAGGAACTTGGGCTGACGGAGGCCGTGCGGTTGCTGGAGCAAACGCTTGCGGAAGAAAAGAAGACCGACGCCACATTGACCGAGATTGCGGAAACCGTGGTCAATCAGCAAGCGGAAGCTGCATAGAGCGCGATCAAATACTTTGTTCCCACCGGAACCCAGCTCAAACTGCATCGTTGCTCACAGCGTCATTCGACAACACGGAGGTTCGAGATGACATCACTGAACAAAACTCTCTTCGCCGCGGCGGTGGCCGCGGGCGTTGCGGCGTTCTCCGGCGTGAATGCGTCGGCGGCGGTTGTGTGCACCGGCCCGGTTTGCTGGCATACCCAGGAAGCGTACGAATATCCGCCGGACGCCCGCGTGATCGTTCATCCGGACGATTGGCGCTGGGGCCCGAACGAGCATTTTTCCTGGCGTGAGCACGAAGGCCGCGGTTATTGGCACGGCGACCGCTGGATGGAATGGTAGCCGGTGTCCGAGGGGCAGTTACCGGGTTTCATTTGTAGGCCCGGGCTGCTCCTCACCCGCCGGAGGCTAGCCCCGAGATTTGCATGACCGACGAGCGAGCACCCGAATACAAAGAGGCCGATCGCCGTGCCGTGCAACAAACGAGCGGTGCGTCACGGCCTGTGGTACCGGCACCACGCGCCAGGCAAGCAGTCACCGGACATAATGTCCGCTACGTGCTGGGTTTCGGGATCGCCGGAATAGTGATTGCATTTGTTATCGTCTATCTGACCTATTTTGGCTGACTAAGACGACTGGTCGCTCTTGGATGCTTTGCCACTTCGGGCGCCTGCAGCAGGCCTCCGCGACACCGGCCGTCGACTGCTCGCGTCGCCCACGCAAGTGGAGCGCTCGGCTGCTTTGCTCCAGGTAGCGTCGGTCCTAGCGCGGCCTGTCTCCGGCCAAGGTCACGCGGTGCATCACGCGGCGGAAGCCGTGATAGTCGTTAACCGGGTTGTGCAGCGTGCAGCGATTGTCCCAGAGCGCCAGCGAGCCGACGCGCCAATTGAAGCGGCAGGTGAATTCCGGCTTCGTCTGGTGCTCGAACAGGAAATTGAGCAGCGGCGCACTCTCGGCCTCGGTCATATCCTTAATATGCACCGTGTGGCCGACATTGACGTAAAGCGCCTTGCGTCCGGTTTCCGGATGCGTTCGCACCACCGGATGCTGGCTGATGTATTCCTTCTTCGTTTCGGCTTTGCCTCCGTCGCGCACGCGATCCTCGCGCGTACGAGACACGTCCGCTTTGGCTGAATGATTGACCGCGATCAGCCCATCGAGCATGCGCTTCATGCCCGCGGATAGAGTCTCATAGGCGAGATAGGTGTTGGCGAATAGCGTATCGCCGCCATAGGGTGGCACCTCACGCGCGATCAGCATGGTCCCCATCGGCGGTTTCTCGAGATAGGCAGTGTCGGTGTGCCAGATGCCGCCGAAATTCTTCGTCTCGTGCTCGAGCTTGATGACCGGGATGATCTCTGGAAAACCTTCGATGCCCTTGATGAAGGGATATTCGACTACCTCGCCGAAGCGCTTGGCGAATGTCAGAAACTTGGCCGGCGGCAGGTCCTGATCACGGAAGAAGATCACATTGTGCTCGAGCCAGACCTGGCGGATTTCGCCAATGACATTGTCGCCCGGCTCGGACGCCAGATCGATGCCCAGGATTTCCGCGCCGATCGAACCCGACAGCCGCCGCGCTTCAAAGCCGCTTCCCGCCACGACGACCGCCTCTGCTGCTGCCATGTCTCGGTAGCTCAATTTAGCATAGCCAGGGCCAATTCCAGGCCCTTTTCGTCTATTGAGGAGGTCTGCTACCCGAACCGGGCGCGCCAAGGACGGCTTTATCGGCTATGCTCATTCCTCGACGCCGCCACTAAATAGATTAGCGCGCAAACGCGCCGATAGGAGAGGCTCTCGACCATGGTCACGTCGCGTGAAATCCGTCTGAAATCCCGTCCCGTCGGCATGCCCAGTGCCGAAAATTTCGAGGTCGCCACCGTGACGGTGCCTGACCCCGCACCGGGCGAGGTGCAGGTGAAGAACATCTGGATGACGGTCGACCCGTATATGCGCGGCCGCATGGTCGATCGCGCGAGCTATGTCCCGCCCTTTCAACTGGGCGAGCCGCTGCAGGGCGGCGCGATCGGGGAAATCGCCGCTTCCAATGATCCCCGGCTCAAGCGCGGCGATCTTGTCTCGACGATGTTCGGCTGGCGCGAATCGTTCAACGCGCCGGCGGCAAACGTACAAAAGCTTGAAACCTTCGGGCTGCCGCCGCAGGCGTTCCTGGGGGTAGCCGGCATGCCGGGCCTGACGGCCTGGGTAGGCCTGTTGAAGATCGCGGCGCTCAAGCCCGGCGACGTGGTATTCGTCTCCGCCGCGGCCGGCGCCGTCGGCTCGGTCGTCTGTCAGATCGCCAAGATCAAAGGGCACACGGTCATAGGATCGGCGGGCGGCGCGGCCAAAGGCGCGTTTCTTAAGCAGATCGGTGTCGACCACGTCATCGACTATAAAGCGACAGCCAATTTGACCGAGGCTTTGCTGCGCGCGGCCCCCAACGGGCTCGACGTGTACTTCGACAATGTCGGCGGCGAGCACCTGGTGGCCGCGCTCACCGCGGCCAACCGGTTTGCCCGCTTCGCGCTCTGCGGGATGATCTCGCAATACAATGCTGCGACGATGCCGGCCGGGCCGCCTAATCTCATACTCGCCGTGGGCAAGAGCCTCCGGCTCGAGGGCTTCATTGTGTCGAACCATTTCAATCTGTTGCCCGAGTTCCAAAAGGACATGTCGGGGTGGATGCGCGAAGGCAAGCTGACCTGGAAGGAGACCGTCGAGAACGGCATCGAGAATGCGCCGGCGGCCTTTCTCAAATTGTTCAAAGGCGAGAATCTGGGAAAGATGCTAGTGAAGCTGGCCTAGAAGAGAAGGGGTCTTTACCGCGCGGCAGGCACGCGCTCGCTGTCCCGACGCCGTCGACGACCGACGAGATGCAAAATCAAGGGCGGAGATTGCGCCCTTGTGCGCGGGTATTCGGGCCGGCGGGGCGGGGATCGCTTACTCTACGACCGCAAGCCTTGTCCCCGAGACCTTCCCCATCATTCCCGCGGCCTCATCGCGTAAACGCGCTAGCGACGGCCCCTTCGAATGCGTGTCGAATGCCGCTTCGTCGCGATAGACCTCGTAGATCATCACTTTTGCAGCATCGTCGCGGGGCAGCAAGACGTCGAATTGCACAGTCCCAGGCTCATCCTTGAGACAGCGGGCTCTGTGCGCCATCAGCAAGGGCACAAACTCGTCCCTGCGCCCAGGTGCGCTTTCGATCGTGGCGAAGAGAGCAAACTGTGGCATGCGGGCGTCTCCAATCAGCGCAATGTGCGGCGAGTGACGGTCACAAAGCTTTTCGCGGGCCTCTCGTCAAGCGCGCCCGCGTGGGGTCAACGCCAGGACGGCGGATCCTCGTCAGTCGATCGCGTCACCCTCGTGAACGGACTTTTCGGCGTGGGGGCACCCGCGTAATGTCTGTTGCGCGGGGGTCAATCGTGTCGCTCCAACCGAGGTTCGCATGCGTCTCAAAGACAAGGTCGCCATTGTCGTCGGCGCCGGTCAGTCGCCGGGTGAGGGCTTGGGCAATGGCCGCGCCACGGTTTTGCGTTTCGCTCAGGAAGGCGCCAAGGTGCTGGCCGTCGACAACAATCTCTCCTCCGCCGAGCAAACAGTGGCGATGGCGCGACAATCGGGCGGAGAATGCGTTGCCTTGGAGGCGGACGTTGCCGACGAGACGACGCTCGCGGCGATGGTCGAGGCCGCAAGGCAGCGTTGGGGCCGCGTCGACGTGCTCGACTACAATGTCGGCCTGGGCATCGCCGCCGGGGACGCGCCGCTCGACGCGATCACCGAGGCCGCATTCGACCGTATCGCCACCATCAACCTGCGCGGCGCCATCATGGCCTGCAAGCATGTCTTGCCGCTGATGCGCGCGCAACGCGCGGGCGTCATCATCACGATCTCGTCGGTTGCTGCCTGGGAGAACTACCCCAACGTGGCCTATAAGGCGACCAAAGCCGGATTGATCGCCTTCACGCAGCAGGTCGCCATCCAGAATGCCGAATTCGGGGTGCGCGCCAATGTTATCCTACCGGGATTGATGGACACGCCTATGGCGGTCGACACGCGCGCCCGCGTCAGCGGCAAAAGCCGCGCCGAGGTCGCAGCCTCCCGCGATGCGCGCGTGCCGCTGCGCCACAAGATGGGCACCGCCTGGGACGTCGCCAACGCCGCACTGTTTCTGGCTTCCGATGAGGCGAATTTCATTACCGGCGTTGCGCTCCCGGTCGATGGCGGCGCGCTTGTTCACATCAATTGAGCCACCACCGCGCCAGCGGTGTTTTACAGCATCGGGTTGAGTTGTTGCGGCGCGTGGCTAGGGGCGGATTTCTTCGCTGGAGCCGTGTGCTTCCGCGGCGCCGTCCTGACCGGCCGCTTGGCGGCCGCTCGCGCCACGGTCGGGCTCTTGATGCCAGCTGGCCGGTGGGCGATCGCGACCTTTGCTGGCGGCGGCGTTACGCAGCCCGTGACCGCGAGGGCGACGACCGACAACAACATTAAAGAGAGGGCGACCCGCATGCGCGCAATCCGGCACCGTTTACAGGAACCTTTGCAAAGCAGGATTGACGGCCGGTATGGTTAACAATCTTTAAACAAGGAAGCCGGTATCGAAAAAAGGCGCGCAACCGCGTGGGAAAAACTCGGCCGTGATAGTTACAAACCAGTGGCTGCGGGCCGGGGGCGCCGCCGTGCCAGTCACGTCGGGTTTGCGGGAGCCGCGCCGATTTCGCGCATGATCTGTTCGCGCATCACGAACTTTTGCGGCTTGCCGGTCGCCGTCATCGGAAATTCCGGCACGAAGCGGATGTATCGCGGCACTTTGTGATGGGAAATCTGCCCCTGGCAGAATGCGCGAATCTCTTCTTCTGTCGCCGACTGACCATCTTTGAGGACGATAAAGGCGCAAGCTTCCTCGCCGAGGCGATGGTCCGGCACGCCGAACACCTGCGCGGCCTGAATCTTCGGATGCAGCACCAAAAGCTCCTCGATCGCGCGCGGGTAGATGTTCTCGCCGCCGCGGATGAGCATGTCCTTGATCCGGCCGACGATGGTGCAATAGCCCTCACGATCGATGGCCGCGAGATCTCCGGAGTGCATCCAGCCCGACGCGTCGATCGCCTCCGCCGTCCGTTCGCGATCCTCCCAGTAGCCGCGCATGACGCTGTAGCCGCGCGTGCATAGTTCGCCGGAAGCGCCGACCGGCACCAAATTGCCGTTGGCATCGACGATCTTGACCTCGACATGCGGATGGATGCGCCCGACCGTCGCTACGCGTCGTTCGACGGGATCGTCGAGGCTCGACTGGAACGATATCGGGCTTGTTTCGGTCATGCCGTAGCCGATGGTGACTTCGCGCATGTGCATGCGCTCGATGACTTGACGCATGGTCTCAATCGGGCAGGGCGCTCCCGCCATCATGCCGGTGCGCAGGCTCGAGGTGTCGTAGCTGGTAAAGGCTGGATGCTCGAGTTGGGCGATGAACATCGTCGGGACGCCATGCAGCGCGGTGCACTTGTACCGCGCCACCGCTGATAGCGTCGCCTCGGCGTCGAAGCTCTCGCCGGGAAACACCATCGTCGCGCCGGCGGCGGCGGCACACAACACACCCAGCACCATGCCGAAGCAGTGATAGAGCGGCACCGGGATGCACAGACGATCCTCGGCAGAGAGCGCCATCGTTTTCGCCGTGTAGCGCGCGTTGTTGACGATGTTGAAATGGCTCAGCGTCGCTCCCTTGGGCGATCCTGTGGTGCCGCTGGTGAATTGGATGTTGATCGCGTCGTCCGGATCGAGCGCGGCGCTGAGCGCCGTCAGGCGCGCTCGATGCCCAGGCCCGGCCAGGGAAATCAGCGACGCGAAGGAGCAGGCCGAGCCTGGCAGCGGCCCTTCATCGAGAACGACGACATGACGGAGATGCGGAACCTCGGCCGCGCGCAAGATCGTTCCCTCGGCATCGACTTCAGGTGCGACGGCGCGCAGCATGGCGACGTAGTCGCTCGATTTGTGCCGCCGCGCCAGGACCAGCGCCTTGCATTCGACCTTGTTGAGCGCGTGCGCGAGCTCCGCGCTCCGATACGCCGGGTTGATATTGACCAGGATGGCGCCGATCCGGGCGGTACCGAACTGGACGTAAAGCCACTCGGCGCGATTGGGGGCCCAGATGCCGACGCGATCGCCGCGACCGATGCCGAGCGCCAGGAGGCCGGCGGCGATGTCGTCGGATCGTTGCCGCAAATCGTGCCAGGTGAGGGTAGTGTTTCCGACTGCAAAGATGGCGGCGGTGCGGCTGCCATGGCGGGCGCAGGCCCGGTCCAAGAGCTGCGGCACGGTCATGAACTTCAGCGCATCATCGGTTGCTCCGGCAACATAGGAGAGCGTTCCCTGCGGCCGCAGACGGTCGTCGGCTCCGTTTAGAAAATCCGAGCCAAAGGGATTGTAATGCCTCGCCGCCATCGGCGGTCTCCGCCTCGCACGATCTCCGGTCAGAAATTCCGCCAGTCGCCGAGCGCCTCGAAGGCGTGGGCCGCACGGTAGATCGTGGTCTCCGCGTAGTGCTTGCCCACCAGCATCATGCCGACCGGAAGTCCGTCGCTCATGCCGCAGGGTATGTTCATGGCCGGATGCCCGGTGACGTCGAACGGACAGGTGTTCGGCAACATCTCGAACCCGCGCTGGCACCACAGCGCCAGCGGCGCGTTCGCGGGCGGCAGTGGCGTCGCTTTCATCGGCAGCGTCGGCATCAACAGGAGATCGTGACGCGCCAAGACGTCGTCATAGGTCTTGCGCAGCAGCCGCCCCAGGTTCTGCGCCTTGGCGTAGAAGTGGCCGCGATGGTGCTTGATGAAATATTCGCCGGCGAGCATCGAGATCTTCAGCGTGCGCGAGAGCTCGTCGGCCCGCGCGCGCCAATTGGCGTGGGCGTCGAGCAAGCTCGTGGTGTAGAGGCCCTTCCAATTGAAGCCCATGCCGTTGCCGTGCATCATCTGCGCCACCAGCCCCTCGAGCGCGATCGGCGTCCAGATGGCGCCGCCGTCCAGATGCATCGGAATCGACACCGGCTCGACGATCGCTCCCGCGGCGCGCAGGCGCTCCGCCGCCTCGCGCACTTTGGCGTCGACGTCCGGTTCGCTTGAGGGCCAGCCGAAACCCTCGGTCACCATGGCGATGCGCATGCCGGAGACGCCGCGGCCCAGTCCGGTCGTGTAGCTGTACTTCTCGACCTGCACGTCATACTGCCGCGGATCGAGGCCGTCGCTCCCGGCGATGACCTCGAGCAGCAGCGCGTTGTCGCCGACGGTCGCAGTCATCGGCCCGGCATGGTCGATGGTGGCTTCGATCGGCATGACCCCCGTATAGGGAACGAGGCCGTGCGTGGCCTTCATGCCATAGCAGCCGGAATAGCAGGCGGGCATGCGGATTGATCCGCCCTGATCGCCGCCGATCGCCATCTCGACCTCGCCCGCGCCGACCAGCGCGGCGCATCCCGACGACGAGCCGCCCGCCGAGTAGCCGTGCTTGTAGGGATTGTGGACCGGACCGAGCGCCGAGGTATGGCTGCCGCCGGACAGGCAGAAATACTCGCAATGCGCCTTGCCGACGATGGTGCCGCCGGCATCGAGGATACGCGTGACCACGGTCGCGTCGATGTCCGGAATGTATCCTTCAAGCGTCGAGGCGCCGTTCATCATCGGCACGCCCGCGAGGCAGATGTTGTCCTTGAGGACGACGCGCTTGCCGGACAGCGGTCCATGGGCGGCGCCGCGTATTTCCGTCTTCACCGCCCAGGCGTTGAGCGGGTTCTCGTTGGCGCCCGGCCGGTATCCCGGCGTGCGCGGATAGCGAACGGGCGGAAGATAATCCGGCAGCTGATTGACCCGGTCATAGGACTCGAAGGTGCCTTCCAGCACCTCCAGGTATTCGGCGATTTCGGCCTCCGACATGCTGAAATGCAGCGAGCTGACGATATCGTGCATCTGCTCGAATGTTGGCCGTCTGACGGTCGACATGGGACCCCCTAATGATGTGGTGGCAGCGGCCGGCGCCGCTGTCGCCGAATTCCGCGACCGCGATACGGCCTTGGCGTTCGGCGAGAGGGCGGAAGGACGCGCTCCGTTCGATGGCGCCCGTGCGGGGCCGTTCGCACGAGATGCGATGGCAACGTGATTGGCGGCCGGCTGCGCCACCGCGGTGGGCGCTGCCGGCGTGGCCCGCGCAGCGCCGAGCCCGACGAGATCGGCGATCGCCCCGCCGCGCACGGCCGCGGTGCTGAGCTCGCGGGTGATCCGCCCGCGCTCCACGAGAACGATGCGGTTTGCGACGTCGAGCACCAGTTCGAGGTTCTGCTCGACGATAAGCATCGAGAGGCGGTGCTTGTCGCGCAAGGTCGCCAGCAGCGCGCCGATTTCCTCGATGATCGAGGGTTGGATGCCCTCGGAAGGCTCGTCGAGCAGAAGGAGCCAGGGGAGCGGCACCAGGGCGCGCGCGAGGGCGAGGATCTGTTGCTCTCCGCCGGATAGCGCGCCGCCCCTGCGGTCCAAGAGCCGGCTCAGGCGCGGAAAAATTCCCACGACCCGCTCAATCGCCCGCTCCTCGGTCTCGCCGGAATCCGGCGTCCACGCTAGGCGCAGGTTCTCTTGGGCGCTGAGCCCGGCAAGGATGCCGCGTCCCTGCGGCACGTAGGCGACGCCGAGCCGGCTGCGTTCGTGCGCCGCCCATGAAGTGACGTCAACGCCGTCGATGACGATCTTGCCGCCGCGCGACGGCAATAATCCCATGATCGTCTTCAGCAGCGTCGTCTTGCCCATGCCGTTGTGCCCGACGATGCCGATCGCCTCGCCTTCGTGGAGCGCGAGCGACATGCCGTGAAGCACCGGGACTTCGCCATAGCCGGCGTGCAGGTCGGTGATCTCGAGCACCACGCCGTTTTGTTCGGCGTTTTCGCCGGGAAGGTTTTCGCGGCTCTCGGGATCCTCTCCCTCGCGAACGCTCATGCGCGGTTCCCCAAATAGACTTCGCGCACGCTCGGGTCGGTCAGGACCTTGTCGGCGCGTCCTTCGACGAGAATACCGCCTTGATGGAATACCGTGATCCAGGAGTCGAGCGTGCGCACGAAATGCATGTCGTGGTCGACGACGATCAGCGTGGCGGTTTGGTTGATCCGCTTGATGATGGCGACCAGCCGCTCGGTTTCGGCGTTGGTGAGGCCGGCCGCGGGCTCGTCGAGCAGCACCAGCCAGGGCTTGTTGGCCAGCACCGTGCCGATTTCCACGAGCTGGCGCTGCCCGTGCGCGAGCTCACCGACGAGCCGCCGGGCGACGCCGCCCAGTTCGAGCTCCGACAGGACTTCATCGACGGCGGCATCGGCACCCTCGCTCCCGGCGGTGCGGCGAGCGGACAGCCACAGATTTTCCGCGACGGTCAGCCCGTTCATCACCGAAGGCACCTGGGTCTTGATGCCGATACCGAGCCGAACGATCTGATGCGTCGACCAGCCGGTGGTGTCCTGGCCGCGGATGAACACGCGGCCGCTCGAATGCGCGCCACGGACTTGGCCGGTGATCGACTTGAAGAACGTGCTCTTGCCGGCGCCATTCGGGCCGATCAGGCAGCGCAGCTCACGCTCGCGCAAGCCGAAATTGACGTGGTCGACCGCGAGCACGCCGCCAAAACGCACCGCCAGATCCTGAGTCTCGACGACCGGGTCGCTCATGGCTCGGCTTCCTGCAGCGCCACCCGGCGTCGGCGCTTGCCGCGAGCCTGGCGGCGGCGGACCTGCGATTGCGCGAAGCGCCGGCGCCAAGCCACCGAGCTCGGCGCAAATCCGCGCGGGATGAGCAGCACGACCAGAATGAGGATCGCGCCGAGGATCAAGGAATTGTCGATCGTCGTTTGATGGCCGAGCGCGAGCTTGAGCGAACCGAGCACCACCGCAGCAATCATCGGGCCGACCAGCGTGCCGAGCCCGCCGACGATGACCCAGATGAGAACCTCGGCAGTCTGTCCGAGGCTGAACACGCTCGGCGTGACGATTTCAGCCCAGTTCGCGAACAAGCAGCCGGCAAGCCCGGCCATTGCTCCGGCCACGGCGAAAATCGCGGTCTTGTACGCCGGAACATTGTAACCGAGGAGCTCCATGCGCAGTTCGTTCTCGCGAATGCCGATCAACGCTCGTCCGAACGAGCTCGCCAGAATCCAGCGGCAGATCAGATAGGCGGCGATGAGGCAAACGACCACGACGTAATAATAGGCGGTGCCATAGACCTCGGTGGTCGGGTCGCCGGGCACGTTCAACGTCGGGAATGCCGGAATGCCGTTGAAACCGCCGAGACGTGCGTTGCCGATCCGGTAAGCGTCGCCGGCGGTCGCATTCATGAAGCGGTTGAGGATGAGGGTGACGACCAGGGTGGTGACGCCGAGATACACGTCGCTGATGCGGCCATAAAACATCATCGCGCCGATGACCGCGGCCACAAGCGCGGGAACCGCAAGCGCGAGCAGGAACGGCACCGTGCTCTCGCCGATATTGAACGAGGCAATGGCGTAGGTGTAGGCGCCCAGGCCGAAATAGGCGGCGTGGCCGAAGCTGATGATCCCGGCATAGCCCCACATCAGCGCCAGCGAGAGCGCGAACAACGCCCAGATGGCGAGCAGCGTCGGCGTGCTGGTTTCGTAGGCCAGCGGCAGCACGGCCAGCAGCACGCCGAGCGCCGCGAGCCAATTCCAGCGGATGCGCCCGATGCCGAACCCGGAGGCGGTCATGTCGAATTGCGGAAGAACTGTCCGGTCACGCCTTGGGGCATCAGGCGCAGCAGGACGAGGGCAAGCGCCAGCATGGCGATTTCACCGAGCACCGGTGTCGACGCGAAGGAAACGATTTGATCGACGGTGCCGAACAGCGTCGCCGTCGACAGCGTCCCGGCGATGACGGCGGCGCCGCCGGTGATCACCGTGATAAAGGCCTTGGCGATGTAGGCGCCTCCGACCGACGGCAGGAGCCCGGTGAGCGGCGCCATCACTCCTCCGGCCAGTCCCGAAAGCGCCGCGCCAACCGTGAACGTCAACATATAGACGGTGCTCGGATTGTAGCCGAGTGCGGCCACACCTCGGCTCCCTGCATGGTGCCGCGCGCCACGAGCCCGACGCGCGTGTAGCGAAGCACAAGCCACATCGCGCACATCAGGAGCGCGGCGACGACGATGACGAAGAGGTTGTAGCCGCCCATCTGGTAATGGCCGATCCGATAACCGGGGATCGGCGCCGGCACGCTCACTGCGGTGTTGCCGAATATCAGCGTGACCAGGCCGACCAGCAGCAGACTTAGACCCCAGGTCGCCAGCATGACGTCGATCATGCGTCCGTAGAGGAAACGCACGATCAGCCGTTCGACGATCAGCCCGATGATGCCGACGACGACCGGAGAAATAACCAGCATGGCGAAATAGATGTTGATGCCATGCTTGGCGGCGGCGATCGTCGCATAGCCGCCGAGCATCACGAATTCACCGTGGGCGAGGTTGATGACACGCATCATCCCGAACACGATCGCCAGCCCCGCGCTGATCAGCGCAAGGAAGGCGATCATGTACAGGATTTCAAGAACGACGATCGCCGCGAAGTCCATTTACTCATTTCCGTTGCCGTCGTCCGACCGCGCGTGCGACGGCTTGCCGGTTCAGATCTTGACCTCGTATTGCTTGTTGTCGTTGGGGTTTTTCTCCAGGTCGCAATACTGAGCCGTATCGCTGGGCGGCCGCTGCTTGGCGGTATCGATGATCGTGAGCTTCTGATCCTTGACCAGCATGAGATGGATGTCGAGCGCGCAATGGTGCGTCTTCGGCTCGACGGCGACCGTTCCGGCCGGGCCTTCGATCTTCAACCCGGTTTCGAGCACCTTGACGACGGCGTCGTGCTCGACCGATCCGGCTTTTCTCACCGCCTCGGCCCACAGCATGATGCCCTGATATTGCGAAACGGCGAGCTCGTGCACGACCTTGGCATTGCCGTAGCGCTTCGCCCATGCCGCCAGGAAATTCTTGTTGGCGGGGGTATCGATCTCGGGACTGTAATTGCCGGCGATGAGAATGCCGTCGCCCTCCGCGGCCGAAAGGGCGAGATGCTCGTTGCCGACGCCGAACGTCGTCGACGTCAGCGGTATCTTCTTGTTCATGCCCGATGCCGCCCACTGCCGGAAGAACGAGATGTGCGCACCGCCGACCAGCGCGGCGACGACGAAGTTCGGCGCCGCATCCTGGATCTTGGCGATTGTCGAAGCAAAGTCGGAGACGTCGAGCGGGAAGAACTCGGTCTTCTGCACTTCGCCCTTGCGCGCCTCCACGTAGTGCGCCACCCATTTGGCTGTGATCTGGCCGTAATTGTAGTCGGCGGCGAGCACGTAGGTTTTGTTGCCCCACTTCTTCATCGCGTAGTCGATGATCGGTTCGACCGCCTGGGCCGGGGTCGTTCCGGTGCAGAAGCAATTGCGGTCGCACACGCCGCCCTCGTAGAGGATGTTGTAGAAGTAGAGCGTGTTGGCGCGGCGAAATGTCTGCCTGATGGCCTCGCGCGAGGCCGAGGTGATGCCGGCGTGGGCGACGTCGACCTTGTCTTCGCGGACCAGCTGCTGGGCGTATTTGGTGTAGAGCGCGATGTCCGACTGGCTGTCGTACTGGAACAGCTGGATCTTGCGGCCGAGCAGGCCGCCGGCGGCGTTGATTTCGTCGACCGCCATCGCGTTCGCCATCACGATCGGCTTGCCGTAGATGTCGAGAACGCCGGAATTGTCCTCGATGGCCCCGAGTTTGATCGGCTCGTCGGCGCGGGCGCGCCGCAGCGGCAGACCTGCCGCCAGAGCCGTTGCACCGGCGGTGTTGAGCAAGGTTCTGCGCGATATAGCCATGGCGTACTCCTTCGGCTTGCGTGGCTGTTTGTCTCGGTAGGTTCTGGCGCGATAGCGCCCTTATTTTTTGCGTCGCTCCGGCTCGCGGCCCGGCTCCGGCGGCACTATCGCCGTCTTGGTTGTTGGTCCTTGGAAGGCGTCGGAAAAATCGAGACCGATCGAATCGCCGATGCTCCGGAGCGCAGGAAGCTGCAGCGCCATGCCGAGAATGCTGTCCATCACTTGATTGATCGGCGTCTTCTGCGCGCCGTCGCCATTGCCGACGCTCGCGCCCGAGCTGCCGCCCAGACCGGTGACCTGGTGAATGCGGATCGACTCGATCTTTTCGGCGGGCTTCATCATCTGCGAGACAATCTCGGGCAACCGGTCCAACCGGTACTGCTCGAGCTTCATGCGGATCAGCGCCTCACTGCGCGAATTCTCCGCGTCGATCACCGCGCGTTCGCCTTCCGACTGGGCCAAGAGACGCAGCCGTTCGGCTTCGGCCTTGGTGCGGACCGCTTCGGATTCGGCGCGGATCCGGCGCAACAGGACATCGGCGTCGGTGTCGGCCTTGGCTTGCTCCACCGCGCCCTGTTCGTTCACGCGCTTGAGTGCGATCTCGTGCGACCGGTCTGCGACCGCACGGTCGCGCTCGGTCTGGACGTGCTCCTCGGCGAGCACGACCTCGGTGCGCGCCATCTCCGCCTGCGCCCGCGACTTCGCCTCTTCCACGTGCTTGGCCGCGAGCCGAATGGCGCTGTCGACCTTCTTCATCTCGACGCCGAGCTGGGAGTCGAGCTCCAGCCGGCGCAGTTCGCTCTGCTTGGCGACTTCCATCGCCTTGGTCTGCCGCTCGCGCTGAATACGCGCATCCTCCGAGGCGACCATCGCCTCCTCGCGCGCTTTGGCAGCTTCCGCGTCGCTCGCCGCGCGGATTTTCTCGATTTCCAGCTGCTGGTTGATCTGCGCCTCTTCCTCCTGCTGGGTGAGC
>Ga0210394_10001348_pt1 | contig 40135 bp, 38 predicted proteins | sample IncBWC12MmetaG_FD_160121 | JGI IMG/M metagenome (GOLD analysis project Ga0210394, IMG submission 160121) | Forest soil microbial communities from Barre Woods Harvard Forest LTER site, Petersham, Massachusetts, United States - Inc-BW-C-12-M | ecosystem: Environmental > Terrestrial > Soil >... | reverse complement strand
CAACGTCCCAAAGTCGTCGAACGTGGCGGCGGGGAAAACTTACATCCTATTTGAAGGAACGATTCTCGAATCCGTTCTCATCAACCGTCTCGACGGGCAGTTCGTCGGACCAGTCGAATGCCTTCTGACAAACGATGTGTACTCCCACGACCGCCAACATCTCCTGATTCCAGCAGGAACCAAGATTCTTGGTGAGACAAGGCGGGTTGAGGCGTTCGGTCAAACCCGGCTTGCAGTAGCCTTCCACCGTCTCATCATGCCGGACGGATATTCCTTTAATCTTGACCAGTTCAAGGGTCTGAATCAGATTGGCGACGCCGGTCTACGAGATCAGGTAAACAACCACTATCTACATATCTTCGGCGCTTCACTCGCAATCGGTGCGCTCGGGGCAGTAGCGGAGGCAGGAACCGGAGGAACATTTAACGCTTCTGGTGCGGATCTCATGCGCCAGGGCTTCGCTCAGAGCATGGCGCAATCTTCTGAGCGAATTCTCGACAAGTTTCTCAACATTCTGCCAACCGTAACGATCAGAGAAGGGCACCGCGTAAAGGTCTACCTCTCAGGTGACCTCGCGATGCCCGACTACAACAACCACAAAATGCCGCCCGACCTGTGAAGGTCGGGATCACACAAGAACATTTTTCAAGGCTCAGAAAGGAGAATTCGAAATGAAAACAAAGGCACTAACACTCTTGCTCATTTTGGGATTGTGCGTTGGAAGCGCCTCCGCGCAATTTGGATTTGGGATCGTTTACGACCCCACGAATTACGCTAACGCTCTACTGCGCTACGCCGAGCTTGAGCAACAACTCGTTCAATTGAAGAACAGCTACACCCAGCTTGTTACCCAATACAACCTTGCACTGCAAATGTCCCGCAATCTCCAAAATATGCCCAGTCGTTATCAGGCGCAGTTTTCACAATGGAGAAACACTCCCGCCGCGAACACCTACCAAAACACGGGAACGTGGGTGACCGGGATTAATTCCGGGCAGTTACCCGCCGTAAACACCGGCTACCAGCAGGCCACAACTCAACTGCTCCAATACAGGCCTGACCACATCTCGGGAATGACAGACGATGAACAAGCACGAGTGAAATCCCAATATGCGTCCGTAGAACTTGCTGACGGCGCAAACACCACGGCGATGGCGGCTATCGGATCAATTCGTGGGAACGCTCAGAATGTGCAAACCCAGATCGCGAATCTCGAACAGGATTCGTTGTCTGCGGACCCAAATCTGAACACCGAAATCTCCGTCCTGAACAAGATCAATGCGGCTGGAGTGTTGACCCTCCGCACGCTTCAGGACTCAAACAAGCTCCTTGCGTCGCTTCTCGAACAGCAAACCATTATCGCAAAGCAGCAACGCGAGGCCACTACTAATGCCATCAATGCCGATATCTCGCGACGTGCCAACCTTGCCGGAAACATGGCTCAGGTGAACGGCACGCTGACGACTTCTCTACAGAACTTTCGGATGCCTTAGAAGGAGCTGCTCAAACCCGGTGCGTCGAAGGAGCCATTGCGATGGACTACCTCCAATTCATCTTTCAGGCCATCAACAACCTGCTCACGCAGAATCTTGGCTTCTTCGACGCCATGGGCCAGAACCTGTTCCGGTCCTTTGCCACAATCCTAGTGGTTTGGTACGGAGTGAAATCCGCCCTCTCCGCCGCTGGCGGTAAGCACGTGCTTCATTTCGACAACTTCGCAAGCCTTCTCCTGACGATCAGCTTTGGTTTTGCAATGGTGAACTACTACAGCACCCCGATTCCGGGCATGGGCGCTAGCTTCCACAATCTCATCACTGACGAGTCGCAATTCCTGGCGAATAAAATCAATCAGACCGAACTCCAAACCGTCGAAGAGAGAATTGCCGATTACGAGACACGCATGGACTCGCCAGGCATCACGGACATCCTTGGAACAATAATGTATGTCGTTATCATTATTTTGCTCGCGGCGGCCCAGGCCATCGCGATTGTTGTGATTGCCTTCGGATTTATTGCTACTGCGGTATGCGTGCTGGTGGGGCCGATATTCATACCGTTCTTCATCGTCCCGAAATTGGAATGGCTCTTCTGGGGTTGGTTCAAATGCTTCATCCAATACGCTTTCTACCAGGTAATCGCGGCGGCGGTTGTGTACGTAATTGCGAATCTCATCTTGGGTATCTTTGACCTTCAGCCCAAAGGAACCATCTCGACCGTCCAACTCATTGAGGCATTCCCAGTCCTTTTCATTACTTTTCTGGCGTCAATCTATGCGCTTCTGAAAATCCCGGCGCTTACCAACCACATCTTTAGCGGAACGGCAGGAGGGTCTTCTGTCGGAATCCTGGAGAGGGTCTTCGGATGAACAACGATGCGACCTTCCAAGATGCCAAGCGACTGTATCTCGAACAGTATGGCGATCCCATGGTGACCAATACCTATCTGAAAATCGCACTAGTCCTCGTTTCTCTCGTAGCCATCGGACTGGCCCTTGTGGACCTCAGAACGATTCGCACCTTTCAGAATTTCCGTCCCCTCGTCATTCGAATTGACGATTTGGGCCGGGCTGAGGCCATCAATTACCACAACTTCGAGTACAAGCCCCAGGATGCCGAGGCCAAATACTTTCTCTCTCAATTCTGCGCGCTTTACTACCGCCGCAACCGCTACACGATCCAGGATGACTTTTCGAAGTCTCTCTATTTCTTGGACGGGAAGCTTGCCGACGGCATCATCGACGCCTATCGCAAGGACGATGTCATCAAGAAGTTCATCACGAACACCTCCGTCCCTGAAATCGACGTTGACGTGAAAAAGGTCGCTCTCGAAGACATGCAGTCCCCGCCTTACAAAGCGCGTGTGGATTTTTATATGGTCTATTACTCGCCCTCCGATCACAGCGAGATCAAGCGCGACCTGTACACTGCCAATTTCGTGTTCGTTTTTAAGAGCAATGTCCCGAACGAGCTTATTCCGATCAATCCGCTGGGTCTCGCGATCACGTATTTCCGCGAGGACCAAGCCTTTAAGTGAGCGCCTATGGTTGCGAACGCACTCATGCTGACTATCGCCATCGTGTTGGGACTTGGCTTCTGGTTTATGCAAAGGCTGACCTACTTCATTTCCTATAAGAGCGTGTTGTTCCGGTTCTACGGCACGCCAATCTTGATTTACTGCGCAGTTCTCTTTATCAACGCCTTCGCGCTCGCCTTCGCCTTGAACCGCAAATTCTTTCTCAAAGACACCGGCAGAAAGCTCTCACATCTGGACAAGCAGCTTCATGTCGGGCAGACGAAAGTGACCGCCCCATCCCTCGAAGAGGAGGTGCAGTAGCGTGTCGCGCGATCAACTGCCCAGCGAATTCCTCGATCCCAGAGATGCTGCACGCGAGCCGGTTTCCGGTAACCGCCAAGCGGGCCGTTCCGACTCCTCGCGGGGACAGGGACCTGGCAGTGACGCGCAGGATGATGCCCGGTTAACACTCGAACGCGCACCCAAAGCGGACACCGACCGCCCAGTCGAACCGCGCAAGGCGTACGAATTTCGCGGCAGAACGTACACGGTCCGGCTTTCTGAAATTGGGACTCTCGCTGAGCTTGGTAAATTCCGCGCCGTTGCAACCGAGGATCTTGAAGAGTTCCGCTACCACGGAGAAAAGGACCGCATGAGACCCGATGTTGCAAACCTCACTCAGCAGGGCCTCGTCAGAGAGAAGAGCATCCCGCACTCCGACACTGCTCCCCGCCGACTGCTGACTCTAACGAAAAAGGGGCATCAATTCCTCCGCTCAACAGGAACGGTCCCTAGAAATCAAGCGACCCATTACGGCTTCACGAAACCGCGCGAAGCCCACCACGACGCTGACCTTTATCGGCTCTATCACAAAGCAGCAGAAAAGATTGAGCAGGAGGGCGGCAAGAATCCGCGCGTTGTCCTCGACTTCGAATTAAAGAAGTGCGTTTTTCATGACTTGGCGAGGCTCGGCCCAAAACATTCCGCCGAGAGCAAGAGAGCGATAGCGGAAAAACACGGCCTGCAAGTCGTTCGCGGAAAGATTCCGCTACCCGACCTTCGTATCGAATACGAAGACCGTGAGGGGAATATGGCTCGCGTGGACCTTGAGCTCGCTACCGAGCATTACCGAGGGAGCAATCTAGCAGAAAAAGTGCGCGCCGGATTCTCTCTGTACGCACGCGCACAAGACGCTCCTGGACTCAGGCGTGTCCTGGACCAGAAAGAACTGACAGCGGAGATTCTGTCTCTATGAACCTGAACGCTGGTCAAATCGAGCGAATCAAGGCACTCGGCTACACCGAAGCGGAGGCTCGCTTCATTTACATAGTCGCAATACATTCAGGTTACTTCACGCAGAGACACTTCCTGAATTTCACGCAGGCCACGCGAGGAAAGCGATCCAATACCTTTGCCCAGAAACTCCTGAAGAACGGGCATGCGACCATGCGCGACTATATGGGCGTCGGGCCTGTTTTTCATCTATTTTCCAGGACAATTTACGGGCAGATTGACAAAGACAATCTCCGCAACCGCCGACGACACTCGTTTGATTTCATCCGTACTCGCCTCGTCCTTTTGGACTTCATCCTGAGCAACCAGGACCTCGCGTATTTCGAGACTGAGCAAGACAAAGTGAACTTTTTCTGCGAACAATTGGACGTTCCCAAAGACCTTCTTCCGGCCAAGGTTTACGAAGGCGCTCCTGGTAGCCGTCCTACGATTCGGTATTTTGTAGACAAATTCCCTCTGTTCGTTGCCCCTCCTATCCCAGGTGCTCCCCCTGTGGTGACCCTGACCTTTGTCGATTCCGGGTTCGAGACGGCTTCCAGTTTCACCGGTCATGTGAACGCCTATCAGGGATTGTTTCGGCAGCTGAGAACTTTCCGTTTTCTGTACATCGCACCAAAAGGCACCCATTTTCGAACGGCGGAAAACCGCTTTCGTGCCTTGGTTAAGAGGCCCTTTGAATCCGACGCTTCTAGCGAGGTCCTCCGCTACTTCCAGGTTCGACGTAAGTGGGAGAACCGAGAATATGTGGTGCCCGTAACCGAAGATTTTGAATTCCTGAGTGCTTCGCGGCGGCAGTTCCACGGTGGGCGGTTTGAGTGCCTGTACGAAGCGTGGAGGACCGGAGAGCTAGAAGAGCATAATCTGCGGACGGAATTCTCCCAACTGAGTCCCGATAGAACGGTGTTCTTCGATACCTATCTGGTGAAGGAGCATTGGTGTCCATTTGCAGTGGACGGGAGTAAGGGTGAACGGCGCATAAAGGACACGGTTCACCACCCCGTTCACCGCGCCGTTCACCCGTAGGTCAAAGGAAGTTACTCGAAGAATAGAGGTTGCGCATTGCGCGGCAGTCAATTTGGACGCGGGCAAAACACCGAGTTGGGCTGGAGCGACCCCACTTTTGGGAGCCTTCGGCTGCCCAAAGAATCATGGGGTCGCTCCAGCCCAGGGAAGGGAATGCGCGTTCCCTTTACAACGTGTTTTGCCCGCGTCCAGGGAAGCACATAAATCACAAGGAGGAAGGATATGTCGATCATCAACAAACGACCGGAACTCGTTAAGAGGGAGTACGAGCTAGAGGACATCGTCGTCTCGACCGTCGAAAAGTACGCCACGTTCATCGAAAGCACGCCGGATCATGTCGTGAATTCAGCTTTGAAGATACTGCTATTCAAGGACAAGCAGTTCATGAACTGGAGGAAGCAGCAGCAGACGGCTGGCAGGAGGGACGGGAACGCAGTTGCACGAGCAGTTGCAAAATGATTCAGAAAATCCTCAATTCGAAAAACTTCGTCGCCTGCTTGCTGGCGGCGGCTACGGGTATGACCCTCTATTTTCGGGTACCGTTTCCCGATGAAAATATCTTCCTTCAGGTCATGGCCCTCCGGTCGCCGTCAATCTTCTACTTCGTGAAATACTCTTACACGATGTTCCTTTTCTCGACCCCCTACATCGGCTATTCCATTGCGCTCTCGGGCGTTTACATTTTTACCCTCAAGGCAGGCCGTCGAATTCGCGCGGGTCGCTTGCCCCTATTTCCCGATCCTCGGAAGAGGGATGAACTCTTCCTTGTCCTCGGGGAGCTTCACGATCCCCGTAAGCAGGTGCCCGCAGAAAATCCACAGTGGCTCGTGATCCCGGAAAGGGGCCTTTTCACAGGCATCGCGATCCTCGGCGCAATAGGCACAGGAAAAACAAGCTGCTGCATGTACCCATATGCGGATCAGATTCTCGGGTATCTCGCAGGAGACAAGGATAAAAGAATTGGCGGACTCGTTCTCGAAGTGAAGGGGGATTTCTGCCACCGGGTTAGAGAAATCCTTGAGCGCCACGGGAGGGGCGAAGACTACATCGAAATCAGCCTCGATTCTGATTATCGGTATAACCCACTTTACAACGACCTGGACGCATACGCTTTGGCATACAACATCGCATCGCTGCTGAACAATCTCTTCGGGCGCGGTAAGGAACCGTTCTGGCAGCAGGCGTATACGAACTTGGTCAAGTTCATCATCCTTCTTCATAAGGTAGCGTTCGACTACGTAACCTTGTTCGATGTTTATGAATGCGCGATTGACCCCGCCACCCTAGAAAAGAAAATCAACGAAGCAGAGCGCAGACTCACCGAGACGGATTCAGTTCTGGTTTCGGTGGAGGAGTATCTCAAGCATCCCCGCGAGCTAGAGCCATTCAAATTCCGGCTGGACGAGGAATCGAAGAGTTATGTAGCGACTCTGACGCCCGGCCTTGCCGCCGTATTGAAGGACAAGACAATCCAATGGGAAGCGGAGAATGTCCGTGGACGAAAGACGGGTTCACCAGAAAAGAAAGAGCAGCTCGAAGCGGTCAAGCGTTGGTTCAACCACGATTGGCGACGGATTGAGCCAAAACTCCGCACATCAATCGTCGAAGGGATTTCGGTATTCCTTTCGCTCTTCGACGACAACCCGTCCGTGAAGCGGACGTTCTGCCCACCGGCACAGTGCTACGACGCCCAGGCAAATGGCGATTTCAAGTACGGCAAGCCTTTACCTTCGTTCAAATGGCTCATCGAGAACGGCAAGGTGTGCGCGCTGAACTTTCCTATTGCCATGAACGCCGGTCTAGCCAAAGCAGTTGGAGTAATGATGAAACTCGACTTCGAACGGGCCGTTCTAAACCGGGTCCCCGAAATGGAGGCTCAGCCCGACCGCCATTTCCGGGAGGTTCTATTCATGTGTGACGAGTACCAGCATTTCGCTACCGTTGGTGAAAGCGAGCCTACGGGCGATGAGAAGTTCTTCAGCCTCTCCCGCCAGCCGAAGTGCATTCCGATTGTCGCTACACAAAGCATCAGTTCTCTCAAGTCGGCCCTGCCTGGTGAAACCTGGCGCACACTCTTGCAGACATTCCGCACGAAGATATTCCTCGCTCTCTCGGATGATTTCTCCGCCCGCACAGCCAGCGAACTCTGCGGACGCGAAGATAAGCTAAAGGTCAGTTACAACCTCTCTGAGAGCGGACACGATGCCAGAGTCAGCATCCTCACCGGGAAGGCGCTCTCCCATAAGTCCAACATTACAGCCTCGAAGAGCTATAACACGCAAGTCGATTTTCGGTTCGACATGAAGACCTTCACGGAACTCCGCAACGCGCAATCCGTGACCATCGCTTACGACGGCACAAATCCGATGCCGCCCATGTTTTGCTACCTGAAGCCCTACTTCAATGACCCGAACAAATCCTACTTTCGGCAACTCGCAGACGGAGAACTCTAATGAACGGATTCGAGACAATCCTTCCATTTCTAAAGCCCATCGAGCACTTGATTTTGGATGACTCAATCAGCGAGGTCATGGTGAACGGCACAGACCATGTATTCGTCGAGAAGGCTGGGTTCGTCGAGGAAGTCCACGGGCTTTCGATTGGGGAGAAATCCCTAATGGTCGCCGTAAAGAATATCGCTCGCCGTCTCGGAGACGATATTTCGGAGTCTAAGCCAATCCTTGACTCACGCTTGCCTGACGGCAGCCGCGTCGCGGCTGTCATTCCCCCGTGCAGCTTGAACGGGGTGACACTTACGATCCGCAAATTCAATTCCCGCCATTTTGTGATTGAAGACCTGATTAGAGTTGGCACGCTTGACAGATCGCTCGCAAACCAGCTTGAGAACTTTGTCCTAGCCCGAAAGAACATTCTCATTACAGGCGGGACCGGCACGGGAAAGACGACACTCATAAATATCCTCGGAAAATTCATTCCCCCCGACGAGAGAATTCTTCTAATCGAAGACACGTCAGAAATTCAGATGGATCAGGACAATCTCGTTCGTTTCGAGGCCCGTCAGCCACAGAACGGCCTACCGGCAGTGAGCATCCGCGATCTTTTGAAGGCATCCCTGAGACACCGACCCGACCGGATCATTCTTGGGGAGATACGCGGCGGGGAGGCATTCGATCTTTTGCAGCTTCTCAATACAGGTCACTCTGGCAGTCTCTCGACCGTCCATGCAACGTCCGCCAAGCAAGGACTTGCTAGGTTTACGAGCTGCGTCCTCCAGAGCGGAGTTGAGCTTCCGTATCGGGCCATCAAGAGCAATATCGGTGATTCCCTTAACGTCGTCGTACACCTCGACCGCCGCCCTGGCAGACGCTTTGTTTCCGAGGTCCTCGCGATCCATTGCTATGACCCCGACGCCGACGAATACGAATTCAGCGCAATCTATCAGAAGCATGAGGAATCCCGATGAACGAGTATGAAAAGCCAGCTTGGGCTTCCGCGACAGCGTCGGAGTACATCAACGACAACTTCAAGCCCTCCGACCGAATCGCCGTCCTGGTCCTGAATAGGAATCTAGGCGAAACAATCCAACGCATCACCACAGCACAGAAGGCGGCTAGCCCCGAATTCCAGGCATGGCTTCGCTACAAGAATGCAAACGGGGCAGACATCTATATAGGCATGAATCCGCTGAAACAAGATGCTTCGACTCGAACCAAAGACGACATCGAGAGCATCCGCCATCTTTACGTTGACCTAGACCATGATGGGTCCGCAGCTCTTGAGGGAATTAAGAATTCCGATCTGGTCCCGCAACCGAACTACGTACTGAACACATCACCCGAGAAGTTCCAGGTGGTCTGGAAAGCTGAAGGGGTCACGCTCGAAGAAGCGGAGGCTTTGCAGCACGCGATTGTCAGGGAGTTCGGCGGCGATCCGGCAGCGACGGACTCAACGCGTGTGTTACGACTACCCGGTTTCGCTAATAAGAAATACGACCGAGATTTCTATGTGAAGGCCCATGCGGAATCGACGCAGACATACCATCTTCGGGATTTCAAGGTTCCGATTGATTCACAGGATGCCCCCCGACACCATAACGAAGAAACAGCTAGTGGGCATCGCGCTCCCGGTACTACTGTGATGACCCAATCGGAGTATGACTGGGCCTATGCGAAACGTGCCCTCGCTCGTGGAGACGACGCAGAAGAAATCATTCGAAGAATTGCCGATTTTCGTGCTCAAGACAAACCAAACCCCGAATACTACGCGCGTCACACTGTTGAAAAAGCACATGCGGAGCTATTCAAGCAAAAAGTGAACAATGGCCCGACTGACGCAGAGTCAGGGCAGGCAAGAGAAATTGGAGTCGATCACTGAAGTGCTGGAGGGATTATGAGCCGCACAATTCAATTCGAAAGCGAGCCGAGAGAGTCGATCAACAGCAGCAGCGTTCAACGCAGCAAGCCGGAGAGAGAGAAAGCGCCGAAGTTTGTAGCTTGCCTGCTCCTTTTACCGGAGGACGCCGAACCGATTCTCAAGCTCTTTCAGAAATTCGCATTACGCGACGCTGACCTCCCCTCCAGTGGCCTAACAACCGATGTAGAGGAACCTAACGTGTCAGCGGACATGGATCATTGGTTAGGGCACTCGGAGGCCGCGGCATACCTCGGAGTATCGACCAGCACTCTCTATCACTATTCCTGCCAGGAGCAAATCGAGCGCCGCAAACTTGGCGGACGGCTCGAATACCGCCGCTCGGTGCTCGACAAATTCAAAGAGGCTCACACCCTACCAGCTAGCTCAACTCCAACCACAGCGCGTATAATCACCTCGGCGCACTCCTCTGGCAAGTAGAAGGAGCGCTGAAATGGGGTTGTACCAAAGGAAGGATTCGCGCTTTTGGTGGATGAGCTATACGGCAGCGAACACGCGCACGTTCGAGTCAACCAAGACGTCCAGCAAGGAAATCGCCAGGAAGATTCTCAGGCAGCGGGAAGGCGAAATTGCGCTGGGCTTGTTCAAGGTCGGCTCTCCATGCGTGAGGTTTACGTTCGCAAAACTGTGCGAAGAGTTTCTCTCCTCGCACTCACCAACTCTTTCCACCAGCAGCCAGCGAAACCATCGCACGTTCATCAAAAACCTGAAACTGTACTTCGGGGAATACGACTTGACGGAGATTCGAAGGCAGATGATTGAGGAATATCGCAATCATCGTCGCCGCCAACCATCGCAGTCTAACGCAAAGCTCACTGTAAAAGGAGCAACCGTGAACCGGGAACTTCAGTGCCTTCATTGTATGTTCCAGTTTGCGGTTACTCGAAAATACATCACCGAAAACCCCGCAACCGGCGTGAAGCACTTTGACGAGCGCCGAGAGCGGCCAATAAAGCGAATGCTGACTGCCGAGGAGGAACAACGAATCCTTAACGCAGCACCTCCGTCCCTTCGGGTCGCGATCATGCTGCTCGTGCAGACGGGCGGAAGAACCTACAGTGAGGGGCTCTCGCTACGCTGGGAGCAAGTGGATCTCCACAATCAGGTCATTCGCTTGGGCGGCAACGTCAAGACGAAAGACTCCGAACAACCTGTTCCTCTGACTCGCCTAGCCTCTGATGTGCTCATTGAATGGAAGAAGGAATGTGGATCGAGAAGTCCTTTTCTGTTCCCCAGTCCATCCAATCCTGAGAAGCCCATCGGAAACGTGAGGCGAGCTTGGAAGACGACCCTCAAGAAAGCTGGTGTTCCGTATTTTCCGATCTACAACCTGCGTCACGTATTTTGCACGCGCCTCAGTTGGGTTGCACCCGATGCGGTCGTGCAGCACGCCATGCGGCACAGTAGCCCGGAGACGAAACGTTTCTATCAATTGGGACTGGCGCAACAGGTTCGAGAGCATCTCGAACAGGTAAACGAAAAAACATACGAGGGAGGTCCCTTGTTACGTTTGGGCGACGCTTCTCGTGAAGAGGCTACACAACAAACCACACCAGCTTTAGAGCCGAAGAAAGCGGAAAGCTCTCACAAACCGTTACGTTTTCGTGACAGTGCAGTCGCAGAAGAAAAGACCCCGCAAATCGAGGCCTGTATCTAAATGATAGAGAAGGAGAAAGTGGCGCGCCCGGAGGGAATCGAACCCCCGACCCTCTGCTTAGAAGGCAGACGCTCTATCCACCTGAGCTACGGGCGCGCTGCTTCTGTCGATTCTACATCGTTTTTCGCTGACTCCGAGCGATGTTTTAGGCGTTTGGATTTCTGCGGGAACGTGGCCACTCGATTGGTGAAAGATTCGGCGCTCTCAGAAGGTTGATTCCTAAATGGGGATACGGAACCGAACCTTGTGCGGCCGCGATCCGTTTGCTTGGCGGTTGAACGCCGATCATAATGTCCTCGCCCGCGTTGGGCCCGCTGAAAATGGCCTGATAATGGTCTCGAAATGAGGCCCGCCGAACCTTCAAACTGGCTCTTTCCAAATGACTGCTTCAAACGGACAACTCGAAATGGACCTGCGCCATTTGCGCCGGTGCATTGTTTTGGCGAGCGAGGCGCGTGCTGCGGGCCAACATCCTTTTGCGGCGCTGGTGGCGGATGAAAACGGGGACGTTCTGGTGGAGGCGCAAAATGAGTCGAGGCCGCCTGAGGGCGATCCCACGCGGCATGCGGAACTGGTTGCGGCGAGCCGGGCGGCGCGTCGCTATCCGCCGGAGCGATTGGCCAAGGCGACGCTCTACTCCAGCGCGGAGCCCTGCTGCATGTGCGCGGGCGCGATCTATTGGGCTAATATTCGGCGCATCGTTTATGCGTTGTCCGAGCTCCGGCTGCTGAAGCTGACGGGCGCTAGCGAGGAAAATCCCACGCTGTCACTGCCTTGCCGCGAAGTTTTCGCGCGCGGCCAACGCGCGGTGGAAATCGTCGGACCTCTTTTGGAAGACGAGGCGGCCAAGCCGCACGAAGGCTTCTGGCGTTGATCCTTTGATGGCCGGGTTCTGCAAGCCGGGCGCAGGTCGATCCGGACGCAAATAACTCTCAATCTTCTTTGGAATTCCCGCGACAATTCCCGCGCACGAAATCCTTGACTACAGCGGCGGGCAAGCAACCTTACGTCTGGTCCGCCGTATCAGGTTGCAGGACAATCAACAAAACAATGCCGGCGACCGTGAACATGCGGAATGCGTCTGCCATGCCGTTCCAGGTTTTTGACTGCCACATCAGGAACCACTCGCCGCCCACCGCCTGGAACGCGACAAGCCACAAGAGCAGGCTCATCGTCAGCCCCGCGACGGATGCGGATTTCGCCCGCTGAAAAGCTGCCGCAGTGCCGCGAAGCTCCTGCGCGAGCCGAATGCCACCCCACCAGCAGAGAAGTGCGACGATCGCCTCCCACGCGATGATCGACGCATAAAACGCCGTATGGAGAAGCGGCGACTCAATCGCGCGCCACATCCCGCGATTTCCGGGGAACGTCGTGTCCATCATCATCACGTGCCTCACGTACTGGTAGTTGGAACCGTAGTCCGTGAGGTTGTTGAAGGCCACCAGGGAATGGAGAATGGCCACGCCAAACACGAGCAGTATTTTGACGGTGCGGAGGGTCATGGTTTCGTTGGCGATGCGAACGTTTGGAAATAAATTGTAAGCGCGCGCAGGGTCGCGTCGTCGTATTGTGGATTGCCGGGCATTTGCGCGCGCGGATTCTGCTCGAGCGGCGCGCGAACGTACGACGCAAAGTGTTCTGAAGGGCCGGCGGCCAGCGCCGCCAGTGCCTCCCACGAAATGCCCGATTTTCCCCCGCCTTCCGGCCCCGCGTTATGGCAGCGAAAGCAATTCTGTTCGGCGATCTGAAAACCGTCCTGGACTTCGTGAAGGCTCGCGTGCGGGCCGCGCGGGGCGATCGCTTCCAGAACTTTTTTCTCATCGCGGAACTCGATCCTCACCACGCCCCACGGGATTTCGGCCTCGTCTTCATGCGCCAGCACCTTAAAGCTGGGTGTGAATTTCGGATTCGAGATCAGGTACGGGCTCATGTCGGACGTGTGATCCTCGGCCGCTTTGGGCCATCCTTCCGGCGACTGACCATTCACGGTGAGCACCAGAACGGGGTGGTGTGCCTCAATATAGGAAGAAGGGTAGCCCGCGAGGTATTTGTCATCGCAGATCGCGATCACCATGTCTGCGTGAGACGGGGCGCCCACGCGCTTTACCAATTCTTCGAGCTCGACTCCGCTAATTTTAGTTGGACCGGTGAAGTTTGCAGCATCGTCCACCGTGAAGCTCACTTGGGGAATAGCGAGAAGTTCCTGGCGGGTGATATATCGGGTGGAATCAGGAGGCAGGCCAACCAGTTCGCCGCCGATCTCGAGGTCGGACGGAAGCTGCCTCTTTTCATGCCAAGCCGGCTGCGATTGGGCGTTCGCGGTCAAGCGACCCAACACAAGCACGGCGAAGAAGCCGATCCAAATCCAATGTCCGACACGGCGCATGGCATATCGTATCGCGCGGCCGCGGCTCGGCAAGCTCAAATCTGCGATGCAACACATATGCTAAACTGCTCGTCCCCTCGCGTGGAGGGGGATGATGCGATGGCTGCGCTGATCGAGTCAAGGCTGAAAACGCTGGGGATTACGCTGCCCGCGCTGCCTCAACCCGGAGGAAATTATCTTCCGGCGCGGACGGTTGGGCAGATGGTCTATCTCGCTGGCGTTATTTCGATCCAGGATGGGGAAGTGCTCACGGGAACCGTCGGCGCCGGCCGCTCCATCGAGGAAGGCTACACTGCGGCGCGCGCCTGCGCGCTGACGCAGTTGGCGGTGCTGACCTCGCACGTCGGCTCGCTCGACAACGTAAAAAACATCGTGACCGTAAACGGCTACGTGAATGCCGTTCCGGGCTTTCCGGATTCTCCCAAAGTGATCAATGGCGCGTCTGACCTTTTCGTTGAGATTTTTGGAGACGCGGGACGCCACGTGCGCGCCGCCATTGGTGTTCCGGCGCTGCCCAAGAACGCGATGGTCGAATTGCAAATGACCGTGGAGGTCAGGTGAACGAATGGCTGAACATTCTCTCAGCGCCGAACCCACTCATTCCCGATGGAACCGCGCGCTCCCGCCGCGGCTGCGCATCGCCTCCGGAGACACCGTTCACCTCGAATGCGTCGATTCGAGCGGGGCGCAAGTTCACCCTTCGATGACGCTTCCGGAATATCTGAAAATCGACCGCAATAAGATCCACGCGCTGACGGGGCCGATTTTCATTGATGGAGCCGAGCCGGGCGACGTGCTCGAAGTCGACGTGCTGGAAGTGGCGCACAAAGGCTGGGGCTGGACCAGCGTGGTGAGCGGCCTCGGCTTCCTCAAGGAGCGCTTTGCGAATCCCTTTCTCTTGATCTGGAAGCTCGAAGGCGCGGTGAGCAAGTCGATCCCGCCCGCGGTTGTGCCCTTGCGCCCTTTCTGCGGCGTCATGGGCGTGGCCCCCGGCAAAGATGGGGAATTTCGGACGCGGCCCCCGGGAAATTTTGGCGGCAACATGGATGTGCGCGAGCTTTGCGACGGCGCGAAATTATATCTGCCGGTCTTCAATCGCGGCGCGCTGTTTTCCGCCGGTGACGCGCACGCCGCGCAAGGCGACGGCGAGGTTAGCATCAATGGTATCGAATGCCCGGCGGACGTCACTTTGCGTTTTCACGTGCATAAGCGACAGCCGCTTTCGGCGCCGATGATCGAAACCGCCGCCGGGAGGAAGGAACCTCCCGGCCCAGGCCACGGCGAGTGGATCATCGTCGAATCGGCGCCCGATGCAACCGCCGCGGCTCGCGCGGCCACTTCGCGCATGATCGATTTTCTCGCTGGAGCGTGGGGCTTCAGCGAAGTCCAAGCCTATCTCCTGTGCAGTGTGGCCATGAACTTGCGCTTCAGCCAGGTCGTCAACGAGCCGATTTTCACGGTCTCCGCTGCGATCTCGAAAGTGATCCTCCCGGAGCGCAAACTTTTCTGATGGGCGCAAACGCGATATGAAGATCAACGCTCCCGAAGTTATCGCGGAACTTCAGGCTCTCTATCCGAAGTATGAAGCCGCGCTCGTAACGAACGATGCGGAGACGCTGACGAAAATGTTTTGGGCCTCGCCGTATGCGATGCGCTTCGGGATCACCGAAAATCTCTACGGGATCGATGAGATTGAAGCATTTCGCAAATCACGCTCGCCCGTGAATTTGGCGCGAACGGTTCGGCGGCTGGACATCGTCGCATTCGGATCTGACTTCGGCAGCATCACGCTGGAATTCGAGCGCGCGGTAAACGGGCGAATGGTTACAGGCCGGCAAAGCCAGGTTTGGGTGCGTTTTCCGGAAGGTTGGCGGATCGTCTCCGCGCACGTTTCTAACCTGCCTTGACGCATGCTTTATTGCACTTCCATCACTCGAGCCGACTCGTGCCACCTGTGCAGGAAATACCACTCGAGAAACATGACCGCAAAAAAGAAACTGAAGCCCAGCACCGTTGCCGCGAGAACCAGAGCGAAAAGATAGTCGGTCTGTAACTGGGAGTACGCGTACAGGATCGAATAGCCGATCCCACCTTCGCCGACGCGGCTCGATCCCGCGTAGAGTTCGCCGGTGATCGCGCCAATCACCGCGATTCCGCTGGCGATGCGCACTCCGACGAACAGATCGGGCACGGCGTGAGGCAGCCGGAGCTTGAACAGGAGCTGCGCGCGCGAAGCGTTGTGCATCAGAAAGAGGTGCACGAGATTTTCGTCGACGCTGATGAGGCCTTTCGTCGTGTTCGCAATCACGGGCGCGAGCGAAATGATGAATGCGATGAGCGTGACCGCCGGCATTCCCGCTCCGACCCAATTCAGGATCAGCGGCGCAATCGCGATGATGGGCACCGTCTGCAACAGGATCGTGTAGGGATAAAACATTTTGCGCGCCCAGCGCGACTGCGCGAATACGAGCGCAATCACAACTCCGACGGCAATGCTGGCGGCAAGGCCGCCCGTGGCCTCTTCTCCCGTGATCACAAACGCATTCAGCAAAGCCGGAAGCCGCTTATACACGGCCTGCGCAACCGCCTTGGGCGAGGGCAGCATGAAGGGCGGCACGTGAAAGACCCACAAAACAATCTGCCACGCCAAAACGAGCGCCGCGAACACCGCGAGCGCGTTCAGCACGGTGATGGCGCGCTGCTTCACTGCCGTAGCGTCTCCCTCAGCGCGTGCGAAACGCGGGCGACGATCGCGTCGAATTGAGGCGATGTGCGAATCGCGGACGTGCGCGGCGCGGGCAGCTCCACGGCAAATTCCGCGTGGATTCTTCCCGGGTTCGGCGCGAGCACCACGATCCGGTCGGCAAGAAAAACCGCTTCGGACACCGAATGCGTGACAAAGACCGCGGTCCAGTTCTGCTCGGCGCGCATGCGCAGGATTTCTTCATTCAGCCGGTCGCGCGTCATTTCGTCCAGCGCGGCAAACGGTTCGTCGAGGAGCAACAGCCGCGGGCTCGTGGCCAGCGCACGCGCAATCGAGACGCGCATCTTCATTCCGCCTGAAAGTTCGCGAGGATACGCGCGGGCCACATGATGCAGGCCCACGAGATCGAGCAGCGTCTTGACCTTCTCTTCGCGCCGGCTGCCTGGCTCGCCTTCGAGTTCGAGTCCGAGGCCGACGTTGTCCGTCACGGTCCTCCAGGGGAGAAGCGTCGGGTCCTGGAAAATGAACGAAATGATTTCCCTCGCGTCCTTCGGGGTCATCCCTTCCACGCGAATCGTGCCGCTCGTGGGCACCGCTAGCCCGGAAATTAATTTGAGGATTGTGGATTTTCCGCAGCCGGAAGGGCCCAGGATACTGAGGAATTCACCTTTGCGAACGAGTAAATCGACCGAATCCACGACGGGATTGCCGTCACCGTAGCGCTTGGTCAATCCCGCAATTTCGATTTCCGGCGTGAGCGCGTTCCCGTTCATGCTGGCGCCTCGGTCACTGGCAAGTACAGGGCGGAGGGCCACTCGCGTCCGTGGTAAATCGAGTGCGTCGAGCGTTGCCAATCCCACGACGTGGCCCGGCTCGATGGTGTGTCGCCACCAGGGTTGCGATCATAGAGTGGAAACGCGCTGCCGGCGATTTCGAGACGAATTCGGTCGCCTGAATCGAAGCGGCAGGAAGTCGGCTCGAGCGAAAACTCCCAGCGATGAATTTTGTCGGGCGCGTATCCGGAGTCCGCGAACAGACGGTTCGACCGCGCTGCGCCGATGCAGATAAATTCAGCCGCGCCGCTGGGCTTGACGCGCAACAGTTTGGCGACAAGATCAGCGCTTCTGGCGGACGTCGCACAATACAGCACCACGCGCGGTATTCCAAAAACCCACATCGGCTTTTCGAGCGGCTCGGTGGAATAGACAAGCAGATTGTTGCCCAATTCCAACGCAGATTGATCGAATGCCCCGAAACCTGCGGCCGGCCCTCCCGGAGCTCCGACGGGCACCTCAGGATCGTGAATGAAAATGTCGCAAGGTTCGTCAAGATCCGGACTCGCCGTTGAGAGGGTTCCATCGCCTTTACGCGAATTCGCTCGGCCGTTGCTGCGTAGAAAAAATGCGCAGCCGGCTTCGGTCGGAAACGCCTGACTGGTGTGCCAGCAATTTTCTCCCAGCACGAAGTGACGCACACGCGGTTCGTCCGCAAATGTCCCCGCATCTCTAAGCCAGTGATCGAACCAGTGGAGCAAGATGGCGTCCGTATCGATCAACGCCTCGGAGCCGAAATCTATCGCTCCGATCCGGTCACCCCAGGGGATATGCACCCAAGGCCCGGCAACAAGATACTGATGCTCGCGCGCAAACGTGCTCCCCGCGCAGTTGCAGAGCGCGAGAAAGCCGTGGACGCTGCCGCGGAGAAACATGTCATACCAGCCGGAAATGTGCAGCGCGGGAACGCGGATGCGGTCGAGCCGCTGGCTGACGTCCAGCGCCCTCCAGTATTCGCCGGGCGCATCGTGATCGAGCCAGTCGAGCACGTAGGTCGGCAGCCCTTCGCCGTGCAGCGCCGGAAGCGAACGAATCGGCAGGACGGAGGTTTGCGCAGAGAGATTGGCCCAGGCTTGCTCAAGCCGATCGCTCGCCTCCCGCAGGCGCTTCCGCCGCGCGTCCACCTTCAGCAGCTGCAATCCCCATCCGAGAGTGGTGCTGAGGCGCAGCACTCCCTGGTCATAAAACCAGCCGTTGTAGAGGTCGCAGGCGGTCATCGCGGGCGAGATGCACAACAAGCCTTCCGGCTGCTCCGCGGCCGCGAGGAGTTGCGTCGCGCCCTGGTAGGAAAAGCCGTACATTCCGACGCGGCCGTTGCATTCCGGCCGCGTTCGCAGCCACGCGATCGTGTCCGCGCCGTCCGTCCCTTCGTGGCGAAACGGGTAGAAATCGCCTTCGGAATCTCCGCGTCCGCGGACATCCTGGATGACAACGTTGTACCCGTGGCGGGCAAACCAGGCGGGGTGCGCATACACTACGGTGGACGCGATGTCTCGTCCGTAGGGCTGGCGCATCAGGAGAGTAGGGCGTGGACGTGCATCCGCTGGGTAGTAGTGGTCTGAAACCAGCTCAACACCGTCGCGCATCCGCGCGCGCGCGCCGCGTTCGAGGCGGACGCCTCCGCCGCAATCGACCCACGCGGATTCGTTCATGGCGCGGGCTTGCTCGGGTAGCGAGCCATCTCTTCGAGGGCGGAGGCGAGCCGCGTGGCAGCTTCCTCGATCCAGCGCGCTCCCTTTTCGGCCGTTGCCGGCCGCGGATCGCCCAGTACTCCGCTCGCCGCGATATCGCGGGTCAGCCAGGCAAAGACGGCAGGAGCATTTTCGGGTAGCAGCGTCGCCGGTTTGGCGATGTCCGCGATGTAGTTCGCCGTATATGCGGAGCGATCGACCAACTCCGGCACGCTTGCGAGGAGATAGGACGTTTCCACTTCGCCGGCGTGAAATCCGTACGCTTTCTCCTGGGGATCGAGGCCCTCGAAACAAGTCCCGCCGGAACCGTGCAGCGCGAATGTCCGCAAGCCAAATTCGGCGCGCAAGTCGCGAGCCATAATGTCCACGAGCGATGTGTTGCCGCCGTGCGTGTTGTAGAGAACGAGTCGCTGGAAACCGGCCTTCGACAAACTCGATCCGATATCGCGCACCACGGCCATGAACGTAGTGGCGCTGACGGAAAGGGTTCCCGCAAAGCCGATGTGTTCGTTGCTTTTTCCAAAGTGCACGGGCGGAAGTGCGTAGACCGGCAAGCTAGTGGGCAACTTGCGCAGGGCGTGGCCGAGCAGCAGATTGTTGATCAGCGTATCGGTGGCCAGAGGCAAGTGATGGCCGTGCTGCTCGATGGCCGCCGTCGGAAGCACAAGGAGCGTGGACTCACGCGGCAGCGCGTCCGCCTGCTTCCAGTTCAAATACGCAAAGTTTCGCTCATCCGGGATCCACGTCTTCATTTCCGGGTTGCTCCCGTCGCGGCTTCCGCGTGAAACGTAATCATCTTTCCCGGATTAAGCAAGCCCTTCGGGTCGTAACGCTGCTTGGCGAGAAGCTGGACGTTGTCCGCGCGGTAGCGGCCGCCGCCTTCCACATTGTTCACGTGCGGGTTCGCCACGAACACTCCGATCTCCCGGCAGAAATCAATCATTTCGTTCAATCGCTCCTCGGTTGTGTAATAGACGAGAGGAATCGCGCCGGGAATCACGCGCCCATCGCCGTTTTTCATGAATTCCATGTGGAAGAGGATCTCCGTCCCGAACCGTTCCCGCAGGCGCCGCATCTGGTCGCGAGCGGTGTCGGGATTGAAGCCGCACTGCAGGTACGTGTAAGCCTTGTCCGTCCTCATGGCCCACAGCGTGGTGTGATTCCAGGTGTAATCGGAAAGCAAAGGCCTGGCGTTCAAGCCGGGATACACCCCCGATTGAGTGACAACCCCGCCGGCTTCACGCGCGGCGCCTTCCAGCCCGGCAAGTTGGCTCGACGCAATCATGAAGAAGATTAGGGTCTTGCCCTCCGGCGCATATTGCAGGATCGGAGTGAAGAAAGATGGAATCGGCCATTCGAACACGGTGACGAGCCGCTTGTCCCATACGGGGTCCGTTGCGATTTTTTCGCTGAAATCGAACGCGGCGCTGAACGTGCCAAAGCCCACGACGCACTGCGACCAATTCACCGCAGGTGCGAGCGCGAGCCAGATCCTCGTGATGATCCCGTTGGTTCCCCACGCATGCAGAATGTCGTGAACCTTTTCGCCCTCGTGCAGAACGACGCGTGGCTCGGGCTCCATGGTCACGACTTCCAGTGCGCGCACCGTCTGAAAGTCGCGAAGGTTTCCATTTTTCACCGAGCCGATGCCGCCGGAACCGCCCCCGAGGAATCCACCCACGGACGCCTTGATGATCGTCGAAGGGTAGCAGCGCAGTTCCCAGCCGACCCTGCAGGCCTCGCTCTCGAGCGCTCCCAGGCGCACGCCGGGCTGGCAAACCGCGACGCCCTCCGACGTAATGGACTCGATTCGATCCACGCGGCTCAGGTCCAGGACCACGCCGCCCTGTAGCGGCACCGCCTGGCCGTAATTTCCGGTGCCGGCGCCCCGCGCAGTCACCGGTAGGTCATTGGCGTAGCAATAGCGCAGGATCTTCTGAATCTCGATTGCGTCCAGCGGTTGCAAAACCACTTCGCCCAATTTTCCGTCGAGCTGCCTGCGAAGCACGGGCGAGTACCAATAAAAGTCGCGCGAGAGCTGTTCGACGATCTGCGGATTCACGATCACTCTCGAGGGATCGCCAACGAGCGCCCGAAGATCGGAGACGTGTTTCGGATTCATGAAAGTTAGCTCGCGCCGAATTTTCGGATTCCGTCCGTCTTTACTTGCGAGAGCTCCAGGTGTGAAAGGCCTTTTGCATGTTCGGATGCGTAAACAGCGTGTTGCACAAATCGCGCATCACCGGACCCACCACCACGCAGGACATGTCCGCGCGGCGCGCCACGTCCTTCGCGGAAATATGAATTTGCAACAGGAACCGGCTTGCGTCTGCGATTGTCGCGCCGAAGACGACGCGGTCGAGCCGGGCCCACAGCGCGTTGGCCATGCACATCGGGCAAGGCTCGCACGTCGAATACATCGTAAATCCAGCTAGGTTGGGGCGTTTCAGTTTTTTGCAGGCGAGCCGAACGGTGCGCGTTTCAGCGTGGGCGCTCGGGTCGTTCTCGCGCATCACCGCGTTCGTCGCCCGCATCAGCCGTTGTCCGGTGCGCGAATCTACGATCAAGGCGCCAAACGGGACCGGGCGGGGGGTTTGCAGCGACCGCGCCGTGAACTCGAAGATTTCGCGCACGAAATCTTCGTCGGCCGCGACGGCTCGCGGCTTTGCAGGTGCTGCAGACGGCATGATGCAATTTATCATGGCCGGAACGCCGAGCGCAGCGGCGGCATATCAAATTTTTGGATGGAAACGATTAGGCGCTTCCGCGCGGAAGGCGCTGTGCTACCCTCAAAAGACACTGAGCGTTCGCGAAAAAATATGGGCAAGATTCCGACTTCCTTCCGCTGGTTTTTATTCCTGACCGCGCTATGCACGTGGGGCTGCGGCCATTCGGCGGCCGTCAACGGCCTGACGAAAGTGACCCTGCAAGCGGACTGGTATCCGCAGCCCGAACATGGCGGCTTCTACACGGCCCTGGTGAAGGGATACTACCGGGATGAAGGCCTGGACCTGTCGATTCAGCCCGGCGGGCCGTACGTTTCGGTGGAGCAGCAGGTGGCTTCGGGCGCCGCGCAGTTCGGGATGGGTTCGTCTGACCAAGTGCTGGAGGGCGTGGCAGACGGCCAGCCCATCATCGCCGTAGCCGCGACGATGCAACGCGATCCGCAGGGCATCATGGTGCGAAAGGATTCGACGATTCACTCGTTCGCGGACCTGGATGGCCGCACCGTGGCGATCAAGACGGGCTCCACGTGGTTTGAGTTCGTCGTAAAACGGTTTCACCTGGACCACGTGCATGAAATCCCGGCGATGATGAATGTGGCCAACTTTGTCGCTAACCCGGATTACATCCAGCAGGCATTCGCCACGTCGGAGCCGTTTTTCGCGCATCAGGCCGGGATCGAGACGCGCGTGCTGCTCACCAGTGACGCCGGATACAGCCCTTATCGAGTGATGTTCACCACGCAGCCGTACGTCCAGCAGAATCCTGAAATCGTCCAAAAATTTGTGCGCGCCTCGTTGAAAGGTTGGAAGGATTATCTCGGTGATCCCGCGGCCGCGCACGCCACGATCGTCAAGCTCAATCCCGCGCTCAATCCCGAGTGGATGCAGTTTTCGTGGCAGGAACTACGCGACGGCCATTTTGTTGCCGGCGACGATCCCAGTGGCGCGCTAATCGGCCAGATGGAAGCCGGCCGTTGGGCCACGATGTATGGCCAATTGGTCGACCTGAAGGTGATCGGCAAACAGTTTGACCCGGCAACGGCGTACACCGTTCAATTCTTGCCGCCGAAGGGCGGTCTAAACTAACCGGCATCCTATTTTTGCCGTCGCCAGGTTGCGCGTGTTTCGTCGCGGTTTACTTCGATCCCTTGGCTGTGGCCGCTTTTCGTACCGCGGCCACGCCCTTCCAATCCTCCAGACCTTGGTCCGGCTTTTCCTTCATGTATTTCGCGAAGAAAGTAATCAGTTCCGGATCTTCCAGGATATCTACGCGAACGCCTTTCTGGCGCAGGAGTTCTTCATTGCCTGAGAAATTGGTCACATCGCCGACGACCAGCCGATTGAACTGCTGTGAATAAATCAGCGCGGTGCAGATGTCGCACGGGCTAAGTGTCGTGAACATGGTGGTCTGGCTGAAATCCCGGCGCCCCGCGTCCCGCGCCGCGGATGTTTCGCCGTGGTTGTAGGGATGGTTTTCCTGGACGAGCGTGTTGTGGCCTTTCCCGAGAATTTGGCGCGTTTCGTTGTCAATGATCACGCCTCCGATGGGAGAGCCGCCTTCCTCATATCCCTTCTTCGCCAGCAGGTAGCCGATTCGCATGAAGTCTCTGTCCGTCAGCTTCTGAAAGAATCCGCTTTCGACGATCTTCGGAAGGCTTTTGGTTGGCAGATATGCAATCAGATTCAACACCTCGTCGGTGACAGGTGTGTCAGTCGTGATGAAGGCTTTCATAGGATCTCCTCGCGTCGCTTAGCACTTCCGAGCGCTTGAATTGAGAACCACATTCTCAAAGAAAACGGTCAAAAATGAAACAGGGGCGGCTCGTCCCCGGACCCGCACTTGGACCAGGACCTAGCCCGCAAAAGCGCTAGGCCTGCTTTGCGCATACCAGTGGCAGAGCACTAGAAACGCGGCCGCTGCAAGGTAACTCAGCGTGAACTGAGGATCAACCCACCAGCCGAGACGGTTCTCGATCCCTTGCGGGCTGAGCGAGAACGCGTGAATCACCCCGAAGCAGGAAAGCAGCGCGGCGACGAGCATCCACGCCGACGCTTGCAGAAATCGGCGCTCGATCACCCATACGAGCGCAGCCGCCCAGATCATCGAGACGAGCAGCGCCCCCTGGCCCAGCGCGATCATGCCGTAAATCGCCAGCTCGCCGCCGAAGCGCGGAGCCACGCTCATCAGGTCGGTTCCTGCCTTCCGCGCTGTCAAATCCACGATTTGTGTCACCCATTCGGCCAGCATGGGCACAAGCCCCAGCGCGACGGCGACACTGTGCGAGGCCGGAACTCCTTGAAAAGCCTGCGACACCATCTCGAGCCCGAACCAGACCAGCACAAAGGCCACGACCTCCAACGGCACGACGTGAAGCACCGCCGGGACGAGCCCCGTGAGGCAGAGCGTCGCACTGGCCACGCCTCCCAGAATCGAATATCCAATCCTAGCGCCGTTCGCCTTGTGGGAGGTGTGCCCGATGTACAGCGTCGTGGGAAAGGCGCTGCCCAGGGCGGCTCCCGCCAGCGTGGCGAGGCCGTTGACGAGGAGCGACGGTGTTGTCGGATAGTCGTCGCCATCGATTCGCACACTTTCCAAAATTTGCAGAGAAACGAGTGTGTCGAGCAAGCTCAGTGGCAGAAAGATCGAAGCATACCGCCAGCCCTCGCTCCGGGAAAAAATCTGAAACAGATTCACCGGCCTTGGCAAGTAGAGTCCCGGAGGGAAAAGCGCGGGCTGCGGCGGCAAATGATAAAGATGCAACGCTCGTAGCAGCACGACGGTAATTCCACCGACCACCATCGCCACCAGCCCCGAAGGAATACGCCACGGCAAACGCATGCGCGATGCATAGGTCGCCAGCAGAATCACTGCGGGGAGAAGAGCGACCTCCGGGACTTGAAAAATGCCAAAGACAAAACCGAGGCCAAGAAACGCCATTGCGAGACCTGCAAGTGGGCAGAGCAGCGCGGCCAACGGTGTCGTTCGCCGCAGCCAATCGATACAAAACGCGCTGGCGGTCTGCACCAACCCGCTCACCAGGCTCGCAAAAATGCCCATATGCCACGCGAGCGTCGCGTCGTGCGTGCGCTCGTACACCGGTGCCATGATCAGGATGGCGTACGCAAAGATGGTTGGAGTGTTGACGCCGAAAGGAATCGCGGTGACGTCGCTGCGGCCGGCGGCGCGCGCCAGCCGGTGCGCTTGCCAGGCGTAAAACAAATTGCCGAAAAGAATCGAAAACGCCACCGCCGGCAAGATCCGGCGCGTCACGAGTTCCTGAGGCAGGCCGCACAGCGGCGTTAGGCTGGCGATGAGCAGCAGGTCGGGAAATCCGCTGAAAAAAAGTCCGAAGAAACCGTCGAGGTCGCCGGCCACAAACCATCGCGGTCCGGTGTTCTTCACAGTTTGGGCCGCGCTAGCGATGAAGGAGTCCTCGCGTCATGACGTTCCGTACTGCAGGCCCAGTTGACGCAGCCAGCGTCGGTACGCGATGGCGACCTGGTCGGAGCGCAGATGCAACTCCGCTTGCAGATCGAGCGGCAGCATCTCCGGCCGTTGCGAATTGACGATGCGGATGTCCTGCTCCGTCACCTGATCCTGAAAGCGGCGGATCTCCTCTTCGGGAACCTCGTGCGCGTAGTTCATCGCCAGCAGAATCCAGGCGAGGCTGTTTTCCCCATCGACGGGCGTGACGCCGGCCAAAAGTGAAAAGTTATTCGCGCCGTGCAATTTGGACATGCGCGCCGCGAAGGGCCGCTCCACCCAATACGTGTAGTGGACGTTGGCCGGACGCCCGGTTCCATCGGGATCGGGCTGCCAGATCGGAATGTCGCGCGCAACGATTCCCTCCGCGGTGCTCGTGACTGAGTATTCGCCGATCTCCGCGTGAGCCGGATCGCCGAGCATGCCCGCATGGGCCGTGGGCAGGTGCGCGACGTCGAGAAGATTTTCGATGATCCGCGGCGCCTGTGCGTGGAACTCATACGGGCCGGTCGCAACAAGCCGAAACCCGGGCTGATCTCCCTCAGGAAACGAAGGCACATCGCCGACCGGCGTGCCGAGACACACCCAAACCAGGCCGTATTTTTCGCGCACAGCGAACTGGTCGACGCGAGCGCGGGCAGGCGGCGCTTGTTCCGGATGAGCGGGCATCCGCACGCACTCACCCGAGGAGTTGTACTCCCAGCCGTGATAGGGGCAGACGACGCACTCGCCATTCTGCGTTTGGCAAATTCGCCCCAGCGAAAGCTTCGCTCCGCGGTGCACACACAGATCGCGCCACACGCGCAAACCCTCGCCGCTCCGCCACAGCACCAGATCGACCCCGAGCACCCTCACTCCGTGCAATCTGTTCTCGGGCACGGACGATACCCACGCGGCAGGGAACCACTCGTTCAGCACAACAGGATCGCTCAGATGGTTGCTGCTGGACATATCGACACTCGCCGCGGCGCAAACCTCACCTTCTTCACCGTATCAAAAAGCATTCGGAAGCTTCATCCATTTTGTGAATGCTCCGAATCATGCGATTTGTGTAGGGCTCGCTCCGCTCCCGGAGGATAATACGATTCTCTTAGAAAGAGATAGACAAACCGATTTGACGAAAGCGCGGGCAGCCTGAACTTCGAAGTCTGCTTTGAGGGTACGGTATGGCCGAAATCTCCAGACGCGCCGTTCATCGAGCCCTGGCGTCAACTCTTGCTTGTTCAGTGCTTCCGGCCTGGGCCGACAAGAACCGCCCGACCAGCGTCGCCTTGCTGATGTCCGGCGTGATCACGGATGGCGGCTGGGCACAGCTGGCCTATAGCGGGCTGAAGGAATTGAAGGAGCACCACGGTTTCAAAACGGCTTACGCAGAAAACATCAACCTCGCGCAGATGGATCAGGTGGCGCGAGGGTACTCCGACGACGGTTTCGATCTCATCATCGGGCACGGCCTCGAATTCAGCAGCACGTTCGTCGAAGTGGCGCCCGATTATCCGAACCTGCGCTATTTCGTCACCACGTTTCAGCCAAAGAGCGAAGTGCCGCCGAACATCATGTACGTCAACATGGGCTATTTTGGCGCGGCCTTCGGCGCCGGCGCGCTCGCTGCGCTCATTTCTGAGAAGAAAATTGCCGTGGGTTTCGTCGGCGGCGACGACGATCCGAACCAGCAGCGCATCAAGCGCGCCTATATCGCCGGAGCGCAGCACATGGTTCCGGGGATTCGCGCGATCGGGATCATCACCGGGGACTATGACAACGCCTCCAAGGGAAGGGAAGCGGCCTCCATTTTGATTGGGAACGGCGCGGACGTCATCTGGCACGCCGCCGACGTCACAGGCCTGGGCGCGATTCAGGGTGCGGTGGCGGCGAACGTGAAGGTGATGGGCTGCTATTCGGACCAGTGCGATCTTGCTCCGAACAACATGGCCACGAGCTTCGAGATGAACCTTTCGGGAATGGTGATGGGCGTCGCGGAAATGGTGGCGGCTGGAACCTTCACGGGCGGCAGGGAATGGCAGCCGCCGGTCAACGAAACATGGCTGCCGAAATGCGGCAAGAACGGGGACTACAATCCTCGTCTAGTCACCGCGGACGCGTGGACTACGTTCCAAAAGGTGTGGGCCGACATCGCGTCGCACAAAATCGATGTCGAGACTCTGGTCGCGTAGGGCAAGGCACCTTCCGCGCCATTTGTCGACCAGCATTTCATGGGTGCGTGTTTGTGGGTCGCGGCTTCAGCCGCGACATTAGAAGCACAACAAAGAACAGGGCTTTAGCCCGTGACCGATCAGGCTCGGCGTCCTATAAAGAATTTGTGTGTGAGAGAGTTCGGTCGCAGTTTCAGGGGCTTCTCGGTGGAGCGAACGTTGAAGCATATTCTCGAAATGAGGAACATCGTCAAGCGCTTTCCGGGCGTGCTTGCGAACGACCACGCCAACCTGACGATCCAAGCGGGCGAAATTCATGCCCTGCTCGGCGAAAACGGCGCCGGAAAAAGCACGCTGATGCAGATTCTCTACGGGTTCTATGCCATGGACTCCGGGGAAATTCTCATCGATGGCGAGCGCGTGTATCTCGGCAGCCCCAAGGACGCTATCGCGCTCGGGATCGGAATGGTGTATCAGGAATTCATGCTGGTGCGGCGATTCAGCGTCGTCGAAAACACGGTACTCGGATTGCGTGAAGGCGCCGGGCCGTTCCTCGACTTGAAGCGCGCTTCCGAAAAACTGAAGGACTTGAGCCACCGGCACGGCCTCGATCTCGATCCGTCGGCCGAAGTGGGATCGCTGCCCGTGGGCGTGCAGCAGCGCGTCGAGATCGTGAAGCTCCTATATCGCGACGCGCGGCTCTTGATTCTGGACGAGCCCACCGCCGTGCTGACGCCGCAGGAAAAGGATCACCTCTTCGCCATCCTGCGCACGCTTCGCGAAAATGGACGATCGGTCGTGATCGTGACGCACAAACTCAAGGAAGTGATGGAACTCGCCGATCGCGTCACGGTCATGCGCGATGGGAAGGTGGTCGCGACGCGCGCGATCGGCTCCACCTCCGAACAGGAATTGACCCAGCTGATGGTCGGCCGGGAAGTCAATCTGCACGCCGAAAAATCGAGCCGGCCGCCCGGCGAGCCGGTCCTGCGAGTCCAAGAGCTGCGCGTCGGTGACAAGACGCGCCGGCAAAAAGTCCGCGGCGTATCATTCGAAATCCGGGCCGGGGAGATTCTGGGCATCGCGGGCGTCGATGGCAACGGCCAGTCGGAATTGGCCGAGGCGCTGATGCACTTGCGCGAGATCAAGAGCGGCCGCGTTCTTCTGAACGGCGCCGACGTGACCGCTCTCAGCGTGGCGAAACGTCGCCGGATGGGAATGTCTTACATCCCGGCGGACCGCCGTCACGTAGGCTCGGTGACGGAGATGTCGGTTGCGGACAACGCGATCCTGGGCCTTCAGAAGAAATATTCGCGCGGATGGTTTCGAAATACGCGCGAGGCGCGGAACTTTGCCGACGGGCTCGTCACACGCTTCGGGGTTCGAGGCGCGGGCGTCGATTCGCCCGCAGGGAAACTCTCCGGCGGCAATCTTCAGAAGCTGATCCTGGGCCGCGAGATCATGAGCGGTCCAGCGGCGCTCATCGTAGAGCAGCCGACGCGCGGCCTCGATGTCGGCGCCGTCGAAGCCGTCTGGAAGGAACTGCTGCAAGCACGCGAGGAAGGAAAGGCGATCCTCCTGATCTCCGTGGAACTCGAAGAGCTTCTGAATCTCGCCGACCGAATTGCCGTTATGTTCGAAGGCCGGATCGTCGGCACGATGGATGCCGCGGGTGCGTCGATGGAAGAGATCGGATCGATGATGGCCGGAGGCGCGGCGGGAAAAACGCAGGGCGCGACGTTGACGACGGCGGGGCAAATCCCGGAGGCGCGGCATGGCGAAATTGTTTGAGCGCCGGTTGACGCCCCTGGACAGTCCGCTCGCCATCTTGACGACAACCAGCGCGGCGTTCTTGACGGCGATGATCCTGACGTCGTTTCTCTTCCTCCGCTATGGAGCCAGTCCTCTTCAGGCGTACGCCGCCCTGTTTCACGAACCTTTCTGGACGCTGCGCGGCTTTGGCTATTCGCTGGTGCGGGCGTCGCCGCTGGCCCTGGTTGCGCTCGGAACGATCGTCGGCTGGCGCTCCGGTTTCGCCTATCTCGGCTTCGAAGGCTGCTTTGTCATCGGCGCTTCGGCGACGGCGTGGCTCGCTTTAATGGTCGCTCCCGGCGCGCGGCTCGGTTCGATATCTTCGTTCTTATTTTTCCCGCTCGCCATTTTGTTCGGATTCGTCGCTGCAGGGATTTGGGCCGGGCTCGTTGGCATTGTGCGCGCGCGATTCGGCGGAAATGAAGTTTTGATTTCCCTGATGTCCAACTACGTCGCCATTTTCATTTTGCAATATCTGGTGTCCGGCCCGATGCGCGCCCCCGGGAGCCTTCCGGAAACGCGGCTTCTCCCGCGCGCGACGTGGCTTCCGTTTATCCTGCCTGGAACGCGCGCGCACGCCGGCATCTTCATCGCGATCGCCACGGCCATTCTCGTCTGGATGCTTTTGCGCAAAGTGACGCTGGGATACGAGCTGATCGTGACCGGCTTCAATCCATTTGCCGCGCGCTATGCCGGCATCGACGTGCCCAGGCGCCTGGAGCTCGCCGCATTTTTTGCCGGAGGCCTTGGCGGCCTCGCGGGAATGGTGGAGGTTCTGGGATCGCAGCACCGCGTGATGGACGGGATCAGCGGCGGCATGGGATTTGTCGGAATTGTCGTCGCGCTGCTGGCGCGGCTCAATCCCGTGGCCGTGATTCCGACAGCGCTGCTCTACGGCGGAATGTCCGTGGGCGCGGACGCGATGCAGCGCAGAGCGGCCATCCCATCATCGATCACATTTATTCTGGAGAGTCTTGCCGTACTTCTGGTGCTGGCGTTTGACGCGTTGCGCTACTACAGATTCAATACCGCGTTTTGGCGAAGCGCGCCGCCGGTTGCCGTAGAGGAATTGAAATGAGGAGGCCCTAGCGGATGGGTTCGGCTTTCGTGGTCGCATGGCTGACCGCGAGCCTCCGGCTCGCGGGACCGGTGCTGCTCGCCGCGTTGGGCGAGACGTTCGCCGAGCAGAGTGGCGTCTTGAACGTCGGCATTGAGGGAACCATGCTCCTCGGCGCGCTGGCGAGTTTTCTCGCGTCCTACTACACGGGAATGGTTTGGCTCAGTCTTTTGATCGCGCTGCTGGTCGGCATAGCGGCGAATTTCTTGCTGGCGTGGATGTACGTCAGTCTGCGGGCGAGCCAGGTGGTCGCCGGACTCGTGTTCAACGTCCTGGCGCTGGGCGTCGCGAGCACCGTCTACCGTTGGGCGCTGGGCAATTCCGCGTTGCCGGAGAGCATCGCCATGTTTCACCCGCTGAGCCTGGGGTTCTTGAGCAGCTTGCCGTTGATCGGCCCCGTTCTGTTCGGCCAGACGGCGCTCTTCTATCTGACGATCGCGCTGGCTTTCGTCGCGCACTTTGTGTTGTTCCGCACAAACTTCGGCCTCGCGCTTCGCTCTTCCGGAGAGGATCCCGCCACCGCCGACTCCGCCGGAATTTCCGTTTCGCGGATGCGCTACGCTGGCACTCTGATTTCGGGGGCCGCAGCGGGCATGGCGGGAGGATATCTCGTCCTTGCGCAGGTGGGAATTTTCCGCGAGACGATCGTTTCCGGGCAGGGTTTCATCGCGCTGGGGATCGTGATTTTTGGGCGATGGAATCCGCTGAAGGCCGCCGTTGCGGCCGTTGTCTTCGGCGCTTGCGACGCTCTTCAGTTGTCGCTCCAGATTTTCGGAACGCACATTCCGCCGCAGCTACTCCTGGCGTTGCCCTACATCGTGACGATTCTGGCGATTTCAGGACTGTTCGGAGGCAAAGCCGTGCAGCCGGCTGCGCTGATGACACCTTACGTAAAAGAGTAACGCGCCTCCGTGGAATCGCACGGAATCCAGAACACTGACTTGTCTGAACAAAGCTCCCATTTTCTCATTCCGAGCGAAGCGAGGAATCTCTCTTAGGTTTGGACCCAAGGAAAGAGAGATTCCTCGCTTCGCTCGGAATGACAAGAATTGAGTTTTTCCGCCCGTGTGATGGATAGTGCTTGAGCGGATGCTTTTAGATCGTCGTCGAACGCCACGGGCGTTTCTTGAATCGGTCCGAACCCGAGCGGCGCGCCAGATCGTCCGCGCTCACCTGGGCCTGGTGTCTCACGGCAGCCTCGTCCACGCCGGTCACCACTCGGTCCCGCATCACGAAGCGGCCGTCAATCATCACCGTTGAGACCTCGTGTCCCAAGGCGGAATAAACGATCGCCGAAACGGGATGGTGAATCGGCGTCATGAACGCATTTTCGTAGTCGATGACGATCAGGTCCGCCTTTTTTCCGACCTCAATTGAGCCGATTTCCTTCTCCAACCCCACGGCGCGGGCGCCGTCGATCGTTGCCATCTCCATCACCTTCTCCGCCGTCATGACCGTTGCGTCCTGGTGAAATCCTTTCTGTATGAGGGCCGCGAATTTCATCGCCTGAAACAGGCTGTGGTTGTTGCTGCTCGCCGGGCCGTCCGAGGCGAGGCCAACGGTGACCCCGGACAGCAGCATCTCGGGAATGGGAGGACAACCCGAGGCCAGATACATGTTGCTGCAGGGATTGTGGGCCACCTTGGCGTTGTGATGGAGGAGAATGCGGATGTCGTGCGGCTTGCAGTGCACGCAGTGCGCGGCAAGCACGTCCGGCCCAAGAAAGCCGATCTCGCTCAGAAATTCCGTGTCCGTCTGGCCGTAGCGCGAAGCGGCCGTCTGCAACTCGAACGTAGTTTCCGCGACGTGCGTTGTGATCAGCGCGTGCTCCTCATCCGCGAGCTTCCGCGTCAGGCGATAGCCCTTTTCATCGACGGCCCAGATCATGTTGGGCGCGACGCCCACCTGGATTCTCCCGCCGGGTTTGTTGTAGCGGCGCATCTGCTCGCGCGCGTCTCCGATGGCGTGTTCCGGGTCTTCGATCAGCTCGCGCGGCACGCCGTATTCCTCGCCCAGAGAAGCGAAGCCGCGGCACACGAAGCCGCGCATTCCCGTCTGATCGAACGCCTCCACCACGGCCTTGATCATTCCGGGCTGCGTGTGGACGTACATGAAATCCACCAGCGTAGTCACTCCCGAACGAATGGACTCGACGCAGCCGTGAAGCGCCGCTACGTGGGCGTCCGCCGGCGTCAGGTGCACGCCGCTCGGCCCGGTCATGCAGACGAACCATTTCTTCAGGACCATATCGTCGCCGAGGCCCTTGAGTAGCGTCTGGAAGAGGTGCGTGTGCGTATTCACCATTCCCGGCATCACGATGCGGCCCTTACAATCGACGACCTCCGCCGTGGGAAAGCGCCGCTCGAGGTCCTGCCGAGTGCTCACCGCCACGATCCGGTCCTTCTCCACGCACACGCTCGCGCTCTCGAGCGCTTCGCGCTGCTCGTTCATCGTAATTAGCCATGCGTCGGCGAAGATGAAACTCATGTGGAGCCTCCAGGGTCATTGGGGAATGAAATCGGTGCAGATACGACTCACTTGGCAAACGGCACCGCCTGTTCGACAACTCAACTACCCTCTGTCATTCTAAGCGCTCGCACCGAGGCGTCGCGCCGAGGCGAAGCGAAGAATCCCTCTTCGATCGAGTCGAACCGCGGAGAGATTCTTCGGGCAAACTCCGCCCTCAGAATGACACGAGGGGAAACTGTCTCTTCTATTCGGCAAAGTCTTCCCCTGCCGAAATCGCGGTATCTTCTCGCGTGGTCAATTTTCTTTGCCAAAGAACGCGCGGTCCAGCGACACCGTCCCCGCCCCGAACGTTGCCAGAGCAAACGATCCCACGCCCAAAACGAGGGCGAGCCCGTAACTGTCCAAAGCGAGCGGGTGCTGGAAAATCTTTTCGTCTCTCCATAGTGCCACCGCCATTTCGCCGGCCAGAAGCAATCCAAGGACGCGCGTGAAAAGCCCGAGGACCAGCAGCGCTCCTCCGCCCAGCTCCAGGGTTCCTGCAATGTACACGAAATACGCGGGGAGATGAGCGACGTGGACAAACTCGTCGATATGTTCGAGTCTGCGGCCCCAGAATTTTGGATACCCGTTGTACATGAAAACCACTCCCACTCCGATCCGCAGAAGCAACAGCGCCAATGGCCTCAGCTTTTCCATCCGGTGCATTCGGAATTCTCCTTGTGCGGCACGACTTGGAATGAGCTGCCTTTGGGCTCGGACCATGCGCGCAAAATGAAGCGGCGGCATTCTAACCCAACGAATGCCGCCGCTTGAGCGAGCGAAGCTCAATGCCCAGGCTAGAACGACAGCGCCAGCGACATCTGAATCTGCCGAGCGCTGCCGATGGTGTGAACGGTCTGCCCCAGGCCGCCAGGGCAGAAGTAGAAGCCCGGCGTCGCGGAAGCTGTTCCGCATCCTGTTGGCAAGACCTGTTGGCCCGCAGTCGGAAATGGGCTGAAGGCAAGGTTCTGAGTCACGTTGTCGATCGGAATGTCAAAGCTCGGATGATTGGTAAGGTTGAAAACATCGAAGCTGTATTTCACCGAGAACCGCTCTGTTATAGCGGTCACCTTCACTACGGACAGATCTGCGCGCTTTTGCCAGGGCTGCCGGAAAATGTTGCGCTGGCCGCCGTTCGGGATGAAGTTCGTCTCGAACGTGTCACTCGCGCAATTGGGCGGAGCACCAACCGAAGGGCACTGGGGGATCGCGCCGTTCAAGTCGCCTGGGTTGAACAAGGGTACCGTGAAGCAAGTGGCTTTGAGGGCCGGCTGCCCGGGCGTGTTGCCGATGGCCCCCGTGAGCGCGCTCTGGGGAGTGCAGCCGGGGGCCAGTGGCACGATCGGGTTCGTGATGCCGTCGTTGATGCTGTAGAAAACGCTGCCGACGGCTCCCGAGTAGTCCACCATGCTGTAAGGTTGTCCGCTCTGAATGACGATCAAGCCCTGTATGGCCCATCCATCCGCGACCTTTCCCTTGAATTCCGTGGTCGGGAAGAACTTCGGCAGTTCGTAGTGATAGTCCACATTGAAAACGTGTGTGCGGTCATAGTCAGAGGGAGCGTAGCCGCCCCGCAAATTGAGCGGGTTGCTGCCGTTGTAGAAGAGACCCAGGGCGCTTTGCTCGTCGAAAGACCGCGAAAAAGTATAGGAAACACCAGCCTGCAATCCATGGCTTAACCGTTTTTCCACGTGAGCCTGCAGCGCGTTGTACGCCGAAACACCGGCTGCACTATAGGAGAGGGATTCGCCAGCGTACCCGATGTATGGGACGCGTTCGTCGACGTTACCGCCTTCGGAATTGAATTGGTAGGGCTGGCCGTTCGGCAAATTCGCGCCACAACCGCTGAAGAAATTGCACCCGGTCGCAGATCCCGCTGTGCTCAGGGTGTAGCCATACGTATAGGACTGCGCGTGCGGAGAACCAGCGGTGTTCGCGCAAACTGCCGCTGGGCCGCACAGCGGGTTCGTGGGACTGGCGATTCTCGCCTGGTTGAATGGGACCGGAATGATCTCATGGCGACCGAGCGCGTTCACGTATCCGATGTCAATTGCTAGGTCGTTTCGCGGTTGCCACTGAATGTCGAGGGTACTGTTCATCGTGTACGGTAGCTTGTTGTTTCGGTTATAGACCGCCAAATAGAAGGGTATGCAGCCCCCCTCAAGCTGGGCGGCGGTCGGAAGCTGCGTACAACCATTGCCGGCGGGTGCTGTGAGAATTGCGGTCGGGTCCCCGTTCGGTGCCGCGTTGCGGGTGGTTCCCCACGGATTCTCGAGATTCGTCTGGCATGGATTGAAGGTGCCGGCGAAAGCCGTGGGACAGAATTGCGTACCCACAAACGGCAACTGCTGGTTGATCCCAAACGGGCCGCCCGGCGAAGTGCTTTGCGCGACGCCCGGCGAGAGATAGGTATACAGTTCGCCGCGGTCGTAGTACATACCCCATCCCGCGCGCACGACGATCTTGTCGTGAAACATCTTCGGAGTCCAAGCAACGCCGACTCTTGGGGCAAAACCCCATTGCCGCCCGAGAAGGGTGGAATTGCTGACGCCGGGTGTGTGGTGCGGGCTGTTTCCGGCGACAATCAAACCGTCGGACGTGACGGTGTCGGTTGTCGGATCGTACGCGTATTTGGACGGATCGAAATTGAGGAAGTCCCCGTTCTTCTCCGTAAAGCCGCCCATCCAGTCAAAGCGCAGCCCCGCCGTGATCGTCAGATTGCTTCGCATTTGGAACTTATCCTGGACGTATTCGCCCGTTTCATTCGACCGGAAATAGCGATTGGGATTCCCGTTGAGAATCAACGTGCTGGTGTACAGGTAGTCGTTGAAGAGTTCGCCCTGAAGGAATTGGTTGATCGACTGTGAGCCGATCATTCCCACTTGGTCTCTTCGATCCCGCGCGTTCAACTGGGTATAAGCATAGCTCCCACCGAACGTGACCGTGTGCTTGCCCAGAGTCCAGATCGCGTTGCCGGATGGATTGAATCGGTTTTGAAAGATCCCGGTATCAGCTCCCATAGACTGGCCCCCCGCCCCGATGTTCAGGAGGGGATCGTAGGAGGGGAGAATCGTGCTGGGCCAATCAAGCGTGATGCCGGGGAAAATCGGCGATCCGAAATTATTGATCGTGCAATCCGCGGTGGACGCCGTGGGAACAAGGGCTTGGCAAGCCGATGTAAACTGCGCCATCGTGAACGGCTGGTCCAGCGTGCTGTAAGCCTTCTCACGAATGAAGCCGAAGGTTTCCGTGATGCTCAGGTTGGACTTCACGATCTGCGTGTGGCTAAGGGCAACCACCTGGCTGCCTGCGTCCAATCGCTGCGAAAAGCCCGAGACCGACGAAAACGCGTAGGGCGCAACCGTCGGATCGTGCTGGTAGTAGTACTTCGCGGAGAAAGAGTGGGACGAATTCGGGTTCCAGTCCAGGTCGGCAACGGCCTGATGCGCCTGAAAAATCGCGGTACCTGGCTCCTCAGAATCCTCCGGAAACGCCTCGATAAGCGCCGGATTCGACGTATTCAAGGCAAGCGCGTTCGGATTGGCCCACGGAATCATACAGGCCTTTGGACACCCATAGTTGAACAGTGTGTACGCGATCGGATTGATGTTACCGGAAGCAGTTCCAACCGAAGGGTTGGCGGCTAGGTTCGTATCGCCTAGGCCAAGGAAAGGTTTAAGATTATTCGCGTTCGCGACGCCCGCCAAGCATGCGGGTGTACGCATTCCCGGAGCGGAACTGTTCGCGGCGATGCAAGGGTTGTTGGCAATGACGCCATTTGGATCGCTGGTTTGAAACAGGCCCGTGGGAATCACCGGCCGGTAAATCCCGATTTCCTCGTCGGAGGCGCGAGTGTACTGATAGCTTCCATAAAAGAAGATCTTGTCCTTCTTGATGGGTAAGCCGATTGCTCCCCCGGCGGTATAGCGGTGGAGTTGCGGATTCTTTTCGCTAGCCGGGATATTCGGGTCCGCGTTGTAGAAATACGGGTCGGCATTCAATGCATTCGTCCCACGATGCACGTAGGCGCTGCCGTGAATGTTGTTGGTGCCCGAAGCTGTGCTCATGTCAATGTGCGCGCCGCTGGTCGAGCCCTGCTGCGCATCGTACATCGACGTGTTCACACGCACTTCCTGAATGGTCTCCTGAGCCGGCGAAGGAATGGACTCGCCGATCGCGAGATAAACCGAAGCGCTGCTTTGGATGGGAAGCGTACTCAGTGCCGACGATGTGCTGACGCCCGTGGCATTCACGACCCGGGATGAGGACACGTTGCTGGTGGTCTTGCCGTTGAACAGGTTTCGCGCATCCACGCCGTTGAGCAAGAAAGAATTGCTGGTGTCACGTTGGCCATTCGCCCACACGGGAGCATTTCCAAGTCCCTCATTGGCGCCCGTCCCGGACTGAAATTCGGCGCTCACGCCTGGGGAAAGCACAACCAGGCCAGTGAACGAGCTTGTCGGAAGCGGAACCGACTCAATCTCGAGCTTGTCCATCACGTATCCGTTTGTCGTGTCCACCATGTTCAGCAGAGGCGTCTCTTCGACGGTGATGGACTCGTTCACGTTGCCGACCTTCAGCTCGGCGTTCACGGTCGCAGTGCGGTTCGCCTGCACCAGGATCGACGGAATCGTCTCCCCCTGAAAGCCCGACTGCGTGAAAGAAAGCGTGTAACTCCCAATGGGCAAGTTCACGAACAGATAGGTCCCGGAAGTGTTTGTGGTTTGTGTGCGGCTCAGTTTGGTCTCATCTCCGAGCAGGGTGACCGTCGCGCCTGATACCACCGCGCCGGATGCGTCCGTGACCGTGCCCGTGATTCCTCCGAGTGTTTGCTGGGCGTGTGCATTTGGCAGGAACAGAAGCGCGAGTGCGAGGAATAGACCTGGGAGCAACGCGGACTGAACGATACGCCTTTTCATTCTTAATCCCCTCTCTAAATTTTCGATAACCCGGTGCTTCAAAAACACCTATTCGGGGTTTTCAATTGAGGCTGCACCCCCTGTTTTGTCTCCAATACCGGCCGACAATAATTGATTGGAAGGAAGGTACGCCACTCCCCTGTGGAATCCAAAGCGCAATCTTTCGATCATCGGCATCAGTGATTTGTATTGGGCGTTTGCGCTCAGTTGACTTGCCAAATCGGGCACTCATGAGCGCACGTGTTAGAAACAGTTCCACTCCGAAACAGGAATGCACGACGCCGGGTTGTAGCTCGCCCGCACTTCGTTGTAGCCTTGCATCTCGCAAACCCGGAACGCAATGCATCCAGGACAAGCGCCTGTGCGCAACCACAGGCCCGAGCGAGGAATTGAAACGTGAAGCGGCTTCAAAACACAACGACACCGAGAGGGACGGCCCAAACGTCGCTCACCGCTCGTGAAGTGCAGGAAGCGATCGAAGAGCGGATCAGCAAGGGCGTTTACGCTCTGGGTCAGCGCCTTCCGCCTTTGCGCTCCATCGCCGCGGAACTCGGTACCAGCCCCTCGACGGTCAGCCGCGCCGTTCAGGAAATGATCCGCAACGGCTGGCTCGACGTGCAGGAGCGCCAGTTCGTCCGAGTGCGCTCCCGGCTGCCGCACAAATCGGTTCTTCAGACCGGCATCCAGCGCGCGATCCGCTCGATCGCCCACAAATGGAAGCTGTGGGGTGGCGACGAACGCGAACTGCTCGCCGACATTCAGGAGATTGTTTCGGAGGTGTTTACAGGCGGTGGGCAGATCGTCTTCACCGAGTGCAACAACGCCGACCTCGGTTATCTCGGCGATCAAATTTCGAGCGAGTTCCCCAACCTTTCGATTGGCCGCTCCCTCATGTCGGACCTGGACGCCAAGCGCCTGCGCGAGAGCAAGTCTGTAATCCTCGTGCCCTACTACCACTATGCGGAAGTCAAGGGAACGCTCGGCCCGGATGTTTCGATCGTGCCGGTGCACACTTCGCCGAGCGCCGAAACCCTGGACGAACTGCTGACAATTCCCGCCGGTTCGCGGGTGCTCGTCGTCGGCCACAACAGGCGGTCGGTGACTCGCCTCTCTGAAATCGTGCGGGATTACGTGGATGCAAGGATCACCACCGTCACGGAAGAGGAAAGCGAGAAGATTGCGAAGCTCGCCCCGCAGGCGGACTATGTATTTGCGGTGTGGTCGGCGGCCGATGAGGTGGCGGCAGTGCCGGGCGTGAAGCGCGTAATTGTCATTCGCTTCGCGCTCGATACTTCGCTCGGGGCAAAGCTCAAGCTTGGATCGATGATGGCGGCGGAGTGATCTCTTCATTCCGGTGTGTTTTCGCAGGAGGCGCAGCACGCCGAAGCACTGACCTGGGGGAGCCGCAAGATCGCGCCGCGGAGCGCGCCGGTAATCACATCCGCCTCAGCGATGCGAAGGGGCAGCGGCGGCTCGATCGCCAGGCGGCCCAATTCGTCCACTCCGGTGAGGACTCCGCGCTCGCACATGCCACGCCGGACTTGCGCAGCAGACAGCGGCGGCGCAGTCGCGATACGGAAAGACAATCCGGTAACCTCGACGCCTGCAATCTCTGGACAGGTTCTTTGTACCGCGAGGAGGCGAGAGAAAAGATAGCTGGCAAGCTCGCGGCCGTGCTGCAATAGCCCCTCGCGCTCAACCGTCGTAATCGCCGCCGCGACTCGGGCCAGTGTGGTAGGGTCAGCCATCTCGTCTTGAATCGCATCCGTACAAGCCGTCTCAAATTCTTCACCGAAATCGCGTCGCGCAAGAACGGCCCCAAAGGGAAAGCCGAGCGTGATCGCATCGCCGACCACGACCAGTTCCGGAGTACGTCGCCACGCAGCGCTCGCCAGCCAGCGACCCGAACGACCGAGGGTTTCGTTTTCACGCGCAATCAGGACATAAGGGTCGCTGGCGGGCTCTCCAGCGAGCGCGTTGACCTCGACGACTCGGCCCCGCGCTCCCGACAGAGATCGGGCCAGCCGCTCTGCAAAATCCACCGCGTCAGCAAAATTTTCAGTCATTGCCACGCAGGTGTAGCTACGCTCCAGAGAGGACAGCAGGCGATGCGCGGCAGCCGCGCCGACCGCTGGCGTGGGCGGCAAGTCATGCCCGAGGAGGGCAGTGGCAGGCGATGCGATTGCATCGAGGTACAACCGCCCCGTTGAAAGTTGGACGGTGCAGCGGCGCGCATCCAAGGGGCGGTTTACGTCATCCCCGGTCCCGAAAGCAAAGCGAGTCCCGCTCGAGTGGGTGGGCCAAAACGAGTGCGCCGAAGCGGACATTCCGACTCCGATCTGGGCGCTTGCCGGAAGAAAAGCCGTCTGTTAGTGTGTCTCAGACAGGAAACAGAATAGGCACGAAACGTCTGCGTGTCAACCGG
>Ga0210394_10001347_pt1 | contig 40141 bp, 37 predicted proteins | sample IncBWC12MmetaG_FD_160121 | JGI IMG/M metagenome (GOLD analysis project Ga0210394, IMG submission 160121) | Forest soil microbial communities from Barre Woods Harvard Forest LTER site, Petersham, Massachusetts, United States - Inc-BW-C-12-M | ecosystem: Environmental > Terrestrial > Soil >... | reverse complement strand
TTGACCGCTGGATCGTCGACCGTCCTGCGTTTGTCGCGGGCGACGCGGTCGGTGAGGATCTCATGCAACGGCGTACCGACTTTCAGGAGATGCGCGGGCATGTCGAGAAGCTCGACATAGCGATCGTTCCAGACGGTGAGCCGCTTCTCGCCGTCGAACATGCACAGGCCCTGCGCCATGTGGGCGAGCGCGGTCGAAAAGTGCGTATTCATCACCTCGAGCTCGGCGGCCTTTTCGGCCAGCAGCTTCTCGCTGCGCTTTTCGATCGTGACGTCCTCATGAGTGGTCAGCCAGCCGCCATTGGCCATCGGCTGGCGTTTGATCTCCACGACGCGTCCATCGGCAAGCTCCTGGACTTCGCTCGACTGCTTGACGTTGACGCTGACATAGACGTCCGGATCGGTCGCGAAGTTGGTGCCGTTCTCGCAGCGGGCTTGCAGAATCTGGCGAATGTGCGTGCCAGGCTTCACCTGGTCTTCACGCAGACGGTAGATTTCGGCGTAACGCGGGTTGGCGACCACGACCCGCTGCCCGGGGTCATACAGGCAAATGCCGTGCGACATATGCTGAAGCGCGGCGTCGAAGCGGACATTCTGCCGAGAGATTTCCTCGTTGAGCTTCCTCAGATCCCGCTGACTGTTGTCGAGCCTGATCTGGTAACGGACGGCAAAGCCGATCGCGATCAGCAGTATCAGGGTGACGATCGAGGCCACGACGATATAGGCGGCGCGGTGCTGGCGGTACTCGCTGAGAATATTTTCCTCCGACAGGCCGACGGTGAAGGTCAGCGGGAATCTGTCCGAGGTGCGGTAGGAGATCAGACGAACGACGCTGTCGATATTGCCCGAGCCCCAGAAGTGACCCGAGGCGGACTTTGCCCGCGCCGGGGTAAGCCCCTCGTGGGCGGGCTTGCGGCCGACGATGTGTTCCGAAAACCCCTGCGCCGCCAGGATGACGCCCTCCTGATTGCGGATCGAGATGCCGCCGCGTTCGCCGAGGTTGACGCTGCGGTAGAAGGGCTCGATGAAATTCGGGTCGACCGACAGCAGCAGCACGCCGGCAAAGCTGTCGTCGGGATTGCGCAACCGGCGTAGCAGCTGCAACGAGATTCGCCCCGAGGTTCGTCCTATCACCGGCTCGCTGATGATAAGCTGGTCGTCCTTCGCAAGCATCTGCCTTTGAATGTGCGGGCGGTCGCCGACGTAAAGGGGCTTGCCGCTGGTATTCAGCGTCGTGGCTATCTGGAAGCCGTCGGGGCCGATCAAGGCGAGCTGGAAGGCTTCCTCGCTGATGAGCGCGGTCTGTCCGGCCCATTTACGCAAATCGAAATGGGCGGGATCGTCCTCGAAGCTCTTGCGCAGCAAAAGCAGCGTCCGGTCGAAGCGGCCGAGGATGTCTTCGATGTTATGCTCGAACAGGCGCACCAGGCTGTCCGCCTGCTTCACCGCTTCCTCGACCGCCTTTTGGCGTTCGACGGAAGAAACAAAACCGACGACGAACCAGCTTGCCGCAATCAGAACCAGGCCGGCAATGGCGGCCGAATGCAGGAAAGCCCGCAGCCAGACCAGTAGTTTGCCGCGCAAGGTCATTTCGAAAGCCCCGGGGAAACGCGTCGTCAGATGCGCCCTTTATCGCCCCTCGCGACTTAAGCCGCGTTTACGCCGGTACTTCTCGATTTGATGTGGTTAATGCCATTCGAATTGCACAACGCTTTAAGGCGGAAATTTACCACGCCGGTGGCGTGGTAGCCTCCTTGTGGTAGTGCCATCAGAGATATTCTAGTACTGGCTGCGATCCATCACCGGGACCGGCGCGCCTTCCTGGGCAATGCTTGCGGCCTTGCGGCTCGCCTCGATCACGAGCCGCAGCTCCTTGGCGCCTAGCAGCGCTTTACGGATATTGCGATCTTCCGCGTTCATGTCGAACGTGATCAGCCGGTTGCAATGATGGCAGTTGGTCTGGAACCCGTCGCGCACTTTCTGCGCGCGCTCGCGGAAAACCTGCGAGCATTTCGTGCACTTGATTCTGATTTTCTCGTCGATCATGAACGCCCCCTCTCGGCAGAGATGTCGCGGCATGATGAGGCCAAGGCCTTAAAGGCCCGTTGGAGGCTTCGCTAAAACTTGAGCGAGAGCGGCCGGATGGAGCTGACAATCGCGACTGCCGTCCCGATCCGGGCTATTTAGATTGCCGTAACCACCGTGGGATACGATGCTCCTGCCATGGAAGGACCCAAGTCGCCACGTTTGTATCAGCGTGTTCGGCCGAGCAGCTCTCAAGCCGCCCAGGCCCAGATTATCGTGGGCCCGAAGGCACCGGTGATCGCTTGCCGGCTGGTCGATTATTCGGCCGGCGGCGCCTGCCTTGAGATCTTTCCGATGGTCCCATTGCCGGAGCGGTTCGAGCTTCTTCATGGCAGCGTGAGGAAGAAAAGCCGCGTGGTCTGGCGGCGCGGCGTCCGGATCGGGGTGGCCTTTTAGGGGTCAATCGAACCTCCCAATGGCTTTTCGGCCGATCGGTCGCACTAGCGAAGGATTGCCGTGCTGGCTCTTGCCCGATAATGATGTCCTGATTATTGCCCCTGCCGGGTCCTTTGGCCCGTTGCCGCTTTCTTCGCGCCGGTATCGACGTTTGATTTGGGGAATTTGTAATGTGGGGTTTTCTTGCGTGGCTGGTGCTGCTGGCTGCAACGGCCGTCCTCGCAGAATTGGCCTTTCATTTCGACATCGCCCACATCCCGGCGGCGTTTCAGGGGCTTTCGCCTTCGCAACAGGTTGCCGCGATCCTCATCGGCTTGATGGCGCTGGCGCTGGCGGCGTTCACCCTCTGGCAATCGTATCGCATTGCGCGTCAGGAGAGAGATTATCGCACCATGCGCGGCGGGATTGTGGGCGCGCAAAAGACGCTTGCCGCGGTGGCCGCCTCGCAGAAGGATTTCGACGCCGCCGTCCAGCATCTTGGGACAAGCGATCCGGAGGACGCGCTGTCCGCTCTTCAGAAGCAGCTCGCCGAGACCGAGGCACGCGCTGCCTTGCAGCGCGGCCGCAACACCGCCGTCGACCTGCAGGAGCGGGTGGACGAAATCCGCCGCCGCCAGCAAGCTTTGCGCGAACAGATCGGTGAAGTCGCCGAAAGGCGGCGGGCCATCGAACCCGTGTTCGAGGAGTTGAAGGACCGGCAGCGTCAGCTCGACCGCTCGCTCGACAAGATCGAGACCGACGACAACAACAACAATTTCATCGAGCGCTTGAGGGAATTCGATCAAAAGACCGGACCGATCCAGGCCAGACACCAGGCCTTGCGGGATTCGTTTGCGATGCTGGGCCGCCTCAAGGAGGAGCTTGCGAAATCCCGCGCCAGTCTTGCGGGATTGCAGGCGCCGGAGAGCGGCATCAAGGTGCTGCTTGGCGAGGTTCAGCTTGAGCGCGACCATCTGGTCAAGGCCATCGAAGCGCTGGAGACGACGGGGGAAGGCGAGGCTATCAGCACCCGCGTCGCGGCGCTCGACGACGCCAAGAAGGATGCCGAACAGCGGATCGCCCGCCTCGAAGGCTCCTTTGCCGTTCTCGATGCGGTGCGCCGGGATCTTCTCGAATTCAAGAAACGCCAGGAGGATCTCGCGGTCGCCTTCGCCAAGATCGAGACCGATCCCGACGGCAAGAGCCTGACCGACCGCCTTGGCGAGCTGGACGAATTCTCGGCCCAGGCGCGAGGCCGGCTGCGCGCGTTGCAGGAAATATTGACGACGCTCAACCGTTACAGACGGGACTTGACCCATTCGCGGAACGAACTCTCGCCGTTGCTTGCCCCCGGCGAAGGTATTCACGCCCTGATCGACGAATTGAATGCCAAGCGTGCCGAGCTCCAAGCCGCTCTCGACGAGATCGAGATCAGCGGCAACGAAAAGCTCGGCTCACGCGTGGAAGCGATCGCCGGCAACAAGCGTGCGGCCGAGCAGCGCATCGCGGAGGTACATCAACATTTCGCGCAGCTCGCCTCGATCCGCAGCGAAATCGCCAGTGCGTTCGCCGATCTCAACAGCGCCCTCAACAAGTTCGGCTGAGCTTTTTCTGCCGCTTCGCCCTACGACGGGTATTATGGAAAACGCCGGGCCCGCGCATTTGCGCCGGTGCCGGCCGTGCTCAAAAGCCGAGCAACGCAAGACTGACCCAGCTGAATGCAAACAGGCCGCAAGCGACCGCCGCGACCGACGCCAGGGTTGTGATTGCTCTTGCAGCTCCTGCAGACGACATGACCGCACCTTCTGTAAGTGACGAAAAGCACTCTGTCGGACGATGTCAGCTCAAAGATGGCGAGATTTTTGCAGCCGAAAAAAACCAGACGATGTGGCGGTCCGGCAACATGAGGCTTGTCTTGCCCGCAAAAACCCGTAATCGCGCTGCGTAGTAAACGAATCGGACGGGGAACCGAGGGCATGTTTCGTATTGGGGATGGCGTGCGTGAGTGGCTGCTGGCGATTGCCGCCGCGGCCCTGGTTGCGCTTGCGTTTGTGTGGCTTGGATTCGGCGGAACTTCGCCGGAATTGGCCAGCGATTTCGAGGATTGTGTCGAACGCGTGCAAGTTCAGGGCTTATCGGCCGACGAGCTTGGCGGCGGGCTCGCCGCCTGCGGCGCACGGTTTGCGGGACGGCGGAAGGCCGACGGCGGCTATAGCTACTACGATTTCATGCAGGACCGGAAATTCGACATCGCAGGTCCGAACCCGACGGCCGACGAGCGCAAGGCGATCGATCGCGAATATATCGGCTACCTGGAGGCGCAGCGGCGGGAGGCGATTTCGGCAGCCCTCGCCAAACAGCAGAACGAGCGGCTGCGCGCCGATATCGAAAGCGGGCGTCAGCCGGCCGGCTCGCCGCTGGCGCTGACGCCGGCCAATGTGCCGTTGCCCATCCCCCGGCGTGTCGCCGAGCAGCGGGCGAGGGCCCGGCAGTGCGCCGAAGACGGACTGTTCTGTACGCTGTCGAAATTTTCGACCGCCGTGAAGGACGCGTTCGCGTCGTCGTCGAAGACGAAGAACTGAATAATTTGCCGTCATCTGCGGTCTTATCCCCCAGCCGAACGCGGGGTGGGGATAAGAAAGTCGTCGCCGTCGAAGGCGCCTAAATCGGGTTTCTCAGAACGGCGAGGCGGTAAAGCCGAGCGGCTGCACGACGTCGTAGGACGCTTTCGTCAGCGGCGCGGCATAGGTGACGGTGAGCGCGCCGAACGGCGAGGCCCAGCTTAGCCCGCCGCCGACCGAGGAGCGCACCACGTTGCTGTTGGCGAGTTGCAGCGATTGGGTCGAGCCGGGAAACGTCGTCGGCCCGTTATAGCGGAACACGCTGCCGGCATCGACAAAGGCGACCGCCTTGATGCCGTATTCCGCCGGCACGCCGGGAATGTTGCTCTGCAGTTCCGCCGTCGTCGCCCAATACATGCTGCCGCCGACGTTATCCATGGTGGTGCCGGGCGTGAGATCGCGCGGACCAAAGCCATACGGCGCAAAGCCGCGCACCATCGACGGGCCGCCGAAGAAGTTGTCGACCAGCGGCACCTGCGAGCCGCCCCAGCCGGTGATGTAGCCGCCTTGGGCGCGCGCCAGACCCACCACGTCGTCGTTGATCTGGTGATAGTATTTGAAATCTTCCGTGGTGCGCATGAAGCGGACGTCGCCGCCAAGGCCGGCGAGATCCTGGCGCAGCTGCGAGGTGAAGCCGTTGGTCGGCGCCTTCGGATTGTCAACGGTCGAATAGGTCGCGGTGTCGCCGACCGCCGACACCCATTGCGGCCCGGTCGCGGCCGCCTGCTGCACCACGATCGAGGGCGGGGCGGCGAGCGAGGCGGGATCGAGGGTGACGTCCTGCCGTGCGATCGAATAGCGGAACTGCATGCCGAGCTCCTCGGAGATCGGTGTTCCGACCAGCATGGTCGCGCCGTAGTTCACCGTGCCGTAGGACACATAGGGACTGGAGACGGTCTCCTTGGCGGAGATATCGATGCCGGCGGAAGCACGGTTGCCGAAAAAGCCGGGATCGGTTGCTGAAACGTCGAAGCCGCGGGCGTATTGGCCGTAAGTGAAAGAGGAGTTGAGCGCAACGCCCGTCCCGGCAAAACTCCTGTCGCCGAGTTTGACTTCGGCAAGCCAGCCATCGGTCGTCGAATAGCCGCCGGCAATGTTGAAGTAGCCGGTGTCCTTTTCCTGCAGCTCGACGTCGAGAATAACGCGATCGGACGCCGAGCCAGGCTTGGTCGTGATCTTGACGGTCTTGAAGTAATCCAGAATTTTCAGCCGCCGTTCGGCGCGGTCGATCAGCCCCTTGTTGAAGGCGTCGCCTTCCGCGATATCGAATTCGCGGCGGATCACGTAACCGCGCGTGCGCGTGTTGCCGTGGATGTCGATGCGCTCGACATAGGCGCGCGGTCCCTGTTCGATGGCAAACGAGACGTCGATGCGGCGCGCGGTCGCGTCGCGCACGTAGCGCGGTTGCGCGCGAGCAAAGGGGTAGCCGAGCTTGGCGAGTTCCGCCGAAAGCTTGTCGTTGCTCTTGTCAAGCGCGGAGCCGTCGAACAGCGCGCCAGATTGCGTCAGCAGTAGACGGCGGAGTTTCTCCTGATCGACGCCATCGACATGGCAGTCGATGGCGATATCGCCGAAACGATAGATCGGGCCTTCGTCGATGGTGAAGGTGAGCGTGAATCCTTTTGTGCCGGGGTCGTATTCGGCCGTAGCCGAGCGCACATTGGCGTCGGCATAGCCCTTGTTGCGGTAATAATTGCGCAACAGTTCGCGATCGGCGTTGACGACGTCGGGATCGTAGACGTCGCCGCCGGTCAGAAAGCTCAGCATGTGGGTGGCGGAGGTCTTGATCACGGCGGCGAGCTGCCGTTTGCCGAATGCGGTGTTGCCGACGAAGTTGATCTGGCGCACCGGCGTCTTGGCACCTTCGTTCACCTCGAACACGAGATCGACGCGGTCGCTCCCACGGTCGATGACGACGGGCTTCACGGTGACGTCGTCGCGTCCGAGATGCCGGTAGGCTTCCACGATGTGTTCGACGTCGGATTGAACGGTGGTCCGCTGCAGGCTGCCGCGCGCCTTCGACTCGACCACGGGGGAAAGATCGCCGTCCTTTACCCGCTTGTTGCCCTCAAAGGCGACGCGGTCGATCACCCGGGCTTCATGCAGATGCACGATCAGCTTTTCGCCGGAACGCTCGATCGACACCTTGTCGAACAGATGCGTTCCAATCAGCGCCTTGAGGCCAGCGTCACGCGCGGCCTCATCGAAACGCCCGTCGGGCGAAGCATGAAAATAGGAGCGCACGGTCGCGACGTCGACGCGCTTGTTGCCTTCGACGGTAATTGAGGCGCGGGCCTTTTCCTCGATGTCGCCGGTCTTTTCCTCTCCGGCAACCGCGGAAGACATCAACAGCAGGTCCAATACCAGACCCAACGCCGTCCACGATCTTGCTACACTTGTCACGCTCGATATCACGCTCGATATCATACTTGGCTCGATATCCCGCGCCCATTGCCCGGCCTCTATCGAAGTCGGTGGGCGGGGCGAAACAATGTCTGCGGCGGGGAGAGATGTTGCCTTAAGTGTTAACGGTCGCCACAATTTCGACGCGAGGCATGGCCCCGCCATCCCGAAAATGTCTCATAGCCGCTTCAAATGTTTTCTAGGTAGTTGCCAAACGGCATCACCCGCCGGCATCGCAAGATGCGGTCGGACGCGTTCTGAGGAGAGCATTTATGCGTTGCGTCGCTTTCATCTCGGCCTTCTTCGCACTTGTCCTGATCCTGCCGGCATCTGCCTCAACCACGCAGGAAATCGATCCGCGCGCCTCGCTCGGCGTGGTGCAGCAGTGGATCTACAACTATCGGGCCAAGCCGGATTACGCGCATATCCCGGCGGCGGTACGCGTGCTGTTCCACGCGCAGACCTTCAAGGAGCCGGAGAATGCCGGCATCTATCTCGGCTTCATGGCGGGCGCTATCGGATCGAACCCGGCCAAGGCCGAAGCGCTCGTCGACAGCTTCTTTCCCGTGCGCCCAGAGGACGAATGGGTGATCGTGCGCGCGATCGCGTTCTCCGGTCTGCCCGACTGGCGCAACCTGCTGCGCAAGGTGGCGACCCGGATGCCCGGCCGCAGGGTGATGATCGATGCTTACCTCGCCGGCACGCTGCCGACGCTGACCGATATCCCGCTGGAGGAGACCACGCCCGGCATGATGGAGAAGATCAAGGGCGTGCTCACCAAGAACCCGTTTGCCAAGGACGAGAAGAAACTGAAGATGCAGCAGACCTTCGCGGGCAATCAGGATCTGCTCGACACGCTGTGGGGATATTATTTCGCAACCGGCTCGTTCCGCCCGATTCTGCGCATTATAGCAATGTTACCCTGGAGCAAGAGCCGCGACACCGTCGACAAGCTGACGGTCGGCAGCATGGCGCGCTACACGCTTGCAAGTTACGCGGTGCGGGACGCTTCCTTGCGCGAATATCTTCGCAGCGAACTCACCGTCCAGGGGCCCGCGGTCAAGATGCCGCTGACGGAAGTCATCGAGGCCGCCGATACCGTGCAGTTAGGCGCGGTGCGCAAGGATGCGCTCGCCGCCGTCGAGGAGCTCAAGGCCAAGGGTTCGGATGCGCGGCGCAATCTCGATTTCTGGGGTCAGGTCGGCGTCGGCGCGGTTGCGCTCGGCTGCGTCTCGGCCGCAGCGCTGGGCCAGGTCGCGATCGGAATCCCTTGCGTGATCGGCGGCTCCGCCTCGCAGGGGCTGTTGTCGTTCTGGGAAAAACAGCAGTAGACCAGACTATCGTTTTTCGTCATGGCCGGGCTTGACCCGGCCATCCACGTCTTTGTCTATCGTTTTCGTCGTCCCCGCGAACGCGGGGACCCACAACCACAGGCGGTGGTTGTTTTGGAATGACGTCCGCCACATCGCGAAACGGAAAGATTCCGCGGTATGGGTCCCTGCGTGCGCAGGGACGACAGTTCGCCTCACCTCACGCCGGCGAAGCCAGCGGCTTGCCCTTCTCGACAATGTAGGTCGAAATGATGATTGACGGTGTCAAAGGCAATTTAGTCTTCGCAGACGTTGTCTTGCTACGTTCACAAACAGCATGGGATTTTATCGCAGGCGCATGAACGCTGGCTACCTCGCCGCAAAGTGCTAGGCTTGGCGGCAAAGCGGTAAAACCACCCAGGGAGAGGGCGTCATGGGATTCATTTCCGTTCTGGTTTTTTTGGTCATCTTGTATGCCTTCGTCTCGATCCGGGTGCTCAAGCAATATGAGCGCGGCGTGGTGTTCATGCTCGGCAAATTCGAGGGCGTGCGCGGCCCCGGCCTGACGCTGATCCTCGTTCCGTTTCACACCATGACGCGGGTATCGCTGCGCACAGTGACGATGCAGATCCCCTCGCAGAAGATCATCACCAAGGACAACGTCTCGATCGATATCGCGGCGGTGGCCTATTATCACATCACCGATCCGGAAAAGGCGGTGATTGCGATCGAGAACGTCTACAACGCGATCAACCAGATCAGCCAGACCACGGTGCGCAACGTGGTCGGTCGCTTCAGCCTCGATCAGTTGCTGTCGGACACCTCCAGCATCAACGACCAGATCAAGAACGTGATCGACCTCCATACCGAACCGTGGGGCACGCAGGTGACGGCGGTCGAGATCAAGGACATCACGCTGCCGGACAACATGCAGCGCGCGATGGCCAAGGAAGCCGAGGCCGAGCGCGAGCGCCGCGCCAAGATCGTCGCCGCCGAAGGCGAATACCAGGCCGCCGTGAAGCTCGGCCAGGCCGCCGACATCATCACCCAGCATCCGGTCGCGCTGCAGTTACGTACGCTGCAGACGATGGCGGAAATCTCGGTCGAGAAGAATTCCACCATCATCTTCCCGGCACAGTTCATGACGACGGTGCAGGAAGCGTTTGCGCTGCTCGGCAAGGACTCGGCCGGGAAGTAGGGAGAAACTGTTGCGCTGCCCATCCCTCGAGACGGCGCTTCGTCCATTTGCGCCGTTCGCGGCGGCCTCGCTATCGCTTGGCCTGCTCGGGCGCCCGCGCCTCCTCGGGATGAGGCCTGTACCCGGAAAGCAGTTTCCGACCCTCATGGTGAGGAGCCGCGCCGCTTGCGCGGCGTCTCGAACCATGCGGCCCCTGCAGGAGAGGGATTAAGAGAGCGGCTGCGGTGGCACCGGCTTGCCGAGGCAGACCACCAGCACGAGTGCGGCTAGTGCTGTGGCCGACAATAACGCCCAGGCTTCGTTCACGGACATCGCGAATGCCGCCCTTTCCACCATCGGGCGCACGTAAGCCTCGATCGTGGCCTGGGTCACGTCGGGTGGCGGATGCAGGAAGAGCTCGACGTCGAGCCCGATCGCCCGCGCCGCCGACACGTCGCCCGCGATCAGGCGGTCGCGGAGCGCCTCGCCATGGCCAATGGTGCGGCCGTAAAGGATGGTGTCGATCAACGCAATTCCAATCGCGCCGCCGAGGTTGCGCATCAGGTTGAAGAGGCCTGAGGCGTCCGGCACCTGGGTTGCCGTCAGCGTCCCAAGCGCAAGTCGTGTCGGCGGCAGCAGGCAGAACATGATCGCGATCCCGCGCAGCACCTGCGGCAAGAACATCTCGTCAAAATCGGCAAGCCGGCTCTGGAACGCGCTTAGGCCTAAGCCGATTGCGAACAGTGCAAATCCAAAAGCCGAGAGTTTGCGCGGATCGAGCCGGCTTTCCAGCATGCCCGCGATCGGCGCGCTCACGAGCTGAGCCACCCCCGTGACCAGCATGATGGTGCCGATCTCGAGGGCGTCGTGCCGCCGGACATAGGCCAGAAACACCGGCATCAGATAGACCGAGCCGAACAAGCCGACGCCGAGGCAGAAACTCAACGTGCAGCCGACCGCAAACGCCCGCGCGCGTAGCGTCGTGAGTTCGACGATCGGGTGGGCGGCCTTCAACGTTCTTGTCGCGAAAATCCATGCGCTCACCGCGCTCGCGGCAAACAGCGCAAGACAGCGCGGCGACAGCCAGCCGTCGAGCGGCGCCTGCTTGAGGCCGATCTCGAGGGTTGCGAGCGCCACCGCCATCAGCACGAGCGAGAGCCGGTCGAGGCTTTTAAGCTCAGTGAAGTTTGTCTTGTCCAGCGGCAGCAGCGACGGCGTCGCGGCGGCCGCTATTAGTCCCGGCGCGACATTGATCAGGAACAGCCAGTGCCAGGACCAGGTCTCGGTGATCCAGCCGCCGACCACGGGGCCGACGGTCGGCGCCAGCACCGCCATGATGCCGGCCATGGTGGTCGCAATCGGGTGCAGGCGAAGCGGAAACAACAGGAAGACGGCGGAGAATACCGCGGGGATCAGGGCACCGCCGGCAAAGCCTTGAGCCACGCGAAAGCAAATCAGCGTCGAAAAATTATCGCTAGCCGCGCAGCCGATGGAGGCCGCCGTGAACAGGCTGATCGCGGCAACGAACAGCCAGCGCAGCGTCAGCACGCGCGTCAGCCAACCGGTCAGGGGAATCGCTATAATCTCGGCGATGAGATAGGCGGTCTGGATCCAACTCATCGCGTCGCGCGAGATTTCCAGCGCTTCCTGGATCGCGGGCAGCGAAGTTGCGACCACCTGGATGTCGAGGATCGCCATGAACATGCCAAGGCACATCAGGATGAAGCCGAGCCATGTTTTGGCCGTGGCCTCAATCGGCAGCGCGACCACTTCGCTCATGGCGTGCCTTGGCTCATGGTGTGCCTTGCGCGGTAATGAGGCGCGAGGCATCGAGCGCGCGGTTCTCGGCGCGGATGCGGATGAAGAGCACGAGCGCATTGAGAACCGTGAACAATGCGGCCAGCCAGTACAGGCCGAGCATCAGCGGGAGTGCGGCGATTTCGCCCGCCACGACGACGTAATTGGGGTGACGCAGAAAGCGGTAGGGGCCGCGCGATATCAGCGGTTCATTCGGAACCACGATGATGCCCGTGGTCCAGCGCGCGCCGAGCGTGGCCATCACCCAGCCGCGCAGGCCCTGCAACACGACATAGGCGCCGAGCGCGAGCGGATTGACGACATGGTCATGCCCGAACAGCCAGAGCGCGATCAGCCAAGAGGCATGAAGGCCGACCATCAGGGGGTAGTGAGCGAACGCCACTTCGACGGCGCCGCGCGCCATCAGCCTTTGCGTGTTGCGCCGGGACAGTAGAAGTTCGGCGCCGCGCTGGGCTGTGACGAGCGCGAGGATGAACTCCGCCGCCGTCACGCCGCGTGCCGCAACGAAATACAGCTTGCGGTGAAGCCGGGTCCGAGCGCGGTCAACAGCGAACGCGGCGGCAACCCTTGCGCGCGTGCGCGTTCCAGAATGAACAGCACGGTCGGCGCCGACATGTTGCCGTAGTCGGCGATCACCCCCCGCTCGTGTTCGAGGGTCCCCTGATCGAGCGAGAGCGCGGTCTCGATCGCGCTGATTACCTTGGCGCCGCCGGGATGGCAGACGAATTTGTCGATATCGCCGACTTTGAGATTCATGCGTGAGAGCACCTGCGTCAGCGCCGGCTTGAGTTCGGTCGTGACGAATTCGGGTACGGTGCGGCGAAGGATCACGCCAAAGCCGAGCGGATCGACGCTCCAGCCCATGACATCGAGGGTGTCCGGCCAGAGATGCTCGCCGGTCGCCTCGATCAAGGTTTCTCCGCCATCGCCCGCGCGCATCACGACCGCGGCGGCGCCGTCGGCGAACAGGCTGCTGGCGATGATGTTGGCCTTGGAGAGTTCGTCAAGCCGAAGCGCCAGCGAGCAGAGTTCGATCGTGACCAGCAGCACGTTGCTGCCGGGCCGCGCCTGCGCCAGCCGCGAGCCGATCGAGAGTCCCGAGGCGCCGCCGGCGCAGCCGAGCCCGAATACCGGCACGCGCGAAATGTCGGAGCGGAAGCCCATGCGGCGGGCGACGCGCGCGTCTAAGCTCGGGGTCGCAATGCCGGTGGAGCACACCGTCACCACCGTATCGATGTCGGCGGCGCGAAGGGAGGCGCTCGCCAGCGCTTTCGTCGCCACTTCGATGAACAGCGCTTCGGCGCCTTCGAGAAACGCCTCGGTGCGTTCCGGCCAGCCGCGCGGCGTCAGGTACCACTCGAATGGTTTCACGCCGTGGCGTTTGATGATTCCGGTGTTGGTGAAAATGCTGGCGAAGCGTTCGTAATCGGGAAAGCGGCTGCCGAATACGTCCCAGGCCGCATCCAGAACGTCTTTTTGCAGGAAGGTGTGGGGAGGGACCGAGGTCGCAAGAGAGAGCAAGGCAGCCGTGTGCATGAACAGATCTTTCGTGTCGCTTTCCGTTACTCAAAAGGAACAGCGGCTGCGATGGTTTATTTCGGCTGCTTTGCGCAAAAGTGTCACTTAAAAGTGAGGTTCGCCTTCAGCTTACCGATGGTGGGGATTTGACGTTGACGAGCTGCTTCAATGCGCAATCGAATAGCGAAGTCAATTCCAGACGCCATCCGAGACTGGAAGAAGGCGCTGAAACAAACCTACACACTCGGTCAAGCGCTGCAACCTCCGCGCGAGTTTATCTTCGCTGGTATTCGGGGATAGCCTTGCCCGGGCAATTATTCCCGTGGCATACTTTCGACGTGAGGACCGTAGGCTTGGCTTTTATCGCTTCAAATTGCGGCTCAAAGGGCGCGAGATGAAAAATCGCATATCCGTTTCGGAGGTCGGCGCCAAGCTTGGGTGTCCGACGAGCGAAACCGTGCAGGGGTTGAGGCTGTGGAAGGCGTTCATCAAGCTCTCGCCGGCGCAGCGCTCCGAGGTGCTTGCCCTGGTCGAGCAACTTGCCACCGATCCCGCACCAGTTCCCGGCGGCATGAACGGGCGCTTCAGCACGCGCCGACGAGTACCGCCGATCTGAAGTCCCTGCACCAGGTTCATGCGACGCGCAAAACAACAACATGGAAGCAGAACAAAAGAGAGGCCGCCTTCAAGGGCGGCCTCTTCGTTTTCAGTATTATCTTTCCCACCAGAACCATTCGGCGTGCCCCTTGCGCCAGTCGGCATGGCGCTGTTCATTGCGGCCGATCAGGATGCCGAAACGGACGCAGGCTTTCCGGTCGCCCTTTTCGCAGAGCTGATGGAAGCCGATAATTTCCGCCTCCGCAGGGCTCTGCGCATGGGCCGGTGATGCGACCATCCCAGCCGATGCGCCAGCGGCGGCTGCGATCATCAAAGCAGTCATCAATCGCCTGAAGGTCATGGGTTCTCCTGTCCGGATATGCCCGCCGCGGGAACGCCTTGGATGGCCAAATCTGAATGCCATCCGAACCTTCCCGAGCCGGGCTCGATTAGCGTTTGCAGGGCAACCACTGTGTGACGGCAGATTTGAGGCCGGCGAATGCCTTGCAAATTCGCCACCACCGCCGAACTATGCTAATTCCTGAAGGTAAGGCCCTGTATAAAGGCCCTAGTAACGAGAGAGGTGGCGCCATGACCGAACCGAAACTGGAAGTGCCGGCCGAGTTGCGGGATTTGGCCGAAAAGACCATCGATCAGGCGGAGCGGGCGTTCGGCATGTTTTTCGAGGCCGCCAACAAATCCGTCGGTTCGATCCCGGGCGCCGGATCGGAAATCTCGAAGCAGGCGCTATCGTTCACCCAGCAGAACATGAAGGCGGCGTTCGAGAATGCACGCAAGCTGGTGCACGCCACCGATCTCCAGCAGGCCATGCAGATCCAGTCGGAGTTCCTGCGGAGCCAGTTCACCAATGCCGGCGAGCATATGCGGCAGATCACCGGCGAGGTGATGTCAGCCGCCAAGGACATGAAGCCCAAATTCTGAAGCTCAAGTTCGGATTTAAGTGGGGCGATGCGGACATCTGTTCCGCTTGCAAATCATCCGCCAGGTCGCTCATCCGAGGCGGGAAGCGAAAGGCGGCTAATCCTGCCTTTCAGCTTTTTTACGCAACTTCGAATTCCGCGAGAGGAACAGCGGCGCGGGCTCGCGTGTCAATTTCGAAGCAGGTCTCCAGAGACTATTCGGTTTTGATTAAATCAGAGCCGGACTCTGGTCTTTTGTTTTGACGCGTTTTCTTTACGCGAACCGGTTCCCACTTCGCTCGAAAACGCTTCTGGATCAAATCGCCTTCAGGAAACTCTCGTCTGCCGAGCAGCCCGTGCAGTGATAGGTGAGAAGGTTGAAGCCTGCCTCACGCGGCTCAATGAGCATGAGCTTCATCCGCTCGCTACATCTGATGCAGGACATTTCAGTGGAGCTTTGAAAGCGCGTACACGAGGCGTCGGTTTAGGAAGGTTGAGCATGGTACCCCTCTGTTGGCTGTGGTTATTTTGCTCGTCTCTATTCCTCTCCGTTTTCCAATAGGATAACGCCGACTCACACAATTTGACATGATTGTGTGCGATTCCAGACACACTTGAAAGGACGTGTTTCCAGTTCACTCGCCTAAAAATTGAATATCGATTTAGCGCTGATTTTCGAGCGAAACGGCCGGAAAACCCGCTCCGCGCCGGTTCCATCCCTCAGGTATGATGGTACGCTCGCCTATGGATACGGCGCGGGACCGAGTCGGGTGATCAAGGGCTTGTCGGTCGGCACCGGGGCGAGGTCGCTGGTATTGGAACCGCTCAAGAATTTGTCCAGGGTTTCCTGAATCTCTTCTTTCGCAGCGTCCGGGCCGCGATCGCTCATCCAGGTGTGCTGGAATGGCGTTTTGACAATGTCGATGCCCTCGGACTTGGCTTCCTGCGGCGTCGGCAGCACGCCAGGATCGGTCTTGAAGTTAGGATCGCTCGAGCGGAATGAAAGGATCTTCATCTTGTCGTTGAGCACGAAGGGGACGCGCAAATTGTCGAGCGTGATGACCTTCGACACCAATTCCGGATGCTGTTTGGCGTAGAACATCGCGATGTCGCCGCCATTGGAGTGGCCGACCAGGGTCAGGTGATCGTAGTCGGCATTCGGCTGTATCTCCTTCAGTTGTCCGAGGACAAAGAGGATATTGGCTTCGCCGCGCTTGTAGACCTCGAGGCGGCCGACATAGGGAAGGCCTATTTTGGTCACCAGCGGCGGGTCGCTCGGCAAATCCTGCTGAATGCTGGCGACCAGATATCCGCGCGCTGCAAGCACGTTGGCGAGGAAGGAATATTCGGTGTTCTTGACCGTGTTGCCGTTGGAGATGATAGCGACCGGCAGTTTCCAGGTGCCCGCATTGGCCTTCATCTCATAGTCGCGGCGCACGGCAAGATCGACCGTCACGGGGCGCTGCCGTGCGGCGTCGAACAGATCAAGCGTTTCGTGTCGAATGGCCCATTTGCTGCCGGCGACATAAAGGCCGCCGGCCAAGACGCAAATGCAGGCCAATACGCTCAAGGCCCGTTTCATGATTTCCATCCCTGTCGCTCAGACATGGTAATTAGACGTGGCGGTAGCGAGTTAAGTTGCAGGTTGAAGCGAATTAAATTTGCGAAAGTTATTGCTGCGCAGCAAGGACTAACGTCCCGAAGAACTCACGACTTAAGTTTAAGTCGAGGGATAACCATCAGCGCGTTGTCCGCGAAGCATTTTGGCGGGCGGGCCACTAGTGGAGTGGATTTGACATTCGCTACCGGATTGACCGCTAGCCCGCCGCGCGATGCGCAAGGCCGGCTCTTTGCTTGATCATCGCAACCACGGCCTCGATGACATCTGATATCGCCGTCTGCCGGTAGGCCCAGCGCGGATCGGGGGCGGGAGCGGCGATCACCATGGTGGCGTTGGCTTCAAACAGCAGGAGATCGCCGTCCGCGCTCAAGCCGAAATCGACGCCGGCATAGTCGAGGCCGAGCGCCTTGCATATCGCGTGCAGCGCGGCGATGGCCTTGTCGCCGAGGACGGCGCGCATGTCGGCAAGGAAAGACAGTTCCTCCGAGCGGTGATCGCTCTGGTCGGCCATGTCGGAGGTGAAGTAGTGCACCTTCCAGTTTCGCGAAATCGCCAGATGCAGCGGAAAGAGTTTTCCACCGATCATCATCACGCGGTATTTGCGCGTGTTGCCGTCGGCGCCGCGGGCGTCGAGATATTCGATCGCCAGAAGTTCGTCGCCCGGCAAGCTTGATGCGGCGTCTGCGAGGTCGGCCTCGCTTTCCACCAGCACCAAATTGCGTCCCGTGTGATAGCCGGGCGAGCGCAACAGCAGCGGAAAGACGTAACCGCGACTCCTCAGCCAGCTTGCGCCTTGCGCGCCGGCGATGAGGCTGCGCCCGACAGAGAGCGTCTTTGCCGTGACCACGCCCGGCAAGGCGGCAAGCCGTGCGGCGTTGTCGATGCGCCCCGACTTCATCACCGCGCGGGGATCGTTGATGAGGGGCGCCTTTGAGCGCGCGGTCAGGCGGATCGCCGCTTCAAGTGCGACCTGGCAGAGCTCCGCATCGCCGATCGCGTTGAAGATCAGTTGATGCGGCGGCAGTGGTGCGGTCGCCTCGAGATAGTCCGTTACGACGACCGAAGTCAGGAACAGGCAGTCGTCGAGAAACGGCGCGGTCGGGATATTGCCGCCGCCGGAAGAGACCAGCTGGAGAAGCGAGACGGGCGGTCCGCTGCCGCGATAGGCTAGCGTCGAGATCGAATGGCCGCGAAAGCCTTTTCGGAAATGTTCGCGCGCCCCCTCGCGATCGCCCTCGTCGGCGAGCACGGCGCCCAATCCCTGATGCGCGGCGGCGTGGTCCGGATCGGCCTTCAGGGCCGCCTCATAATGCGCACGCGCCTCAGTATGGCGGTTGGCGCGAAGCAGGAGATTGCCGAGGTTGACATGCCCCATCGGGTTATCGGGATGGTGGAGGATCGCTTCCGCGTAGACGCGGCAGGCGGCATCGATTGCGCCGATCGCCGCAAGCAGCGTTCCGAATTCGTTGAGCGCGCTGAAATGGGTCGGCGCGCGGCGCAGAATATCGATGAAGGCCGCTTGCGCGTCTTGCCTGCGGTCGAGTGCGCCGAGTAGCGCCGCGCGTTCGATTTCGATTGAAATGTCGGCCCCACGGTCTTGGGCATGGTCTTCGGCATGGTCCTGGGCGCGGACGAGCAGGCCGTCGAGCTCGCTTAAACGCGCTTCCTGCGCCAGACGGGGACGCCAGCTGTTCGCGGCCGGGGCATTGGCTTGCGGTTTGGTCACAGGACCGAACTAGCTGATTCGGCGGCTTTTCACGCCTTACGTTTTGCTCACGCTTTGTAGCCTGGGGCTTTCGCTCCCGGTCACGGTTGCTTTTCAAAGGCAACCCCGATCCGCTTTTCCTTGCGCCAGACGACGCGACAGGTGAGGTGGTTGCCGTCTGTCACCAGGATGAACTGCGCCGGGATTCCGAGCGGGCTTGTGACGTCAAGGGCCGCTCCCGTGTCGGAGATGTTTCGCACCGTACAATCGATCGAGCCGCCGCCGAACTGGATGCTCCCGGCCTTCAGAACCGGATGTCTGCTCGCAATCCGGTGTTCGTCGTCGTCCATCGTGTTATTCCAGGAAATGTCAAAATCCGCACTTGCCGATTAAAACCCCGAACAGATGGGAATTTTCCGCTTTGCTTTCCAAAAATGACCAAAGTTGACAAGGTGCTTACCGGGTTCTTTCCAGCCCCAAAGGAACGGCAAGGCGGGTGACCCTTTGTTGGTCTTGGGTAACCCTTTGTTGGTCTTCGACGGCTTGCCCCTTGGGTAGGGTTTGCCCGGAATGTCAGAATCAAACGCTTAACGCTAAGCTTTGCCGCCTTCTTTGTCTTTGTCGCGTTCATGATTTCGCACCATTGTGTGACAGCCCAAGGACGCTGCCAAGGACGCTGCCAAGGGCGCCTGCCAAGGATAGACGACGTGAATGATGCCATGAGACCGAAAAAGATCGCCGTTCTCGGCGCGCCGATCGAGATCGGGGCGTCGCAGCGTGGGACGTTGATGGGGCCGGCTGCGCTACGGACGGCGGGGCTAATGACCCTGCTCGACGGGCTCGGTTTTGCGGTCGAGGACCATGGCGATCTCTCGGTTGCGGGAGTGGCCGCGCTCGACGACAAGGAGCCCGATAACGCGAAACATTACCGGGAAATCCAGCGCTGGATCCACACCATTAGCGCGCAAGCCTATGGCCTGGCGCGAACTGGCGCCATTCCGATCTTTCTCGGCGGCGACCACTCCCTTTCGATGGGCTCGGTCAACGGCGTCGCCCGCCATTGCCGCGAGACCGGGCGGGAGCTTTTCGTGATGTGGCTGGACGCGCATGCCGACTATAACACCCCGGCCACGACCATCACCGGCAACATGCACGGCATGTCGGCGGCATTTTTGTGCGGCGAGGAGGGGCTCGACGGCCTGTTGGGAAGCGAGCCGCGCGCCTCGATCGATTCATCCTGCCTCGAACTGTTCGGCACCCGCTCGGTCGACAAGGCGGAAAAGGATCTGTTGCGCCTTCGCCGCGTCAGCATCGCCGACATGCGCAAGATCGACGAATTCGGCGTCAGCGTTCTGATCCGCCGCGTCATCGAAAAGGTGAAGGCATGTGACGGCGTGCTGCATTTGAGTTTCGACGTCGACTTTCTCGACCCCGACGTCGCGCCCGGCGTCGGCACCACGGTGCCGGGCGGGGGGACCTACCGCGAGGCGCACATGATCATGGAGCTATTGCACGATTCCGGTATTGTGCGTTCACTCGATATCGTGGAACTCAATCCGTTCCTCGATGATCGCGGCCGCACCGCGCGCAACGTGGTGGAATTGATCGGCAGCCTGTTCGGCCAGCAGATCACCGATCGGCCGACGCCGACCAACGCGATCTAGACAATCTGCCCGTCAACCTGCCATTTGCGCGAGTTGACGCTTCGCTTAAGCCTAAGCTGTCAGCTGTCGTGGGTCGCATAATCGACCGGTTAGCATCCCCTCGTTGTTGAACTCGATCTGGAAGATTTTGGACAAGCCCGTTTTTCCGGACGACGTCAGTTGGAGTGCGCGGCTGCCCGGCACACATTTGAGCCATCCGAGCTCCAATAGACGATCCAGAATCCGGGCTCCGACGAGTCCCTTGAGGTGATAACGACGCTCGCTCCAGTCGAGACAAGGTTGGCAGAAAATCCGCCGAGTCCGCGGCGTCAGATCGGCGCCGAACGCGGCAAGGAAACGCTCGCCCGAAGACGTGACCTCACCGCCATCATCGGTGAGTACGATGTGCCCCATGGCCACAAGTGCATCGGTAACGGCGACTCCCACCTGGCCAGCCAGGTGATCGTAGCAACTTCGGGCAAAACGCAGCGCAACGTCGTTTGCTGAGCGCGGCTGACGGCGGGGTGGCACCTCTATGGCGGCGACGACCTTGATGCTCTCCAGCATTGTCGCGACCAGCGGCGAGGCGATCCGATAATAGCTGAAGCGGCGCTTTTGAGTGACGGTCAAAAGCCGCGCGGCAACCAGCTTGCTCAGGTGGCCGCTCGCCGTCGAGCGAGAGACATTGGCGCAGTAAGCAAGCTCGGTGGCCGTCAGCGACTGGCCGCCCATCAGGGCGTTAAGCATCGTCGCTCGCGCAGTGTCACCCACGAGAGCGGCCACTTCCACCAGATTTGCCGCCGCGACCATCCTCAAACCCTATCGCTGATACGGCAAGCATATCAATCGAAAACACTTCGGCATGGGCCGAACTGTTCGCGCGAGACAATGGCGAGCGTCCAGGCGAAGAATGCGCTGCAACTTGGAGGAGCTAAACGTCGTGTTGATCCACACCCTCTACTTCGAGCAAGCAAGCATCATTGCTGCCGTGGTTTGCAGCCTGATCGTCGCCGGCCTCCTGAAGGGGATAATCGGGGTCGGCATGCCAGTCGTCGCACTGCCGCTGCTGTCGCTGTTCATCGACATCAAATCAGCGGCCATGCTGCTGAGCATGCCTTTGATCTTCAGCAACTTGCCGCAGGCGCTGGAGGGCGGCAAGACTGGACAGTGCCTCATTCAATTGATGCCGGTAATTCTCGGTATGATTCCCGGCCTCTTCCTTGGAGTTCGAGTCCTGTTGGCGCTCGATGTGAACATTGCAAAGATTATCGCAGGCTTGGTGCTTATGGGTGTCGGCGGCGTCACGCTGCTCGCGCCGAAGTTACACCTTCAGTCTCGCCGGGTTTTGCCAACCGGCATCGCATTCGGATTTTTCGGCGGGATTCTGGGAGGCATCGCAGCGATGCCGGGACCGCTTGTTTTCATATTTCTGCTTGCAAAGGGACTGCGCGGAAAGGCGTTCACAAAGGAAGCATCGCTGTATCTCGTCGTTTCCGCCGGCTTGCTCGCAATTCTTCTGACGGCCAGCCACCAGTTCAATTGGCTTGACGTTTCAGTCTCGACGGTTGCGATGTTGCCAGTCGTGCTCGGCATGTACGTCGGACAACACATGCGCGATAAAATTGCACCTGAGACATTCACGAAGCTGGTATTGATCGCGGTCATTGCCGCGGGCGCCGATTTGCTGCGACATGGGTTCTTCAGTTGACGGGCTTGCCGGCCGGGGAGGTGCGGCCTTGGCTCTCGGCGTCTCACGAAAAGCGTACCGCGACATTGATAGGAACTTCAAATTCGCCGTAGCACACCGGAACGCTGAAGCAGCCGGAAGGTGGAACCTTCGCCGCTGCGCGTCAGTTATCTTTCAAGGAAACGTCAGGCGAGGTGAGTTTGATGATCTCGGATCAAGCGAAGCGAAACGCCGTGAAACCGGTCTGGGTAGCGTTGGCGATTGCGATCTTCGGAATACTGGCGATGCTGGCCGTCGATCACGGCCCGTGGAGCCGGCCGCATGTGCAGACGGCCGAAATCGCCAGTCACCGGACAACCGGCGAGGCCACCCGCGCCGCGGGCGCCGCCGTTGCGCCGACCGAACCTAAACGACTTGAGCCGGAGCTGCCGGTGCCCAAGCAGGCGGAGCCGCCAAATTCCGTTCCGAATTAAACAGGCGTGAGGGTCGGCTTTCTCTTCAGCGCACGCTGACGAAAGTGCCCCACAGTGCTGCGAGCATGGCACCGACAAACACCCAGGAAGGATTGTCGCAGAACACTCCACCATAGCTGCATATGGTCGGGCCAAACGCGCCGATTTCATTGTGAGCGGCGGCGTAAAGAATGCCGGAAAGGACGGCTAACGCACCGGCTACGAAATGCATGGCACCCTCCGTAAAGGGATCAATCTCGGTTGCACCAGAACAAACGGTTGCGCTGACTTACCGTTCGCGTTTCAAACCTATTCTGACGCTAGGCCATTTCGAATTCGCCAATAAACTAGGTAAAATTTCTTATATCTGGTTTCCCTCGAGCAAGCGGCCATACCCCTTGATGGCGCAGCGTACGCCCGCGGTTCGCAAGGCATGCCACATCATCGCCGAAGCCGCCGAGATGACGGGCTTGCCGGTATCGTCCTCGAGCGGCTTTAACGCATCGAGCGTCGGCATGCCGACGCCGGAGAGGAAGATCACGTCCGCATCGGGATGATCGACTTGGCGTGCGATGGCATAGGCTCTTTCGCTGTTTTCTTCGTAGATATTGCGGACGCCAGCCAGATGGCCTGAACTGACGACCTGCAGGCCACATCTTTCGAGGTGCTGCTTGCCGAGCGACGTCATCTCGGCGGAATACGGTGTGGCGTAAGCGACCCGGCGGGCGCCGAGGTGCGAAAAGGCCTCCAACACGCTTCCGAAGGCGGTGATGAAACGAGCGCCGCTTAAAGCTTCCATCTGCGCGACAAGCTCGGCTTCCCGATGTTGTCCGAGCGTATAGCTGGTCGCCGTATGCGCCATCACGATGACGCGGGGAGACACCATGGCGAGCAACTTGACACAGGCAGGCACGCTCGCGACCTGGCTCAGATTGCGTTCTTCCTGACCGGTGTGAGTCCCGGCGGGACCCTCCGCGTTCATCCGCGTGAAATGAAGCGATACGCCTGATGGCGCGAGCTCCATCATTTCCGGTTCGACCGTCGGATTTCCGGGCGGCACCAGAAATCCTATGCGCGCGCGCCATCCCTTCATGCTGTTTTCCGATTGCGCAGCTAGTTCGGCGCCGGCTGCGCCAGCTTGTTTTGCGCGACGATGCCCTCGAGCCGCGCGATATTTTCCAACAGGCGCTGGCTGGTGAGAACCAGGAAGTAGTAACCGAATTGCGGATTCTGGAAATAGATCTCCAGCAGCTTCTCGTAGGTGATGGACAGGACGTGGCCGTCCTCGAGGCAGGTAACGGTTGCCGTGCGCTTGTTGTCGGGCGAAAGGAAGCCGAGTTCGCCCATCAGCCGTCCCGGCGGCAGTTCGACATTGATTTCCTTGACCAGGAATTTTCCGGTCACGGTCAGGAACATTTCGTCGGCGTCGTCGTCCTTTTTGAACAGCACGTCGCCCTTGCGGTATTTGCGCTCGGTCATGAACGGCTTCAGCCATTCCATCGAGGTGTCGCCTTGGGTGGCGCCGCGCGCCATCTTCACGAGCTGAAGCATCTGGCGCAGGCGCCAGGCATTGATCGGCACCATGAGGAGATAGAGCAGGAACGTCGTGATGGTTCCCGTCAGCGCGCCGAAAGCCGCAAAGAACGCGCAGCCGATCATATTGGCCACCCTGAGCGGCACCATCGTCTGGGTCAGGAGGGTCGCGACAAAGAAGATGGCACCGATCAGCGCGAACAGGTTGGCGAGCGTGATATTGGCGAGAAGGAGTTCGAGCAGGCGATTGAAAATCGCATCGTAGGTGATGTTGTTCGGATCGAGGCCAAGCTGGATCAGGATCTTTGCGACCCTTAAGTTTTCGGCGGCGGTGTCGAGGATGCGGTTGAGTATTGTCGATATGTCTGCACTGAGAGTCATGGCCTTATCCTTGCATCCTTGCGCAAAATTTGCCGGCTAGTGCCTTCTCTTCAGCCTGCTCTTGGAAAACGGGAGGCACCCGTGTTGGGCCGTTACTACCAACTTATACCCCGAAAATCTCCGCCAGCAGGCTCGCAGTGCCTGCAAATCCACGGCTCAAATCCAAAGTCCGGGTCCGGGGAAAGAGGCGGGTCAAGGCCCCAGCTGGGCCGGTTTGCGGCCGGGCCGGATGATCGAATAGAGCGCAGGGAAGGCCCAAGAAATAGCCAACGGAATAGCCAACGGAATAGCCAACGGAATAGCCAACGAATTAAGGCAACGCGGCGAACGGGCCAGCGTGGCAGCCGGGGGCATGATGCTGGAGCATTAGCCGAAAGCATAAGGTCGAAGGTTTCATCTCCGCCGGTGACCTGTGAAAAATGTCGCCGCCGACTCCGCGATGCTTCATCTGCAAATGGCGAAGACGTGAAATAGCTGAAACCAGGCCTGCCGCTCCAACGTAATTTGACGTGGAAGAAGCTGGACTGAAAAGACGCAAATTGGACTTGCAAACTGGACATCAGACGCGCGCTGGTTCCACGAACCGCGTCACTGAGCCGCGCCGCTCCCGCGCTTGTGAAGTATATTGCCCCGCTCTCGCCAGCCTCTGCGCGCAGGACTAGCCCTTACAGGCGCGCCACGGAAGCATATCTTAACAAAAGATTAATGCGCGTCCACAGAGCGCCGTAGTGGCCCGGATGTTGCGAGATAGCTACATCATGCAAGAATAAACTAATTTTTGGCAATGGCGGATCGTCTAGCACAAGTATTGCATTGCCCCATGAAGTCGGTCGCGTGTCCAATGGAGGATAGCGCGGGGACTGATTCGAGGGGCCGGTAAAAGGCAGCGTTTGACGACGTGATTATGACGCGCGTTCCAGCGACGCAGCAAACCAGATGAGGAGCAGGATCAATGTATAACGATTCTCTGTTCAATGCTTTCGCCCGATCGTTCGAGGCGCGGAGCGAAAGCGATATGTCGATGGCGGAGTATCTGGAGTCGTGCCGAGGCGACCCGATGCGATACGCCAACGCAGCCGAACGACTACTAGCGGCCATCGGCGAGCCACAGATGATTGACACGGCCAAGGACCCTCGCCTTGGCCGTATTTTTTTGAACCGGACCATGCGCGCGTATCCGGCCTTCGCCGGCTTCCATGGGATGGAAGAAACCATCGAGCGCATCGTCGGTTTCTTCCGCCACGCAGCGCAAGGTCTCGAAGAGCGCAAGCAGATTCTCTATCTGCTCGGCCCGGTCGGCGGCGGCAAGTCCTCGCTTGCCGAGCGGTTGAAAGCGCTGATGGAAGTTCACCCGATCTATGTGCTCAAGGCCGGCGATGAACTCTCGCCCGTGTTCGAGAGTCCGCTCGGCCTGTTCGATCCCGAACAGCTCGGGCCGATGATCGAGGAGAAGTACGGCATTCCGCGCCGGCGTCTCAGCGGGCTGATGAGCCCGTGGTGCCTGAAGCGGCTGGAAGCGTTCGGCGGCGATATTTCGCGCTTCCGCGTCGCCAAGGTTCAGCCCTCGCGCCTGCGCCAGCTCGCGGTCGCGAAAACCGAACCCGGTGACGAGAACAACCAGGATATCTCCTCGCTGGTCGGCAAGGTCGACATCCGCAAGCTCGAGACCTATGCGCAGAACGATCCGGACGCCTACAGCTATTCCGGCGGTCTCAACCGTTCCAACCAGGGCATCCTCGAATTCGTCGAGATGTTCAAGGCGCCGATCAAGATGCTTCATCCGCTTCTGACCGCCACGCAGGAAGGCAACTATATCGGCAGCGAGAATATCGGCGCTATTCCCTTCACCGGCGTTATCCTGGCGCACTCGAACGAAGCCGAGTGGCAGAGCTTCAAGTCCAACAAGAACAACGAAGCCTTCATCGACCGCATCTGCGTCATCAAGGTGCCGTACTGTCTGCGCGTGATCGAGGAGCAGAAGATCTACGAGAAGCTGATCTCGGGCTCGGAGCTCGCGACGGCTCCTTGCGCGCCGTCAACGCTCGAGACGCTGGCGCGCTTCTCGGTGATGTCGCGGCTTCGCAAGCACGAGAACTCGACCACCTTTGCAAAGATGCGTGTCTATGACGGCGAAAGCCTGAAAGAGAGCGACCCCAAGGCGCGCAGCGTGCAGGAGTACAAGGATGCGGCCGGCGTCGACGAAGGCATGGACGGCGTCTCGACCCGTTTTGCTTTCAAGGTTCTGGCCGCGACCTTCAATCACGACACATCCGAACTTGGCGCCGATCCGGTCCATCTGATGTATGTGCTGGAACAGTCGATCCGCCGCGAGCAGTTGGCAGAGGAAATCGAAAAGCGCTATCTCGAATTCATCAAGGCCGAGCTCGTGCCGCGCTATGCCGAGTTCATCGGCAATGAAATCCAGAAGGCGTATCTGGAGTCCTACTCCGATTACGGCCAGAACCTGTTCGACCGTTATGTCGATTATGCCGACGCCTGGATCGAGGATCAGGACTTCAAGGATCCCGACACCGGCCAGATGCTCAACCGCGAACTGCTCAACCAGGAACTGACCAAGATCGAGAAGCCCGCAGGCATCGCCAACCCGAAGGACTTCCGCAACGAGGTCGTCAAGTTCTCGCTGCGCTCCCGGGCACAGCATGGTGGCAAGAATCCGGCCTGGACCTCCTACGAAAAGATCCGCGAAGTCATCGAAAAGCGAATATTCTCGCAAGTCGAGGATCTGCTTCCGGTGATCTCGTTCGGTTCCAAGAAGGACGGCGAGACGGAAAAGAAGCACGGCGATTTCGTCGCGCGGATGGTGGAGCGCGGTTACACCGAGCGCCAGGTCCGCAGGCTCGTCGAATGGTACATGCGGGTGAAACAAGCCGGCTGAGGCGGTATCAACAGTGGCGATGTTCATTGTCGATCGGCGCCTGAATCCGGGCTCGAAAAGCCTGGAGAACCGCCAACGTTTCCTGCGCCGCGCCAAGGCGCTGGTTCAGGGCGCCGTGAAGAAAACCTCCGAGGGCCGGGACATCAAGGATGTCCTGGAAGGCGGCGAGGTGTCGATCCCGCTGGACGGGATGCATGAGCCTCGTTTCCGGACCGAGGGCGGTACGCGCGACCGGGTGCTTCCCGGCAACAAGAAGTTCATCGAGGGTGACGTCCTTCCGCGTCCGAACGGCGGCGGTGGCAGGGGTTCGGGCGCCGGCGAAGGGGATGGCGAGGACGATTTCCGTTTCGTCCTGTCGCGCGATGAATTTGTCGATTTGTTCCTCGACGATCTCGAGCTGCCGGATCTCGCCAAGCGCAAGCTTGCGGAAGCGGAGAGCGAAGGCCTGCAGCGCGCTGGCTATTCGACCTCGGGATCGCCCGCGAATATTTCGGTGAGCCGAACCGTTAAGCTCGCATTGGCGCGCCGCGTCGCGTTGCGGCGGCCAAAGCCGGAGACGATTGCCGAGCTTGAGGCGGAACTTGAGGCTTGCGAGGACGAGACACGCCGCGCGGAGTTGCTTACCCTGATTGAGGCGCTGAAGGCCAAGGCCAGGCGCATTCCCTTCATCGACCCGATCGACATCCGCTTTCGCCGCTTCGAGACGGTGCCAAAGCCGGTGGCGCAGGCCGTGATGTTCTGCCTGATGGACGTGTCCGGTTCGATGACCGAACACATGAAGGACCTCGCCAAGCGGTTCTACATGCTGCTCTACGTGTTTCTCACCCGCCGCTACCGGCATGTCGAGATCGTCTTCATTCGCCATACCGACCGCGCCGAGGAGGTCGACGAGGATACATTTTTCCACGGTCCGGCTTCCGGCGGCACCATGGTCTCGAGCGCGCTGGAGGCGATGCATGACATCGTCCGTTCGCGCTTCCGTCCCGCCGACTGGAACATCTACGCAGCCCAAGCCTCCGACGGCGACAATTCGATTTCCGACAGCGGGCGCACCGGTCAGCTATTGACCGAGATGATCCTTCCCGTCAGTCAGTTCTTTGCCTATCTCGAGGTCGGCGAGGCCAATGGCAGCGCCTTCGAGATGCCGGACTCCTCGCTCTGGACGCTGTACCAGCGGTTGCGCACTGAAGGTGCGCCGCTGTCGATGCGCAAGGTGGCGAGCCGCAGCGAAATCTTCCCGGTGTTTCATGAATTGTTCCAGCGTCGTCGGAACCAGGAGAAGGCCGCGCCATGACCGCAACCGCAGGGCGTCTGTTCGAGGGGGCCGATTGGGATTTTCCGACACTGCAACGCATTCACGATGCCTGCGAGGAAATTGCGCGGGGCGAACTCGGCCTCGAGATCTATCCAAACCAGATCGAGATCATCACCGCCGAACAGATGCTGGATGCGTATTCGTCCGCGGGCATGCCGCTGTTCTACAAGCACTGGTCGTTCGGCAAGCATTTCGTCCATCACGAGACGTTCTATCGCAAGGGACTGAAGGGCCTCGCCTATGAGATCGTGATCAACTCCTCGCCCTGCATCTCCTATCTGATGGAGGAGAACACCGCGACCATGCAAACGCTGGTGATCGCGCACGCAGCCTTCGGCCACAACCATTTCTTCAAGAACAACTACCTGTTCCGGCAATGGACGGATGCTGACGGCATTCTCGATTATCTCGATTTTGCCAAGGCCTATGTCGCTAGTTGTGAGGAGCGCTACGGACGGCTGGCGGTCGAGATCACGCTGGATGCCGCGCATGCGCTGATGTCGCACGGGATCGATCGCTATCCGGGCAAGAAGAATCTCGATCTTCGCGCGGAAGAAAAGCGCGCCGTGGAACGCCGCGCCCACGAGCAGAGCGTGTTCAACGACCTGTGGCGGACGGTGCCGAGCGGACCGGTCAAGAGCGCCGAATTGCTCAACACCGAGCGGCGGCGCAAGCTGTTAGGCCTGCCGCAGGAAAACATCCTGTACTTCCTGGAGAAGACCGCGCCGCGGCTGCAGCCCTGGCAGCGCGAACTGCTGCGGATCGTGCGCCACATCGCGCAGTATTTCTACCCGCAAAGCCAGACCAAGGTCATGAACGAGGGCACCGCGACCTACGTGCATTACCGCATCATGAATCGCCTGCATCAGCAGGGCAGGCTTTCCGACGGCAATTTCCTCGAATTCCTGCAGTCCCACACCAATGTGGTGTTCCAGCCCGAATTCGACGATCAGCGCTTTTCCGATTTCAACCCTTACGCGCTCGGCTTTGCGATGATGCAGGATATCGAGCGCATTGTGACCGAGCCGGACGACGAGGATCGCGAGTGGTTCCCCGACATTGCGGGCGCGGGTGATGTCATGGGCGTGCTGCGCGAGGTCTGGGCCAATTACCGCGACGAGAGCTTCATCAGCCAGTTTCTAAGCCCGCGGCTGATCCGAAGCTGGCGTCTATTCCATCTGCATGACGATCCCGAATTCACCGAAGGTATCCAGGTCGACGCGATCCACGATCCGCGTGGATACAGGCGCATTCGCCGCGAACTCGCGCGGCAATATGATGTCGGCTATATCGATCCCAATATCGAGGTGGTCGATGTCGACCTCGCCGGCGACCGCCGGTTGATGCTGCGCCATGTGGTGGTGAAGGGCGCCCAGCTCAACGAAACGGATGCAAGGCGCGTCCTGCAACATCTCGCCGATCTGTGGACCTATGACGTATCGCTGGTTGAAGTCGACGCCAAGGACAACGTCCTGAAGGAATATGTCGTCAGCCCGCGCGCCATTGCGATTGCCGCATAGCGATTTTGGATTGCTGACATTCGTAAACTACGAGCCATTCCTATTCGGCAGGGGAAAACTCCGCCGCGCCATCAAATGATCGTCTCCGACGCCGAATTTTGCCCCAATCCCTGCCGGATATGGCTGCGGGTGTTTTGTAGTAGGGGATTACCATGGCGTACAAGCGGACTGAAGTTGCTATCGAAAAAATCATCGCTTCATGTGATGGCAACATGCGGGGGGCGCTTGAGGCGCTGATGCTCGTGAACGAGCACCTCGAGGAAGAGCTGCATCGGCTTTATACCATCATGTCGCTCGGCGATGACGCCGACGAATACCGTTTCGAGACGGTGCACTAAACTTCCGCGTTATCGCGCTTGTTCCGGCCAATAAAGCCGCATCGGATTGTCGACCAATAGTTTACGCCGTAATTCCGGCGTGGTCGCGATTTGCGGAATGAAGTCGACCAAGAGGCCATCGTCGGGCATGTGGCCCTTCAGGTTGGGGTGCGGCCAATCCGTGCCCCAAAGCACGCGATCTGGAAACGTCTCGACAATGCATCGGGCAAAAGGGACGACGTCGCGGTAGGGATGTTGCTCGGCACCCAGCGCCGGCGGACCCGCAACCGACAACCGTTCCGGGCAACTGACTTTCGACCACACGTTTTTGTGGTGTTCCATGAAATCGATGAACAGGCGGAACTCCGGCCCATCCACGCCCCTAGTGATATCCGGCCGGCCCATGTGATCGACCACGACGGTTGTCGGCAGCGCGGTGAAGAAATCCATCAGCTCCGGCAGATCGACCGCCTCGAAATAGATCACGACATGCCAGCCGAGTTTGGCGATGCGGCCCGCGATCTCCATCAACTCGTCCTTCGGCGTGAAGTCCACCAGCCGCCTGACGAAGTTGAAGCGTACGCCGCGGACGCCGGCCGAATGCAGCGCTTGCAGTTGACTATCGCTGACGTCGCGCCGCACGGTCGCAATCCCGCGCGCTCTGCCGCTCGCCGCGTGAAGCGCATCGACCACAGCCGCATTGTCGGCGCCATGACATGTCGCCTGCACGATCACATTGCGCGCAAAGCCGAGATGATCGCGCAGCGCAAACAGCTGCTCCTTCGAGGCGTCGCAAGGCGTGTATTTGCGCTCCGATGCAAAGGGAAATTTGGCCCCGGGGCCGAACACGTGGCAATGCGCGTCCACCGCGCCTTCAGGGACCTTGAAGCGCGGCTTGGAGGGGCCTGCATACCAGTCGAGCCAGCCGGGCGTTTTTTCAAATTGCATGTCTGGTCCTTAGTTTTCGGAGATTTCTTTCATCCGGACACGCGCCTATCCACTCGTCGTCCCCGCGACCCGTCTCCGCCAAGGCTTCGCCGGGGCTTGCTCCTCAGGGCGCCGAAGCTTTAGCGAAGGCGGCACGCGGGGACCCATACCGCGGAATCGATCCGTATCGTGTCCTTTGCAAAAAAGAAGACCTGTGGTTATGGGTCCCTGCGTGCGCAGGGACGACACTACGAGTCTGGCTTCTCCCGCTTTATCGCCGCCAATATCTTATCCGCCTCCGTCCGCCAATCCGCAGCTCGCGCAAATCCCTTTGTACCGCGTTCGCCGAACAGGCCTTCGTCGGCGAGATCAGCGACCCATGCCTGACGCTCGGCGGTGCCCTGCGACGACCAGGGCTCAAGGCCGATCTCGCGCACGGTCTCAGCGACTTCGCGAACCTCCTCGCTCCGCCGCCGGCCATGTTCGATCGCACGCTGGAAGAAATAGGCGCCTTGTTTTTCCCAGTCGATGCCGGGAAACGTCTCCTTCAGCGAGGCCAGCACCGCGTCCTCCACGCCATAGGCGCGCGCGGTGGTGAAGCTTTCGATCACCATGGCCTCAAGGCCCTTGATCATCACGCTGCGGCACATCTTCACGGCGGATGCCACGCCGAGTGTGTTGCTCGCGACCTTGGCGGCAAAGCCGAGTTCCACGAGCTTTGGCGCGAGCGCGGCGGCGCCGCCGCCGCCAAGCAACAACGGCACCTTGATCCGATAGGGCGGCAACGACGTCATCACCGCGCCCTCGACATAGCGCCCGCCCGCGCCGTCGATAAGTGCAGCCGCGCGCTGCTTGGCGCCGGGCGAGGCCGAATTGAAATCGAGAAACCAGGCGCCTTGCTTCACAGCCGCTGCACATGCCTTCGCCACGGGCACAGCCTGACTCGCCGTCACCGCCGACACGATGAAATCCGATTGCCTCGCAAGATCGGCGTGCGAGGCCGTCAGCGCGACGCCATGGCGGACGGCATGCTCGCGCAACGGCTGGCCTGTCTGATCGCTGTGAAGCTTGATGTCGTAGGCGGCGACTTTGACATCCTGCTGGCGGAGGTCTTCGGCGAGGATGCGGCCGACCTCGCCATAGCCAATGAGGCCAACGTTCCATTGCTTGGGATCGGCGGAGAGCGTGGTCATGGCAGGGTTTCTCTCATTGTCTTGGAATCCTCGCCTTCTCGATCACGGCCCGCCACTTGTCGATGTCGGATTTGAGCCGCGCTTCGATTGCCTCCGGCGCACCCGCCTTGGCTTCAATACCAAGCGCGAGCAGGCGCTTTTTGGTCTCGGCGTCGCCGAGAGTATCCTGCAGGGCGGCATTCAGCGTCTTGACGATCTCGGGAGGCGTGCCGGCGCGCGCAAACAGCGCGTTCCACGAAACGACGTCATATTCGGCAACGCCGCTTTCCTGTACGGTCACAAGCTCGGGCGTCGTTTCCGAACGCGCCGCGCCGGAAGAAGCGAGCGCGCGGAATTTGCCGTCGGCGATATTGCCCTTGAGCGCGGAATAGCTGTCGATCAGAAGCGCGATATTGCCCTGCAACAGCGATACCTCGGCTTCGGGCGTGCCGCGATAGGGAACGATGGTGAAGTCGACGCCTGCGGCTGTCTTGAACAGCTCGGCTGAAAGATTTTGCGTCGAGCCGACATTGATGGTTCCGACATTGAGGGTGCCCGGTTTGGCCTTCGCCGCCGCGATGAATTCGGAAAGCGTCTTGAAGCCGGACGAGCCGCTTGTGCACAGCACGAAGTCGAAAAATCCGAGACTCGAGACCGGCGTGAAATCCTTTAAGGGATCGAATGGCAGTTTCTCGAACAAGGAGACGCTGACCGCCGTGCCGTTGGTCAGCATGATCAGCGTATAGCCGTCCGCCGGCGAACCGAGCACTGTGCGCGCCGCGGTGATGCCGCCGGCGCCGGGCTGGTTCTCAACATAGAAGCGCTGGCCCAGTTTGTCGGAGAGTTTGTCCGCGACGACGCGCGCGGTGGTGTCGGCGACGCCGCCGGCCGCAAAGGGCACGACGAGGCGCACGGGCCGGGTGGGGTAGTTCGCCTGCGCCAGGGTTTGACCCGGCAACACCGCGCAAATGGCCAGAGTCGCTAGGGCGGCCCGCAAAAGGCGCCGCTGGATACGATCAAATGACTTCATCACGCGCACGATAGTTTGGCGGCGCGGATCATTCAATCCATTCCGCCGCATGAAGGCCTGCGTGATGGTCTCTTCAAAGAACTTGTGACAACGTGCCCGCGGCAGCCAGCAGCACGACCACCGCCCAGGACGGCACCTTCCAGACGACCAGCAGCACAAAGCCCAAAAGCGCGAGCGCAAAATCGCGCGGGCTCATGACCGCGCCGGTCCAGACAGGATTATAAAGCGCCGCGCCAAGAATGCCGACCACGGCGGCATTGGTACCGCGCATGGCCGCCTGTGCCGTGGGGCGAACGCGCATCGCGTCCCAGAACGGCAACATGCCGTAGACCAGAAGCATGCCCGGGAGCAGCAGTGCGATTAGCGCGATGGTCGCGCCGGCGAGGCCGTTCGGCGGGGCGCTCATCACGGCGCCGAGATAGGCTGCGAACGTGAATACCGGGCCCGGTACCGCCTGGGCGAGCCCATAGCCTGCCAGAAAGGCTTCGTTGCTTACCCATCCCGGCGTCACCACCTCGGCCTGCAGCAGCGGCAGCACGACATGGCCGCCGCCGAACACCAGCGCGCCGGAACGGTAGAAGGCGTCGAACAGAGCGAGTGCGTGCGATCCGCTGGCCGCGGTCAAGACCGGTGATAACAGTAACAACGCCGCAAAAAAACAAAGCGCGATGCCGCCGCTCAATCGCGTGACCGGAAAATTCAACCGCCCGGATATGGGGGCCGTCTCCTCGCGGCAGAAATAAAGCCCGGCGCAGGCGCCAAGCCCGATCGCTGAGACTTGTGCGAATGATCCCGAAAACAGCACGACGACCGCAAGTGCCGCGAGCGCGATTGCAGCGCGCGGCCGATCCGGCGTCAGGCTTTTCGCCATGCCCCAGACGGCTTGCGCGACCACCGCGACCGCGACGAGTTTTAGCCCGTGCAAAAAGCCCGCTGCCAACGGTCCGGTGAAACTCGCAGCGCCAAGTGCGAAGGCGAACATGACCAGCGCCGAGGGCATGGTGAAGGCGAACCATGCCGCTAGCCCGCCGAGCAGGCCGTTGCCGCGCAACACGCCGAGGGAAAAGCCGACCTGGCTCGACGCCGGGCCCGGCAGAAACTGGCAGAGCGCGACGAGATCCGCGAAGGTCGTCTCGTCAAGCCATCGCCGCCGGATCACCAGTGCCTCGCGGTAATAGCCGAGATGGGCGATCGGGCCGCCGAACGAGGTCAGCCCCAGCTTGAGGAAGACCGCAAAAACCTCGCCGACGGACCCGCGTTTGCCCTGGGTTTCGGCGGCATCGGGGGAGGTGAGGTCACTCACGCGGTTTCTCCTGATATCGGCGTTGATACCGAAAAACGGCCCGCGCCCTGCTTCGATAGATACCATAGATGTCATTTGGGTGGTTGTATCCGCATCGGCCCGCGCACGCGGCCATTTGCATTGACACACTCATGGACGGGCTCTCTATTGTCGGCGGCCAACCCGAGAGGAAGACCCATGCCGAATCTCAATCGACGCGACGCCCTGAAAATGTCGGCCGGTTTCGCCGCCGCCACGGCCGGCGGGTTTTCCTGCATCGAACTCGCCAAGGCGGGGCCGATTCAAGTGCCTGTCATCGACAAACTCAGCGTGCAGGTTCTCGTCGACAGCGCCAGCGACATTTTCTCGAAGCCCGTCGAAATCTCCGGTGTGAAAACCGAGCCCGGCCGTTCGGCGAATTCGCTGTTGCCGCTGCACAGCGAATGGGGATTGTCGCTCTTGCTGGAGCCGCAGCGCGGTGAGACCAAACGCACCTTCCTGCTCGATTACGGTTGGACGCCGGGAGCCATCAACGGCAACATTGAATTGCTCAAGGTCGACGCTTCGAAGATCGAGGCGCTGATCATGAGCCACGGCCACTGGGATCATCTCGGTGGCATGATGGGATTTCTCGACAAGCATCGCAAGTCGATGCCGGCCGATCTCACCATCTATGCCGGCGGCGAGGACAATTTCTGCCAGCGTTACGTGCGCGCCGGGCAGGGCGGCGATTTGGCCGACTTCGGCATGCTCGACCGCCGCGATCTCGCCAGGCGCGATGTGAAGGTGATGCTGTGCGAAACCCCTGCCGTGATCGGTGACGCCGCATTCACGACCGGCAGGATCCAGCGCAACTCCGTCGAAAAAGTGCTGCCGAACTCGCTGGTCGAATTCAAGCTCAAGGATGGCGCGGGCTGCGACTGGAGCCACTATCTGCCGACTGAGATGGAAGGCAAGATCGTGCCCGACGAGCATATCCACGAGCACGCGACCTGCTTCAACCTCAGGGATAAGGGCCTTATCGTCATCAGTTCCTGCGGTCATGTCGGCATCGTCAATTCGGTGCGGCAGGCGATGGAAGTCTCCGGCGTTACGAAGGTTCACGCGATCATGGGCGGCTTCCATCTGGGTCCGGCGCCGGCGGATTACCTTACGCAAGTCGTCGCCGAAATAGCCAAGCTCAATCCGGATGTCGTGATCCCCATGCATTGCAGCGGGCTCAACTTCACCCAGGAAGCGCAGCGGCAGATGGCGGGCAAGGTTTTGACGACGTCGACCGGCACGCGCATCACATTCGGAATTTGATCCGGAAGCCAGCCATGGTGGCTTCAAGGACGTGGGCGCTGTTGCTGCTTGCGTCTTTGCTCGGCTGCGAAATGGCGATGGCCGAAGCGCAGCCGTCCGCCGCAGAGGTGATGGACGATCTGATGTATGGTCGCGGAACGGTCGGAGGGCCGTTTACGCTCACCGACTCGAGCGGGCATAAACACAGCGACAGCGAATTCCGCGGCAAGCTGATGATTGTCTATTTCGGATACACGTTTTGCCCCGACGTGTGCCCGGCCGACCTGATGTCGATTACGCAGGCGCTCGATGAACTCGGACCCGCAGCCGGTGGCATCCAGCCGATCTTCATCACCGTCGATCCCGAGCGCGATACCAAGGTGCTTGATGAGTATGTCAGAGCCTTTCATCGCAGCTTCATTGGCCTCACGGGTTCGCCGGAAGAGATTCGAAAAGTCGCCAATGCCTACAAGGCCTTCTATGCGAAGGTGCCAAGCGCGCAGAGCGGCGAATATGCGGTCGACCATACCGGGGTGATCTATCTGATGGGCCGCGACGGCGAATATCTCGGCTTCATGCCGCCGCAGACCGGTCCTGAAAAACTGACCGAAATCCTGCGCCGATATCTGGCGAAGTAGGGGAGTTCCGGCGCCGGCGCGATAAAATGCCGGCGCATCGATGCAAATGCATGGAGTTTGACAGGGTGAATGCAGATGCATTAAACTAGATGCATCTGCATCTAACTGGACAGATATCCATGACCCAATCCCAACAAACCGAATTCGCGACCTTCCTGCTGCGCCTTGCGCTCGGCTTCATGTATCTCTCTCACAGCCTCATCCTGAAACTCGGCACGTTCGGGCTTGCGGGGACGGCCAGCTTCTTTGTCGGCGTCGGCCTGCCGGGCTGGCTCGCTTATGCCACCTTCGCTGCGGAAGCGATCGGCGGGGTGCTGCTGGTTCTGGGCGTACAGACCCGCATCGTCGTGATCGCGCTGATGCCGGCGCTGCTCGGCGCCATCATCTGGGTGCATGCCTGGAATGGGTGGGTTTTCACCGCGCCGAATGGCGGCTGGGAATATCCCGCTTTTCTGATCGTCGCCAGCGTCGTTCAGTTTCTGCTGGGAGACGGCGCCTACGCGCTTTCACCGGGGAGGTCCGGAAATCTTGAAACGCGTTCCGCCTGAACCAGAACGTCTCTCGCAAGGCCTGCCTTACGGCAGGCTTACAGGCGGCCGGTTCCCGTTAACCCCGTAGGCGTTTGCAAGCTTGTCGATTGCCGCAAAAGGCCGCAAAGCTTACCGGCCAAAGCTTTCGCCGACGGGCCTGCCTGATGCGTCTACTGGTTGTCGAAGACAATGTGCTGTTGTCCGAACTGCTCGCCAAAGGCCTGCGGACGGCCGGCTATGAGGTCGATCTGCTTGCCACCGCCGCGGAAGCTCGCGCGGTCCTGATGACGACGACCTATGCGGCCGTGATCCTCGACCTCGGACTGCCCGACGGCGACGGGTTGTCGATCCTGCGCGAATTGCGCCATCGCAAGGATTCGACGCCGGTGCTGGTGCTGACCGCGCGCGGCGGTTTGCAGGACCGGGTCTCTGGCCTGCGCAGCGGCGCCGACGATTACATGGTCAAGCCGTTTGCGCTGGAAGAACTGGTTGCGCGGCTCGAAGCCCAGTTGCGCCGGCCGGGCCAGCAGCTCGGCAATTCGCTTCACATCGCCAATCTCGAATTCGATCTGCGCGGCCGTCAGGCCCTCGTCGACGATCAGCCGCAGGTGCTCTCGTCCCGTGAGACGGCGGTGCTTGAACTCTTGATGCGCAGCAAGGGCAGGGTGGTGTCGAAGAAGCAGGTCGAGGACCACATTTTCGGGCTCTCCGGCGAGGTCGCCTCCAATGCCGTCGAGGTCTATGTCCATCGCCTGCGCAAGCAGCTTTCCGACAAGGGCGCCAAGGTGACGATCCACACCATTCGCGGCGTCGGATATCTCATCGCCGAGGAAAAGGCGTGATCCGGTTCAAGTCGATCCTCTCGCGCATCGTTATCTTGCATGTGATCGCGGTCGCGATCACATCGGTTCTGATGTCTTTGGCGCTGTCGTGGCTGTTGAGCCTGGCGACCAACAACATCCACAACGAAGCGATGCAAGAGCAGGCGATGTCGCTGGCGGCGCATCTGGCGCTGGATGCCAATGGCAGTCTCACGCTGGAACTCCCGCCGAACCTTCAGGGCCTCTATTCGCAGCCCTATGGGCGATATTCCTATGCCGTGGTGGATGATGCGGGAAAGACCCTGTTTTCCTCGCTTCCGGGCAAGACGCCGGTATTTGCCGCCGATCCGCGTGCGGCGACGGTCCAGTTTCTGGAGACGCGAATTGGCGATGCCGCGATCTCGGGCGCCAGCGTTCGTCGCGTCATTGGCGGCAGGACGGTGTGGGTGCAGGCGGCCGAAGACCTTGCCAACAGCGACGTTCTGATCGACGACATTGTCGATGACTTCTACAAGCATGTCGGCTGGATCACCCTGCCGATCCTGCTATTGCTGCTTGTCATCGACATCGCGATCTTCCGCCGGGCGCTCAAGCCGCTGCGGCAGGCTTCCGAAATCGCCCAGGAGATCGGGCCCGCGCGCACCGACATACGCCTGCCGCTTGGAGAAATTCCAAGGGAGGTGCGGCCGCTGGTCTCCGCGATCAACAAGGCGCTCGATCGCCTCGACGAAGGATTTAGGCTTCAGCGCGAATTCACGGCGGATGCGGCCCATGAGCTGCGCACGCCGCTTTCCATCCTGCGCACGCGCGTGGAGACGCTCGACGATCCGCGTATCGCCAAGGCGCTACATCTGGATATCGAGTCGATGAGCCGGGTGGTCGGTCAGTTGCTCGACATCGCCGAGCTTGAAGCGTTTGCGATTGACCCTGCGGAGGTCGCCGACCTGCAGGCGGCCAGCGCCGAAGTCGCGGGCTTCATTGCGCCGCTCGCGCTTGATCAGGGCCGGGAAATCGCGCTTCTCGGCGCGACCACGCCGGTCTGGGTCAAGGGCAATGCCGAGATGATCAAGCGGGCAATCCGCAACCTTGCCGAAAATGCGATCCGCCATGCGCCGAACGATACGGTGGTGGAGTTCGTCGTCGAGGAAAACGGCACGGTCACGGTGCAGGATCGCGGGCCCGGAATCTCGGACGAGGAGCGCGAACTGATCTTCCGCCGCTTCTGGCGGCGCGACCGCAACCGCCAAGGAAGTTCGGGGCTCGGCCTATCCATCGTGCAGCGCATCGCCGAATTGCACAGCGCCGCGATCGAGGTCGAGAACAGGGTGATGGGTGGCGCGCAGTTTTCGCTGCATTTTATTGCCGCCCAATCGCGCAGCGACACTTGACGCCCCCCGGTCTGGTGCGATCAACATAGCGCGCTCACGTTCCCAGAAGGATAAGACGGACCATGGGGATGAAAGATAACAAGGATGCCTCAAATGAGGGTCCATCCGTCATTTCTGGAGGAAATACTCGATGCATCGCTCGTTCCTGGCGGCCGTCATGACCATGGCCGGACTTTTTTCCGCAGGCCAAATCGCGCACGCGCAAGACGCCAGCCAGCCCGTTACGATTGTGGTTTATACCGAGGTCGCGCCGGCCAAGGCGACTGAAGCCAAGAAATTAATTCTCGCCTATAGCGCGGACGCGCGAAAGACCAAGGGGGCGCTTGAGGTCACCGCGCTTCAGCGGATTTCCGATCCCGCTCATTTTGCACTTGTTGAGCGATGGCAGTCGCAGGCTGACAAGCAGGCCTTTGCCGCGACCGATGCGGTCGTCAAGTTTCGCGCCGCGCTCGATCCCTTGCGCAGCGCCGCTTATGACGAACGCATCCACGCCGACCAGGCGGTTGGCGAGTCAAAACCAACTACTGGAGAGTCAGTTGTGGGACTGACCCATGTCGACGTGATTCCGCCCCAGCTCGAGACGGGAACCGCCAAGGTGAAGGCTTTCGTCGAGGCAGGGCGCGCAGCACCAGGCAATCTGCGTTTCGACGATGTCGTTCAGGCCAACCGCAAGAACCATTTCACCGTCATCGAAGCGTGGAAATCGCAAGGAGACAAGAACGCGTGGGTTTCGGGCAAAATCGCGCGAACCTTCCGCGAGGATTTGCAGCCGATCGGCGGCGCGCTTTACGACGAACGCGTGTTCAGGGTTATGCGCTGATCGGCCGTTGCGGTTTTACGGTTTTGGTCATGGCGGGAAGGTAATCCTTTCCGTCATGAATCTTTTTCGCCACGATTCGCCGCTATCCGTTCAGAGCCTATTCATGCCCGATGCGCCAGATTAGCTGGCCCTAGTCGGCGTGCGTTTTGGCGAGGCGGTCAAGAGAATTTGCATGACGAGCTCTATCAGATGGAACCGACAATTTTAAGAAAGTTCCGCTTTGGCCGGATATGGATTTTGTCGAGCTGTGCCGCTGCTATCATGGGCACCGGAGTGGCGAACGCCGCCGATCTCTCGGCGCACGATTTGATCTTGCTCGACCGTCTCACCTTTGGAATCAACGCCTCCAGCGCGGC
>Ga0210394_10001346_pt1 | contig 40145 bp, 38 predicted proteins | sample IncBWC12MmetaG_FD_160121 | JGI IMG/M metagenome (GOLD analysis project Ga0210394, IMG submission 160121) | Forest soil microbial communities from Barre Woods Harvard Forest LTER site, Petersham, Massachusetts, United States - Inc-BW-C-12-M | ecosystem: Environmental > Terrestrial > Soil >... | reverse complement strand
CCTCTTTTGTTCAAAAAATAAAATCGGCGTTCGCTTATTAGTTCTAATTTTAAGGCTACTAATTTTTAACGTTTTCTATGGATATTACGTACTACGGACACTCGTCTTTTGGGATTGCTATCAATGGCAAACACCTCTTGTTCGACCCATTTATAACACCCAACCAACTGGCTAAAAACGTTGATATAAAAACCATTCCGGTAGATTATATGTTAATCACCCATGGGCATGGCGACCATGTGGCTGATGCGGTGGCAATTGCTAAAAGAACCAACGCTAAAATAATTTGTAATCCCGAAGTGGGGCATTGGTTCGAAAAACAAGGCGTAACAAACATTTGTTCTATGAACACGGGGGGTAAAATTAAATTCGATTTTGGTAACATAAAATGTGTAAGAGCCGAACATTCAAGCTCCATGCCTGATGGCACCTATGGTGGTAACCCGCTTGGCTTTGTAGTTGAAAGCAACGAAGCTAATTTTTACTACGCAGGCGATACAGCTCTTACGTATGATATGAAACTGATTGGCGATTACCGCCATATAAAATTTGCCTTTTTACCCATTGGCGATAATTATACAATGGGCATTGATAATGCCATTATTGCTACCGAGTTTATTAATTGCAAAGACATTATTGGCATGCACTACGATACTTTTGATGTGATAAAAATTAACCACGACGAAGCCATTAAAAAGTTTGCTCATGCAGGTAAAAAACTAACACTTATGCCAATAGGCGAAACTATAAACAAATAAAAATTACAGATAACTAAATTATTTAGATAAGAAGAAATGGGAAAAATAATTGCAGTAGCAAATCAAAAAGGTGGAGTAGGCAAAACTACAACAGCTATTAACTTAGCGGCCAGTTTAGCGGTGCTTGAATATAAAACACTTTTAATAGATGCCGACCCGCAAGCAAACTCAACATCGGGTGTGGGCATCGATCCACGTTCGGTAAAAGTCGGCATTTACGAGTGCTTAATGGATGAAGCCAATGTTACAAAAGCTATCATCGAAACCGATACACCTAATTTATCACTTCTTCCATCTGATATTGATTTGGTTGGAGCGGAGCTTGAGTTGGTTGACCAGCCTAACCGCAATCAAAAACTAAAAAGTATGTTGTCTAAAATAAAAGACAAATACGATTTCATCATTATTGATTGCTCACCATCACTTGGTTTAGTTACGCTTAATGCGCTTACTGCCGCTAACTCAGTTGTTATCCCAGTTCAGTGCGAATATTTTGCATTAGAAGGCATGGGCAAATTACTGCACACTATAAAATTGGTTCAAACCGAAATGAACGAAGACCTTGAAGTAGAAGGTGTTTTGTTAACCATGTACGATATTCGTTTACGCTTGTCTAACCAAGTGGTTGAAGAAGTAAAATCGCATTTCCAAGATATGGTGTTTAACACCGTTATACATCGTAACACAAAATTGGGCGAAGCTCCGAGCTATGGCAAAACTATTATTATGTACGATGCTGCGGGTAAAGGTTCGGTTAACTATTTAAATCTGGCACGCGAAATTCTGCAAAAAAATGGCCTGACAAAAATTAGCAACGATGCCCGTTTTATGGAAATGGATGAAGATGTACCGGAACAAGAATTAGAATAAACATACAGCATACACATTACAACGTACTTTAAAAAATAAAGAGAGAGATGAAAAAATCAGCATTGGGGCGCGGTTTAGGCGCATTATTAGAAAACTCAAAAACAGACATTACAACAAAAAAAATTGGTACATCTGCTCCTGTAGCAGGTTCGGTTAACCTGATAAAAATATCGGCTATTGAGGTAAACCCTTTTCAGCCACGCACACATTTTGATGAAGATGCGCTTAATGAGTTAGCTGAGTCAATTAAACAACACGGCATTATACAGCCTATTACGGTTCGTAAAATGGGTTACGATAATTACCAGTTAATCTCGGGTGAGCGTCGTTTCCGTGCATCGCAATTAGCAGGCTTAGATGAGGTGCCTGTTTACATTCGCATTGCTAACGACCAAACCGTGCTTGAAATGGCTTTGGTTGAAAACATTCAGCGTGAAGATTTAGATGCTATTGAAGTTGCTATAAGCTACAAACGCTTAATTGATGAGTGTAATTTAACACAGGAGCAGTTGGCAGATAAAGTTGCTAAACAACGTTCAACTATTACTAACTACTTACGCTTACTTAAACTACCGGCTGAAATACAAAAAGGCATTCGCGATAAAGAAATTAGCATGGGTCATGCACGTGCACTTATTTCTATTGAAAACGAAGATTTGCAATTGGCTTTATTCGCTAAAATAATTGAAGAAAACCTTTCGGTACGCGATGTTGAAATGCTTGCCCGTGGCGAAAAGGTAAAAACGCATGTGCCTAAAACAAAAACACCTGCTATTGTAACGCTTGAAGACAAAAAAATAATTGAAAAATTAAACAAGCTGTTTCATGCACCTGTTGCTTTAAAACGCAAAAAAGATGGCAGCGGTAGTCTTAGCCTAACATTTAAAAGTAACGAAGAGTTTGCTGAAATTTTAGAGCGCCTAAGCGTAAATTAATTATTTTCCTCTTATCATTTCGACCGTAGGGGAGAAATCTTTATTTGCAAACAAAAACGGGGGTTATAAAAATGTATAACTCAAACCTGTATTTACTCCTATTGAGTATAATGAGTAACCCCATGAAGTTTGGCTATAGGTAAACATGTACCTAAAAGTAGGCTCTAACATAAAAATTAAATGATTATTTATTTTATAATTTAACCCCACACTTAAAATAGATGAAAAATAAGGGCTGTTTGAATATCGAGTTGTAGTTGACGCCCCCGGAAGTGGAATACTATAAGTAACTGGATAATCGTATCTAAATAAAACTGTGCCCGAGTTATCTACCGATTTAAACTGCATTTTATACAACCAATTTATTTCGGCACCACAAGCTACGTTAATAATAAGTTTTTTGTTTTTAGTGTAAATCATATAATCCACCATTAACGGAATACTATAAACATTATAACTAAACACAGCTTTGGCATTTAAAAGATAACTCGGAAATATGCCATAAGTTGGATAAGAGGCTAACGGTGCTAAACCCGGTAAAAAAAACAAAGTATCTTTTTTGTTTGTTTGGTAACTCATATTGTGAATAGAGAAACCTGTTTTAACTGATAGGTTTTTACTTATTCTGCATTTTAAATTAAAATAACAACTATAGCCCAGCTTTGGATTGTATGATTTGTTTTGGATATCGCAGCCGTTTGAATAAGGGCTTGAAATTATATTACAATAATCTGGCGAAAAAGATAAACCAGCCCAAATACGAGACTCTTTTTTTACTAAAGTATCTTTTAATAAATGGTTAGTTCGTGCGTGCACACTTATTAAAACAAAAAAGAACATGAAAATCGCAAAACTAAATTTATATCTCATTAGCTCAAAAACGACTTTTGCTTTTATTTATTGTATAAAATAAAACATCATTCCGTCTTTGTCGGTGTTATAACCAACAAATACTAAATCACTAATTATTTTCCTTATAAGCGTATTCCTCAAATAAAAGATGAATGTCTTTTATCAAACGGATAACTTCTGCACTATCGGTTCCATCATAAAACCCACGGATGCACCTTTCCTTATCTATCAGTGCAAAATTTTGCGTGTGTATAAAATCATCTTCGCCGCCATCACCTTCTTCGGCATTTAATAAATAACCTTTGCGGGCTATTTCGTACAACTGTTTTTTATCTCCGGTTAAAAAAAGCCAGCGTAAATCAGTAACACCATGCTTTTTGGCATATTCCTTAAGCTGAGGTACGCTATCCGTTTCGGGGTTTACGGTGTGCGATAAAATCAAAAAATCGTCCTTCGTTTTAAACTCTTTATACACTCTCTCCAACTGGTCGCTCATTTTTGGGCAAATAGATTGGCAGGTAGTAAAAAAGAAATCGCACACATACACTTTATTCTCTACAGTGTCTTCCGTAACTGTTTGTCCGTTTTGATTTATGAAACTAAACGCAGGCACACTGTGGTGCTTTTCAATTTTTGTTCTCTTTAGGTTTTTAGGTTCAAAATAGGGGAGTGTTCTAATTGGCTGTTTTTTTTTATTGCTATAAAAATAAGCCGCTGCACAAATGCCCGCTAACAGAAGTAACAGCCAATAAATTTTATTCTTAAACATAGGTGCTGCAAAATTACAGAAAGATATGAGCAAAAAAATTCTTACTTTGTATAAAAAAAACAAAGCGGGTGATTAAATCCTACTTCATAAAAAAACAGGTGCTTGGTTTTTTACTACTTGTTTTTTCTGTCGCTTCTTTTTCTCAAGACTTAAAACGTGTTAAACACTTTGGTAAAAACAAAGGGCATTTAAAAATGTATGTGCACACGCCACCCAATGTAGATAAAACAAAACCTGCCCCAATGGTAGTTGTGCTGCATGGTTGCTTGCAATGTGCAGGTTCAGTAGCATCGCAAACAGGTTGGAACAAGCTCGCCGATGAAAATGGTTTTTATGTATTGTACCCACAGCAACGCGTAATTAATAACCCTGAAAAATGTTTTAAATGGTATCGAAAACGGCATATCAATAAAAATAGAGGAGAGAACGCGTCTATTTTAAAAATGATTGATAACATGAAAGCCAATTATGTCATTGATGCATCTAAGGTTTACATTACGGGTCTTTCGGCAGGTGCTGCAATGAGTGTGGTTATGATGGCTGATTATCCTGATGTGTTTAACGCCGGAGCCATTTTTGCAGGTGCACCTTATAAAGTGGGCACTAACATAGTTACTATTGATATGGCTTTTTTAGGATGGCGAATAAAGAAACCCGAAAAATGGGGTAATCTTGTTAGAAAACAAAACCCTGATTACACGGGTGTTTATCCACGCATGATTATTTACCAGGGCAATAATGATTGGGTGGTGAATAAACGTAACGGGGTAGAGTTAATGAAACAATGGACAAACCTGCATCACATTGGCACCTACCCCAGCGAGGTTATTCCGCAATATATAAACAATGTTGATATTGAAAGAAGCGTGTACCGCACTCCCGAAAAAAAAGATGCCGTTATTTTTTATAAAGTAAACAGGTTAAGCCATGCTTTGTTGGTCGACCCAGGCACTTGCCCACAACAAGGGGGCAAACGTGGCTTTTTTTCTAAAGACAAAAATTATTTTTCTACCCTTTTTACCGCGTACGATTTTGGTTTAATTGCAACCCCCATCATTGAAGGCAAAAAAAATGTTTCAGTACAAGAACAAAATGTTACCTACACAGTTCCTTCAAATAATCAATCAATCTACGAGTGGACCTATCCCTCAGATTGCTCAGTTGTTAAAAACGATAAAACTAATTCTATTACACTTAATTGGGGAAGCCAGTCGGGCTGTATTAATGTGACCGAAACAGATGCTTCGGGCTGCAAAAAAACGTACCAAACCCTATTTGTAAATGTTACCGGTAAATAACTATTATTTTCTATATTTGACTCTATGAAATTTACGGCACAAACATCTAAAATAACAACGACTATTATTGCTTGTTTGTTTTTTAACACGGCTTTTATATCAGCTCAAAATCCAACTCCGGCACCCAAACAAACAAAATCTATACTTATTACAGGTTTAACTATACATGTGGGCAACGGTAAGGTTATTGAAAATGCCATGCTTGGTTTTAGAGATGGTAAAATTGATTTAGCCCTTGATGGAAGCAATGTTAAGTTTAAAGAAGGTGCACTAAAATACGATACCACTATTAATTTAAGTGGAGCACAAGCTTACCCTGCTTTTTTTGCGCCTAACTCAACTTTAGGTTTAAACGAAATTGATGCTGTACGTGCTACGAATGATTTTCATGATATACCAGGTTACAATCCACACATTCGCGCCTTAATTGCTTTTAATAGCGATAGCAAAATAATTCCTACCGTACGCATTAATGGCGTGTTGTTTTCAGAAGCCACACCAAGAGGTGGTGTTATAAGTGGCACATCAAGCATAATGGCTTTAGATGGTTGGAACTGGGAAGATGCCGCCGTTAAAAAAGATGAAGGCATACATGTAAATTTTCCACATACCATACAAACAAATGGTTGGTGGGCCGAACCACAACCCGCTACAGCAAATAAAAAATACGATGAGCAGTTAGGTGAATTAAAAAAGTTTTTTGCTGATGCTAAAGCCTATGCAGGCGAACAGGGGCAGGAAGAAAAAAACCTGCGCTTTGAAGCCATGCGTGGCATTTTTGACGGCACTAAAAATTTATATATACATGCCGATGATGAAAAAGACATTATTGCGGCAGTAAACTTTGCCAATCAGTTTCAAATAAAAAAAATGGTACTTGTTGGTGGCGCCGAAAGTTGGCGCGTAACCAAACTACTTAAACAAAATAACGTAGCTGTAATGGTAAACCGTGTACACAGTTTACCTGAACGTCAGCAAGATGATATAGATTTACCATATAAGCTACCTTACCTATTGCAAAAAGATAGCGTTTTATTTTGTTTACAAAACGAAGGCGATATGGAAGGCATGAATGCGCGTAACATTCCGTTTTTAGCTGGTACAGCCCGTACCTATGGTTTAACTAATGAGCAGGCAATTGCCTCGGTAAGCTACAATGTAGCACAAATTGTAGGTATAGATAAACAGATGGGCACTATTGAAGCAGGCAAAGACGCTTCTTTTTTTATTAGCACCGGTGATGCCTTGGATATGAAAACAAACAGCGTAATTTTGGCTTTCATAAACGGAAAAAAAATAGCGCTTAGTAACATGCAACAAGAACTTTATAAAAAATATCAAACCAAATACCAACTAAAATAAAAACCATGAAAAAGTTAAGTATCCTCTCTCTATTTGTACTTGTAGCCTTTGCATCTTGCAAAAAAGATACTACAAACACCACAACAACTACACCACCAGCTGCCGGCCCCCAACTTAAATTTGTTTTTAAGTTTGATAGTACGCAGGTTCGTTTAAATGGTTTTGGACAAGTTGCCACACTTCCTGCAAACCATAGGGCACAGTGTCCAAAATTTAATGGCATGTCGGCACATTATATCGAAATGACACAAAATAATTTTACTGCTGTGGGCCATGGTACTGTTTTATATACTACACCAACCATTGTATCAACTCCTTTTACAGTAACCAGTGGATCGGCTACTGCAACTTATACCGATGCTATCGAGTTTAACAAAGAAACAATTGTAGGCGATGGAGCACAATTTTTTTCTATTCCATTATCGCAGGTAACTGCTGGCACATATCCATATTTAAGAATTTCGGTAGCCTATCAAAACTACGATATAAAATATGGGGTTTTGCAGGGCACATACACCACTACAGTAGGGGCATATACTGTACCATCTAACTATTTGGGTACAGGTACTATTGCATCTTTTATAGGTTATAATACATATATTACTTCATACAATATTAAAACACAAACCGATGTTGTTAACGGAGCAAAACAACAAGGGTACTGGTCTTTCGAATCGGCACCTGTTGTTTTTGGTGCAACAACTTATACAGTTCCATATAGTAAAGGCCAGGCACCACAAGGTGCAACCACGGTGGTTAATCCATTATTTTCTACATCTGCCGTACCTCCTGGTTCTTGTTTAGTAACAGGCCAGTTTGTTAATCAGGCAGGCGCAACAACACCTTTAGTTATTACAGGGCACGAAACAAGCGATATTACTATCACGGTTTCTATGTCAACCAATAATAGTTTTGAGTGGATACATAATTCCTCAAATCCTGATAATGGATACATTTATACATTAAACCAAGATACCGTAGTTGATATGGGTTTACGTGGCATGAAACCTATTTTACCACAATAAAAACTATAATTCTGTGAATAAACAAAACACTTCGCTGTTTCTTATTTTCTGTGCGCTGTTTTCTGTTTTGCTTGTTGTTTCTGTTTGGGTTTTATCGCTTTTTTTTAAATTTTATTTCCCTGGAGCTGCCTTAGTAGTAGTTTTCTTTTTTTGCTTCGTCTTATCCTTTTTATTTTTCAATTTCTTTTACCAAAAAATTATTTTTGGTCGTATAGAAACCACTCTTGCCAAACTGCGCAAATTAAACATCATTACAGAAATTGATACCAGCAAATTTGCTGATGATATTTCAGACCCCATTGAGCGTTTTAATGCCGAAATTATTCAGCTATCTAACGATAGGCAAAAAGAATTGGAGCATCTTCAAAAATTAGAAAATTACCGAAAAGAGTTTCTCGGTAACGTGTCGCACGAATTAAAAACTCCCATTTTTAATATACAAGGTTATGTAGCCACCTTAATTGATGGCGGCATTTACGATCCTAAAATAAATATAGAATATTTAAAGCGTGCCGACAAAAGTGTAGATAGGATGATAAATATTATTGATGATTTAGAAACTATTTCTCAGCTCGAAACGGGTACCCTCTCTTTAGATTTGGAACGCTTTAATATTGTAGAAATGGTTCATGATGTTTGCGAGCAAATTGAAATTCAGGCGCAGAAAAAAAATATTACACTAAAAGTAATTTCACAGAAAGACGGGATAAAAATTTTTGCAGATAGGTTTCGTGTAAGGCAGGTTTTTTCTAACCTGCTTTCAAACTCCCTAAAATATGGTAAAGAAAATGGTGAAACCTGTATAACCTTAACTCCCGATAAAGAAAAAGTAACTATAACCATATCCGATGATGGCATTGGTATCGAAGAAAAACACTTGCCTCGTATATTCGAGCGTTTTTATCGGGTAGATAAAGGGCGCAGCCGCGAACAAGGTGGTACTGGGCTTGGTTTATCTATTGTTAAACATATTATAGAAGCGCACCACCAAACCATTAGTGTTAGCAGTATAGAAAACCAAGGTACAACCTTTGTTTTTTCGCTCCCTAAAAATTAAGTAAATAGTATTCTTACTCCAAATTTAATTGCCAGGTTCAACAGCAATTAACACTCACTTGTAAATAACTCTGTTTCGTATCGTTAAATGTCGGCTCTATTTTGTCGCAATTTAGGTGAGTTAAATTTTTGTTTTGATTTATTTCTTCTCAGAATAAAAAATAAAATAACCGCACATGAAAAAATTAGTTGGCTTATTTATGCTCGTTTCTCTGCTATCAACAGGGTTAAAAGCGCAGGAGAAAAAAGAAAGTATCGATGCCTTAAACGAGGCAGCTGAACAATATATGTCTCCTGAAGTGCAGGATTACCAAGGAGCTTACGATACCTATGATAAGCTCGATAAACGCGACCCATCAAACCCCTACTATAAATATCAAAAAGGAATGTGCGCTTTTCATTTACCCGAAAAAAAACAAGAAACCGTAACACTATTTGAAACTGCTTATAAAATGGACCCTAAAGAAACAGCCATTTTACTTTATTTAGGAAAAGCGTATCATATGAACTATCGTTTTGATGATGCCATAAAAACATTTAATGATTTTTTAGCTACCAACCCATCGGCAGCAGATAAGGCGGAGGCCGAAAAACTAATTAAAAATTCGGAATATGGAAAAAATGTAACACAAGAAATGTTACAGGCAGATATAAGAAATATTGGGCCTCCGGTTAACACAACTGCGCAAGAGTACTCGCCTGTAATTTCAGCAGATGAATCAGTGATTATTTACACCTATCGTGGCCCAAAAAGTACAGGTGGTTTAATGGATGGAAAATTTAGGCCCGATGCTAAACATGGTTTTTATACAGAAGATGTTTTTATGTCGAGAAAAGATAAAGATTCTGTGTGGAGCGAACCGGTTGGAATTCCGGCTATTAACACCAATCAAAATGAAAGTTCATTAGCCTTATCTCCGGATGGGCAAACACTTTATACATACAGAAGTACAGAGCAGGATAGCGGTGATATATATGAAAGTCATTATCAGGGTGAAGAATGGACTGCGCCCGAAAAAATTAAGGGAGATGTAAATACAAACTATTATGAAGGTAGTTGTTCGGTTACTGCTGATGGCAAATATTTTTATTTTTCGAGTACGCGAAAAGGTGGTTTTGGTGGACGAGATTTATACGTTGCAGAAAAAGCGGAAGACGGTACTTGGAAAAATGTAAAAAATTTAGGAGATAAAATAAACACTAATGATGATGAAGATACTCCTTTTATTCACCCAGATGGATTAACCTTATTCTTTAGTTCTAAGGGGCATAATAGTATAGGTGACTATGATATTTTTTATTCCATAAAAAAAGAAAACAGTTGGATAGACCCTTTAAATATGGGCTACCCATTAAACACCACTGATGATGACCGTTTTTATGTGATGAATGCCAGCGGACAAAGAGGCTATTTTTCATCTAATCGAGTTAGTAATGGCGGTAACGGAAGCCCGGATATTTTTACGGTAACCCCTGGTATCATTGGTGAAAAACCTGTACTGGCAATGATTTTAGGTTACGTTTATGGTAATGATAAACCAATTGACGCGCAAATAGAAATTACTAAAAAAAGTAATGGAGAAAAGATTGGACCATTTACATCAAACGTAAAAACAGGTAAGTATTTGGTAGCACTAAGTCCGGGCGAAAATTATACGTTTCATATTCGTGCAAAAGATTATCCCGATGTAACGGAAGATTTAGATATAAATAAATTAGGTAAGTTTGTAGAATTACGTAAAGATTTCCATTTGATTAGAGACGGCTACAAAGACCCGCACACCGTAAAAAACTTAAACCAAATATTAGCTTCATTAGATACCATTACTAAAGTACCCGATTCGTTTAAAGTTGCTCAAGATACCCCTCCTTTAGCAACATCGCCTGCTACAGAACCTAAACAACCTTGCGACGATTTTAAAACATTAGATTTTTCTGCTCTTAAAGGCAAAAGTTTAAACGATATAAATGTGTACAAAAAATTACTTGCCATAGGCGAAAAAATTTGTGCAGATAAAATGGTTTTTAAAGTGCAAATAGGGGCGTATCGCCATCCTGAAAATTATAAGTATGAAAAATTACAAGAGTTTGGAACACCCGAAAAAGTTGATTATCCGGATGGAATAACACGTTTTACCCAAGGGCAATTTGATGGCTTAAAAGCCGCCGAAGCACAACGCCAAAAAGCAATTAATAAAGGTCAAAAAGATGCCTGGATAGTTGGTTTTATTGATGGTAAACGCTACACATTAGAAGAACTGATTATGGTAGATTTTTATAACAAAAACGTTACGGAATTTAACCAAAACCTGCAAGAACTTACAGATTATATTACCTACAAATAATGGAAGAGCCTACTACTTTTGAGCAAGAAACAAAACCACAAGGCTTAAAAATTTTATGCACGCTTACTTTTATTTATAGTGGTGTAGTAGGTTTTGGTACTTTATTATGTATGTTGTTTGCTAAGCCAATGTTTGCTTGGCTAAACCAAAATTACTCAACCCTTGAATCTAACCCTCAAATATCAGAAAGTCAATTAGAGCAAATTAAAGCATTTATGGAAAAGGGAAGTAGCTCTTTTATTATTGCTTGTGGCATTCTTTTACTTATAATAGGTTTATCTTTTTTTGGTGCTTTGCAAATGTGGCATAATAAATATAAAGGGTTTATTATGTATGCTATTGCCAATGTTTGTTTTTTAGTTTCAAATATTGCGGGGGGTGGTTATTTTATGGCAGCATTTGATTTATTATTTCTTATTTTATATTTCAGGCATAGTAAATCATTAGAGAAATAAAATTTCTTTAATGAAAACCGAAGAAAAATATACTAATCATTTAATTTCGGAGAAAAGTCCGTACTTATTACAGCATGCCCACAATCCGGTAAATTGGTACGCTTGGGGTGATGCTGCTTTTGAAAAAGCCAAACAAGAAAATAAATTGGTTTTAATAAGTGTAGGTTATTCTGCTTGCCATTGGTGTCATGTTATGGAACATCAATGCTTCGAAGATGAGAAGGTGGCGGAGTTAATGAATAAATATTTCATCAATATAAAAGTTGATAGAGAAGAGCGTCCTGATGTTGACCATGTGTATATGACTGCCGTGCAACTAATGACCCAGCATGGTGGTTGGCCACTTAATTGTTTTGTGTTATCCGATGGCAGACCTATATATGGTGGTACTTATTTCCCTAAAGAACAGTGGATGCAACTCTTAAATAATCTGGCAACCTTACACCGAACAGATAAAAAAAAGGTAGAAGATTATGCTGGTCAGCTTACCGCAGGTATAAAACAAAACGATGAACTTTTTTCAGCTTCACCTGACGAAGTAAATACTATTAATAAAGAAGAGATAGAAAAAGCTGCTACGGTTTTTCAAAAAAGATTTGACACTAAAAATGGAGGTAGCATAGGTGCCCCTAAGTTTATGATGCCAAATAACTATTTGTTTTTGTTACGTTACGGGCATCTTACAAATAACCAAATTATATTGAACCATGTACATTTTACCCTGCAAAAAATGGCGCATGGTGGGCTTTATGACCAATTAGGTGGTGGCTTTGCACGTTACAGTACCGATGAGCAATGGAAAGTTCCTCACTTCGAAAAAATGTTATATGATAACGCGCAACTTATTTCGTTATATAGCGAGGCATTCCGTCAAAATAAAAATCCGCTTTATAAGCAGGTAATTTATCAAACTATTGCTTTTGTTGAAAGGGAATTAATATCGTCCGAATTTGGTTTTTATAGTGCTTTAGATGCTGATAGCGAAGGTGTAGAGGGCTTATTTTATGTTTGGACAAAAGAAGATTTACAAACTCTATTAAAAAAAGATTTTGATGTGTTTGCCGATTATTATTCGGTTAACGAAATAGGCTATTGGGAGCACGATAATTATATTTTATTACGCAATTTACCTGAAACCGAAATTGCATTAAAACATCAGCTAAGTATAGAGGAACTGAATAAAATAATTGCTACCTGCAACCAAAAATTAATGGTAGAAAGGAATAAGCGGGTGCACCCCGGTTTAGATGATAAAATTATTGCATCGTGGAATGGGTTGATGTGTGCAGCCTTGTGCGATGCTTATGGTACGTTTGCCGACGATAATTTTTTACAATTGGCAATAAAAAATGCAAATTTTATTCGTCAAAAATTAATAGATGATACAGGCAGTTTAACACGTTGTTATAAAGATAAAGCCTATATAAATGCTTTTTTAGAAGATTATGCCTTTGTAATAGATGCTTACATAAAATTATTTTCACTTACTGGTAATGCTGCTTGGTTAGGCATTGCAGAGTTAATGATGAAACATACACTCATTAATTTCTTCGATGAGAAGAAAAATATTTTCTATTTCTCCGATAAAAATGCCAACACCTTAATTTCTAAAAAAATTGAAATGCATGATAATGTTATTCCAGCTTCAAACTCACAAATGGCAAGGAATTTATTTACACTCTCAAAAATTACAGGCAATGTGGAGTATGAAGCCACTTCTGAAAAAATGTTAAGCCATGTTGCCGAAGAAATCAGTAATTATCCATCAGGACATTCAAATTGGTCTATTTTAGCTATGCAGCAGGCATTTCCATTTCATGAAATTTGTATTGTTGGTAAAGCTGTTGATGAATTTATTAAAGAGGTTAAAGAATATTACATTCCTAATGCGACTTTTGTTTACAGCAAAACAGCCTCTGATATTGCATTGCTTAAAGAGCGTTACAAAAAGGATGAAACAATAATTTATGTTTGTCAAAATCACACGTGTAGCGCTCCGGTAAAAACAATTAATGAAGCACTTAAACAATTAGAGTGGTAACCAGGCTTCTATTTATTTTATTTTTTATTAACCTTTCTGTTAAGGCTCAATTACTTATTCCGGGCAATAGTGGTAACACCGATAATCCGTTTTCGTTTAATGCCGAAGAAATTAAAAAAAGAAAAATTAAAACCATTATTTTTGAAATAGTAGATAAGCAGGATTTTAAAATTGTGGAAGATAAAAACCTATCAAAACATTATGAGTTTAATACCGATGGTAAATTAAAACGCAGTTACTATACTGTCATTAAAAAAATAATTCAAAAAGAATTTCATTCTGCACCTGTTTACAGGCGGGGTCGTTTAGTGGGTGGCGGTGGCTCATATTCTAAAGAGGTATATGAGTTCGACACTCTATCTACCAAGTATTTTTATGATGAAAATGGTAATTTAAAAGGCAAGCGTTTTAACGATGGCACTTTTTATAACGCCACCTATTATAAGTACGATAGCATTGGGCGTGTAGTTAACCTACTATCTTGTAAAGAAACAAATGCTAATGCTGATAAAAGTGTTTTTACCTTAGGCATGCAGCAAATAAATTTCGAAGAAAAATATAAGTACATAAACTCATCGCCTAAGCAGTATAAGCAGCAATTTTTAAATGATGAAAACCGGGTGTTTAAAGAACTTATTGTAACCTTTAATGCTGCCAAACAACCTGTACAGTATAACGAAAGTTATGTGGCAACATGGATTAACCAGATAACCGATTTCACCTATAATGAGCATAATTTTTTAATAGAGAAAAAATATACATCAAACGCCAGCGAACGTATCGAATTAAAAGAAATCTATGAGTATGATGCTAATAACTTACTAAATACCGAAAAGCATTATAGAAACAATGTATTGCAAACTGAAACTGGCTATGTTAATGATGCAGATACTAAACTGCTAAACTCCTTTGTAACACGCGATTACATAAATAAAAGCATGCAAATTGTAAAGTTAATTTACGAATACAATAACTAAATTAAAGGGATTTTTATTTCAGCTTACTTATCAGGAACCACTACATCATCATCAGCGCTGTTTGGTTGAGATTCTCTTATATCTTCGGTAGCATCTAACGCGTTTTTACGTTTCTTCTTTTTCTTTTTAGGCTGAGCATCTTTATTTTTACTAACACCTGCTGCTATAGTATCCGGTTTGTTTTTCTTTACAGCAGAAGTATCAGGCTTTATTTTTTCTACGTTGCTAACTTGTCCGCTGTCTTTTTTTACTGCAACCGCTTGTGTAGGAATTATTTTTTTTTCTTTAACTTTTGTAGGTTGAGCAACAACTGGAATAGTAACAACCTCTTGCTGTTTTACAGCAGCGTTTACCACCGTAGTATTTGTGTTTACAACAGGTGGTGGAGCAGCTTCTTTCTTCTCTTCTGTTTTTGGTTCAGTTATGGGTTTGGTAACAGTAACCGTATCTTGTTTTGGGGTAGAGGGAGGTAAGTTTTTTATATAGTTAAATCCAAAATAAGCAATACAACCTAATAAACCTATGGCAACTGGTATACCAATAAACTGAACCAGTTTTTTTGTATCAGGTAGTTCTATTGGGTTGTGGGGTTTAACCTGCGCTATTTCAGTTTCTAAACAACTAAGTGATTCTGCATTAAAACTAACAGTATAGTTTGCAAATTTTTCGCGCAAAGCATTTTCATCTATACGATATGTTTTTTTATCAGCCATTTAAAAGCCTTGCATTTTAAGTTTAACGTTTTTTAAAAATTCGTTACGAGCGCGCTCCAATGTATTCTTAGCTGACTCTTCATTAATTTCTAACAACTCACAGGTTTTTTTTAAATCAAAATTTTCTATAATATGCAAATTATACATAGCCCTAAACGAGCTGGGTAATTTTTGTAAAGCGCGTATATAATCTTCTACCAATAAATTATTAGGATCTTGTTCTTCGGCGTGCTGAAATAAATCGGTATTAACTTTTCTTTCGTCAACACGTGTTGTGGTGGTTATATAATATTCAGTACGGTTGCTTTTTAATTGATGTATAAGGCTGTGCAAAAATATTTTTTTAATCCACTCATTAATGTCTTGCGTGTCGTTATATTCAGGTAAGTGTTTAAAAACTTCAATAAAAGCGGTATTAAAAAAAGTATCGGCCTGCTCGTTATTTTTTGCGTAGCGTTGGCACATACCCATTAGGTAACCATAATGCTGCTCTATTAACTGATGACGGGCAGTTTTATCGTTTTTAATGCAGGCTTGTATAAACTCGTTTCTACTCATGTAATTACTTACACAAGTTTACGTTACTAAAGGCAAAAAGGTTTCGATTATTTTTTATGTTTTCAAAAACACAATGTTCAAAAGTGTGGAAAAGTTTTTGACCTATTACCACCAATTTTTTCGCTTAAAGAAAAAGGCCATACTTGCCATTACCACTATCATAACTGCCCATACAATTCCGTAAGCGTACTTACTGTCAAGCTCAGGCATATATTTAAAATTCATGCCATACACACCTACAATAAAAGTTACGGGTATAAATATAGACGAGATTACAGTTAAGGCTTTCATGGCCTCATTCAGCTTATTGGAGTTATTGCTTAAATAAACCTCCATAATGCTTGAAAGCATCTCTCGGTAACCTTCAATCGAATCTAATAACCTGTTTATATGGTCTTGCAAATCGCGTAGGTAGGCATCATTTACATCCCGTATCAATTCAGTTTCGCTGCGTACCAGATTGTTAATTAACTCTCTTACGGGCCACATTTGTCGACGCAAAAAAATCATTTCCCGCTTTAAATCATGCAAACGTACCAGGGCTTCCCGCTGTGGCGATTCGGTAATTTCTTCATCCAACTGTTCTATATGCTCGCCAAATTTTTCCAATATTTTAAAATAGCAATCAACTACGGCGTCCATTAAGGCATAAGCTAAATAATCGGCCTGCATTTTTCGTACCCTGCCTTTACATTGCCTTAAACGGTTGCGTACAATATCAAAAGCATCGCCACCACTGGGCTCCTGAAAAGAAATAACCGTATCACTAAAAAGTAAAATGCTTAAATGCTCACTATGTACAGCATCCTCGTGGTACAGCATTTTCATAATGCTAATTACATAATGATCGTAATCTTCAAACTTTGGGCGCGATTCCGTGTGTACAATATCCTCCAGCGTTAACGGGTGTATGTTGTAATGCTTGCCAATCCGTTCTACCAAATCTAATTTATGTATGCCTTCTACATTTATCCACTTAATTAAGTCGGGTTTTATAGCGGCAAGACACTCGTTTAAATCATAAAAATCGTTTTCGAAAAAAAGACTTTCATTATACTGTATTAGTGTAATTTTTATCTTATCGCTGCGCTCTTTACCAATGTAGTAAAGCTCTCCCGGAGGCGCACCTACATTATGCTTCTGTTTCTGTGTCATTTTTTTGTTTGCGATTTAAAGCTTCAACTACAATAACAATTTCTCCTTTTACGGTTTTCAACGAAAAATAGGCAATTAATTCCTCAAGCGTTCCGCGCTTAGTTTCTTCGTAAATTTTAGTCAACTCACGTGATACTGAGGCTCTTCTGTCAACTCCTAAACTGTTTTTTAACTCTTCTAATGTTTTTACCAAACGGTATGGCGATTCGTATAAAACAATGGTTTTTGTCTCTTCCTGCAGCGTTTTTATTTTAGTTGACCGCCCTTTTTTTATAGGCAAAAACCCAATAAAAATAAAATTATCGCATGGAAGCCCACTGTTTACCAATGCGGGTACAAAAGCCGTTGCACCGGGCAATGTTTCTATATCTATGCCGGCGGTAATGCATTCTCGTACCAATAAAAAGCCGGGGTCGCTAATGCCAGGTGTGCCTGCATCGCTTACCAGGGCTATGTTTTTGCCGTGTTGTATCAGTTCTACAATTTCCTGTACAATTTTATGTTCGTTGTGTTGGTGGTACGATTTTAAGGCTTTGTCTATTTGTAGGTGTTTTAATAAATGAATGGTGTTACGGGTGTCTTCTGCCAAAATTAAATCACATTCTTTTAAAATGCGGATGGCGCGCAACGTAATATCCTCAAGGTTTCCAATAGGTGTAGGCACTATATACAGTTTCGACATAAATTTTAAAGTGGCAGGCTATTTTTAATCCTGAAGTTGATATTGTTTAAAATTAAAAATAATTTGGTAGAATTAACCTTGTAATTAATCATAAATATTTTTAATATTGTAAAACAGTATGAAGAGGGCATTAATAGTAGGTTTATTTGTTGCAGGTTTTTTCTTGTTGATGCCTCATGCCGGATGGTCTCAGGGTAATTTTCATGAAAATACCAAGGGCGGACGTAAAAAAGAAAATAGCAATCTAACAACTACTAAAAAGCACCACGGTTTATTTAAAAAAAGGGATAAAAGTGCAGGTAATGCAGATGCTTTTGCCAGCAATAGTTCAAGAGGTGGTGGTGGCTTTTTTCATAAAATATTTCATGGAAAAGGTCAGCAAAATGCCTCATTAAGAAAAACAAAGCCAGGCAAAGTTCAAAACCGAGAACAAAAAGGCTTGTTCAGAAGAAATCAGTCTGCTAAAAAAGCGGGTAACGAAAAGTATCTGAACAGGCAACGTAAAGAGCGTTCTAAAAACCGTTCTCGCGGCAGCTCATTTTCAAGTAAGTAATTTCTTCTAAAAAAATATTAGTGCTATCTTAGTAGATGATATGCGGCACTTTTTTTACACCTTATTTTTTGTGTTGATTGTTTTTTCTGTCCAAGCGCAGGATGTAGATGATTATGATGCAGCCATAGAAAGGCGTCGTGTACACACTGATTTTAAAGAGTCATTATTTGCTATACGTTTCTCTACTACCTTACCTGCACCGGTTTCTAATGCTGTTTTTCGCCAAAAATTTAGGGGCATTTATGAAATGAATTTGTCAGTTAACTTGCGAATAACTAATAATTTTTTTATCGGACTTGGGTTTAAAAATGGATTGTTGGGTTTGAACTCTATACCAAACCCTGCCACAAGTGTTGATTTAACTACTAAAATGCAGCTTTATACAGGTTATTTTAAAGTGGGTTACAATAAGTTTCATACTGAAAATATTTTCTCAACCTTTGCTGTTAACATAGGGTATAACTCATCTACTTTTACAGGTGTTATAAACCCAAAAAACGAAACAGGTTTAATCGAAACCTATACATCAATGGTCGTAGAACCCGAGTATAGCTTAAATTTTGCCATAGAGGATAATTTTACCATTGGCATTTTTCTTTCTTATAATTATATGCCTACTGTTTTTAATCCATATAACATTGCCTTACAGGATGTAACCAGCATAGCCGGGTTAAAAACAGGTAGTGCTACCGGTATTATTAATTTTGGATTTGGGTTTTATTACGGCTTAGGCAAGAAATTTTCTCGAAGAGATAAATATTAGTGGAAGCTATTGAAATACTAAAAAAATACTGGGGACACGATGCTTTTCGTCCTATGCAGGCAGATATTATTAAATCTGTTTTAGCTGGAAATGATACACTTGCTTTATTACCAACCGGTGGCGGAAAATCAGTTTGCTATCAAGTTCCTGCTTTGGCAATGGATGGTTTGTGTATTGTAGTTTCTCCGCTTATAGCTTTAATGCAAGACCAGGTTGACCAGCTTCAAAAAAAAGGCATAAAAGCCATTGCTATAACCTCTGCCATGAATTTCAGGGAAGTTGAAATTACGTTTAATAATGCTATACACAATAGCTACAAATTTCTATACATCTCTCCCGAAAGAATTCAAACGCAATTATTTTTACGAAAGTTGCCTGCGTTAAAAGTTAATTTAATAGCGGTTGATGAGGCACATTGTATTTCGCAGTGGGGTTACGATTTTCGTCCTGCCTATCTTTCCATCAAAAAAATACGTGAGCTAAAACCTGAAGTGCCTGTGTTGGCAGTGACCGCAACAGCCACGCAAAAAACAGCCGATGATATTTGCAAGCAGTTAGAATTTAAAAACCATCAACTATTTAAAACATCTTTTGCACGCACAAACTTGCATTACCACATCAAGCACGATGAAAATAAAATGCAAACGCTTTTAAACTTATGCGTTAAAACAAAAGGTACGGGCATTGTTTACGTGCGAAACCGTAGGAAGACAAAAGAAATTTCAGATTTCCTAAACCAAAATAAAATCAGTAGCGATTTTTACCATGCAGGTTTAGAAGCTACTGAACGCGCCAAAAAACAAAGCGATTGGATAAATAACCGCAAACGTATTATTGTTAGCACCAATGCTTTTGGTATGGGCATAGATAAACCTGATGTGCGTTTTGTGGCACATCTTGATTTACCCGATAGTTTAGAAGCTTGGTTTCAGGAGGCTGGTCGCGGTGGGCGAGATGGTCACATGGCCTATGCGCTCACCCTGTATCATCAATCTGATATTATTAATCTGCAAGACCAATTAGAACAGGCTTTTCCAAGTATCGAACAAATTAAGCAAACCTACTCGGCTATTTGTAATTATTATCAAATTGCAGTTGGAGCAGGAGAGGGGCTTAGCCTTAATTTTAGTTTAGAAGAGATAAGTGCTAAGTTCAATTTACATCCCATAGTCATTTATAATTCGGTAAAATTTTTAGAGAAAGAAAATTATTTCTCTTATACCGATACCGTATACCAGCCTACCAAAGTTCATTTTACAGTAGGCAAAAGTGAATTGTATAATTTTCAGGTACAAAACCCGCAATTAGATAGCTTTATTAAAGCCTTGCTACGAAATTACGCGGGCTTGTTTGAAGGATATATTATTATAAACGAATTTAAAATTGCCAAAGCCATTAAAGCAGATGTGGTTTATGTGAAGAAAACGTTGGATATGTTGCATAAACTACAGATGGTAGATTATATAGCACAAACAGGTTTACCTAAAATTGTTTTTACACAGCCAAGGATAGATGCTACTTTCTTATCTATCTCTAAAGAGCATTATGATTCACTTAAAAAGCAGGCAGAACAACGCATACAGGCTGTTATAGATTTTGTGGGTAACACGCGTGTTTGTCGTAGTAGACAAATCCTGCATTATTTTAACGAAACTAATTTTGAAGATTGCGGTAACTGCGATGTGTGTTTAAATAAAAATAAACAAAATAAATCTACCATCTTTGTGCAAATAAAAGAGCAATTGCTAAAACTGCTCGACCATAAAAATTATGAATTAAATGATTTGGTTAGTTTGCTGTATCTATACGGAAAAGAAGACGTGATAGATTGCATTAACCAAATGACAGACGATAAACAGTTAATTATAAACGCAGATAAAATAGTTTCTAAAAAATGAACTCAACACTTTATTTATTACCCACACCACTTTGTAACGAGCATATATTGGCAATGACAGCACCTTATAACATTTCAATTATAAACAGTTGTACTTGCTTTATTGTAGAAGAGTTAAAAACAGCACGTCGCTATTTAAAAGCTATTGATAAGAGTTTTAATATTGATGAAAAACTTTTTTTAGAGTTAAACGAACATACTTCTGAAGTTGAAACAAATCAGGTTTTTAGAACCCTGCAACAGCACAAAAAAGTTATTTTAATGAGCGAAACGGGTTGTCCCGGTGTGGCAGACCCCGGTGCAAATATTGTTAAGCTATCACACATTAATAACGTAAAAGTTGTGCCGCTTACGGGCCCCTCTTCTATTATATTGGCAATTATGTCATCTGGCTTAAATGGACAAAATTTTGCTTTTCATGGCTATCTTCCAAAGGAGAAAACTCAGCGTCAGCAAAAAATGCGCAATTTAGAAAGGCTTGCTACACAGCAGTCACAATGGCTTATAGAAACACCTTATCGCAACGTTAATTTATTAGAAGAGCTACTAAACACGCTGGGGGCAAACACCAAAATTTGTTTAGCAGCCAACATAAACTCCGATGCCGAGTTTATAAAAACCAAAACTGTAGCTGAATGGAAAATGCAAGAAACTGCCCCTCCAATACATAAAGTGCCTTGTGTGTTTGGCATAGGGGTATAAAAACAAAAAAGTCGGCTACTCACCGACTTTTGAAACTTTCTTTTACTTCTTACTTTGCTTAAATCCTATCAGCAAAACGGCACAACCCGAACCACTATTAGCTGGGTCAAGTTTAGCTTCAATAGTTACTTCTACAGTAGATTTTACTTTAAAATCCCAATAAGGTGCATTTTTAAAATCTTTATTGCTAAAAATAATATTGCGGTCTTGGTCGTAAATATTAAATATTAAATTACCATCTGTTAACCCGCTGCAAGCCGCAATGCGGTAAACAGTTTCACCAAAAAAAGTTGTTTTAAACTCGGCTGTTTCATCAGGGTTTAAAAGTAAAGAACGATACTGTTGCCCGTCAGAAATAAAGGTTGAAATTATATGCTTGGCACAAACACTTGCAATGGTATCACATTGTGCTTTTGCTTTAAATGGATTCCCAATTAAAAATAAAGCGGCTAAAAGGGTACTGGCTAAAATCTTTTTCATGTAATGTGTTTTTCTGGTAAATTAAGCTTTTACAGGGGTTACAATTTTTTTACGGATAGATTCTACTTTCGCGGTAATCAAATCTAATTGCTCTTTAGTTATATTTACTTCAGTATGGCTATTAATGGTAGTAGTTTTGGTTGCAATATCTGTTTCTGATTTTTCCGATACAAATTTGTATTCTATTGTATCATATACTTTGCTCAAATCTTTTAATTCATCAATTAACCCGGTATAATCTCCTTTGTTTTCGTACTGAGATAATAGCTTTATAATACTGCCAAGGGCTCTTTTTTGGTCGGCTATGCGGCGTTTAATGTCTTCATTACTTTTAGTTTTATTAACGCTAATAGCAAAGTTTAAACTTTCAATCCACCCACCAACTAAAATTAAACCGCTAATATCGTTACGTTTGTTTTCTTTTAAAAAGGCATCACCTTCACGGTAAGCAAGTCCAACAAGTACCATCATCGAATCTTTGTTCGACATATTGTCCTGAAAGCGTTTCATGGTTTGTGCATTAAAAGCACTTGATAAGCCTAACTCATCCGATAGCTTTTTAACCGCAGTAAGGTATACCAAAGCATCTTGCGTTTTACTGTACATGCTCACATAACCTAAATCGGCACCATAAATGCCCAGGTTTAATGCTTTAGAGTAATCGGTTGCATATTGGCTTAAATTCTCTTTCGAATTAAGTATCGCTTTATCATAACCTGCACCTGCGCTTTGTATAAGCATAGCTGTTTGCAAAGGAGAAGGGATACTAAACATCTCTCCGCCAACATTTAACACACCGGCCGATACAGCTTTTGTAGTATCTTCTTGTATTTCTTCCGTGTTTTCTGCCTTTTTCTTATCGCCACCACCGCAAGAAGTTGTTAGTAGCACACCAAGCGTAAAAACCGCATAAGGTGCTATTTTAAATAATTTAGTCATATTTTGGTACTTTACTTAACAGGCAAAGAAACAAAATAATTTCAAAATTGTAAAAATATCCTTCATTAATAATTAACAGCGTTTTTGGGTTAAAAGGGCTTTTAATAGTTGTCGGTTCAAACAATCAAACTGTCAGTTTATTTGCCAAAATAACCTAATAACTCTGTTCATATCATTTTGGCTTTGTTTTTGGGTATAAAATTTCAACTGTTACATTTGTCTTAACCAATAAAAAAAAATCAATTATGTTATTCGATAATAATGAATTTAAAAAATACGCTACTAAGCACCAAGGCATCAGTAGCTTAACGTATGAAAGATACCAATCGAGGTTTCAATCATCAATGACTCCTTACATTATAGAAGAGCGTTCGCTAAATGTAGCACAAATGGACGTATTCTCTCGCTTAATGATGGATAGAATTATCTTTTTAGGCACCGGCATTAACGATCAAGTTGCTAACATAGTGCAAGCTCAATTACTTTTCTTAGAGTCGGTTGATGCTAAAAAAGATATTCAAATTTATTTAAACTCACCGGGTGGTAGTGTTTATGCAGGTTTAGGCATTTATGATACTATGCAAATCATTCAGCCCGATGTGGCAACTATTTGTACCGGTATGGCTGCATCAATGGGTGCTGTGTTAATGTGTGCTGGTCAAAAAGGCAAACGTACTGCTTTAAAACACGCGCGTGTAATGATTCACCAACCACTTGGTGGCGCTGAAGGTCAGGCGTCTGATATCGAAATTACAGCTAAAGAAATTGGTAAGCTTAAAAAAGAATTATATGAAATAATTGCACTACACAGCGGACAAACCTATGATAAAGTTTGGGCTGATAGCGATCGTGATTATTGGATGATTGCAGAAGAAGCTAAAGCTTACGGTATGGTTGATGAAGTTTTGGTTAAAAAACCAAGCTAATTCAAGATTAAATTCAATAAAAAAGGCTGCCCTAAAAAGCAGCCTTTTTGCGTTTAAAATCGTATTTTCGGTGTAAATTAAATCTCTATGCTTAAAAAGATATTCCTCTTTGTACTTTTTGTTCTATCATTATCAACTTATGCGCAAACCACAGGTTGGCAAGCGGTATCTTCTTTTGGTACAAATCCGGGTAATTTAAATATGTATAGTTATGTGCCAAGCGGTATTAGTGGTAAAGCTCCTTTAGTAATAGTTATGCATGGTTGCACACAAAATGCTACCACATTTGCAACCCAAAGTGGTTGGAACACTATGGCAGACAGGCATAAATTTTATGTAGCATATCCTGAGCAAAATGCAGCTAATAATTCAAGTACTTGTTTTAACTGGTTTGTAGAAGGAGATGAAAATAGAAATCAGGGAGAGGCATATTCTATTAAACAAATGGTAGATTATATGAAGGCTCATTATGCTATTGATACTACCCAAATATTTGTTACTGGTTTAAGTGCCGGAGCTTGCATGACCAATGTTATGCTTGCCTGTTATCCCGATGTTTTTAAAGCAGGGGCTGTTATGGCAGGTGCTCCTTATAAGGCTGGAGCAGGTGCTCTTTACGGATATACTGTTGCTCCTACACCACAAGCCTGGGGCGATTCTGTAAAAACAGGCTATCCTTCATATACAGGCTCTTATCCTAAAGTAGCTGTTTTTCAAGGTAGTGTAGATCCTGTTGTTAGTCCTTCAAACGAAACAGAAATTATGAAACAATGGACAAACGTACACGGAGCAAATCAAACACCGATTGCTACAACTAATTCGTTTAATGGAATCCCATATGTAACCAAAAATACTTACAACGATAATAATGGAAACGAAGTTGTTGAAACCTATACTATAACAGGTATGGGGCATGGCATTGCCTTAGATACCGGAAGCTGTTATCAACAATGCGGAGCAGTGGGCACCTATGCGTATGAAAATTATCTTTCTTCTACTTTTTGGGCGGCGTATTTTTTCAATATTTTAAATAATAATGCCGTATCGGTTAATGGTTTGCAAACAGTATTGGCAAATCAAACCGGGGTAACCTATTCAGTTACCAGTACAGCTAATACTACTTACACATGGACTGTACCCGCCGGCGCAAGTATAACAAGTGGACAAGGCACGAACCAAATAACGGTAACTTTTAGCGCAACATCGGGTAATGTAAGTGTTTCCGAAACTTCTTCAACTTGTAAGGTTGGTCCATTAAATTTATTTGTAACGGTAAGCGGTTCAACTGCCATTAATCAAATTGCAAATAATAATACCGTGTTAGGTGATCCACACCCAAGCAAGGGAATTATCAATGTTCAGGCAGAAAAACCACTACAAACAATTAAAATAATAAATGCATTGGGCGAGGTTGTTTATAGTAAGCAAATAAATGCTAAAGAGAGTATGATAGATATGAGCTTTTACCCAACAGGAGTATATGTAATTTATTTGCAGGAAGAGGCTAATGCACCCATTATTAGGAAAATTATTTTAGAATAATTGCCAATCAAAAATCAATTTATACTTTTGCCGAGTATTTAAATAACCTCAATTAATATTTAAAAAACAAGCATGAAAACTAAAATTAGTATAGTCTTAATTTCAGTATTATTTATGATGGCTTGCGGTACTTCAGAACAACAAGAAGCGCCAAAACAAGAAAGTAATAAAATGGTTTTAAAAGCATACAACAATATGTATGTAATTATAGTTGGAGATACAGCCTTAATTGCAAACCAACCGGATTCAACGAAAGCAGAAGTTTTTGAAAAAATTGACCAAGGAAATGGAAAATGGGCTTTAAAAACATCTGGAGGAAAATTTATTACGGATGATGGAACTAAATTAGTTGCTAACAGAACTGAAGTACAGGCTTGGGAACTATTTGAAATTATACCAGTAGAAGGTTCTCAAATTAATTTAAAATCATATACCGGTAAAATAGTTTGTGTTGATGGTGGTATGGGAGCTAGATTATTCTCAAACCGCGACCAAGCAAGTACATGGGAAACATTAACGGTAGAACCGAGATAAGCTATTTGAATTTTTCGAACACGCCAAGCCCAAAAAGGGCGAAATCATATTTCACAGGGTCTTTATTATCTAACTGCCTTAATAAAGCGGTAATTTCTTCAACGGCTTGCCAATCGTTTTGAGTACGTTTGAGTAAGCCTAATTTTCTACTAACATTTCCTGTATGTACATCTAGCGGTAAACATAATTGCGCAGGTTTTATATTTTTCCAAATACCAAAATCAACACCTGTTTTATCGGTTCTAATCATCCATCGTAAAAACATACACAGCCTTTTTGAACTTGAGTTTTTTAGTGGGTTAGACACATGCTTTTGAGTACGTAACGGATGTTGAATAACAAAAAACTCCTCTCTAAAGCTTATGATGCCGTTTTTTATAGTTTCATCGTTTGACTTAATACCTTTACTAAAAAGTACTTCAAGCGATGTATTGTTTTTATAAATGTTTTTAAGCGATCGAATAAAGAACATACAATCATCACCGTTAAACGTACGATGTACAAATTTCGAAAATACTTTTACGACTTTTGCTGTTGCGTTTGTAACAAAGCTATGCGGTTCAAAATCCATCAACTGCATAAGTTTTGTGGCATTTTTTATGATGCTTTGTCGGTTACCCCAGGCAATGGTGGCAGCTAAAAAAGCGGCAATTTCAATGTCTTGTTTTTTTGTAAACTGATGTGGAATGCAAATGGGGTCTGTTTCAATAAATTTTTTATGGTTGTATAAAAAATATTTTTCGTCTAAAAATTCTTTTAGTAAAAGTAAATCAGGTTGTTTCATTTAAATAGATAGAACTAATCTACAGTAACAAACATGTTGTGCGTTTTTTCGTAACCGATGTTTGTAACAGGTCCATGCCCGGTATAAACAGTAGTTTCATCGGGCAGAGTATAAAGTTTTGTTAAAATGCTATTTTCTAAATCAGCATGATTAGCTAAGGGAATATCGGTTCTGCCAATGGTACCTTTAAATAACACATCGCCGTTAATTACTAAGTGGTTTTCGGCATTATAAAAAGCAACATGCCCGGGTGCATGCCCAGGGGTAAATAAAACGCTAAGTGTAGTGTTTCCAAAAGTAAGTTTATCGCCTTCTTCAATAAATTTTTCAGCCTTTGGCGATGGGTCGTACTTTATCTCATATCGTTTACAAACACCTTCCTGAGCTGCAAAAACATCCAATTCTTTTTTATGAAAAATAGGTGTTAAACCATAGGTATCAAATATAAAACGGTTACCCAATATATGGTCAAAATGCGTATGAGTACAAAGTAACATCACAGGTTTTAATTTTTTGTCGGTAATGTAGTCTTTTAAAATAGCCTGTTCCTGCGCTGTATAGCAACCTGCGTCAATTATAACACACTCGTGTGTTTCATCATGCAAAATATAGGTGTTTTCGTGCGCCGGATTGAAAGCAAAAAATTTAACTGTTAACATCTTAGTTTTTTAGGGATGGCAAATTTACCAAATTAAAAAGCAATTTGGTAACATATTCTTCCCGTAAAAAAAGCGTAAATTTGCGGCTCATCAACTACAATAAAAATGAAAAAAATTATAAATACGGCAAAAGCACCGGCTCCAATTGGCCCATATAGTCAGGCAATTTTGGCGGGTAACACCTTATATATTTCAGGACAAATTGCTTTAGATATAGCTACCAATAAGTTAATTAAGGGCAGCATTAAAGATGAAACACGCCATATTATGGAATACATGAAATGTATTTTAGAAGAAGCCGGAATGACCTTTGATAATGTGGTTAAAACAACCATTTTTTTAAAAGACCTAAATAATTTTGTGCAGGTAAACGAGGCCTATGGTGCATTTTTTACCAAAGATTTTCCTGCCCGTGCAACCATCGAAGCATCTCGCCTTCCTAAAGATGCTAATGTTGAAATTTGTATGGAAGCCGTTAAGTAATTATCTACAAAAACAGAACCAGTAAATTGCACCCTCGTTACTTCTTACACCTTGCCTATAACGGAACAAACTATCATGGTTGGCAGTTTCAGTTAAATACACCTTTAACCATACAACAAATACTGCAAGAAAAACTTAGTTTACTGCTTCATGAAAAAATTACGTTGATTGGTTGCGGGCGTACGGATACTGGTGTACATGCCAAAGAATATTACGCCCATTTCGATTCGGGTAAAGAAGATTTAATAAGTAACAAACAACAATGGCTTTTTAAAATGAACCATTGTGTACCTAAAGATATTTCGTTAATTAATATTTTACTCGTGCAGGATAATGCCAACGCGCGTTTTAGCGCCACAGCACGTACCTACAAATATTATATACATCAGGTGCCTAATCCTTTTGTAAACGATTTTTCAGCTTATATATATGGGGATATTGATATTGATTTAATGAACCAGGCGGCTGAAATTATAAAAAAAACAAAAGATTTTACCAGTTTTACTAAGGTAAATAACAGTCATGCCAACCATATTTGTGATATAATGGAGTGTTATTGGGTGCGTGAAAATGATAGCATTATTTTTACTGTTAAAGCCAACCGTTTTTTACGTAACATGGTACGTGCTTTGGTAGGTACTATGTTGGAAGTTGGTACAAAAAAAATTACCCTGAAAGATTTTGAAGAAATTATTTTGTCGCAAGACAGGAGTAGTGCAGGCAAATCTATTACAGGTAAAGGTTTGCACTTGGTAGCAATTGATTATCCTTCATCTATTTTTATATAAAGCATTGAGCGCAGAGAAAAAAAATAAACAAGCTTTCGATTGGAAACTGCTTAATCGCATTTTTAGTTTTATAAAACCCTACATAGGCAGGTTTTATATTGCGTTAGCAATCACAATTATTTTAGCTGCTTTAACTATTGCCCGCCCTTTATTAATTAAAAAAATATTAGACGATTATGTTTCTACTAAAAATGTAGAAATGATTACGCTTTTTTCAGGTATCTTGTTATCTACCCTTTTATTAGAAGCTATGTTACAATTAAGTAACACCATCCTAACTGCCACCATTGGGCAAAGTATTATTAAAGATCTCCGCACAAAACTTTTTAAACATATACTTTCTTTTAAAAACTCATATTTCGATACCACGCCCATTGGCACTTTAGTAACCCGCTCTGTATCCGATGTCGAGGCACTGGCAGATGTTTTTTCTCAGGGCTTTATCGTCATCATGGGCGATATGCTTAGCCTGTCTGTATTTTTAATCTCTATGTTTATAGTAAGCTGGCAACTTACGTTGGTAGTCTTAATAACGCTGCCAATGTTATTTATTGCTACTAAATTTTTTCAACGGGGGGTAAAAAGTACTTTTAACCAAGTACGTAATGCGGTAGCGGCCTTAAATAATTTTGTGCAGGAGCATATACAGGGCATGCAGGTAGTGCAGCTTTTTAACCGCCAGCAAAAAGAGTATGAAAAATTTGTAGGCATAAATGAGCAGCATAAAGTAGCTAACATTAAATCAATTTGGTACTATTCTATTTTCTTCCCCATAGTTGAAATTCTTTCTTCATTGGCAATTGCCCTCATTATTTTTTATAGCGGTATCAGTTCTAAGTATTTTAATGTTACAGCTGGTGATATAACTTTCTTTATTATGTTAACCGGCATGATGTTTCGCCCTATACGAATGCTGGCAGATAGATTAAACACCCTGCAGATGGGCATGGTGTCGGCTGAGCGTGTGTTTAAATTATTAGATACAAATGAGGCAATTGAAAATAAAGGCAATCTTATTAAGCACCTAAATGGTAAAGTAGAATTTAAAAACGTTTGGTTTGCCTATAATAAAGATAATTATGTACTTAAAGATGTTTCGTTTACCGTTAACCCAGGAGATACAATTGCACTTGTAGGTGCAACGGGCTCTGGTAAATCAACCATTATGAATTTAATGGGCAGGTACTACGAAATTAATAAAGGTGATATTTTATTCGATAACATTCCACAAAACAATTTTGATGTAGATTTTTTGCGTTCGCAAATTTCGGTAGTGTTACAAGATGTTTTTTTATTTTCCGATTCCATAAAAAACAATATCTCGCTTTACAGCAAAGCCATTACCGATGAGGAAATTATAGAGGCAGCTAAATACATCGGTGCGCATCAGTTTATAATGCAGTTGCCTGATGGCTATAATTTTAATGTACGCGAACGAGGTAGCATGCTATCTACCGGACAACGACAAATGATTGCTTTCTTGAGAGCCTATGTGCATAAGCCTGCCATTTTAGTTTTAGATGAGGCAACTTCATCAATAGATACCGAAACAGAGCAATTGATACAAGCCGCTACCGAAAAAATAACAAAAGGGCGCACATCTTTTATTATAGCCCATCGTTTGGCAACCATACAAAAGGCATCCTGTATTATGGTAATTGAACATGGTAAAATTATTGAGGCAGGCTCTCTGCAAGAACTTCTTAAAAAAGATGGACATTTTAAAAGCCTTTATGAGCATCAATTCTCCGAAGCTTCCGCTTAATTATCTGTATTTTTTTAGTATATTTGGTAAACGGAACTCAGTTTATGCTTAAAAGAATCATTCTTTCGTTTTTATTGGTAACATTTTTCTTTTTGGGCAAAGCTCAAATTAATAATGAGTTAAAGTCTGAACTTCAAAAACTATTAACCGAACCTGAAAAGAAAATTTTAACAACTGCTGATAATCATTATAAAAATCAGGAATATATTGCTTCTTTGGGATTGTATGATAGTTTGGCAAAAGCATATCCGGATAATTTATATTTAAAGTATCTGTTAGGAACATGCCAATGTTACAACACGTTTTATTTTTCTAAAGCCGAAGAAAATATAAAAGCCGCTGAACCTATAAAAAGTAAATTACTCGATTACGATTTTTATTTAGGCAAAGTGTATCAAAACAATGATAGATATATAGATGCCATAAAACAATTTGAATTATATCTTGCAAATCCGCTGCCAGATACATTAAAAAGTGTTGTTAATCATCAAATAGAAATTTGTAAAAATTCTGCTGAGCAATTAAATAAAGGCACCATTGCAAGTATTACAAATATTGGCCCGCCTGTAAACACAGCTGCTTCAGAATATTCGCCCCTTTTACCGGGACATGAAAATTTTATGGTTTTTACCTATCTCGGCCCAAAATCAAAAGGAGGGAAACAAAAATTGCCAGGCAAATCTGATCCAAAAGGAACTTACTTTGAAGATGTTTTTATATCGCAAAAAAAAGATTCAGGAAACTGGGATGAACCTAAACCAATTGATGCCATTAACACAAATGGTAACGATGCGCCTTTGTTTATTAGTCACGATGGACAAAAACTATATCTTTTCCGTAATGTAGCCTTAGGTAGCGGTGATATTTTTGTGAGTTATTTAAAAGGCACTGAATGGAGTATACCCGAAAAATTAAAAGGAATTAATTCTAATTACTGGGAAGGTAGCATTTGTTTCTCTCCCGATGAAAAAATAGTTTATTTCTCAAGTGAACGCCCCGGTGGACAAGGTGGTAGAGATATTTGGTTTGCCCAACTTATGCCGGATGGAATTTATGGCAACATAAAAAATTTAGGTACAACCATAAACACCACGTTTGATGAAGATGCTCCTTTTGTTACAGCAGATGGAAACACCATGTTTTTTAGTTCTACAGGACATAACTCTACAGGTGGTTACGATATTTTTAGGTCAGATATGAAAAATGGTAAGTGGGGCACACCCTATAATATTGGTAAACCTGTTAACAGTAATCAGGATGATAAATATTATTGGGTTTCTGCCGATGGGCAAAGGGCTTACTATTCTACTGAAAGAAAAGGAGGTTACGGGTTGCAGGATATTTACTTAGTAGAACCCGGTATGTTTGGCAAACCAACGGCATTAATAGTGCTTAAAGGAGTTGTTTATGCAGATGATAAAAAGGTGGAAGCCGGAATAAAAATAAAATCAAAATATGGTCGAAAAAATTTTTCGGGGGCTTTTACTTCAAATTCGGCAACAGGTAAATATTTATTAAACATTCCTTCGGGTAACGAGTTTGAAGTGGAGTTTACCTATAAAGATTTACGTATGGTAAAAAGTATATCAACCGTAACCTTAGATTCTTTTGCGTCGCTAACATCTGATATAAATTTATATTCTAAAGAATATTTAAAGAAAATGGCTGTTGATACAACGCAACTAAAATCGGATGTTGGAACACTGAGCATGAACTACGATGAATTTTTAGCCAAATACGGCAGCATGGTAGCAGATAGCGTTACATTTAAGGTACAGGTAGGGGCTTATAAATTTATAGAGAATTTTAATTTTAATAAACTGCTTCAGTTGCCTGCTGTACGGCGTCAAACCTATGCTGATGGCATAACTCGTTTTACATTGGGTGAATTTAATACATTAAAAAAAGCAGACGATATGTGTAAGCAGGCAAAAAAAATAGCCATTAAAGATGCCTTTGTAATTGCCCTTTATAAAAACAACCGGCTTCCTTTAGATGATCTGATTAAAGGGAATTATTTTAAAAAGCAATAGCCTTGCTACATATCCATGATGAAATTTAAATTGAAAAAATTTAATGAACTTAGTGTAGATGAGTTATATGATTTACTGCGACTGCGTCAGCAAATTTTTGTAGTCGAACAAAACTGTATTTATTTAGATGCTGATGGAGTAGATAAAGATTGTTTGCATTTGCTGGGTTTGGTACGTGGTAAAATAGTAGCTTATGCACGCCTTATTCCCAAAGGATATACGTATAAAACTCCATCCATTGGCAGAGTAGTTATTGATGAGAAACACCGCGGTAAAAAATATGCTTATTTATTAATGGAAAAGGCAATTGAACTGACTAAAAAAGAGTTTAAAACAAAAAAAATAACAATTTCGGCACAATTGTATTTAAAAGAGTTTTACCAAAATATAGGCTTTAAAACGGTTGGCGATGTTTATTTAGATTGCGATTTACCACATCTTAAAATGGTGCTTAGCCTTTAGTTAAACACTAAGTATAATTCTAAAGGTGGTACCTTTACCAAGCTCCGATTGCTTTACAAATATTTTACCGTTATGATAATTCTCTATAATGCGTTTGCATAAAGATAATCCCATGCCCCAGCCGCGTTGTTTGGTAGTATAGCCTGGTTCAAAAACTGCTTTTAATTTATTTTTTGCAATCCCCTTTCCGGTATCACTAATATCAATTACTACTTTATGGTCTTCGCTTTTAATGCTTACTATAAGGGTGCCTTTTCCATCCATGGCATCTATGGCATTTTTACAAATATTTTCTACTACCCATTCAAATAAAGGCACACATAAAAGTGCATCAATATTTGTACTGTCATTATTTTGAAAAATAAAGTTTATGTTTTTTGATGAACGTTGTTTGATATAATCAAAAGCATGTTCAAGCACTTTAGTTACATTTTCATGTGTTAGAGTAGGTTGAGATCCAATTTTAGAAAACCTATCTGTAATCGTTTGCAGTCTATCTACATCACGGTTCATCTCATATATTATAGATGGGTCTAAGGTGGTTTCTTTCAAATGTTCTATCCAAGCCATAAGCGATGATAAAGGTGTGCCAAGCTGATGAGCGGTTTCTTTACTCATGCCAACAAAAACTAAATTCTGCTCGGAGTTACGTGCCGTACTAAATAGGGTATAGGCAATTAATAAAAACAGGGCAATAATTAAAAGCTGCACATAAGGGAAATAACGTAACTGCCTGAGGGTTGATGACTCTTCATAAAAAATATAATTCTTAATGCCATCACCCAAATTAATTTCAATAGGTGTTGCTTGTTGTTGCATTCTTTTTAAAGTAGCAGCAAGTTTAGCTGAGTTTGTCACTAACTGAGAGTCTATCTTTCCAAAAGCCAATACATTTTTTTGTGTAGAATCAGTATATATAACTGGCACCGATGCACTGTTTATAGCAACCTCGGATATAAAAGATTTTATCAAACTATCAAACACCAGTTTTATCTGATAAAATACTTTTGAGTTTTTGTAATAAACGTAATTTTTTTTGCCTGGTGCGTACTCAATTTCAATAGGGTTGTACAAGCTTTTCATTTCAGCCAATTGGGCTGCTAAATAAACAGGGTCTTTTTCCTTAGTTGAATCTAAATTTCGAGAGCCTATTATTTTATTATCATTTGCTGTAATAATAACAGGTACTGTATTATTATCTTGCAACACTCGTAACGAAAACCCTAAATCGGCAACATCCTTAGTAAGCTCTTTAGTAGCCTCGGCATATAGCTCTACCTTTTTACGCTCTTCTATTTTTATTTTGGTAAAAAGCTCGTTGGTAGATTTTACCAAATTTGCCTTTTTCTGCACCGCACCTGCCCACAGTTTTATTTTCTCTTTTTCGTCAGTCGAAATTTTTTGAACTATTTGTTGCGAGTACCAAAGTGATGCCATCACAATAAGCATTGCCACTGCGGCAAGCCACCATTTCCATTGTTGTTTTCTTTGATAAATGCTCACCATGCGAAGGTACTTTTTATTTGCAAAAAAGCCTCATTTTAGTCATGAGGCTTTTTCGTGTTTATATAATGCAGTTTTAAATTCTTACATGCCAAATCCATAGTAAGCATGCATGCCATTGGGGTAAATGCCCTCTATTAAAATGCCACCTTGTTTATTTTTAACAGCGGCTGCAATTTCTTCAACTGTGCTTATTGCTTTTTTATCAATCGATGTAATAATAAACCCTTCTTTTATACCGGCAGCAAACAATTTACCATTTTGCATATCAACTACACGTACGCCGTTTTGTATGTTTAACTTTTTCATGTCGCTTTTACTAATGGCTTCAAAGCCGGCACCTAACGAAGCAATAACGGTAGCTTCTTTAACTTCTGTTTTTTCTTTTTTAATAACGCTAACGTTACCATCTTTGTTTTTAAGTACAACAGGTAAGTCTATTTCTTTATTGTCGCGTATAAGCGTAACGCTAACTTTATCTCCCGGACGATATTTGCTGACTTGTTCTTGCAAAGCAGCAGCATTGTTTACATCAAAACCTTCTATTTTTGTAATAACATCCCCTAAAACAATTCCTGCTTTTTCAGCCGACCCATTTTCAGTTAAGCCATTTACATAGATGCCTTTTAAATCTTTCAACGATTTTTCTTCAGCAAGCTTAGCATCTATATCACGTATGCTAACACCAATAAAGGCACGTTGTACGGTACCAAACTCAGCTAAATCTGCCACTACTTTTTTTACAATGTTTACAGGTATAGCAAATGAATAGCCAATATAAGCACCATTCTGACTGGCTATGGCTGAATTAATCCCTATTAAATCTCCGTTGGTACTAACTAATGCGCCACCACTATTTCCAGGGTTTACAGCCGCATCTGTTTGAATAAACGATTCTATAGGGAACACACCATGAGCAGGGTCGTTCTCTAAAATATTAATGTTACGCCCTTTAGCAGAAATTATACCGGCAGTAATGGTAGATGTTAAGTTAAACGGATTACCAATAGCCAAACACCATTCACCCACTTTTACGTTATCCGAGTTTCCATAAGGTAAAAAAGGTAAATCTTTTTCTTTAATTTTTAAAAGAGCTAAATCGGTTTGTGGGTCAGTTCCTATAAGTTCTGCCGTATAGGTGCGTTTATCGTTTAAAATAACTTCAATTTTATCGGCATCAGCAACAACGTGGTTGTTGGTTACAATGTACCCATCTTTAGCGATGATAACACCCGAGCCACTACCTTGCTGTATACGTTGTTGTTGTGGCTGACTTCCATAAAAAAACTGATGAAAAGGATCGTAGTTCATTTGGTTATACTTTTCTTCAGTTTGTGTGGTAACGTGTACCACTGTATTTATAGATGTCTCGGCGGCGCCTGTAAAATCGGGAGCCGCCGTAGAAATTGAGTTTGATGCAGATGTATATCTAACTGGCGCTGTATAATGTATTTGGTTAGCAGCAAAGTTTTCTTCTTTAAAAAACTTTTGCTGAATGTAAAGTGCCGAGCCTCCACCTATAGAAGCAATTAGCAGGGTTGACAATAGTTTTTTCATGTTTTTTTGTTTTATTTTTCTGCTATAACGCAAATTGCTTGCCAAAATTTTACGCTATATATTTGTTTTAACATTGCTTAACGATTGCCTTTTTTAAAGCAAATATTTACTTAAATTTACGAAAATTTTCTACATTGAAACTCAGAGAAAAGTTACAGATTTTTATTTTCGGAGGCTCTATTGGGCTGCTGGCGGGGTGTCTTTTCTTTATTTTTAAACTGGATTCTTATGTAAGAAAATTTGACATGAGTTTGCTTACGCAGAAACAAAATGTCAGTGAGCAATTAGTTAGTCCAAATAAAACTGACGATGAAAATAAAACTCAGGAAAAAAGTATTAATAAATCAAACCAAAAAAAAGAAAACCCTGTAATAAATAAAAACGAAGCTATTCTTTCGTTTAACGATGTTACCGATTCTGCCTATATAAACAGCGATAATTATCAGGTGCTAAAAGAAGAATTATTGAGTGTGAAAAATATTTATGTTAAAACAGTTACGCCTGCCGAAAAAGTAAACACTACTGATTCTTTAGCAGCATCCTTAGCCGGAGTTACGACACCGCCTGCCGAAGAGTTTTTTATGATTGAATTTTGGAAAACCCCGCTAAATTCTAAAGGCTACAAAATGACCCGTAGCCGACTTTTAATTTATGGTTACCCCGAAAAAGCAGATTTAGCTTTAATAAAAACTAACGATGCTTATTATTTGCGCAACAATAATTTGGTGTATAAACTAAATTACTCATCAGAGTTTAAACCGATGGAGCGTGCTGCCGATACCGGTATATTTAATTAGAGAGGAAATTTACTCTTGCAAATAAATCCGTTTAACCCTTGCTGAAACCGACGTAAGCAATTCGTATGAAATGGTGCCTAATGTATTAGCTAAGCTATTCAATGTCTCCGCCGAATTAAATACAATTACTTCGTCACCTTCTTGCGCATTAATGTCGGTTATATCAATCATACACATATCCATACACACATTGCCTACAATAGGGGCGGGTTTGTTATGCACGTATAAATGTCCTGTGCCATTACCCAATCTTCTGTTCAGGCCATCGGCGTAACCAATAGGTACGGTGGCAATGGTGGTTGGTTTAGTAATTTTTCCTTTACGGCTATAGCCAACCGTATCTCCTGCTTTTACATGTTTTATTTGTGATATGGTAGTTTTTAATGAACTGACATTTAGTAATTGTTTTTGTTCGGCATCATTTACACCAACACCATACAAACCAATTCCTAAACGTACCATATCAAAATGTGCATTTGGGAAACGACTTATGCCACCCGAATTACAAATATGTCTAAGAATAGGGTGACTAAACGTTTGCATAATTTGTTTACTTAATCTATCAAACAAAGTAATTTGCTCATTCGTAAAATCATCTAATGTTACATCATCGCTTGCGGCAAGGTGCGAAAAAATGCTTTTTACTTGTAAGAAAGAATAGTGCTTTAGTTTTTCTATAAGCTGCGGTACATCTTGTTCCTCAAAACCCAAACGATGCATTCCTGTATCTACTTTTATATGAACCGAAAAAGTAGCTTGCTTATTATTTACCGAAACATAATTGGCAAATTGCTCTAATACCGAAAACGAAAATATTTCGGGTTCTAAATTGTGCTGCAACATTTGCTCAAAGCTTTGTGACTCTGGGTTCATAACCATTATAGGAGTGGCTATGCCATTTTTGCGCAATTCAACTCCCTCATCAGCATAAGCAACGGCAAAATAATTTACGTGGGTGTGTTGCAAAGCGTTGGCAATTTCAAAACTACCACTCCCGTATGAAAATGCTTTTACCATAGGCATAATGCCTACACCAGGTTTCAATTTGCTTCTGTAATAATTTAAGTTGTGTACTAAATTATTCAGGTTAATTTCTAAAACCGTATCATGACTTTTTTGTTGCAGTAATTTATGTACATGCTCAAAACCAAAACTGCGTGCGCCTTTTATAAGGATGACACTATCTTTAAAAGCAATTTTTTCTTGCTTACAGGTTTCAATAAAATCTTGCGTGGTAGCAAAAAAAGTTTTCTTTACGGTAAAGTAATTTTGTTGCGATGATATATCTTTTCCAATTCCAACCAATTCTGAAATGTTTCTGCTCTTCAGTAAATTATTTACTTCTGTATATAATTCATTTGTGTTTTTACCTGATTGCAAAATATCACTTAGTATAACAACTTTGTGTTTATGCTGTTTTTGTTGTTTTAAAAAATCAAGCGCTATAGATAACGAATGTACGTCGTTACTGTAAGAGTCATTAATCAACGTACAATTGTTTATGCCTTGCTTCATTTCCAAACGCATCCCTAAAGGCTCTAAATCTCCTATACGGTGTTGTATAACTTCGTTACTATAATTTAAATGAAGCATAAACAACCAGCAAAGTATGCAGTTTTCTATCGAGGCTTTATCTGTAAACGGAATTTGTAATTCAATTTCTTTTTTGTGATAAAGCCCTTTTAGTAAAGTGTGTGTGTGTTGCTCTTCTTGTTCGGTAATTTGTAAGTCTGCCTGCTGCAAGGTAGACCAACTAATTTTTTTCAGATGTTTAAAATCTAAATGCTGCAATCTGTTTTCAATCGCCTCATAATTTTTGCAGTAAATTAAAGTTTCGGTATGCTTAAATAGTAAAAGTTTCTCAGTAGTTTTTTGTAAGTAATCAGTAAAGTTTTCATCATGCGCGCTGCCAATATTTGTAATAATGCCAATAGTAGGTTTTATAATAGGTTCAAGCTTTTCCATTTCGTTAGGTAACGAAATGCCTGCCTCAAACAACGCAAAGTTATTTTTCTCGTTTAGTTGCCAAACCGATAGTGGTACACCAATTTGCGAGTTATAGCTTTTTGGGTTTTTACAAATATTATAATCGACGTTGAGCAACTGCCATAACCATTCTTTTACAATGGTTTTACCGTTGCTGCCTGTTATGCCAACTACCGGTATTTTAAACAGACTTCTTTTATAAGCCGCCAGTTGTTGCATGGCAAGCAACGTGTCTTCTACCAATAAAAAACATGCATCGCTTAGCTCTTTATAATAAGCATGTTCTTCGCTTACTAAAAAACAACGGCAACCTTGTTGGTAAAGCTCTTTAATATAAATGTGTCCGTTATGTCGTTCTCCTTTAATGGCAACAAAAAGTGCCTGTGCTGTAAAACCTGCTGTACGGCTATCAGTTACAATAGTAGAGAACATATTCTCTTGCTTGCCAATTAATTTGGTAGATAAAATACTTGCAACCTTATCAACAGAAAAATTCATAAACCTTATTCGCTTTTATGAAAAGATTTATTGTAGCACTCTCTGCAAAGTGGTTCGTACGATTCTGTTTCGCCTAATACAACCAATGCTTTATCTGCCGATTTACGAAAGCTGTAATTAGCCAGCGCACCACATTGCATGCAAATAGCATGCACCTTAGTAACGTGCTCAGCAACCGCCATTAGTTGAGGCATGGGGCCAAAAGGCTTGCCTTCAAAATCTGTATCTAATCCTGCCACTATAACGCGTATGCCGTTATTGGCTAATTTATTGCACACGTTCACAAGCTCCATATCAAAAAATTGTGCCTCATCAATGGCAACCACATCTACATCGTTTGCCATCAATAAAATATTTGAACTGGTGGGTACAGGGGTGCTCATAATTGCATTAGCGTCGTGCGACACAACATCCATTTCATGATAACGGGTATCTATTTTTGGTTTAAAAATTTCTACTTTTTGCTTAGCAAATTGCGCACGCTTTAATCTGCGTATAAGTTCTTCAGTTTTACCCGAAAACATACTGCCGCATATAACTTCAATGCTCCCTTTTTTGTTACTTTCGTGCCTATGGTTTTCTAAAAACATGTTGTTTGTTTAAATGTCGTTTAAAAACATTATCTTCAATGATAATAAACTAA
>Ga0210394_10001345_pt1 | contig 40149 bp, 34 predicted proteins | sample IncBWC12MmetaG_FD_160121 | JGI IMG/M metagenome (GOLD analysis project Ga0210394, IMG submission 160121) | Forest soil microbial communities from Barre Woods Harvard Forest LTER site, Petersham, Massachusetts, United States - Inc-BW-C-12-M | ecosystem: Environmental > Terrestrial > Soil >... | reverse complement strand
AGCTTCGTAATGTTCCTTGGCGGTCTTGTAGGGGAGCTGGCTCACGATTTTATTGCGTGGATAATCGATACTGCAATCTCCCCACTTGGCCGACGTCGGCGGATTCATGCCAATGCGGTGCGAGGTCCAGATATCCGTCAGCTGGCGCGGGAAATTGCAACGGAAATAGCGCTGGTCGGACCAAAGCGCCTGGTCCTTATAGAAGTTCTTGGAGGTAAACAGATCGTTCGGCAACGCCTGCATTCCCGCGGGCGGACCATCGAACGTCGGCGTGCCCGCTCGGCCTTGCCCCTGCGCTTGCTGGCCTTGCACAGCCTGTTGCTGGGCCTGACCCTGGCCACGCTGGCCCCGCCCCTCCCCCTGTCCGGCGGGTCGCGCCGCCGTTGGGGCTCCATCTCCATATTGCTGCGCGAACATCGGCGCGATCGGCGACTTCCAACTGAGCGCGATCAGCGCCATCAATGCGCACAAAACCACGAATAATCTGGCTTTCATGTTGATTCCACTCCTCCAAATTCTGGATCCACAACCCTGCGCTATATTTACCTTTCCTCCAGACGCCGTGTCAAGAAAAATTTGGGCGCCGCGCAAGCCTGAAATCACTACGTTACAGGACCTTTAGTACCCGCATGAACTGGGTTTCTGCTACGACTTAGCCCTCGAAAAATTACGAAAATAGGCGCCCTTTTCCGCTCAAAATCCGAGTCGGTACAGACGATCTTTTCGCGCTGGAAGCTACTACCACCAGAGGAGTATATGAAGATTTGGAGGGAAATTGTCGGCAGGAGAGAATGAGGTCGCTTCCCGTTTTGGGTCGTATGACTGTCGCTAGTGGGGCAGGCGCTTGAGCTTCGTCTTGCCGCAAGCGCCCGCCTTCCCAGCGAATAACAGCATAGCTGTTACTTTGAGCGGCCCTTAACGCCTTGCGCAAGCACCGTCAATTTGTAGACCGTCGCGGCCGTGTTCTGCGGGCCTTGACGAATCGGCTGGCCGTTCGCATCATCCGCGCCACCGCAGGCGATGAAGAGCGTCTTCTTGTCGGGACCGCCAAAACCGGTGGTAATCACGCCGCGCGGCGTTGGAATCACGCCGAGCCACTTCCCGGTCTTGTCGACCACCTGGACCCCTGGGCCGGAACTCACGTAAAGCCGCCCCTCGGTATCGACCGCCATGCCGTCTCCCCCTGCGCCCTGCGGGAGCATCGCGAAATCGCGGCGGTTTTCGAGCATACCGGGTCCCTTCACGTCAAATGCGACCAGTGAGCCGCCGTTGGTGACGTACAGCACCTTGTCGTCTGGGCTGAAGGCGATCCCGTTGGTGCGGAGGTTATCCGCCACGATGGTGACCCCCTTTTCGTTGGCATAATAGAGGCAGCCCACCGTGAAGTAAGCGCCGCCCTTGCTGTCAGCGAGTAGATCGTTGGGCCGCACGTTCAGCTTGGCGCCATCATCGGCCCACTTGTCGGCTATCACCTTGCGATCTTTTGCCGGAGCCAGAATGCTGATCGCGTTCTCGATCGTGTCTTTGTCCGGCTTCGTGGATCCCGGCCTCTCCGTTCGGTGCGCGCCCCAGAGGCGGCCCTGCCGATCCATCGAGAGCGAACCCAGGCCTTTGGCATCCGATACGAACGCGGATGAGTGCCCATCTGGGTCGATCTTGAGGACCGTGTCGTAATCTTCCTGCGCCACCAGCATGCTCCCGTCCTTGTCCATGAGGATGCCGTCAGCGCTGTTGCCGGCTTGCTGCCAGATCTTCGTCCAGCTCCCGCCCGCACCCACGACCCCCGGGATCTCCTTGATGGTCAAATCCCGCGGTGCCGGCGTTGGCGCCGGTGCGCGGGCCGGAGCCGCTGCTCCAGCCGCAGCTCCGGCACCCCGCGCCGGACCGCCGCCACCCTCCTGCCCCGCCGGCGGTCTGCATACCGGCGCAGCTGCTGCCCCACCGCCACCCTGAGCCCGAACCGCCGGCGCCTGCGTGAAAGCCAGGCTCAACAGCAACGTCGGCGCGGAAACCCACGACAAAATCACCAGCAAAGTTTTCTTATCTGTCATTTTTCGCCTCCAAGCGCGCAGATGCTACACCCAAACGATGCGGAAAGATACATCCGACTCGATTGCGAAGTCAAAACAGAAATTCCGGTTCGCGGACTGCCGTGAATTCCTGGTGCGAGCATGTTCGGGACTTCACGAGACAAATCGTGATACGCTACGCGCCCGGAGTTGACCCTGAACAGCGCAATGGCCACCGCGACCCAAACGCACGCCGCAACATCTTCGGACGTCCGAAGGTATCTCCCCGCCCTCTTGCTTCTTTTTTCAGCCAGCGGGTGTTCCGCGTTGATTTATGAGGTCGTCTGGTACCAGTTGCTGCAGCTCGCCATCGGGTCCACGTCCGTTTCCCTTGGCATTCTGCTCGCAACCTTCATGGGCGGGCTCTGCATTGGGAGCATTTGGCTACCGCGGCTGCGCCTGAGGCGGCATCCGCTGAAGGTCTACGCCGCCTTAGAATTGGGAATCGCATTTTTTGCCGTGATGGTTCAGCTCGGATTGCCTTATCTAAACCGCGCGTACATCTCCGGCGCCGAACACGGTTTGCCTGGAATGCTTCTGCGCGGCTTGCTGGCTGCGATCTGCATGTTGCCCCCGACGATTCTCATGGGCGGATCGTTCCCTGCGATTACCAGATGCCTCGAAGCCTCGCCCGAGAGCGTCTCCTGGTGGGGCTATCTCTACGGCGGCAACACGATCGGCGCGGTTTTCGGCTGCCTTTTCGCCGGATTCTATTTGCTGCGCATCTATGACATGGCCACCGCCACCTACGTCGCGGTGTGCATCAACCTCGCGGTGGCGGCGATCAGCTTCCTGCTTGCGGGCGCGACGGCGCAATTGCCGCTTCCCGATCTCTCGGATGAACGTTCAACCTCCCCGTCCTCCGCGGAAGCGAAACTCGCGAGCCGCCCGTGGCAAATCTACGTCGCCATTGCGCTCTCCGGCGCGACGGCGCTGGGCGCCGAAGTTGTCTGGACGCGCACGCTGAGCATGCTCCTGCTGGGAACCGTCTACGTATTTTCCATCATTCTCGCGGTTTTCCTCGCCGGACTGGCCACCGGGAGCGCCGCCGGGTCGCTGATTTTGCGGAAGATCAACCCGGCGGCCGCGCTGGGCTGGTCGCAAATCATGCTGACGTTCGGCATCGCCTGGACCGCCTTCGCCATCGTTCACAAGCTGCCGTGGTGGAGCGACGACGTCCTCCGAACGCAGAATGCCTGGCGCATGTACGCACTCGACTTGAAGCGCTGCGCCTGGGCGCTCCTCCCTGCGACGCTCTTCTGGGGCGCGAGCTTTCCCCTGGCCTGCGCGGCGGTCGCGCGCCCCGGCGAAGATTCCGGCCGCGTCGCGGGCGGTATCTACGCAGCCAATACCTTGGGAGGTATCGTCGGCGCTCTGGGCGTAAGCCTGATGCTGATTCCCTGGATTGGTTCGCAGCAGACGCAGCGCACCCTTCTGGTTCTGTCGGCCCTGGGTGGCGTCCTGGTCCTTTACCCGTTCGTCAGGCGCTCCACGGCCACGGCGGTTGCCGTGGTGCTCGCCGTCGGCGCCGCCACGTTTGCGGCGCGGCGCGTGGATCCGATCCCCGCCGAACTGATCGCCTACGGGCGCTACATGAGCAGTTGGTCGAAAATGTCCACCAACCTCGAGGCCATCGAGGGAAGAAATTCATCCGTCGCCTACACGCGATGGGACGATGGCGCAATCTACGTGAACGTCAACGGCCACGTCGAGGCCACCACCGAGCCCACCGACATGAAGCTGCAACGAATGGTGGGCCATCTGCCCGCGGTGCTGCACCCGAACCCCAGGACCGTCCTCGGCATCGGATTCGGCGCCGGAGTTTCCGCCGGAAGCTTCACGCGCTACCCGGGCGTCCAGAGCATCACCGTCTGTGAGATCGAGCCAGTGATTCCGCCGGCCTCCACGCGTTACTTCGGCGCCCAGAATTACAACGTCGCGCTCGATCCGCGCACCCGCATCGTCTTCGACGATGCGCGTCACTTCCTGCTGACCACCACGCAGAAGTACGACATCATCGCTTCTGATCCCCTCGATGTCTTCGTGAAGGGCACCGCCGCCCTCTACTCCAAGGAATATTTCGACGTGGTGAAGCGGCACTTGAACCCCGGCGGAATGTTTACGCTCTACGTGCCGCTCTACGAAACAAACGAAATCACCCTGAAGAGCGAGCTCGCCACATTCTTTGCGGCCTTTCCCAACGGCACGATTTGGGCCAATACGCGCGACGGCATGGGCTACGACATGGTCTTCCTCGGCCAAGCCGAGCCGCTCCATATCGACGTCGATGCCGTCCAGGCGCGGCTCGCACAGCCCGATTACGACCGCGTGCGGGCCTCGCTCGGCGAAGTCGGAGTTAATTCTCTTCTCGATCTTCTTTCGGTCTACGCGGGCGACGCCTCCGACCTCCAACCCTGGATTCGCGGAGCGCAGATCAATCACGATGGCGACCTGCGCTTGAGCTATTTGGCCGGATGGGGAATTAATTCGTACATCGCGGACCCGCTTTATCAGCAAATCCTCCAGTACCGCCATCCTCCCTTGCAGTTTCTGGTCGGCTCCCGGCAGAGTATCGATCAGTATATGGGGATGTTCGCCGCCACCGGGGACGAATAGACCCGCATTGCCCCCTCGAGAGGGAATGGACTCAGCGCAGGCCTCGGACGATGCGAATGATGCGCAGTAACTTGATCCGGTCGACTGGCTTGAACAGGAAAAGGTTGGCGCCGGCCTGAAACGCGCGAGCCATTACGCCGGAGTCTTTCTCCCCCGTGATGATTACGATGGGCGTGCTTCGGTTTAGTTCTGTACTGCGCATTTGCTGCGTCAACGCCATGCCGTCCGGCGCCGGCATGCACGTCCAGGAACACCACCTCGAACTTCTCTGTCATGAGGCGCTTGGAAGCTAGAGTGCTGTCGGTGATTCCTTGCGCGTCAATTCCGTCTGCGTTCAGCACCTCTCGAATCAGTTCGCACAGCGCCGGATCGTCTTCGACGATAAGCACCTTGCCCGGTTCGCTCATTTCGTTCCGGGCCCGTTTATCGACGGGCTTAGCCCGGGTAGTTTTTGGTGCTGCGCCGAAAGGGTCAGCCATCCTTCTAACTGGTCTTGGAGCAGCCTGAAGTCTATCGGCTTGGAAATGCAGGCGTTGCAACCGGCGTGAAGGATTCGCTGTTGTTCGGTCGTCATCGCATGCGCGGTAACTGCGATGATGGGTATCTCTCGCAGCGTAGGTTGTTGGCGAATCCAAGTGGCCAGATCCGCTCCGTCCTTGGCTCCCAGTTGGATGTCCAGCAGCACGGCGTGAGGCTGCTGGTTCTGCAGTACGGCGATGGCCGCGTCTGAATCTTCTGCGTAAACCACTTCGTAGCCTTCCGTTTCCAGCCAATCGCACAGTAGTTCCCGATTCATCGGGTTGTCCTCGACGACCAGAATCCTGTATTTCACGCGTTCTCCATCTGGCCTAATCTGACGACGCGCCGCACTTGGTCTACGAGGGCTTCCCGCCAGGGCTGCTGCTTGTGGAACAGATACTCTGCATGGGCGCGCAAGTAGGTTTCCTCACCCCGGCTGAGATCTTTACTCGTCAGCACGAACACCGGAAGATCGGCGGTGCGGGGTTGGGCGCGCCATTCCGCGAGCAATTCGAAGCCGCTGACCTTCGGCAGCAGCAAGTCGAGAATCACCAGTTTTGGCAAAGCGGCCTCGACCTGGGCGCGCGCCTGCTCTCCATCGGCGGCGGTGGTAATGGTGTGCCCTTCGTTGGTGAGCAACTCAGCGAGGACCTCGAGGGCTGCTGCGTCGTCTTCCACCACCAGAATGGGCCGGCTTTCCTGAACGACCCTGGTGCCGAGGCAACGTTCCATGGCGGCCAGCAAGGGCGCCTTTTCTACCGGTTTGGCCAGGTATTCGTCGGCGCCAAGGATTGCTCCCAAAGCCGGCGAATCGGCGATCGTGATCACGACGACGGGAATGCCCGCGGTGCGCGGGTCATGTTTCAATTGCCCCAGCACTTCCCAACCGGGCGTCGGCTTCATGAATAGATCCAAGGTGATGGCGCTCGGCCGAAGTCTCGCCGCGATCTCGGCTGCCTGCTCCGGCTGGTCGCATACCACCGCCTCGTAGCCCGAAGAGGTTAGCTGCGACTCGATAAGTTGCGCTGCGGCTGGATCGTCCTCGATCACGAGAATCCGCTGTGGCTCGGTCCCCTTCAGCCCGGAGTCAGTTGGTTGTACGCGACGTTCGCGAATGGCTGGCGCCACGGGCAACGAAAAATAAAAGCAACTTCCGTGGCCCACTTGGCTCTCTAGACCCAGTTCTCCCCCATGCAATTCAACGAGGCGCTGCGTGATGGCTAAACCCAAGCCCGTACCTTCCGTGGACTTCTCGGATTGCCGCAGCCGATAGAAGGTTTCGAACACGCGCTTCTGCTCTTCGGCCGGTACGCCGGGACCGGTGTCGCGCACTTCCACGCGGACTTGACCGTCCAGGAGACGCGCCGCCAGCTCGATTCGTCCGCCTTTCGGAGTGAATTTGATCGCATTGCCGACCAAATTCATCAGCACCTGCTTGAACCGGGTGCCATCGGCGCGGACGTTGAAGTCATTCTCTGTGCGGTGAAACAATGTCTGTGATTTCTTGTCCGCCAGAGGCCGTAATGTGTCCAGCACTTCCCTGAACGACGTTTCCACTCGAACGCTTTCGAAGGTCAACTCTAGGCGGCCGGCCTCGATTTTGGACAAATCCAGGATGTCGTTAATGAGGCTTAGCAGATGCTTTCCGCTCGTGTGGATGTGGGTGACGTAGCGGAGTTGACGCTCGTTCAGGGGGCCGTAGCGTTCGTCCGGAAGCAGATCGGAGAACCCCAGAATAGCGTTGAGCGGCGTCCGCAGCTCGTGGCTCATGGTCGAAAGGAATTGATCCTTGAACTTGCTGGCACGCTCGAGTTCTTCTTTCGCAAGTAGGATGGAGGAGGAAAACTCCTCAACCTCTTTCTTGGCCGTTTCAAGCTCCGCGGTGCGCTCCTGGACGCGTTGCTCCAGCTCGTCGCGGCCCTTCTGTAGGGCTCCGTCGCGTTCTTGGATTTGCACCAACATCTCGTTGAACGCGTTGACCAGGACGGTCACCTCGCCGCCGCTGCCGCTCGCGGCGGCGCGTACCGAATAGTTCTTGTCGCGGGAAACGGCCCGCGCGATTTCCGCCAAATGCACGATGGGCTCGGCCACCGCGTGGCGGAACATGGATGAGACCAGGAGCGCCGCCAGCAGAGACACCACTAGGACGATGGCGCAGATTCCCGCGTAGCGCCCAAGCCGCGCGTTCAGCATCTGCGAATCCGACTGCATGTAGACGATTCCGACCGGTTTATCCCCGGACAGAATCGTGCGGACCAGTACGACTTGGTTGCCTTCAAACCGGTAGGCTTCTGTTTCGCCGGGGAGAACGGCAGGCAGCTGCGGAACTTGGCCGCCTCGATCGCGCCAGTACGCGGCGAAGGGGCGGCCCGTCGACGTGTAGATGCCGGCCGACTTGATGTTCGGCGCGGTCTTCAGCGCCGACAAGGTCTTCTGCGCCGCAACTGAATCGTCGAACAGCAGCGCGGAGATGCTATTGGATGCCGCGATTTGGGCTTGCGTCGAAAGGTTGCTCACCGCCACGTCGCGGAACGTAACCAGGTCGTAGCCGATGAGGGCCACGCAGGCCGTCAACAGGGCGACCCCGCTGACCAGCATATTCATCCACGTCAATTTCTTGGAGATCGAATAGTCGGCAAACATGGTCCATCAATCTCCGGACTGCGAATTTCTTCTCACGGTGACCGCCACTTTGAGTAATTCGGAGCTCAGAATCAGGCGCGCGTTCTCGGCGGTCGTCAGGTTGACCTCGAAACGAACTTTGTTGCCTTCCAGGGTGAACTCGATCATGCCGCCGCGCTGCGAGAATTGAGGAATATCGCTAACCGTCAGGATGCCCGCCCCGTCCAGGGCCGCCAAAACGCCTTTGAGTTGGCGGTCCTCCGACGAACTGATGAATAGAATCCGGCAGTTCAGCGCTTCCTGTGGCTTGGTTATGCGCCTGGCCACCACGCTCTTGCCTCCTATGCTTTGCTGCGCCAGTACGGCGTCCAGCGCGGCGCCGAACGGATCTTGACCGAGTACGCAGATCGCAAACGAGTCGTCTTTGGCGGCCATGTTTGTCGCCGACCAATTGACGAATTTCCCAAAGTTGTAGAGATATGTGGCCTCTACCTGATACTCGGTGGGTCTTGATTGTTGCGCGTGTGCAATCGGGCCGGCCAAGCAGGCCCAGATGAGGACCGTTACGACGAGCCGGACCCACGGGCCCTCCCGGCGCCCGATGGGCGAACCGTGCGCCGTACGCTCGGCGAAACCTGCGACCCTAGTGTGCCTCATAGGCCCAGGTGATCTTCGCGTAGGCGCTTCGCATGACGCCGACCAGCCCCGCGGGATCGCCTCCAAACTCGGCGTGATTCGGTTGCATCAGGTTCTGTCCCACGACCGACAACTCCAGTTGCCGGTTGATGTGCCAGCCGAGCCGTACGTTCGCCGTGATGTAGCTGCCGACCTGTTGGGCTGGTAGGGCGCTGACGTAACGATAGGTTTGATCGAACTCCAGTTTCTTCGGCAGATTCAGGAGGGATTCAATCGTCGCTTCGTGCCGCGGGCTCGATCCGTCGTAACCCGCGACGCTCGTAGGGTCATTGCTCCAGCTTCTGTTCTTCAATTGCATGCTCAGGTAGGAATAAGAGACTTTCAACTGCCACCAGCTCGTCGGTTTCCACTCGGGCGCCAATTCGAAGCCGTTTGCCGAGCCGGCGATTCCGTTGGTCGTCAGCAGCGGAAGCACCGCGCGCCCTGGGAACCCGGGGCTGGGAGGAGAAGTTTCCAGAAATAGGTCATTCGCCTCCACCTGGAAGCTGTATAGGTTGTTGTAATAGTTATGAAATACCGCGAGGTCCACGTACAGCTTGGGCGTCAGCAAGGTCCGGTAACCCACTTCGTAGGCCGTCAATTTTTCGGGAGCGAACTGGCTGTTGCCCAGGACGCGCAGATAAAAAGGCACGCCGCTTATTCCCGCGAAGTCGCTCAACTGAACGTCCTCGTCGATGCGGGAGGGCGTACTGACGGCTCGGGTGAAGGAGGCCCACATGGTTTGATGCGGGGTCGGATTCCACATCAGCCGCACACTCGGCTGGGCATCGAAGCCGGTGTACTGGTTATGCTCGAACTTCGATCCGACCAGCAGGGAAAGCCTGTGCTCGAAAAAAGGTATTTCGTCTTGTACGAAACCGCTGTAAAGCTGATCCGTCAGGTGGTGAGGCAGGAAGTCGATGGTAGGCACGCGCTGGATGATCGTCGAAGGACTGACGCGAGCGCCAAATCCCCACAGCACTTCTTGCTGTCCCGGCAGAGTAAGATGATCGAGGAAGTCGACGTCGAACGTGTCGCGATTCTCTCCGAATTCAGGCTCGAAGTGGTGCGTGTGGTCGTAGTACGCTTGAATCTGGAAATCCGATTTGTCGCTGTAGACGTGTTTCCAGCGACCCAGCACATTCCCGCCCCATAAATCCGCGTTCCCATAGGCGTTAACTTGACTGGGCGGCGAATACAGCGCGTAGGTGGCCGCTTCGCCTGCAACCTCGTCGTAAACGTCTCCTTGAACGGTAAAAGTGTCGCGCGTGTTCTTGGTCCAGTCGGTGCGGAACCCGGCCTGGCCCATTCGCCAATCGTCAAAGTTGACGCCATTCGGATGGGACTCGGGGCTGCGTCCAAATCCCATGCCGTAGACGCGATAGTTGAAGCCCTGACTGTTCCCGCCGCCGTAACGCACGGTCTCCATGTGCTGATCTGCGTTTCCTCCTCCTGCGGAGACGAGGATGCCGTGAGTGTCCTCGGAGCTCTTTGTGATGATATTAATGACGCCATCGACCGCATTATCTCCCCAGATTGTGCCGCCGGGTCCTCGGATAACCTCGATCCTCTCGATGTCCTCCAGTGGAGTGGCCTGGGCCTCCCAATAGACGCCCGCGAAGAGGGGCGTATAAACGCTCCGTCCGTCGATCAGCACCAGTATCTTGCTGGCCAGCACGGCTCCAAATCCGCGAATGCTCACGGACCAATGATCGGAGTCCACCTGAGCCACCTCGACCCCTGGAACCAGCTGCAGGAGCTCCGGAATACTGGTCGCGCCAGACCGACGGATGTCCTCTTGGGTGAGCACGTAGATCGCTGCCGGCGTCTGCCAGACCTGTTCCGGCTCCTTCGAGGCCGTCGTCACCTCGACATTGCCGAGTTGTTCAAGACTCAACTGCTTCAGGTCCGTCGCAGGCTGTGCAAGGCTTTGCGTGGCTTGGGCCCAGTTTGGTTGGACTGCTACCATGAACGAGAGCAGCAACGTCAGGATGTTTGCGGCATATCGATGTACCCTTGACATAGCCAACCAATGTTACGCTCTCGGAAAGAGGGGGATGTGGGCGATCGCGAGGGGGGAGTTGACTAGTTATAAACTGTTTAGGCACCCCAAAAGGTGCAAGGCGCCCGCGTGTCCCCAGGTCGCCCTTTGGGGAAAACCCTCAGCGCGTTGTCCCTAACTGGCTGAATCTTCAGGGAGATCTGTCCAGCCCGGCGCCCCGATCGCTCTCGATCGTGCAGGTTCCCGCCCTCTCGGTCATCCGCTCCGCCTTCGCGCTGCGGGGCTTAATACTTATAAGGAAATATGTTTGACCGCAATGCTATAATATGTTATGTTCGTGATTACGTCCTCCTCGCGGATCGGACGGGAACTGCTTCGTCGGCCGTTTCCGCCTGACGCTCCCCCAAACAAGAGCGGCCTGATACGCTCCTGCAACACCCGTGAAATCAACACTTTCCTCACTCCGCACGCGCTCTTTACGCTCTTCAAAACGTCAAGCTGCTTATTTTCATGTACTTGCGCACTCTTTGCAAAATCGCCCGGGTGGAGGGGTAGGGCCTGAAACGCCACCGCCAAGTCGCCGGTTTCATCCTTGCCGGGGGCCGCAGCTCGCGCATGGGCCGCGACAAGGCGCTTCTCGATTTCGGCGGAGTTCCGCTGATCCTCCACACCGCCCGATTGCTCGAACCGCTCGTCGCCGAGGTCACGGTTGTAGGCTCCCCCCGCCGATACGCGCCGCTCGGGCTGCGCGCTATCGCCGACCACGATGAAGGGCAGCCCAGCGGACCCGGTCAGCCCGGCCGCGGGCCTCTCGCGGGAATCGCCGCCGCTCTCGCCGCAACGCGCTCCCCCTGGAACGTGATCCTCGCTTGCGACTTGCCCTACCTTTCGACGGACTGGCTCGACTGGCTGCTTTCGCGCGCGCTGCGCTCGCGCGGCCAGGCCGTCGTTCCGCGAACCGGGCGCGGAATCGAGCCGCTGGCCGCCGTCTACCGCCGCGAATGTGCCGCGCCGATTGCCGCGGCGCTGGCGCGCGGCGAACGAAAGGTTTCGGCCGTCGTCGAGGAGCTTCGCCTCGATTGCGTCTACCCGCGCGACTGGCGCCGCATCCATTCGAGCGGCTTGATTTTGAGGAATATGAACGCGCCGGGAGATTACGCGAAGGCGCGGAAGTGGTGGGCCGCCAGGCAACAGCAAGCGAACGAACCTGTCAGGAGGCTCCGGCGGGCGCCGCAGCGGAAACGGCGATCCGTTCCTCGCCGGCGTAAATGACGAAGCGCCGTCCGCGCAGGAAGCCGACCAGGGTCAATCCCAGCTCGCGGGCCAGTTGCACCGCCAGGCTGGACGGCGCGGACACCGACGCCAGCAGCGGAATGCCCGCGGTAAGCGCCTTCTGCACGATCTCGAATCCGCCGCGGCCGCTGACCATCAGGATGTGGTCGCTGAGCGGCAATCGGCCGCCCAGCAGCGCCCAGCCGATGACCTTGTCCACGGCGTTGTGCCTGCCGATGTCCTCGCGCAGAACGAGCGGCTCGCCGCCCGGAGTGAAAAGCGCCGCGGCATGCAGCCCTCCGGTTCGGCCGAAGACGGCCTGCGTCGCGCGCAATCTCGGCGGCAACTGGCACAGCGTCTCGGGATCGAACGGCGCGGCAGCCTTGGGACGGCGCAGCCCTCGCCGCCGCAGCTGCCTGATGGACGCTTTCCCGCACACGCCGCACGCCGACCCCGCGGAAAATCTGCGCGCCGCGCCGCCCGCCGCGAGCCGCACCCGGGAATGGAGCTTCACGCGCACCAGGTTTTTCTCCGGGTCGGCGCCGCTCGGCATCCGCAGCGCCACCAGGTCTTCTCGCCGCGAAATGATCCCTTCGGAAAAAAGAAACCCGGCCACGAGTTCTTCATCGTCTCCGGGCGTGCGCAGTGTGATCCCGAGGGAGTACCGTCCCGCGCGCATCTCCAGCGGCTCTTCGGCCGCCAGGTAATCCTCCACGCGCGCGGCCTTGCCGTCCTGCCACTCGATCACTTGCGTGAGTTCGATGTTGCGGCTCTTATTGGCCATCGGGGACTGGACGAGAATTCGGAGATACCACGATCGAGGGCGCGGCGGAAATCGTTCATCACCCCGGCAGTCACGTCCGGCGCGCCGCGGCGCGGGCCGCTCGCGCTAATCCAGCCGCTTCACGGCTTCCCGCGCCAGTTCGTGAAGCCCGCCGCCGCCCTGCGCGACGTATTGCTTGATCTGCTCCTGCATCCGCCGCTCCCAGAACTTCCGAAGATGGTCGGTGACGCCGGCGACAGCCTCCTCGTGCGGATAGCTCGCAAAGAACAGAGCGATCTGGTTGGCGCTGTGGACCATATGCTCGGAGGTCATGTCCGCGGCAGGTTTGTGGGACTGGGCTCGCCGAGGATCTGCGTGGTCTGGCGGCGCGTTTCGCGATAGTGCTCCTGCCACGCCGATTGATGTTTCGCCGGCCGCACCTGCACCGCCGTCACCTTGTACTCGGGACAGCTCGTGGCCCAATCGGAAAATTCCGTGGTCACCACGTTGGCGCCGGTCATGGCGTGGTGAAACGTGGTGTAGACGACGCCGGGCTGCATGCGCTCCGAGATGCGCGCGGGCAGCGTGATTTCGCCCTCGCGGCTTGCGAGCGACACCAGTTCGCCGTCGCGGATGCCGCGATTCTCGGCGTCGAATGGATGGATGTCGAGCACGTCTTCGTTGTGCCAGACGCCATTGGCAGTGCGGCTGGTCTGCGCGCCGACATTATATTGCGTCAGAATGCGCCCCGTCGTGAGGATCAGCGGGAAGCGCTCCGTGCTGCGCTCGTCGGTGGGCACGAATTCGGTGATCAGGAACCGTCCCTTGCCGCGGACGAACCCATTGACGTGCATGATCGGCGTGCCCTCGGGCGCCTTATCGTTGCAGGGCCACTGCACGCTGCCGAGCTCGTCGATTTTCTCGTACGTGACTCCCGCGAAGGTCGGCGTGAGCCGGGCGATTTCGGCCATGATCTCCGATGGATGGCTGTAATTCATCGGATACCCGAGCGCCTCGGACAGCTTCATCGTGATCTCCCAGTCCGCCAAACCCGCCATGGGAGCGATGGCTTTGCGCACGCGGCTGATGCGCCGCTCGGCATTCGTGAACGTGCCGTCCTTTTCAAGGAACGACGAGCCGGGCAGAAACACGTGCGCGAAGCTGGCCGATTCGTTTAGAAACAGATCCTGCACGACGATGCACTCCATCGCGCCCAGGGCCGCCGCAACGTGTTGCGTGTTCGGGTCGGACTGCACCAGGTCTTCGCCCTGAATGTAGAGGGCCTTGAACGTTCCATCGATGGCCGCGTCGAACATATTCGAGATCCGCAAGCCCGGATCGCCGCGCAACGCCACGTGCCAGGCTTCCTCGAACACTTCTCGCACGGCGTCTTCGGAGACGTGCCGGTAGCCGGAAAATTCGTGCGGGAAGGAGCCCATGTCGCAGGAGCCCTGCACGTTGTTCTGGCCGCGCAAGGGGTTGACGCCGACGCCGCGCCGGCCGAAGTTGCCCGTGGCCATGGCCAGGTTGGCCATGCCCATGACCATCGTCGAGCCCTGGCTATGCTCGGTGACGCCCAGGCCGTAATAGATCGCGGAGTTTCCACCGGTGGCGTAGAGCCGGGCGGCGGCGCGGACGTCCGCGGCCGGGACGCCAGTGATGTGCTCCATCGCTTCAGGCGAGTTTCGTTCCTCGGCAATGAACTTGCGCCACTGCTCGAACGCCACGAGATCGCAGCGCTCCTTCACGAAATCCTCTTTCACCAAGCCCTCGGTGACCACGACGTGCGCCAGGGCATTGATCATGGCGACGTTCGTGCCGGGCAGCAGCGGCAGATGATAGTCCGCCTTGACGTGCGGCGACTTGACCAGGTCGATGCGCCGCGGATCGAGGACGATGAGCCGCGCTCCCTCGCGCAGGCGGCGCTTCATCTGCGAAGCAAAGACCGGATGCGCGTCGGTGGGATTCGCGCCGATGATCATGATGACATCGGCGGCTTCGACCGAATCGAAATCCTGGGTGCCGGCCGAAGTCCCCAACGTGTTTTTCAAGCCGTAGCCAGTCGGCGAATGGCACACGCGCGCGCAGGTATCGACGTTATTATTGCCGAAGGCGGCTCGAACCATTTTCTGGACCAAGAATGTTTCTTCGTTCGTGCATCGCGAAGAAGTAATTCCGCCCACCGAATCCGGGCCGTACTTGGCTTGAATGCGTTTGAATTCGCTGGCCGCGTAAGAGATGGCTTCGTGCCAGGTCACTTCGCGCCAGGGATCGGTGATCTTGGCCCGCACCATGGGCTTGAGGATGCGGTCCCGGTGGGTGGTGTATCCCCAGGCGAAGCGGCCCTTCACGCAGGAATGGCCGTGATTCGCCTTGCCATCCTTGTAGGGGAGCATCCGCACCACTTCCTCGCCCTGCATTTCCGCCTTGAAACTGCAGCCCACACCGCAGTACGCGCAGGTGGTGACGATGCTGTGCTCGCCCTGCCCTTGGGCGATGACCGTCTTTTCGATCAACGTCGCGGTGGGGCAAGCTTGCACGCACGCGCCGCAGGAAACGCATTCGGAATCGAGGAACTGCTCGCCCCCGGCGGAAACCTTGGAAGCGAAGCCGCGCCCGTCGATGGTCAGCGCGAAGGTGCCCTGCACCTCTTCGCACGCGCGCACGCAGCGCGAGCACAGAATGCACTTGCCCGGATCGAACGTGAAGTACGGGTTCGATTCGTCCTTCTCCGCGTTCTTGAAATGATTCTCGCCGTCGTAGCCGTAGCGAACCGCGCGCAAGCCCACGACTCCCGCCATATCCTGGAGTTCGCAATTCCCGTTGGCGGCGCAGGTGAGGCAATCGAGCGGATGGTCGGAAATGTACAGCTCCATCATGCCGCGCCGCATCCTGGCCAGCTTGGCCGATTGCGTCCGCACCTTCATTCCCGTGGCTACCGGCGTCGTGCAGGAGGCGGGAGTGCCGGGCCGCCCTTCGATCTCCACCAGGCAAAGGCGGCAAGAGCCGAACGCCTCGAGGTTGTCGGTGGCGCAGAGTTTCGGCACCTGAACGCCGGCATTCACCGCCGCGCGCATGATCGACGTGCCGACCGGCACCGTGACTTTTTTCCCGTCGATTTCGAGCGTCACGAACGTCCCCGCGATCGGCAGCGGCGTGCCAAAATCGATTTCATGCATTAGCGCCATGACTGTGTCTCCGTGGACTTATGAGGAAAGGACGCGCCGGCCGGTCGTGCGGGCGCCGGCTTGGCAAAATCTTCCGGGAAGTAGCGAACGGCGCTCAACACGGGAAAGGGCGTCAGCCCTCCGAGCGCGCAGAGCGAACCATCGGTGAGCAGTTCGCAGAGATCGTTGAGCAATGCCAAATTGCTTTCCCGATCCTCGTCCGCAATAATTCTATCGATCACCTCAACGCCGCGGGTCGAACCGATGCGGCACGGCGTGCACTTGCCGCAGCTTTCGTGCGCGCAGAACTCCATGGCGAAGCGGCCTTGCCTGGCCATATTGACTGTATCGTCGAAAACCACGATGCCGCCGTGGCCGACCAGGCCCTTCTTCGCGGCAAAGGCCTCGTAATCGAGCGGCGTGTCCAGGAGCGATTCCGGAAAATACGCGCCCAGGGGTCCGCCCACCTGAACCGCGCGCAACGGGCGCCCGGACGCCGTGCCGCCGCCGAAATCGTAAATCGCTTCGCGCAACGTCAAGCCAAAGGCCTTCTCCACCAGTCCGCCGTACTTGATATTTCCGGCGAGCTGGATGGTCAGAGTGCCGCGGGACTTGCCCATGCCGAACTCGCGGTAGTATTCCGCGCCCTTGTCCAGGACGATGGGCACGGTGGCGAGAGAAATCACGTTATTCACCACCGTTGGCTTGCCGAATAAGCCCTCGATCGCCGGCACGGGGGGCTTGAAGCGAATCTGGCCGCGCTTGCCCTCGAGGCTCTCAAGCAGCGCCGTTTCTTCTCCGCAAATGTAGGCTCCCGCGCCCATGCGAACGTCTATGTCGAAGGCTTTGCCGCTGTCCGCAACGTTCGGACCGAGGTAACCCTGCTCCCTGGCAATCGAGACGGCGCGCCGCAGAATCTCGATGGCGTGAGGATACTCGGAACGCACGTAGATGTAGCCGCTGGTGGCGCCTACCGCGATTCCAGCAATCGTCATGCCTTCGATGAGCACGAACGGATCGCCTTCCATGATCATGCGGTCCGCATACGTCCCGCTGTCGCCTTCATCCGCATTGCAAACGATGTACTTCTGGGCGGCCGGCGTCTGCAGCACGGTGCGCCACTTGATGCCAGTCGGGAACCCGGCGCCGCCTCGACCGCGCAATCCGGAGTTCGCGACCTCTTCCACGATCGCCTCGGGTTTCAGCTTCAACGCGCGCTCGAGGCCGCGATAGCCTCCGTGGCTCACGTAATCGGAAAGCGAGAGAGGATCGATAATTCCGCAGCGCGCAAACGTCAGGCGCTCCTGCCGCTTTAGGTAGGGAATCTCTTCGGTAGGTCCGAGGCACTTCGCATGAGGCTTACCGCTAAGGAAGCCGGCATCGAACAAGCTCGCCACCGCATCGGCCGCCACAGGACCGTAGGCGATGCGCCCCTGAGGCGTCGCGACTTCCACCAGAGGCTCGAGCCAAAATAGTCCGCGCGAACCGTTTCGGACGATCGATACATCCAGCCGGCGCGCCGCGGCTTGCTCGGCTACCGCGCGGGCCACGGCATCGGCGCCCATCGCAACCGCCGCAGCGTCGCCCGGGATGTAGACTGTGCCGCTCATGCCCGCCTTTGCGTGTTATCGATCAAGAAGTCGGCGATCTCCGAAGAAACACGGCCGTAGGGCTGGCCATCAAGCATCACGGCCGGGGACAAGGCGCAAAGCCCCAGACAGTAGACCGCCTCCAGTGTAAAGCTCGCGTCCTCAGTGGTTTCGCCGAGCTTGGCGCCCAGGCGACGCTCGACGTGCTGAATCGTTTTGTCGCAGCCCATCGACTGGCAAGACTCCGCACGGCACATCTTCAGGACATGGCGCCCCGGAGGGGTCTCCCGAAAATCGTGGTAGAAACCTATTACGCCGTACACTTCGGCGTGGGAGATATTCAGCGCCTCGGCAACGAGGGGGATCGCGGCCTTATCGATGTACCCGAATTCCTCCTGCAGGGCGTGCAGAATCGGCAGGAGCGCGCCGGGAAGATGCTCCAGCTCTCTGATTCGGGAGACAGCCCTATTCTCGTTCCAAGTGCCACTTGTTTGAGGCATCTTTGTCAGAATTCCGATTTGAATTTCGCTCGCATAGTTTACGCTTCTTTTGCCCCTCTCCGCAACGAATTTGCCGCCGGAAGCGGCGTTAAGTCGCTCGTTCTAGTCCTCATAGAACTGCTGAGAACTGTTTGAGGGCGCACGAAAATTGACACAGGCGCTTGTGTTTGCTAGCTTGTCGCGCTTGCAGGAGCGAGCGAATTCGCGCTCGACGTCGGCCCGGAGATTCGCCTGCCGCTCTCTCCGGCCCTAGGTTACCAGGCTGGACGTGATCTTGATCCGCCGCTACGGGACCGCGCTGGTTTTTGTGGCGGTTGCCTTGTGTTCCACCCTGTTTTTTCAGCGGTTCTTCCCCTATCCGTTTCTCTTCCTTTTCTTCGCGGCGGTCATGGCCGGGGCCTGGATGGGCGGGATCGGACCGGGACTCTTCGCCGTTCTCATCTCGACGCTTGCCGTCGACTACTTCTTCGTGCGTCCCTTGTATTCGTTCAGGATCAGCGCCACGGACGGCGTGTACTTCGCCGCCTTCGTCGTCTGCGCCGGGGTGGCGAGCTGGGTAAGCGCTTCCAAGAAGGAGACCGAGGCGGCGCTCCGCCAGGCCCGGGACCAGCTCGAATTCCGAGTGGCCGAGCGCACCGCCGAGCTCCAGGAATCCCTCGTGGAGTTGCGGGAAAAGGAGCGCGAGCGGGAGCAACTCGAGTCCGAGAAGTCCGCGCTCTCGGACAAACTCGAGGTCCGAAAATTGGTGGAGCGCGCCAAGGGCATCCTGCAGCGCAATCTGCGAATCAATGAAGAAAACGCCTACCGAACCATGCAACGAGAGAGCCAGCGAACGCGCAAGGCCATGAAAGAGATCGCGGAATCAATCATCTTGAACGACGAGTTCAAACGTAGCCAGCGCTGACTTCAAGTTCGGGCTTGACTCCGCCGCCGACAATTTAGCAAACTGCGGGCAGAGTCGGTGAGACCTCGGTCTCGCCCCGTCCTCGTTTCCCTGTCGAAACGAGGGCTCGCAACGATTCCGGCTGAGTTCTCTTGGACACGACGCCGTGTCCATCAATCGAAGCATAGCGCTCGACGACGAGCGGATCAGGACGGTTGAAGTGTGCGCCCGCACGGGTGTCGCAGTTGGCCGCCGCCGGTTCCGGTTTCTGCATTTTGCGGCGCGATCTCGAGGGAGACCTCTCGCGGCTGCGAGTCGGGGCGCCGGCTGGAAAAAGCCACGAGGGATTGACGCACGAAATGAACGGTCGACACTGTTCCTGCGAAGAACGCGAGGCGGCCCATACTTCGCCGGGGTGGCCGGAGATCCTGGCGCAATTCGCCGCCATCTACGTGCTGCCGCCGTTGCGCCTGGCCTGGGACCTGGTCAAGTCGGCCGGCAGGATATTCCCGGACACGTGGAACAAGTTCGTGTTCCGTTCCTTCTGGGGCGCGGGAATCCTGGCGTCTCCCCCCTGCTTCGTCATCGACAGCTACGAGGACGTAAGGCTGCGGACCGGCTTCGGTTGCGGAGGAACTCATCCCGGGCAAGCGCAACGGGAGAAATCCCCTGACAGCGAAATCATTAACGGCACGTTTTCCCCGCAAGCGGCCGCCGTCCTGACCGGGCTGTTCTTGCGCCACACCGGCCAATCGCTGCGCATCGCGACCGATACGGAATTGGGCCACACGATGGACGCGACCTTGATCTGTTACGGCACGTCCGACTCGAACTTCAAGACGTTTGACGTGGAGGTCTCGTCGGAAAGCGACTTGTGCCAATTTTCTTTCGATGGAGCCGGGCAGCGCGCGTTCCGCCTGGGCGGGCAGCTCTACTCCATCGAGAATCGCGGCGGCGCGGTCTACGACAAGGCGATTCTCCTCAAGCTCAATAGCCGGCAAAACGCCGGCAACTCCCACGTGATTTGCGCCGGGCTTTCCGAATGGGGCAGCTTGGCGGCCGTTCGCTACCTCGCGAACAACTGGAAAACGCTCCACAAGCGCTTCGACAGGATGGGGGAGCGCAGAGATTTCTGCGTCTTGCTAGAAGTGGAATGCGGGCGAGTGGAGAACGCGCGAGAAATCGCCTCGGCGGTCCGGTGGCAGCCCAAGGTTGATCGGATGTTTTCCTCTTGCATGGGGCCGCTCCGCGCATTCCCCAAGTCGGAATTATGACCAACGCAGACGGCCCTATGCCCGCACGTTCCAACAGCCTCTCGCCGACAGCGACCCAGACGGCCCGCCCCGTCGCCAACGTTCTCGTGGCCACCACGGCCATGCTCGCGTTCATTTCTTATTGGCGGGCGGCGGCCATCGTTCTGAACGATCTGGCTTCATCGGCCTATTATGCGGGCGGTGAAGCGGAGCAGTTCATCGGCAAATCGGCGCCCTGGTTCATTCTCGGGACCATGCTTCTCTCCTACGCCGTCTCCCAGGTGTACGTCGAAAGCTGCAGCATGTTCGTGCGCGGGGGCGTGTACCGCGTCGTGAAGGAAGCCATGGGCGGGACCCTGGCCAAATTCTCGGTTTCCGCGCTCATGTTCGATTACGTTCTCACGGGCCCGATCAGCGGAGTTTCCGCGGGGCAATACCTCGCCGGCGTGCTGAATCAGCTGTTTGCCTACGCGCACGTCAGGGTCGCGCTGAGCGCGAACTCGACCGCGGCGGCCTTTGCGATTGCTGTCACCTTGTATTTCTGGTGGCAGAACATCAAGGGCATCAGCGAATCGAGCGAGAAAGCGCTGTGGATCATGCAGCTCACCACCGTGATGGTCGTCGCACTGATCGGCTGGTGCTGCTATACGCTGCTGGTGCGCGGCGGACATTTGCCTCCCGCGCCCGTCCCGCGCAACATTGCCCTGACCAAGCATTCGCTTGGATGGTTGTACGGCACCCGCATCCCGAACTTGATCACGTTCGTCGCTGTGTTTGTCGGGCTGGGCCATTCGGTACTGGCCATGAGCGGCGAAGAATCGCTTGCTCAGGTCTACCGCGAAATCGAACACCCCAAGCTTGCCAACCTGAAAAAAGCGGCCCTCATCATTTTTATCTACAGCATGATCTTCACCTCGCTAGTTTCCTTCTTCGCCGTCATGATTATTCCCGATAGGACGCGGCCGCAGTACTTCGAGAATCTGATCGGCGGCCTGGCCATGAACCTCTACGGCCCCCTCGTGGCGCGTCTGGCCTTTCAGGTTTTCGTCGTGGTCGTCGGCACTTTGATCCTCTCCGGCGCGGTCAATACGGCCATCGTGGGCTCCAACGGAGTTCTCAACCGGGTCTCCGAAGACGGCGTTCTTTCCGACTGGTTCCGGCAGCCCCACCGGCGCTTCGGAACCTCTCATCGGATCATCAACCTCGTCGTCGCGTTCCAGATTGTGACCATCGTGGCCAGCCGCGGCGACGTTACGTTCCTCGCCAACCTTTACGCCTTCGGCGTGGTGTGGAGCTTCGCGCTGAAGGGCGTGGCCGTCCTGGTGCTGCGTTACACGCACCCGCAGAAACGCGAATTCCGCGTGCCCCTCAATTTCCATATCGGCGGCACGGAAATCCCCGTCGGTCTGGGCCTCATTACGCTGCTGCTTTTGGCCGTCGCTGTGGTCAATCTGTTTACGAAGCCCGCCGCCACCGTATCCGGCCTGATTTTCTCCGGCGTCCTCTTTATAGTTTTTGAGATCTCCGAAAAGGCCATTCAGCGCAAGCAAGGAAAGACGCACGTGGAACTGGATCAATTCAACCTCGCGCAACAGGCCGAACTGACCGAAGCAAACGTGGGCGTCCGGCCCGGCAACATCATCGTTCCGGTGAGCTCGCATTACGCGCTGTACGGTTTGGAGGCCGCCCTGCGCCGCGCGAAGTGCGGGCCGGCGGAGATCGTCGTGCTGCACGTCCGCATCTTGCGGCGCGCGGCTTCGGGCGAGAGTGACTTGGCCCCGGACCAGCTTTTCAGCTCGATCGAGCAGCTTCTATTCACGAAAGTCCTGGCCATCGCGGAAAAAGAAGGCAAGCCGGTGCGACTCGCGGTCGTGGCCGCAAACGATCTGTGGGAAAGCATTCTGCGCACCGCCGCGAATTTGCAGTCGAGCGCGGTGGTCGTGGGCAGTTCGCCCCAAATGCCGATCGATCAACAGGCGCGGGAAATCGGCATGGCTTGGGAGCGCATGCCCGATCCGCGCCCGCGCGTCACCCTGGAGATCTTCACGCCGTCCGGCCAGGAGCAGATTTTCTACCTGGGTCCGCACACCCCGCACCTGACGCCGAAGGAAATCGACCTGCTGCACAGGGTATGGCTGGAAATGAGCGAGCAGCTCCCCGGCGAGGAAATTCACCACCACGACATCATCCATTTCGCCTTGTCCGAAGTCGAGCGCGAGAAGGAGCGAGGGGACCGAAGCGGCGTCCTCGCGCGCTTGCGCGATCATCTCCACGAAATTCAGGGACACCGCCCGAAGTGCTGAAATGCAAAACGCCCCGCCGTCTATTCGGCGCGCCGCTTCGGCGCATTCAGCGAAGTGGCGGGTCGGCGTTTGTGGCCGCGCGGTTTTCGCTGGTTGCACGAACGATGCCGGAGGCGTCTGTGTAGAAATTTCGGTAACCGTAATTCCCGGCGCGCGCCTCGAGCGAATAGCTTCGAATCGTGCCGTCCGCGCTCGGGGGGCCCGGCGTGTACTGCACTTGGTACCCGTCGCCCTGCGCGAGCTGCGCCGCCTGCCGGGCCGGCGCGCCGAGAGGCTCGAGGGTTTGGGGATAGACGCCGCCTTGAGCAGCCGCGTAGTCGCCAAGCACCGCGCGGATCTCACTCAGGGCCTGCACCGCGTCGGTCTCCGCCTGTAGCGTCACGTGACCGGTACGCGGAGTCACCACGAACCACAGAAAGCTCCACAGCGCCCCAAACAGAACGGCCAGCAGCAAGCCCCAGCGCATCAAGAGCTGCGGAACCGTCGCCTTCTTCTTCGGCTGGGCGACGTCCTCTCCCGGGAGCACCGTGAGGTCCGCTCCGCAGTGCGGACAGATTTCGGTGGCTTGGTTGATTTCCTTCTCGCATTCGCGGCAGTTGTACATGGGAACGATCCGAGGATTCTTCGTGCTACGGGCAAGCAACTTCATCATGCACGCTCGGGAAGAAGACAGTCAACGGGAAGGGGACTTACCGAAGCAAAAAAAAGGGGAGCCCTTAGGGGCTCCCCTTGGGGTACGGAACTGCTAGAGGTGAATTAGCTGAGCGGCGTGCTGTTGATGCTCGCCACGCCGGCTGCGTTCGCACGGATCACGCCAGACTGATCGGTGAAGAACTGTCGCTGCCCGGTCGTGCCCACGGTGGTCGGAACGCCTGTCAGGGTGTAGCCAACGACATTGCCGGCGCCATCGGTCGCACCGGTCGTGTAGGTGAACGTGTATCCGCTCTTGGTCCCGGCGGCCAGTACCGCGTCAATCAGTTCCGCCGAAGATGAGGTTGCGGTGCCGCCTGCGGGTCCGCCCAAAGACAACAGGCTTTGAGGATACCCGCCGTAGGTCGTCGAATACTCGACTGCAACCGTGTTGATCGTACGGATCGATCCGACTGCGGAGGCTTCGTTGGCCGCCATCTTGGCGCGGAGCAGGTTCGGGATAGCGATTGCGGCAATAATCAGGATGATTGCCACAACGATCAAAAGCTCGATTAGAGAAAAGCCCTTCTGTTTGTTTCGCATTAAATTGATCTCCTCAGATCTCTGAAAGTCTCTACCGGGTTCGTGCTGCTGTTTAGTTAGTGCAAGGGCCGTGCCAATACCTTCGTGAAATCTTGGCGTTTAAGGCACATTGTCCGTACCTAACGAGATCGAAATGAGTTACGAACGCGGCGGAGAGCGTTCCATTCTCAAAAAAGCCCCGTCTGTCTGCACGGCTAATGACAAAGCGTGACAGGCGGTCGATGAGAGAATGACAGATTGCGGCACCACCGGTTTGGCACCAGGGCAGCGCCGGGTCCCGCCCGCGCGAGTTGCGCGGCCTCACCCCGGAAGGTGCGTTATGATAGTGCCGAGCCTCACGCGTCCGGACGACCCAATGCCGCTTCATCCCCCCACTGCGGGCCTTGCTGAATTTCTCGCCGCGCACAACTCCCTTGTCGGGCGGCTCCACGCGCAGGCCGGTGCGGATCGTTGGGGCGTCTCCTGCGAGGAGTTCGCCGCCGCGCTTTATCGGGGCGCGGCCAAGGGCTCCGCCGCCGCGCCGGTTCCGAGCGAAGAGTTGGAAGCACATCTGGAAGCGCTTCATCTCGAGGACTTGGCGCTCGCCTGCGCGCTGCGCAAGGGTTCGGAGCGAGCCTGGGAGGAGTTTGTCGCGCGCTACAGGCCAATTCTCTACGCTGCATCGCGCGTCATCGTGGGTTCCGCCGGCGAAGCCCGAGCGCGCGAACTTGCCGACTCGCTCTACGCCGACCTGTATGGTTTGGGCGCCGCGGGCGATCCGCAGCGGCGTTCCCTGCTCGACTATTTCCATGGCCGAAGCAAGCTGGCCACCTGGCTGCGCGCCGTGCTGGCGCAACGGCACGTCGATGCGCTGCGCTCCGCAAAACGCCTGGACCCGCTCGAGGATGAGGAAGCGCAGCGACCTGGCCCCGTTGGCCGCGGAACCGAAACGCCGGCAGGCGATCCGGACCGCGCGCGCCTGCTGCCGCGGCTGAAGCAGGCCATGGCCGGAGCGCTGGCGGCGCTGGCGGCGTCCGATCGATTGCTGCTCTCGCTGTATTACGTGCAAGAGCTCACGCTGGCGCAGGTGGCTCGGCTGCGTGGCGTGCATGAAGCCACGATATCGCGCCAGCTCGAGCGCATCCGGCGCGAGCTGCGCGAGGACGTCGCGCGGTCGCTCGGCGCCGTCCGCGCCGAACCCGACGGCCGCGCGGGCGCTGCGGCTCTGTCGCCGGCGGAAATCGAGCTGTGCTTCGGGTATGCGCTCGACGATTGGGCCTTCGATCTCGGCAGCGCGCTTTCGGACGGTTTGCGCAACGGGAGCAAGCGATGACGCACGCAAGAAAACCGGGGCAGATCGTTCAAAGAAAGACTCCGCGAAATACGAGGCAGGCGATTTCCCATGAGTGACGCTAAGCGCAGCGATTCAGAACGCCGCGACCCGACGCTCGCCCGGTTGCTGGCGGAAGCTCTGCATGCGCCCGGCGCTTCCGGCGGCGCCGCGGGCGATTCGGCGTGTCCCGACGCCGAACTGCTGGCGGCGTACGCCGACCAGGGCTTGGGCGCAGAGGAAACGGCGCATTGGGAGAGCCATTTCGCCGGTTGCGCGCGCTGCCAGCAGATTCTGGTCGTGCTGACCGCGAGCGGCGAGGAGCCGCTCACGGACGCCGAACTGGAGCAGTTCGGGCGTTTGGCTGCGACAGCATCCATCCCCGCCGAACGCCGCAGCGCCCGCGAAGAGAAAAAAATCGTAACGCCCTTCCCCCCGCGAACGACCTGGCGCTGGCTCGCGCCAGCGGCCGGCATTGCAGCGGCCGCCGCGCTTTGGTTTGCATTGCGACCTTCGCCCCCGCGCGGGACCGCCGTAATCACGGCGGAGAAGACCACCGCCGAGCCTTCCGCCGCGCAGAACGAATCGCAAATCGCGCAGGCGAATGCGCCCCCGCCGCCCGTAACCAGGCAGGGCGAGGAGCAAGCGCCGCCTCCTGCGGCGGGCAATTCGCGCGCCGTCCCTGCGCCGCGAGGCGCAGAGAAGAAAGAGGAACAAGCGGCAACGCAAGCGCAAGGCGCGCCGTCGGCGCCGCCCGCGGCTTTGGAAACCAATCGCGCTGCCCCGCCGACACAGCTCCAGGGAAATCCGCCCGCGGAGGCTTCCTCCGCGCTGAAAGCACCTGCCGCGAAAGCGAATGGCGCGGCGGCCGCGACGACAGGGACGGTGACCGAGGCGGCGCCGGTCGGCGTAGCGGGAGGCGTTGGCCGAGGAGTCGGGCCGGGAACCCCAGCCGCTCCGCCAAACGGTGAGCGCAGCGTGCAAGCCTTCGCGGCTCGCAACCAGATCGCAGGGCTGGCCAAGATCGCTCCACCCATTGTATTTGCTTCGCCGGACCGCAGCGCGCTTTGGCGCGTCGGCGTCGCAGGTCGCATCGAACGCTCGGCCGACCAGGGGCAGACCTGGCAACAGCAAGCGAGCGGCGTGACCGCCGATCTTCTGGCGGGCGCAGCGCCGTCGAATAAGATCGCTTGGGTTGCCGGCCGCGCCGGGGTGATCCTGCGCACCACCGACGGCGAACATTGGCAGCGCGTGGCTTCGCCGGAGCGCCCGGTGAATGGCCGGATCGGGGGACGTCTTGACTCGGCCGCTGTGGCGGCCGATTGGACCGGCGTCGAGGCGAGCGACGCGCTCCACGCCACAGTTATTTCCGCCGGGCGACGCCTGGTCACCGAGGACGGCGGGCAGACCTGGAAGCAGCACTAATCGCTAATCTGACACAGGAAAAACCCCACGCGTAACCGCACACGTAAGGTCAAGGTGTGGAGCACTCGCGACCTCAAGGGAGCAGCATCGACCCGCGAATCGGGAGATTGGCGTTCCCAGGGGGCGTGCTCGGCCATCCGAGCGTCCCTGTGGATTTTGCGGCACCGTGCAAGAAATCCGGGCTGGCGCGTTCTAAGCATGAAGAGAACGCTGCCCGGAGGACACAAATGAAAGGCTTCCCAGTCAGCAAGATGTTTTTGGCGGGCGCATTTGCCGCGGCACTCGCCAGCGCACCCCTGCCGCCGACGCTGCGCGCCGACAGCCCTCGCGCATCCGCGGCGGTCGCAGCGCCGCAATCGAGCAGTTCGCAAGACGACCAGAGCGATCTGAGCATCACGGTCTATAACTCGGACCTCGCCCTGGTGCGCGACGTCCGCGATCTGGCGCTGCCCACGGGCGCCTTCCAACTGAAATTCATGGACATCGCCGCTTCCGTCAATCCCGCGACGGTGCATTTTCGTTCGATCGACGCCCCCGGGCGGCTTTCCGTGCTCGAGCAGAACTACGAATACGACCTGCTCACTCCACAGAAAATGCTCTCGAAGTACGTCGGCCATGAACTCACCGTGCCGTGGGGCCCGACGGAGGTAAAGGCCACGTTGCTTTCCGATAACAACGGGCTGGTCTGGAAGATCGGGAATGAAATCGTGACGGGATTCAATCCCGGGATGATGCGTTTCCCGGACCTGCCGGAAAACCTGTACGACCGTCCGACTTTGCTGTGGACGCTGGACAATCGCGGCCCAGAAAAACAGAAGGTGGAGGTTTCCTATCTGGCCGGCAAACTTTCCTGGAGCGCCGACTACGTCCTGACGGTGAATCACGAGGAGACTTCGGCGGACCTGGACGGCTGGGTCACTCTGGTGAACAACAGCGGGACGCCGTTCCAGAACGCGCGGCTGCAACTGGTGGCCGGGGAACTGAACCGCGTGCAGCCTGAAGCGGCCTACAAGGCGATGGACTTGATCGGCGGCAGGGCCGCGCAAGCCGCGCCGGCGCAATTCCAGCAGGAAGCCTTCAACGAATATCACCTGTACACGCTGGGCCGCCGCACTAGCGTGCTGAACGACGAAAGCAAACAGGTGAGCCTGCTGGGCGCGAGCAACATCCCGCTGCAGAAGATCTATGAAGTGGACGGGCAGAGTTATTACTATCGCAGCGCGATCCGCCCGGGCGCTCCCGTGAAGGACCCCGTGCAGGTCTACTACAAATTCAAGAACGAGGAGAAGGCGGAACTGGGGATGCCGATGCCCGCCGGGACGGTGCGCGTCTATCAAGCCGACTCGCACGGCAACACGCTTTTCGCCGGAGAAGACCGCATCGGCCACACGCCCAAGGACGAAGAGGTGAGCCTGCACATCGGCAACGCGTTTGATGTGGTCGCCGAGCGCAGGCAGACCGACTTCAAGGCGTATGGGGGCAACACCTACGAGATGGAGTACGAGATCACGCTGCGGAACCACAAGACCGCGCCCATCACCGTCGAAGTGAACGAGCCGATCGGCGGCGACTGGGAGATGCTCAGCTCGACGTACAAGGCGACCAAGACCGCAGCGTTCGCCGCTCAGTTTGCGGTACCCGTGGAGAAGGACGGAACTTCGGTGCTGCGATACCGGGTGCGCGTGCGCTGGTAGGATGGGCGAGTTCCTAAGCTGAAGATTCCATAGGGGTTGGGGATTGGCACCCCCACCCCCTATGTTTTTCGCAACAATATGATTCCAAGGGAGTTGCGGTGCAAGGTCGGGCAAAAATTTGATTCCAAATGGCTTAAAATGCGTGCCAAGAAGGCCGAAGGAAGCGCTGCCTAGGGTCGCCCCAGGCTTCACTCGACAACGCCGGGACAGAACAGCGGACATGTTGTACCTCCATTTTACACCCTCTGTAAAGGGCGTGATCGAATCCGGACGGCTTGTGCGCGATCGCCCTGGCGCGGGTGGATTGACCCCACTCGGCGACATTCCGATCGGCTCGTCTCGTTGGGCGCTCGAACCGTGAGGTGTCGCCGGGGCCCGAACTGGTGGCAACTTCGTTGCGTCGAGGGCGGGAGAAGCGTACGATGCGCGAGAGCTAGGCGTTTCAATCGGAAATTCCGGTAGAAATGGGAGGTAAAGGCGGTGAGGAAGACGATAGGCGTCGCAGCGATCGCAGCATGGTTGTTGTCACTCGGGGTCGGATGGACATACGCCCAACAAGCGGGCGCGCAACAGGCGGGCGCGGCAGCGCCCGCGCCAGCCGCAGCTCCCCCTGCCCCGCAACTGCTGTTCAGGGAGACGATGGAAAACGACACCCGGAAGCTTTTGAGTCAGGGTGCGATCACGACACCAAATGTTGACGTTCAATACTATGGGGACGGCAAGAACATTGTGGACGCGATCGGCAAAGGCGCCTTCTCTCCGCACACGTTTCTGGGACTCTGCGAGAAACCTTGCGGTTTTACGCTACGCGACAGGAGCAACTATTTCGATCTCCGGGGAAAAGCGAATATCAAATTCACCGACTACGTTTCCGGTTTTCATCTCCTGCGGCCGCTGATTAAATTGGCGGACGGCACATTGCTGATCGGAGACAAAGGAGAGGGCTCGGTCGAGGATTGGCATCCGTACCAGATTTCGTTCGGCGAGGTGAAGTGGCTCAAGCTGGATCCCGACAGAGGCGTGACCCTGGGAACGTGGGTGAACAACGTGGACTTGAGCAAAGTGGACGAAGTGGGCTACTTCGACGCGCTTCCAGGCAGCGGCGTCCACGTGGAAGGCGTGCCCACCGAAGTTCTCCCGGCGCCTCCGTTTGGGGGATGGATCGTGGTTTCGGCTTTTGAACTGTGGGGACAACCGGTGAGCCGGGACGTGAGACTGTCGCAAAAACAATAGGCTATGCGTCCCGCAAATTCGTTGTGCGGGGGGCGGGATGAGCGTACGATGCGCCCAGCCAGGGTCTCAATCGGAAATTCCCGTAGAAATGGGAGGTAACGGACGATGAGGAAGACCATAGATATCGCAGCAATCGCAGTGATGTTGTTGTCGCTGGGGGCCGGATGGGCATACGCGCAACAGGCGGCGGCGCCAGGGCGGGCCGCAGCCGCACCTGGACCTCCCCCCGCGCCGCAAATGTTGTTCAAGATGACGATGCAAAACGATACGCGGAAGCTTTTGGCTCAGGATTCGATCACGACTCCGAACGTCGACCTGCACCTTTACGGGGACAAGAACATCGTGGTCGCCGTCGGTCAGGGCGCCAACGCTCCCCGCACGTTCTTTGGACTGTGCGAAAAGCCTTGCGGCTTTACGTTGAGCGACAGGAGCAATTATTTCGATCTCAGGGGAAGGGCGAGTATCAAGTTCACCACGGAGGTTTCCGGTTTCCATCGCGTGCGGCCGCTGATTAAATTGACGGACGGCACGCTGCTGATCGGAGATCAAGCGGAGGGTTCGGTCTCGGATTTCCATCCGTACCAGATCTCATTTCTGGACGTGAAGTGGCTCAAGCTGGATCCCGACAGAGGCGTTACGCTGGCAACGTGGGTCAACAACGTGGACCTGAGCAAAGTGGCGGAAGTCGGGTACTTCGACGTGCTTCCGGGCAGCGGCGTCCACGTGGAAGGCGTGCCAACGGATAAGCTTCCGGCCCCGCCGGCTGGAGGATGGATCGTCGTCTCCGCTTTTGAATTGTGGGGCCAGCCCGTGAGCCGGGACGTGAGGATATCGGAACAACGATAGCAAGCTGAGTCCGGCGGGCCGAGGACGGCGGCTACCGCGATCGCCGAAGCCATGAAAAACGCCGGATTATCCGCATTCGAAACCGGCGTATTCAAAGAGCAGAAGCCAACGCCCGGCCGCTTGGGGATTTGAGGTTCACAAGCGGCCGGGCGCGAGCCATTTCTAACCGACAAGTCCAGCCGCATCAAACAACAGACTAGAGCAGGTGAGGCCAGCCTCGGCTTTTTGGAGTTCGGAGACGTCGAGGGGCGAGGTGTGGAAGCCTCGCGACTCGATGCGAGCGCGCGTTTGCGGGAACGAAGCGGGAAAAATGATTGTGCCGCCGAGGGCCAGGGCGTTGGCGGCGCGGGGCTCTTCGGGGGCGACGGCGATAGAGTGAAAGTCGGAAAAAGGGGTGGGATCAAACCAATCGGGGTTGGCGAGCAGGGTGTTGCGGCCGAGGTAAGTGACGGCGGATTTGAGATGCAAGCAGCCGGTGATGGGCACGGCGACGACTTCGTAGCGGTAGGGCGCGAGGATGGCGGCCAGCCGGCGGATGCCTTCGGCATTGCTGCGCGTGGAGAGACCGACGAAAAGTTTACGGTCGATGCGAAGCACGTCGCCGCCCTCGAGCGTGGCAGGAAGCGTGACGTATTCGAGTTTGCGGAAGGGCGACAGCGCTTTGGCGAGGGAGGCGGCTTCCGCACGTCGTGTTTCGGCGCCGAGCGACAGGATCACGGCGAGCTCATCGAGCACGATGGCGGGGTCCTCAACGAACATGGAGTCGGGGAGATCGGCTTCTGCGGGAAGCGATATGACGCGAGCGCCGAGTTGTTCTAGGAGCCGCTCGTAGGCGCGATGCTGGGCGGCGGCTTTGGAGAGATCGATCGGCTGGCGCTCGAGAAAAGAGAGTTCGCAGCGAACCATGGCGGGGCTGACGGCGCGGGTGATGGCGGTGAGCACAGGAATCGGCCCCAGAAGAGAGCGGCCGAAAATCAGTCTACCGCAACAATTCCGCGAACGAAGGGTTTACACTTGGTTGGCGCGGAGGGAGCCTGGGTCTTGAAGCGGCTAAGAACAAAAACAGTGTGCAGCCCGGCACGGCCTCTGTTAAGATCCAGACTTCAACGATCGGGCGAAGCAAGATGAAGGGATTTTTCACCGTTCTTCTCGGCGTGAGCGTGGCGGCTGCATTGGCAGTCAGCCCCGCAGCCGCTGCCCGCAGGAATTCCGCGATCACCTCGGACCCGGAAACCACATACGGCGTTTCGAGCGTGCGCCTACCCGATCCTCAAAAAGAACTACGACAGCTGTCCAAGAACCTCAAATTGAAGAAGGATCAGCGGGCAGGCGTGAGCTTTATCCTCGAAGAGCGCAGCAGAGAGATTCAACTGCTCTTCGAGATCGAATCCGTGTCACGGGAGTACAGGGACACGCTTGCGGCAAAAGTGATGGAAGACAGCAACGCGCAGATCGAGACGTTGCTCAAGACCAAGCAGAAGAGAAAGTTCGACAAAGAACTGGCAGAGACCGCGAAACGCCGCCGCACGACTACCTGAAGCGACGCCCAACCAACTAAGGTAACGGCCCACGCAGTTGTGGTTGCTTACCCGATGATCGAGGAAGATCCGGCGTCACTTCGCCAGATTTTCGAGGAAGAATTGGGTCACGCGATTGAAGATGTGGATGCGGGCGTCGGCGTCACCGATGCCGTGGCCGCGGCCGGCGTAGATCTGGTACTCGGCGTACTTCTGAGCCTCGACAAATTTCTCGGCCAGCTCGACGGTGTTGGCGAAGTGCACGTTGTCATCGCCGGTGGCGTGCGCGATGAGCAGCTTGCCCTGGAGGCCGTCGGCGAAGTTGACCGGCGATGAGTAACGATAGCCCTGGGGATTTTCCTGCGGCGTGCCCATGTAGCGTTCGGTGTAGATCGTGTCGTACTGGCGCCAGTCGGTGACGGGCGCGCCGGCAAATCCCGCCTTGAAGACATCGCCCGCGCGCAGCATCGCCAGGCAGGCCATGTAGCCGCCGTAGCTCCAGCCCCAGATGCCGATGCGCGAGGGGTCCACGTACGGCTGCCTGGCGAGCCAGGCGGCGCCCGCGAGCTGATCGGCAAGCTCGACCTCGCCGAAGTGATGGTAGATGGGTGTCTCGAAATTGTGCCCGCGGCCGGAGGTGCCGCGATTGTCCCGCGCGAAAATGACGAAGCCCTTCCGGGCCATCAGCTGATGCCAGAGGAAGTCGGCGCCCTGCCAGGCGTCGCGCACCTCCTGGGCACCGGGGCCACCGTAAAGATGGACGATGACGGGATACTTGCGGGAGGGGTCGAAGTCCGCGGGCTTGATCAGCGAGGCATCGAGCGGCGTGCCGTCGGCGCCGGGCACCGTGAAGAACTCGACGGGCTGCAAGCGATAGGTATCGAGCTCGGCGACGCGATTTTCCGCGAGGGCGGCGACGCTCGCGCCGTCGGCGCGGAAGAGGTCCTGGCGCGGCGGATTCGCCGCGGTTGAATAGGTGTCGAGGAAGTGGCCTTCATCCGGGGCGAGATCCACCTCGTGGGTGCCGTGCCCGCGCGTGAGCTGGACGGGATCGCCGCCCGAAAGAGGAACGCGGTAGAAATGCCGCTCGACGGGGCTCTGCCGGGTGGAAGTGAAATAGACCGCGCCATTGTTTTCGTCTACGCCGGCGACGCTTTCGACCTCCCAATCTCCGCGCGTGAGTTGCGCGAGCTGGCGGCCCGCAAGATCGTACAGATACAGATGGCGGAAGCCGGAACGTTCGCTCGACCAGAGAAAGCGCTTCCCGTCGGCAAAGAAATGCAGGTCATCGCCGAGGTTGATCCAATACTTGTCCCGCTCGGCGAGCGCGGTCTGGGATTTGCCGGTTGCGGCGTCGGCGAAGAGCAAGTCCAAGCGGTTCTGCGGGCGATTCAGGCGCTCGATGGCCACGCGGCGCGAATCAGCGAGCCAGGCGACACGCGCCAGCAGCGCACTCGAGTCAGAGCCAGTGTCCATCCAGCGAACATCGCTAGGGCCCCCGCCAGCGGTGGCCGTCACCACGACCACGCCGATTCGCGCGACGGGATTGGGCGAGCCCGCAACCGGGTAACGTTCTTCAGTCGTCTCGCCCGCGTAGGAAAGAGAATCCACCAGCGGATATTTCTCAACGTGGCTCTCATCGAGTTGCAGGAAGGCAATCTTCGAGGAATCGGGCGACCACCAGTACGCGGTGTGCAGGTCGAGTTCTTCGGGATAGACCCAGTCGAGTTCGGCGTTGCGACGCTCCTCGCTGCCGCCGAGCGTGAGCAGACGCGGCGCGCCGCCCGCCACGCTCACGACCCAGAGGTCGTGAGCGCGCAGGAAGCTAACCCAGCGGCCGTCGGGGGAAATCTTGGCATCGTCAATCGTCGTGTCGCCGGCCGCATCGCCGCCTTGCGCGTTTTGGTTTTGTGGCGACACCACCAGGCGCTTCGACGTTTGCGCCGCGAGGTCGTACCAAGAGAGCTCTTCCGCAGAGACGAACAGCAGCGCGTTGCCGTTGGGTGCCCAGAGATATTGCAGCGGCGCGAGGCGCCCCAAGCCCGTCTGTTCGCCGCGCGAAGCGGGCGGCAGCAGGACGTCGCGCAGATGCGCGGCGTCCACGAGCACGCGCCGCTGGCCCGTGGCTGCGTCCACGGCCCAGATCTGCGGGCCATCGGGATCGGCGGCGCCGCTCAGATAGGTCAGCCGCTTACCGTCCGGGCTCCAGACGATGTCGCGGAGGATTTGGCCGCTCAGGCTGGGCGCCCCGTAAATGCGCTCGACGGTGAGTTCGCGAGGCGGGGTTTGCGCCCGCGCACCGAGGCCAGACGCGAGCGCCGCGCAACACGCCAGGCAAGCGGAGATGAGGCGCCCATCGAGCCGCTTGCGCGCATCTGAACCCAACGGAACCTCCTCGGCCGGCTGCATCGACTTCATGCCCGGCGACAAGACCAGGCTGCCACTTACCTTCTCTTTCGTTTGGCGGCGCGGCCCGCGGAAGATTTGCGGATCGCCTTGCGGCGGCGGGGCGCGTTCGTCACGATGGCTTCGGCTTCGATCTCCACGAGCATCTCGGGGCTAACCAAGCGGCTGACTGCAACCATCGCCGTGGCCGGACGAATTTTGCCGAAGACCTCGCCGTGCGCGCGGCCGATCTGCTCCCAATCCGCGATGCGCGTCACGTAGATGCGCGTGCGCACCACGTCTTCGAGCGCCGCGCCGGCACGCTCGAGCGCGGAGGCGATGTTCTTGAGCGTCTGCACGGCTTGCTGGTAGGGATTGCCCGCACCGACGACGTCGCCGGCCGCGTCAGTGGCCGTCGTGCCGGAAACGTGCACCACGTCTCCGACGCGAACCGCGCGCGAATAACCGATGATCGGTTCCCACGGAGTGCCCGTTGAAATGTTCGTGCGCTCCATCGCCGCCTCCTCGAAGAAAAGCTCCGCCGCTGCATTGTAACCCGTCTCGGTGGCTTCCCAGGCACGCCTGACCGAATCGGTCGCAGGCGCGTGGTACACTTTGCGAGCGCTGTCGGCGATTCGGCACGCACCGCTGCGGGCGCGACTCCAAGCATTTTCGGACGGAACGCATGAAGTGCAACAACATCCTGGAAGCGATCGGGCACACGCCGCTGGTGCGCCTGAACCGCGTCACCAAGGATCTGAAGGCTGAGGTTTACGTAAAGGCCGATTACCTCAATCCCGGCGGGTCGGTGAAAGACCGTATCGGGTTGACCATGCTGGACGACGCGGAGCGACGAGGCTTGCTTAAGCCCGGCGGCACGATCGTCGAGGGCACCTCGGGCAACACGGGAATGGGCCTGGCGCTGGTGGCGGCGGTCCGCGGCTACAAGATGGTCTTCACGATCACGGACAAACAATCGAAGGAGAAAGTGGACCTGCTGAAGGCGCTGGGCGCCGAGGTGATCGTGTGTCCCACGGCCGTCGAACCCGACGACCCGCGCAGCTATTATTCGGTGGCGAAGAAACTCGCGCGTGAAATTCCCAATTCGTTTTACCCGAACCAGTACCAAAATCCGATGAATCCGGGGGCGCACTATCGCACCACGGGTCCGGAGATCTGGGAAGATTCCGAGGGAAAAATCACGCACTTCGTCTGCGGGATGGGAACCGGCGGCACCATCAGCGGCGCGGGACGTTTCCTGAAGGAGAAGAATCCGGCCGTCAAGATTATCGGCGTGGACCCGATCGGGTCGCTCTATTACGAGTTTTTCAAGAGCGGCACGGTCGGCAAGGCGCGGACGTACGTGGTCGAGGGCATCGGCGAGGACATTTTCCCGGCGACGATGCAGTTTGAGTTTGTGGACGATGTGCTGCAAGTGACCGATCAGGAATGCTTCGCCTGCGCGCGAAAGTTGGTGAAAAGCGAGGGGATTTTCACCGGCGGCTCAGGAGGCGGATGCGTTTCGGCGGCGCTGCGGGTCGCAGGCGGATTAGCCGAAGGAAGCGTGGTGGTCGCGTTTCTGCCGGATACGGGCATGCGCTACCTGAGCAAGGTGTACAGCGACGAATGGATGCGAGAGCGCGGCTACGCGGAATCGGATGTGTCGCTCACAGCGGAGGACGTGGTTGCGGCGAAGCATCGCTCGGGCAAGGTGCGCGAGTTGATCCTGGTGCGGCCGCACGAGACCATTTTTCACGCTTTGCGGACGATGCAGGAACAAGACATCTCGCAACTGCCCGTTCTGGAAGAGACGAACATCGTGGGGACGATCCACGAAGACCAGATTCTGAATCTGGCGTTGCAGGGCAAGGATCTGGAGAAGCTGGTGATTCGCGAAGTGATGAGCAAGCCCATGCCGCAAGTGCCGTGCGACGCGCCGGTCGAGCGGGTCACGTTTCTGTTGAGCCACGAAAGCCCGGCTGTTTTTGTAATGATGAGCGAAGGCCGCCGGGAAATCCTCACCAAGTACGACCTGATGGGTACAATCGCCGAGTTGATGGGGCAGGCACGGTAGGGATGACCAGCGATCGGATGCAAGAGGCGTCCGGGGCCCGGCCCAGGGGAACGCTCGCGGGGAAGGTCATCATCGTGACCGGCGCCAGCCGCGGAATCGGGCGTGCAATCGCGCTGCGCCTGGCCCGGGAGGGCGGGAAACTGGTCCTGGCGGCACGGGACGAGGCTGCTTTGGGAAAAGCCGCTGCCGAGATCGCCGCAGGAGGTGGCGCGGCGATCATCGTCGCCGGGGATCTTCGCGCCGTCGAGGCTCCAGCCGCGCTGGTGGACGCGACGCTGGGCGCGTACGGCGCGGTCGATATCGTCGTGAACAACGCCGGCGCGACGCGGCGCGGGAATTTTCTGGAGTTGAGCGAGGCCGATTGGGCGGACGGATTCGCGCTCAAGTTCTTCGGCGCGGTGCGTCTGGCGCGGGCGGCGTGGCCGCATCTGAAGAAAAGCGCCGGTTCGCTGCTCAACATCATCGGCGTCGGCGGCCGAACGCCTGGGGCCGAATTCACGATCGGCGGCTCGGTGAACGGTGCCTGCCTATCGTTTACCAAGGCGCTGGCGGACGTTGGAATCCGCGACGGGGTCCAGGTGAATGCGATCAACCCGGGTCCGGTTCGGACCGACCGGCTGCATGCCTGGCTGGCATCGGCCGCCGCCCAGCGCGGGGGCAACGTCGAGACGGTCGCGGAAGAGATGGTGCGTCACGCGAATATCACGCGTCTGGGGGAATCGGAGGACATCGCCAACCTGGCGGCTTTCATCCTCTCGCCGCAGGGCCGATGGCTGCAGGGCTCGCTGATTGACATGGACGGCGGGCTCACGAAGACGATCTGAGCTAATCTGCAGCAGGCCCGGCCGACCTGACGGGCCGCCTTGGGGAATCCTGTTGTAATCTGTTATAGTTGGAGGTGCCCATTAGTATCCACGCCCTAAAGGCAGAAAATGGCGTTTGCGACTACTTCAAGTGGAGGAACTTCGATGAGGCAATTCGTGATAGCTGCGACGCTGGGCGCCGCTGTTCTCGTAACAGGCTGCGCGACAAAGACCTACGTTCGCGGAACCGTGCAGCCGGTGCAGACCAAGGTGGATCAGGTCGCCGATCAGACGAACAAGCAGGGCACAGAGCTGGATCAAACCCGCAAGGACGTCGATAAGAACACCACGCAAATCAGCGCCGTTGGGGAGACGGCCGCCGGCGCGGATCGTCGCGCGGGTGACGCCATGACCAAAGCGAATCAGGTCGACGGGAGAGTTGACCAGACCAACCGCGACCTGGGGTCGCTCCGGCAGACGATAGCAAACCTGGACGACTACAAAGTGGTGAACCAAGCCACCGTGCTTTTCGCGTTCAACGCCGCGAAGCTGACCGCTGACGATAAACAGCAACTCGATCAACTCATCTCGGGCACCACGTCGCTCAAGCGGTACTTCATCGCGGTGGAGGGCTATACCGACCAGACCGGCTCCGCAGACTACAATTTGGAACTCAGCAAGCGCCGCGCGGACGCGGTCGTGCAGTATCTGTCGGGCCAGCACGACGTTGACTTCAATCGCGTGCACACGATCGGCTTCGGCGAGCAGAAACCGACGGATACCGGGAAGTCGCGCGATTCTCGCGCGAAGAACCGGCGCGTCGAGGTGAAGGTTTACAGCGCCGATGCGGCTCTGGCAGCGGTAACCAGCTCGCGCTGAGCACGTCGGCGCGGTGAGTCGCTCGGCTAGAAAAAGATAAACCGCTTGCGGCGGCCCGGACGCGACGAACGGGCCGCCACGTCGGGCTGCTCCGGCTCGTAGGGCAGGGGCCGGCCCTCGAAGGCCGCTAGCGGGTTATCGTGAAACAAGGCTTCGGCCACGGACTTTCCGTGCCGCTCCACAATCGCTCGATAGGCTTCGCGAAGCTGCAAGGGACGCCCGGCAATGCTGTGGGCGTCGCTTGCGACGAAGTGGACCATATCCTGCTCGAGCCATTGCTCGGCGTCCTTCTGCGCGCCGCGGCCGAACTTCCCCAGCAGCGACCCTGCGGTTACTTGAACGTAACAACCTTGATGCAGCCAGCGGCGGAGGCGGTCCTGCTGCGAGCGAATCAGGCGGTTGCGCTCGGGATGAGTGATGATGAGCGAGAGACCGAGCATCTGGAGATGGTGCAAGGTGTCATCCATGCCCGGCGCAATGGCGAAATCGGCAAACTCGATCAGGAGATAAGTTTTCTGGTTGATCGTATATTTGGTCTTGTCCGTAGAAATATCCTGAAGGTTCTCAAAGCTCAAGTGGAAGTCGCATCCGGTTGCCAGTTTTAGGCCGTCGCCCACTTTTTCCTGAAGTTCGTTGCGGCGCTGCTGCACCAAATCAAAATCAAAGGCGTATTCGGCATTCGCGTGCGGCGTACCCACGACGTGCGTGATCCCGTCGGCGATGGCCATTTCGGCCATCCGAACAGATTCGTCGAGCGAGTCCGGTCCATCGTCGAGGCCGGGAAGGATGTGGCAGTGGATATCCACCATGGCGTCAAAGCATATCCGAGGACGCAGCAGCGAACAACCGGCACGCAGCGGGCGGCGCGGTTTTAGGCGCGATCGCTAGCGGCTCAGTAACGCGGAGATTGTTTGCCAGATGCCCAGACCGAAAAGCAAGGCCGCGAAAATTTGCTGCATCTTGCGCGGCGGAAATCTTTGCGCGATTCGTCCGCCGGCCAGGCCGCCCAGGAATATACCCGGCATGATGAGCAGGCCCACTTTCCAGTACACTTCGCCCGCGCGGGCGTAGTTCATGAACGCGAGCAGGCCGGTTGGCGGCACCAGAGCAACCAGGCTGGTGCCCTGCGCGAGGTGCTGCTCAAAACCAAACAACAGGACCAGGAGCGGCACCAGAATGACGCCGCCGCCCACGCCGAACAGTCCGCTGAGCACGCCTACGCCGCAGGCGACCAGGAAAATCAGCGCGAGGCGCGCCCGCCGGTCAGCCACGGCCGCCTCCGGGTTGCTCGATACGCTCGGACTTGCGCCAGAGCAGCGCCGCCGCAATCATAAGGAATACGCCAAACAATCCCTGGAGCCCACGCGAGCTCATTCCGATGGCCAGGAGACTCCCGAAATAACCACCCAGAAAGACTCCCAGCGCGCAGGCCACACCGGCCGGAAGGTCCGCTTCCCCTCTCCGCCAGTAGACGAGCAAGGCACCCAGCCCGAGCGGCGGCAACTGCATGAACAGGGAGGTTCCCTGGGCGACGTGCTGGTTGAGCCTGAGCAGAGACGTCAGCGCGGGCACCAGGAGGATTCCGCCGCCGATGCCGAGCAAACCGACAGCCGCTCCCACGCTGAGGCCCACGAGGATGGCGACGAGGACGATGTGCGACTCCGGTATCCGCAGCCAGCATCTTCCGGCGAAAGCCCGGCGGGGTTGCGGGGGCTTGGTCAGTTCTCAAAAATGACTTGAGCGAATGCGGTGTTGCCGCTATGCGTGATGCTGAGGCTGGCGCGGCTCACGCCCAAGCGTTGGGCATGCACTTGCGCGGCGCCGCGCAGCGTGACGGTCGGCTGGCCGCTGGCCAGACGCGTCACTTCGATATCCACCCAGCGCACGCCGCGGGCCCAACCGGTGCCGAGCGCTTTCATCGCCGCTTCCTTGGCGGCGAACCGCCCGGCATAACGCTCGGAGCTGTTGCGATGACGTTCGCAATAAGCGATTTCAGATGGCGTGAATACGCGGTTGAGAAATGCGCGGCCGTGGCGCTCAATGGCAGCCGCGATACGATTCACCTCGGCAATATCTACGCCCAACCCAACGATCACATTTCCTCCGAGCCGGCCGCGCGAACGCCGGGAAGCCACCGAGACAGCGCGCGAAATGACGCCGGCCTTCGTCTGCACGCAGGGGCGAAATTATACCGCCAGATCCGCGCCTGCGGGGGCCTTCGATCTCACCGTCGACGAAACACGCCCGCGAATGCGCTAGAGTAAAGCGTTGGCCATGCCGCGCACCAAGACGAAGCGATCGAGACAAAGGCGTCCTGACTTACCGGGAGTGGACAGCGGCTGGGGCACGCACCGGGCTCGCGGCATCGAACTCCTTACCGCAAACCGTCTGACGGCGATTCCGTGGATTGCGCACGGCTTCAGCACGCGTGCGGGCGGCGAGAGCCGGCTGGACGGCGAACGCGTCCTCAATCTCGGCTTTACGGACTGGGATAAGCGCGAAACCGTCATGCGGAATC